>Ga0209808_1000873_pt1 | contig 15209 bp, 13 predicted proteins | sample GraSoiAngelo_157_FD_186171 | JGI IMG/M metagenome (GOLD analysis project Ga0209808, IMG submission 186171) | Grasslands soil microbial communities from the Angelo Coastal Reserve, California, USA - 14_1009_16_20cm (SPAdes) (version 2) | ecosystem: Environmental > Terrestrial > Soil > Grasslands ... | reverse complement strand
AGCCCCTTGATCTTGTGCGTGTAGAAGACGACGCGGCAGTAGCCCCAGCCGAAGCTGATGTCGGGGTGATGGCCCTCCGCCTCGGCGATCGCGGCGATCTTCTCGACCAGGGCCAGGGCGGCGGCGAAGTCGGCTGTCTTGAAGGTGCGCTCGATGCGCGTCGCATCGGCATCGAGGGTCCAGCCCGGCGTCTCGCGGAGGAGACGCTCCGCCTCGGCGCGGGAGAGCGGCGGGACGCCGCCCCGGCAGGGCGTGCACTGCTTGGCGGTGAGACTCATGGCGACCTCCTCCTCCCCGCCTAGCCGCTTTGCGCGGCGGATCCAATGGGCGGTGGCATCTTCCTCGGAGATCGGGCTATGGTCCGCGCCCGTGCCGGACGCGCGCCGCCGCGAGCCGCAGCCCTCCCCCTTCGACGCCGCCGTCGCGCTCGCCCCGCGCATCCGGGCCGCGGCCGCCGAGACCGAGCGCCAGCGCCGGCTCTCGCCCGAGCTGGTGCAGGCGCTCGCCGCCGGCGGCGTCTTCCGCATGTGCGTGCCGCGCGCGCTCGGCGGGGGCGAGGTCGACCCGGCGACCATGATCCGGACCATCGAGATCATCGCGGCCGCCGACGGTGCCGCCGGCTGGTCGGCGATGATCGGCGCCACGAGCGGCGTGGCGAGCGCCTACCTCGCCGAGGACGCGGCCCGGGAGATCTACGGCAGCGAGCCGGAGGTCGTGAGCGGCGGCGCCTTCGCCCCGCTCGGCAGGGCGACGGTGGTCGACGGCGGCTACCGGGTGACCGGCCGCTGGCCGTTCGCGAGCGGCTGCGAGCACTGCGCCTGGCTCATGGGCGGGAGCGTCGTGCTCGACGGCGGGCAGCCCCGGCTGCTGCCGAGCGGCATGCCCGACAACCGCCTCATGCTCTTTCCCGCCGCCCAGGTCCGCATCATCGACACCTGGGACGTGGCCGGGCTGCGCGGCACGGGCAGCCACGACATCGCGGTCGAGGATCGCTTCGTGCCCGCCGCCCGCTCGCTCTCGCTCATCGCGGACCGGCCGCGCACCACCGGGCCGCTCTACGCCTTTCCCGTCTTCGGTCTCCTCGCCCTCGGTATCGCCGGTGTCGCGCTCGGCATCGCCCGCCGCGCGCTCGACGAGCTGGTCGCGCTGGCGGGAGGCAAGACGCCGACCGGCAGCCGCCGCCTCCTGGCGGAGCGGCCGGTCATCCACGCCGAGGTCGCCCGGGCGGAGGCGACGCTCGGCGCCGCGCGCGCCTTCCTCGCGGAGACCGTGGGCGCCGCCTGGGAACGCGCGCAGGCAGCGGGGGCGATCGAGGTTCGGGAGCGCGCGCGCCTGCGGCTCGCGGCCACCCACGCGACCCTCGCCTCGGCGCGCGCCGTCGATCTCATGTACGGCGCGGGTGGTGGCACGGCGGTCTACGCGGCGAGCCCGCTCCAGCGCTGCTTCCGCGACATCCACGTGGCGACCCAGCACATGATGGTGGCGCCCGCGACGCTCGAGCTGGCCGGCCGCATCCTGCTCGGCCTCGAGGCCGACACCGCAATGCTATGACGAGCGAGGACTTCGCGACCCTCAAGCTCGCGCGGGTCGGGCACGTGCTGCGCGTCACCATCGACCACCCGTCGAGCGCGCTCAACGCGGTCGACGAGCGCCTGCACCACGACCTGACCGCGCTCTGCGCGGGCTTGAAGCGCGAGGCCGAGGCGCGCGCCGTGCTGCTCACCGGACGGGGGCGCGCCTTCTCGGCCGGCGGCGACTTCGCGTGGTTCCCGGCCCTGCAGGAGCCCGGGCGCCTGGAGGCCCTCCGCCGCGACGCCAAGCAGCTCATCTGGGACCTGCTCGACGTCGAGGTCCCGATCGTCGCCGCCCTGAACGGACATGCCATGGGCCTCGGCGCCTCGATCGCGCTCCTCTGCGACGTGATCTTCATGGCCGATACGGCGACCATCGGCGATCCGCACGTGCGGGTTGGCATCGTGGCGGGACGGCGGCGCGGCCATCTGGCCGCTCGCGCTCGGGCCGGCGCGCGCGAAGGAGTACCTGCTGACGGGCGACCCGCTCACGGCGGCGGAGGCCGAGCGCATCGGGCTCGTGAACCACGTCGTGCCCGCCGCCGAGCTCGACCGGCAGGCGATGGCGTTCGCCGCCCGTCTCGCCGCGGGCGCCCCGCTCGCCGTCCGCTACACCAAGCTCGCCGTCAACAAGCTCGTCAAGGACGCGCTCAACGTGGCCTTCGACACCTCGACGGCGCTCGAGCTCCTGACCTTCCACAGCGAGGACCACCGCGAGGCGCTGGCGGCGCTCGGCGAGAAGCGGCCGCCCGTGTTCAAGGGACGGTGATGGCGATGGAACTCTTCGAAGCGCTCTCCACGACGCGGGCGGTGCGTCGCTTCACCGACGCGCCGATCTCCGCCGCCGACATCATGACCTGCCTCCGCGCCGCGACGCAGGCGCCCAGCGGCGGCAACATCCAGCCGTGGCAGTTCCTGGTGGTGACCGACGTGGCGACGCGCCGCGCGCTCGGCCAGGTCTACCGCCGCGCCTACGATCGCTACGAGCCAGCGCTGCTCGGCGCGCGGCCGCCGGCGCGCACGCCCGAGGAGGAGGCGAGCTTCGCGCGCATGCGCGCCGCGTCGCGCCACCTGGCCGAGCACCTGGGCGAGGCGCCGGCGCTCGTGCTGGTCCTCATGCCGAACATCTCCATGACGCTGGAGGACGGCGAGGGCCCGCTCGACGTGGGCACGCCCTTCGCGTCGGTCTACCCCGCGGTGCAGAACCTGATGCTCGCCGCACGCGGGCTCGGCATCGGCACGACGCTGACGACCGTCTACCGCATCTACCAGGACGAGGTGCGGAAGATCTGCGCGATCCCCCAGCGCTACGAGGTCGTCGCCCTGGTGCCGATGGGCCGACCCGTCCGCCCGTTCCGCGTCGGGCGCCGGCGCCCGGCCGAGCAGGTGACGCACTGGGATCGCTTCGGGGCGAAGCGGGGCTGAAGCGTCACGCGCCGCCAGCGCGAGGGGTCGGCGAGCGCCGCGGACGGCGGCCGCCCGCTGGTCGACATCCAGCGCGCGCGGTGGAAGGCGGTGGCGGCGAGCTCCGCGCGGAGCGAGCGGGGCGGCGGCCCCTCGACACCGAGCGCGTCCCACGGGATGCGGACCTCCGCGGTGATGCGCGGCTGGTCGGCGCCGAAGTAGGTCACGACCGCGGCGGGGACCGGCGTGCAGCGGTCGCCATCGATCCGGCAGAGACGGGCGCGCATCACGTAGTCGCCCACGGCCGAGCGCGTGCGCGGCGGGACCACGTAGAGCGCGAAGCGGCGTGGCCCGTGCCCGGCGTCGATCCCCCAGTCGATGTGGAAGCACTCGTCGAGCGGGAGGTCGGCGTCGGCGGCGAGCAGCTCGGGCGCGTAATAGTCCATGGCGATGACGGCGAGCGACAGACCCTCGCGGCTCCACGCGACGTAGAGGTCGCCGAAGGGAACCTCGGGCGCGGGCGCTCTCAACGCAACGAGCGCGCGCTCCTTCGGCCACTCGGCGAGCGAGCGGTCGCGCGGGTCGATCGGCGCCTCGGGAAGCTCGGCGGGCAGCCGAGGGGGCGCGACGCGCGCGGCGCGGTGGAACGCCGCCAGGCGAGCGTTCACCCGCCCGAGCGCGGTGACCAGCTGCCCGTAGGGCCGGTCGTCGACGTCGACCAGCCCGAAGTCGTAGTCCTCCCCGTCGTCGCGCCCGCCGCGAGGATGGTCGTAGTACTGGAACCAGTGCGCGCCGACGACCCCCGGCTCGCGCGCGAAGCGCGCGGCGGCGGCGGCCGCGCCGCGCGCCCGCTCGGCCTGGGTCGCGACGGTCATCAGGTGGCCGTTGTTGCGGTTCCCGGTGCGGTTCTCGTTCGCGGCGAAGAACCACTCCGAGACGAGGACCGGCTTGCCGCCACTCAGCGCGCGCAGGCCGTCGAAGTAGTAGCGCGCGATCCAGCCGTCGGGACTGTCGACGTTGTAGTTGGTGGCAATGGCGTCGACCCAGGGTGCCATGGCGCGCACGGCCGCCGGGTCGTAGTAGATGGGGAGCCGGTCGCCGAAGACGAGCGCGTCGGGATCGGCCGCGCGGAGCGCGTCGTGGACGAGATGGTAGTAGCGCTCGGCCACCACGGCGGTCCAGCGGCGGACGACCTGGATGCCGTCGCCGCCGGGCCGGAGGTGTGGCGTCGCGCCCTCGCGCCCCAGGAGATCCGCGAAGGTGGCGACGCCCGGCGGGGGCACGAAGTCGCGCGCGAAGCGGTCCCAGTCGTCGCCGTAGGCCTCGCGCAGGAGCGCCACGAGCCGCTGCTTGGTGTGATTGGTCGCCGCTTGCTCCAGATAGAAGGCGAAGAGCGCGCCGTCCCACCAGCCCACCTCGTTGTCGGAGAAGTAGCCGATGCGGAAGGGGCTGTCCTTGTAGGGCGCCACCAGGCGGCGGGCGGCGGCGCGCATGCGCTCCTCGGTCGCGGGGTGGAAGGGATCGACCCAGTGGAAGCGCGCCGTGCGGCCGAGCTCCAGGTCGGGGATGACGGGGAGTGCCAGGACGTCGGGCGGCAGCGACGAGGCGCCGGCGGTGTTGAAGCCCCACTTCGCTGCCCGGGCGCGCGTGGTCGCCAGCCAGCCGTCAAGGCGCGGGTAGTAGGACCCCCAGTGATACGCGATGCGCCCCGCGGCCTCGCGTGCCGGCGCGCCGCCGTTGAGCGCATTGATCCCGATCGAGAAGAACGGGTCGCCGCAGGGGGTGACGAGCCAGGCGACGCCCTGGCGGGATGCGAGGCGCCAGCGCGAGCCGGGCGCCTGCGCGAAGTCGCGGCAGGCAACGACAGGCCCGGGGCTCGCGAGCAGGAGGGCGGCGGCGAGGAGGGCAGGTTGGAGGAGTCGGCTCACGTGCCGAATCGTCTTACATCTTTTCGGGCACCCCGTGGAGGCGCGGCCCGCCTCCACGGGGTTTCCTCGGGGACGCACTACTTGGTCGGCGGGGCGGGGACAGCCTTCGGCTTCGTGATGGTGGCATGACGCTTGTGCCCACGACGGTGGGTCGCGGGCTTCTTCGCCATGGCCAGGTGCTTCGACTCCGTCTTGGCGGGCGCGACCGTGGCGCCATCCGGCGCCTTCTTGGTGGTATCCGCCGCCTTGGTCGCGGGGGCAGCGGGGGCCGTCGCCGGGGACGTCGTCTCGGCGGCGAGCACCGGGGCGGCGAGCAGGCCGACGGCCAGCAGGGACGCAGCGATTCGCTTCATCGTCAGGGAACCTCCTGGGCCGCTCCTACACGGCACGGGACCGAGGGGTTACGGAGGCGCCTCGCTCCGGGCGAGAGTCTTGACGCGGTGGCGGCGCTGGGCGAGGAGTGTGCGCACCCCGGGGTGAGCGCCTTGATGGAGACGCGCTTCAATTGTCCGATGCGCCCGGCAGCCGCATGAGCGCGCAGCCGGCTCGCTTCGACGCGCCCTCTCCGTTCGAGCGCGTCTTCAGCCGTCTCTTCGGGATACTCGTCGGCCTCGGTCTCGCGCTCCCCCACAACTACCTGCTAGAGGTGCGCGGCCGAAAGAGCGGCCGGCTCTACTCGACGCCGGTCGACGTCCTCGAGCACGGCGGACGGCGCTTCCTGGTGGCGGGGCGCGGGGAAACGCAGTGGGTGCGAAACGCGCGCGCGAGCGGGCAGGTCACGCTGCGCAAGGGCATGCGGGGCGAGGCGTGTCGGCTGCGGGCCCTTTCCGACGCGGAGAAGCCGGAGGTGCTGAAGGCCTACCTGGATCGCTTCAAGATGACCGTGCAGCGCTATTTCCCGATCCCCGCCGGCTCGCCGGTCGAGAAGTTCGCGCCCGTAGCCGCCGGCTATCCGGTCTTCGAGCTGAACGCGCGGGCACACGAAGGAGACGTGACCAGTGGCGAATGAGCGGGTGCGGCAGGCGGTGGCATACTTCGAGGAAGGAAACGCGGATCTCGAGCCGCTGCACGAGATGGGGCTCACGGCGGCGGATCTGGACGAGGTCCTGGAGCTGGTCGCGTGGGGCGACAAGGCATCGCTCGAGGTGAAAGCCGCGGTCGGGCACCTCTACGAGGCCCGCCTCGCGGAGGAGGAGAAGGCCGGGCTGGCGATCCCGCTCGTGGTGGTGAAGGAGGAGCGCAAGCGCGGGAGGAGGCGCCTGTTCGTCATCCTGGCGGTGATCGGCGCGTTGCTCGTGGCCCTGATGGTGTGGACGCGTCACCCCTAGCCCGCAATTCTTACCAGGCGCCGTCGCTCGCAGTAGGCGACTGGTGAGAAATGCGGGCTGGGCGGGAGCCTGATTCACGGCCTTCGCCTGGTGCCACCGCCTGCGACTCCGGGGGACCGCCGACCGTGGCGTCGCGCCGCCGACAGGTGTATGGTTTTCTTGCTTCGCCGGTGCGCCCGCGAGTGGCTCCCACGGAACGCCCCGACCGAGCGGCGCCATCGAGCGCCCGCCGCGTCTCGCGAGCCGCCAAGGAGGCCGCATGGACATCCGCTCACGGATCTCCGCGCGACCTAGACGAAGTCGAAGTACGCCGACGGAGCCTCTCGTGACGCTCACTGCCCGGATATCCGGGCGGCTCTGGCGGCGCGTGAGGATCCAGTGCGCCCGCGGCGAGTGTGCGATCCAGTCCTTCGTCGCCGACGCCGCACGGGAGTACCTCCGCGTCCATCCCCGACGCTGAAGGCGGGCTTGGTGCGCCGCGATTTGTCGCGGCGCGTCGCCACGGGCCTGTCAACTCTTGGCCCGGTGTCGACCCAGACGAGAGTTGCCCTGGACGGGCAAATGTAAAATTGGGTGCGTCCCTGTAAATTTGGACGTGTAAGAGCGTAATGATCTCGTCCGCCGACGCCTGGAGTGGAGATTGCATACACGCCGGCCCCCGGCCGCCCATTCAACCCGGGGAAGTCGGATGTCCGCCACGAAGGAGATCCTGCACGTCGAGGTGGGCGAGGGTCGTACCCTCGTCAGCCGCAGCTCCGAGCTGCACAGGATATGGGCGGTCGTGCAGCGTGCCGCTCCCGCCGATGTCTCCGTCCTGATCACCGGGGAAACCGGCACCGGCAAGGAGATCATCGGTCGGCTGATTCACAAGCTGAGCCCGCGGGCAGCGAAGGAGTTCGTGGCCGTGGACTGCAATGCGGTCGCGCCGTTGTTGCTAGAGAGCGAGCTGTTCGGTCACGAGCGCGGTGCGTTCACCGGAGCCGATCGCCGCCGAGTGGGCGTCTTCGAGCTGGCGGACGGCGCCACACTGTTCTTGGACGAAATCGCGAACCTCCCCCTCGAAGCCCAGGCGAAGCTCCTGCGCGTGCTCCAGGAGCACGAGTTCCGCCGGCTCGGGGGGGATCACCTGGTCCGCAGCGACTTCCGCCTCATCACCGCTACCAACGCCGATCTGACCGCCGCCGTGCGGGCGGGGTGCTTCCGGGAGGATCTCCTCCACCGCCTGAAGGTGGTCCATATCCATCTCCCCCCGCTGCGCGAGCGGCGCGAGGACATCCCGCTCCTGGTGAGCTACTTCGTCGATCGGCAGCGACTGCGCCTGAAGCGGCCCGGCGTCCACCGGGTGAGCCACGAGGCGGTCGACGTCCTCATGTCTCACGATTGGCCCGGCAACGTGCGCGAGCTGGAGAACGCGATCGAGACGGCCATCGTCGCGTGCCCGAGGGATACCATTGGGACGGCCCACCTCCTCTGTGGGGGAGCCGCGCCCGCCCGGGGACCGTCGCCCGGCGAGCTCGAGCTGCCCTTTCGCGTCGCCCGCCAGCGCGCGCTCGCAACCTTCGAGAGGCTCTATCTTCTCTCCCTGCTTCGCCGCTACCGGGGCAGGACCGTGCTCGTTGCCCAGCACGGCGGGATCACTCCCAAGCACGTCCGGGCGCTCATGAAGCGCCACGGGATCTGCCGCCGCGACTTCCGTCCCGTCCTTCGGCACCGGCGCATCTCCGCATTGCAGAGTCCGGACCTGCGGGCCTGAGCGCACCCGCCGCCCGCTTCTCTTCAATCGAGCGCGCCGAACGTACCCGCGAGGTGCGGTTGTGCTCGGCGCGACGACGTAAAAGTCGCGGGAAGACTGTCGCGTACGCGGAAGCGCACCGCGGAGGTGCGCTTGCGGTGCGGACGAAGAGCGCCCTTTGGGAGAGGCGTTTCGGGTTCTTTGGAACCTTTCCGGTTCTTTTTTACAAGCACGTCGCGGGGCACCGCAGGCCAAGGAAACAGGAACCCGCGGCTGGACGTCGTGGCGCGAGCGTGGCTGCCAAGGCACGCTCGTTGCTTGCATCGGGACGTAAGCGTCGGGTCATCGCAGAGACATAGAGAACCTTTGCCGAGATCCAATCTCACGCCGCCGTGGTCAAGTGTCCTTGCCTATACAGTGCCGTAGCTCCCATCTGTCGTGCCGACACGGAGTCGATGCGGATTCCCTCGGCCGCCCATCTGAATCGGTTCTGCCTGACCGAACACTATCGACGCTGCGATCTCTACCGGCGCTTTCTCGGAATGCTGGCGGAGAAGCCGGAGAGGTGGCGCGCGCAGGGTGCGAGCCGGGAGAAAACCGCGGGCGAGGACGGGAGCTCGGCGGAGCCCAACCCGGCGCCGAAGCACTAGGAGATGCGGTGATCCACCATTTTCGAACTCTGGCAATTCAGCACGGTCCGGCAATTCAGCACGGTCCGGCAATTCAGCACGGTCCGGCAATTCAGCACGGAGGGATGGGTGTGAGAGAGCCTCTCGCGCAGCGACGGTGGCCGTCGGGGGCGATGCTCCTCTTTCTCTGGGTGGGTTTCGCCCTCTCGCCCGCGCGGGCGGACGTCTCCCCGGCGTTCCGGTGTCGGGCCGGGGCGGTGCTCCTGCGGACCGACAGCAAGACCTGTCCGACCGAGCGCGGCCGACCGGCGGCCGCGGTACAGCGCGCCTGCTGCCAGGGGCGGAACGGGAAGGTCCGGTGCATGCACTATCCGCCGTGCCCGACTCGATCTCCCTCGTGATGGGTGAGGTGAAAGGCATGCTGACGAACGAAGGGCGCGGAATGCGACGGGCGGCCATCACGGTCGCCGCCGTGCTTCTGCTCCTGCCGATCTTCGGCAGCGGCTGCGCCCCGAGAGCGAAGCCGGCGGCGAACCCTGCCCTCGGGCGAGCGCAAGGATCGCCGGCAGTCGATGTGGGCGACCTGATGAGCTCCCAAGACCGCGCCCGTCTCGAGGCGCTGGCGGCCGCGCGCGCGCAGGAGTCGTCGGCCGACGGCTATCGGATCGGGCCCGACGATCTCCTCGAGATCCGCATCCCGGACCTGCTCGACGTGCAGGGGGCAGCCCCGGTGGCCCGGCCGGCCGCGGGAGCCCTCGGGCCCACGGCGGTGGCGGCCGCGCCCGCGTCGCAGGGAATGCGGGTGAACGATGGAGGGGACGTGACCCTGCCCCTGATCGGCACCGTGCACGCGGAAGGCCTCACCGCGACCGAGCTGGAGGCCGAGATCGCGCGGCGCCTCATGAAGGACGGAATTCTCCGCCAGCCTCGGGTGAGCGTGCAGATCGTGGAGTACCGGAGCCGGGTCGTGGCGGTGATCGGCAGCGTCGAGCGGCCGGGCCTCTATCCCCTCACGCGGCCGCGGGCGACGCTTGCCGATATGATCTGGGCGGCCGGTGGGCCGGCCAAGGAGGCGGGCCGCGTGGTCGAGTTCGCACCCGTCGCCGACTCGGCGCCGGTCTCGCCGGAGGAGGCAGCGCACACCTCGGCGCCGGTTCGCCTCGATCTCGAGGCGCTGCTCCACGCGCCCGTCGACCACGGCCGGGGGCTCAACCCGCGCGTGCGCCCGGGCGACGTCATCACAGTCTCACCCGCGGGCAGCGTGCTCGTCGATGGCTGGGTCCAGAAACCCGGCTCGTACCCTGTCACTCGCGGGCTCACGTTGAGCGGAGCGCTCGCGGCGGCAGGCGGGGACCTGTTCCCCGCCGACCGCCGCCACGCCACCGTGAAGCGGGTGCTCGGCCCGGGAGAGGAGCGCTCCTTCACCGTCGACCTCGTAGCGGTGGCCGACGGCCGCGCGGCCGACGTACCCATCACGGACGGTGACGTCGTGCGCGTCCCGGCCTCGACCATCCGCCTGGTGCCCTGGGGCTTCTACAGCCTCGCCAAGGGTCTCGTCTACGTGGGTGGCAGCGTGCCGCTCTTCTAGCCGGAGGATTTTGGTGATCACCCGCGACCGAGCTCCAGTCCCGATGCCGGCTGATGCGGCCCGTGGGCAGCTTCCGTCTCGAAACGGACAGCTCCCGCCGCCGATCTTCGACGCCGAGTTCAGCGAGGCGCCGCGACACCTGCGCGACTACCTCTCGGTCCTCCACCGGCACCGCGGGCTCGCGGTCGCGTGCTTCGGGGTCACCGTAGGCTTGACGATCCTCGTCACGCTCCTGACGCCGCGCCTCTACACCGCGTCGACGCGCCTGCAGGTCGCGCGGCAGTCCCCCATCCAGCTGCGCCTCGACGGCAACGTGCTCCGGCTCGCCGACGGCGACCGCGATGCAAATGCGGCGCTCACCTTCGTCAGCGCGCAGGTGGCGGCGTTGCAGAGCCGGGATCTTGCGGAGCGGGTCATCCGCGAGCACGGGCTGGCGACGAACGAGGCCTTCCTCCATCCTCGCCCCCGCCTGCGCGGCCTGCTCGCGCTCGGCGAGGCCCTGCCGCGGCTCGTCCGTCCGCGCGGCCTCGAGAGCGCCCCGGCCGGATATTCCGAGCGCGAGACGGCGAGTCGGGCGCCGGCCGGTCCTGCGCTCATCGATCGCTACATGCGCTACCTCAAGGTCGAGGAGATCCGTGGAACCGATATCGTGGAGGTGCGCTTCACGACCCCGGACCCCGCCCTCTCGGCGCTTCTCACGGCGGCGCACACCCAGGCGTACCTGGACAGCAACGAGGAGGCGCGGCGCGGCAACGACGTCACGGCCCAGGAGTTCCTCGGGCGCCAGCTCGAAGAGGCGCGGAAGCAAGTGGAAGGCGCCGAGGCGGCGCTCAGCCGCTTTGCGGTCGAGCGCCCGAGCGTCGCCGTCAACGAAGAGCAGAAGACCGTCGGCCAGCGGATCACGGACCTCTCGAGCCAGCTCACGAAAGCGGAAGGTGCCCGCGTCGCTCTCCAGACGCGCTACGAGTTCCTCACCCGGAAAGCGCCCGGCGACCTGCTCGCCTCCTTCCTCGATCGTCCGGGCATCCAGAAGCTGCACCTCGCCCTGCTCGACCTCCGGGCCGAGCGGGCGGGCCTGGACGGGCGGCTCGGTCCGAACCACCCGCAGTCGCAGGAGCTGCGGCGGCAGCAGGCCGAGATCGAGGAACAGCTGCGCGCCGAGGTGACGCAGGAGGTCGAGGCGGTCCGTTCCCGCTACGACGCCGCGCGGCTGGCCGAGGAGGAGCTCCGGCGCAAGCTCGACCGCCTGGGCGCAAAGGCGATCGAGCTGCGGGACCTGGGAACGCGCTACCAGCTTCTCAAGAACAACGTGGAGACCGCCCACGCCCTGCATGCGTCGCTGCTCAAGCAGCGGATGGAGACCGGTGTGAACGCGGAGCTCGTCGCCTCCAACGTTCGGGTCATCGAGCGGGCCGAGGTGCCATTCCGACCGAGCAAGCCGAACGTCCCGCTCAACCTCACGCTCGGCGTGCTCGCCGGGCTCATGCTCGGCGTCGGAGCGGCCTTCTCCTGCGAGTACTTCGATCAGAGCGTCAAGAGCACCCAGGACGTCGAGGACCTGCTCCTGCTGCCGACGCTCGCGACCATTCCCAACTTCGAGCAGGCCCGCCGGGCGACGGTGCGGGGCGCCCACGTCCGCCGGCTGCCGACCTCGAGCGACGGGAACGGAGCGGCGAGGAACGGGAACGGCACGACGGACGCACTCGACGGCCAGAGCGACCTGGTGCTCCTGCGCGAGCCGTGGTCGCAGGTCGCCGAGGCGTTCCGCAGCCTCCGAACGGCCGTCCTCTTCACCGCACGCGGCGCCCCGCCCAAGGTGGTCGTCGTGACCAGCGCCGTCGCGGCGGAGGGCAAGACGGTGGGGAGCCTCAACCTCGCTACGGCGCTCGCCGAGGCCGGCTCGCGGGTGCTTCTGCTCGAGGCCGACCTGCGCCACCCGAGGTGCCATCGGACGCTCGGGATCGATGCCGCCCGGGGGCTGGCGAGCGTTCTCGCGGGGCAGGAGGAGCTGGAGAGCGTGATTCACTCGCTCGAGGCGCCCCGACTCTCCTTCATCCCGGCGGGGGCGGTGCCCCCGAATCCCGCCGAGCTCATGAGCTCCGCGCGGATGCGCGAGATCGTCGCGAGCCTGCGGTCCCGATACGACTTCGTGATCATCGATACGCCGCCCGTGCTGCCGGTGACGGATGCGGTGGTGCTCGCGAGGGAGGCCGACGCGGTCGTGCTCGTCGTGAGGGGGCACGGCACTCCGAGCGGGCTGGTCCGCGAGGCCCGCGATCGGCTGTTGATGACCGGCGCTCCCCTCCTCGGCGTCGTGGTGAACGACGTGGATCTGAACTGGGGCGACCTCTATCTGTACGACAATTACTACCAACCGCCAGCGCCGGAGGCATCCGCATGAGTCTCCCGGTCGTCAGCCAGAGCGACCGGAAGGTGCTTCTCGCCCTTCAGGGGTTCGTGGTCGGGCTGCCGCTCTTTCTGGGTGGCCGCCAACCCTGGGCCGTCGCCGCCGGCTCGGCAGTGATCCTCCTCTTGCTCGCCGTCACGATCCGCGAACGGCGGCGGCGCGGCGCGGCGCCGTACCCTCCGGGCATCGCGGCGCTGGTCGGTCTGGTCGGGCTCGCGCTGGCGACGACCCTGCCCCTGCCGCCGACGGTGCTTCGCCTGCTCGCGCCCGCCACGGCGCGTCTGTACACCGAGATGCTCCCCGGCTGGCCGGGCAACGGGGGTTGGACGGTGTGGCGGCCCCTCGCCATCGACCCCTACGGCGTCTGGGCGGAGCTCAGCCGGTTTTCGATCGGGCTCGGAGCGTTTCTCGTCACCGTCGCGTATCCCTGGCGCGCGACGGCCGAGGAGGAAGACGCGCGCGCGGCGGTCTTCGATCGGCTGCTGCTCACCCTGCTCGCCGGGGGCGCTCTCCTCGCCGGCTTGGGGCTCCTGTCGGAGGCGACCGGCAGCGGCAGGGTCCTCTGGATCACGGGAGTGCCCGCGTGGGCCGGGCGCGTGTCGGGCCCCTTCGTCAACCCGAACCACTTCGCCGCCTGGCTGGGGATGGTCATCCCCGCCACCCTGTCCTACGCCGTGGCGATGATCGGGCTCGTGTCCGGCCGTCTTCGCGAGGCCGTCGATGAGGCGCGGGCGAAAGGCATGCGACCGCGGCAGGCATGGGTCGCCGCGCTGATCGCCCATCAGCGACGTCTCTGGGCGCCGCTGCTCACCTGCACGGTCTTGTTGCTGATGGGCGTCGCGCACGCCGGGAGCGGCTCCCGGGGGGGAATGGCGGCGCTGCTGCTCGGCCTCTCGGTCGCGAGCGCCGGGATCGCCCGCAGCATGCGGTCAGGAAACGCGCCGCGACGTGCAACCAGCTGGGGATTGGCGGCTCTCGCGCTCGGGGCCGCGAGCGGTGCCTCGGTGGCCCTGTGGCTCGCTGCCGAGGGGACACCCTCGCTCGCCGTCGAGTCCATCGATGTCAGCCTCCCGAGCCGCCTCGCCGTCAGCGCCGAGGGAAGTGCGATCGTCCGCGACCATCCGCTGTTCGGCACCGGCCTTGGCTCGTGGCTCCACGCCTTCCGTCCCTACCAGGCGCCGCCCGTCGAGGGGGGCATCTGGGACCACGCGCACAATGACTACCTCGAGCTGGCGGCCGAGAACGGTATCGCCGGCGTGGCCCTGGTGATGCTCTTTGCGCTCGCCGTCCTCCGCGCCAGCCGGCGTGAGCAGCCGATTCGCGCCGTGCAAGTACGACTCGGGCCTCACGAGCCGCCGAGCGAAGACCTGCACAGCTTCGAGCTCCCCGAGTGGCGAGCCGCCCTCAGGGAGCACCCCTTCATACGCTGCGGCCTCGCGGGCGGCGTCGCAGCCGCCCTCGCTCAGAGCCTGGTCGACTTCGGGTTGCACATGCCCGCGAACTTTCTTGCCCTCATGGTCGTCGTCGCGCTCTTGGTGCTGAGCGGACGCTCCCAGCGGGCCGGAGGCACCGGCGCGCTCGGCCTGCTGCTCGTGCTGCTGGTCGCGGCCGCGGGGCCGCAGCTCGCAAACAGCGCGCGCCTGCTGGCTGGCGCTGCGCCCGTCTCATCCCGCGACTGTCTGGAGAAGGCCGACCTCGTGCTCGCGGAGGACGGCGACCGCGGGCGCGCGCTGGCGCTCGTCCGCCGCGGCCTCGATCGGTCCCCGGCGAGCCTCGAGGGCCACGAGGCGCTCGCCGCGGCCCTCGAGCCGGGTCCCGCGGCCGAGGCAGAGCTGCGGCGGGCACTCGCCCTCAGCCCCTGGTCGCCCGAGGTGCGCGACCGGCTTGCGCTTCAACTCTGGGCGCGGGGTGCACGGCAGGAGGGGGCCGCCGAGCTCGAGGAGTCGATGTCTCGCTTCCCGTCCCTGACCTCGCACGCGTATCTCGGCGCGGGCGAGGAGCTCGAGCCCGGCCGCCATGCGGGCGAGGTCGTCCGCGCCGAGGACGAGGGCGATGGCGATGGCCTGAACGCGCGCCTGGCGGCGCTCGAGGACGAAATGGCCGAGGCGATCGGCCGCGGCCTCAACCGGGCGCTCGAGTCCTCCGCCGGGGAGGAGCGGACGAGGATCGTGGAGGATCTCGTCACCTTGCTCGAGGCCCGCGCCCACTGGAGGGACGCGGCGACCGCGCTCCAGGCCGAGGCGGAGCGCAACGCGCGAAGCGTCGGCCCGCTGGTGCGTGCCGCACGCGACTATCTCAAGGCGGACGACGGGGCGGCGGCCGAACAGGTGCTGCGGGCAGCCCTGCAGCGGGCCCCGGAACGGGGCGACCTCTACCGCACGCTCGCGGTGGACGTCTATGCGGCGCGCGGCGACTTCCCCGCGGCGGAGAGCGTGCTCCATGCGGGCGAGCGCAACGCGCTCGACATGCTGCCGGTCTACGAGGGGGTCACGGAGGTGCTCGGGCGGCGTGAATCGATGGCGATGGAGAAGCTGGTGAGCGCGGCGCCCCCGCCGAGCGCTCCCGACGACCAGGAGGTCGTGCCGTGACCCCCGGGAGCGCCGCACCCGAGCTCGCCCTGAC
>Ga0209808_1000871_pt1 | contig 15235 bp, 14 predicted proteins | sample GraSoiAngelo_157_FD_186171 | JGI IMG/M metagenome (GOLD analysis project Ga0209808, IMG submission 186171) | Grasslands soil microbial communities from the Angelo Coastal Reserve, California, USA - 14_1009_16_20cm (SPAdes) (version 2) | ecosystem: Environmental > Terrestrial > Soil > Grasslands ... | reverse complement strand
TGCTCGCGCGTGCGCAGCTCGACGTCGCTCATGTCCCGTGCTTCCTGCGGCTTCATGCGGCGGCTCCCGCGTGATGGCGCTCGCGCGGCTGGGTGGCGAGCGAGAGCTTGGCGGCCGCGAGGCGGAGCGCCTCCTTCGCGTTCGCCGGGTCCACGCCCTCCATCTCGAACAGCATGCGCCCGGGCTTCACCACCGCCACCCAGATCTCCGGCGAGCCCTTGCCCTTGCCCATGCGGGTCTCGGCCGGCTTCTTGGTGAGCGGCTTGTCGGGGAAGATGCGCACCCACACGCGCCCGCCGCGCTTGATGTAGCGCGTGAGCGCGACGCGCGCCGCCTCGATCTCGCGCGCCGTGAGCCAGCCGCGCTCGATCGCCTGCAGGCCGTAGTCGCCGAAGGCGAGCGTGGCGCCGCGCCACGCCGTGCCCTTGCGGCGGCCCTTCTGCATCTTGCGCCACTTGACCTTCTTCGGGGCGAGCATGACGGGTCCTCACACGCCGAGGGCGGCGCGCTGCTCCTCTTCCTGCCGGGTCAGGACCTCGCCGCGGAAGATCCACACCTTGATGCCGATGACCCCGTAGGTGGTCTTCGCCTCGGCCACGCCGTAGTTCACGTCGGCGCGCAGCGTGTGCAGCGGCACGCGGCCCTCGCGGTACCACTCGGTGCGCGCGATCTCGGAGCCGCCCAGTCGGCCCGCCGACTGGATGCGGATGCCCTGCGCGCCCATGCGCATGGCGCGCGCCACGGCCTCCTTCATGGCGCGGCGGAACGCGACCCGCCGCTCCAGCTGGAGCGCGACGTTCTCCCCCACCAGCTGCGCGTCCAGGTCCGGCCGCCGCACCTCGTGGATGTTGAGGAAGCTCTCCTTGCGCGTCAGCTTGGAGAGCTCCTGCTTGAGCTTCTCGATCTCGGCGCCCTTCTTCCCGATCACGATGCCCGGGCGCGCGGTGTGGATGTTGATCTTCGCCTTGTTCGCGGCGCGCTCGATCTCGATCTTGGAGACGCCCGCGTGGTAGAGGCGCTTCTTCAGGAAGTTGCGGATCTTGGTGTCCTCGTGGAGCAGATCCGCGTATTCGCGCCGCGCGAACCAGCGCGAGTCCCAGTTCTCGATCACGCCCAGGCGGAAGCCCTTGGGATGGACCTTCTGACCCACGCTCACGCCTCCCCGCCCGCGCCGCGGGCGTCCACGACCACGGTGATGTGGCTCGTGCGCTTGAAGATCTTGGTGGCCCGGCCGTGCGCCCGGGGCAGGAAGCGCTTGGCCGTCGGGCCCTCGTCGACGAAGGCGCGCTTCACGTAGAGCACGTCGACGTCGACCTTGTGCGCCGCCTCGGCGTTGGCGACCGCCGAGCGGAGCGTCTTGAGCACCGTCTTCGCCCCGCGCTTGGGCGTGTACTCGAGGAGCGCGATCGCCCTCTCCACCGGCTTCCCGCGGATCAGGTCGACCACCAGGCGCGCCTTCTGGGCGGTCAGGCGGACGAAGCGGCTGCTCGCGCGCGTCTCCATCACGCGGGGGCTCCGGGGGTCTTGCGCGGCGCCGGCGCGGCGCCCGGCGCAGTGCGCGGCGCGGCCCCGGGCGCGCCGGGCGGCGCCCCCGCGGCGCCTTCCACCTTGCCCTTGCGGTCGCCCGAGTGGCCGTGGAAGGTGCGCGTGGGCGCGAACTCGCCGAGCTTGTGGCCGACGGCGTTCTCGGTGATGAACACGGGGATGAACTTCCGCCCGTTGTGCACCGCGAAGGTGAAGCCCACCATGTCGGGCGTGACGGTGGAGCGGCGCGACCAGGTCTTCACCACCTTCTTCTCGCCCGCCTCGAGCATCGCACGCACCTTCTTCATGAGATGCGCGTCGATGAACGGGCCCTTCTTGACCGAGCGTGCCATGGCCTAGCGCACCTTCCGTCGCTGCACGATCCAGCGCTCGGTGCGCTTGTTGTGCCGCGTCTTGTAGCCCTTGGCCGGCTGACCCCAGGGCGACTGCGGGTGGTTGCCCTTGGAGCGCCCCTCGCCGCCGCCGTGCGGATGGTCGACCGGGTTCATCGCCATGCCGCGCACCTTGGGGCGCCGGCCGAGCCAGCGGATGCGGCCCGCCTTGCCGTAGGAGATGTTCTCGTGCTCGAGGTTGCCGACCTGCCCGACGGTGGCGCGGCAGGCGAGGTGCACGCGCCGCAGCTCGCCCGACGGGAGCTTCACGAGGGCGTAGTCCCCCTCCTTCGCCATGAGCTGGATGGCGGCGCCCGCGCTGCGGCCGAGCTGGCCGCCGCGGCCCTCGCGCAGCTCGACGTTGTGGACCATGGTGCCGAGCGGAATCAACGAGAGCGGCAGGCTGTTCCCGGGCTTGATGTCGGCCTTCGGTCCGGCCTCTACCCGATCCCCGACCCCGAGCCCGATCGGCGCCAGGATGTAGCGCTTCTCGCCGTCGGCATAGTGGAGGAGCGCGATGCGCGCCGAGCGGTTCGGGTCGTACTCGATGGCGGCCACCCGTGCCGACACGCCCATCTTGTCGCGCTTGAAGTCGATCACCCGGTAGAGACGCTTGTGGCCGCCGCCGCGGTGGCGGATGGTCATGCGCCCGAGGTTGTTCCGCCCTCCGGATTTGCCGAGCGGCGCGGTCAGCGAGCCCTCCGGCCGCGCCTTGGTGATCTCGGCGAAGTCGGAGCCGGTCTGGAAGCGGCGTCCGGGCGAGGTCGGGCGGTACTGGACGGTCGGCATCCCCTTACGCTCCCTCGAAGAAGTCGATCCGGCTGCCCTCGGCCAGGGTGACGTAGGCCTTCTTCCAGTCGGGGCGCCGCCCCTGGTGCCGGCCGACGCGGCGGATCTTCCCGAGCTGGCGGCTCGTCCGCACTTTCTCGACCTTCACCTTGAAGAGGGTCTCGATCGCGTGACGGATCTCGACCTTGTTGGCGTGCGGGTGGACGCGGAACACGACCTGGTTCCCCTGCTCGTTCACCAGCGTCCCCTTCTCGGTGATGATCGGGCCCTGCACGATGTCGCCGGGATTCACGCGCTCCCTCCCAGGCGGCCGGCGACCGCTTCCAGCGCCGCCCGCGTCAGCACGAGGTGGGTGTGCCCGAGCACGTCGTAGACGTTCAGCCCCTCGGCGACCAGCACCTTCACGTGCGGCAGGTTGCGCGCCGCGCGCTGGATCGCCGCGTCCGCCTGGGCCAGCACCATGAGGACGCTGGCGCCCTCGAGGCCGAGGCCGCGCAGGCACTCGACCATCTGCTTGGTCTTGGGCTCGGGCAGGCTCAGGTCGTCCACCACCAGGAGCGTCCCCGCCGCGTGCCGGCTCGCCAGCGCGGCGCGCAGCGCCGCCCTGCGGGCCGTCTTCGGCAGGCGGTAGGCGTAGTCGCGCGGCTGCGGCCCGAAGATGGTGCCGCCGCCCGCCCACAGCGGCGAGCGGATGCTGCCGGCGCGCGCACGGCCGGTCCCCTTCTGCCGCCAGGGCTTCTTGCCGCCGCCGCTCACGAACCCCTTCGTCTTGGTCGACGCCGTGCCCGTGCGGCGCGCCGCGAGCTGGCTCTGCACGGCGGCGTGCAGGAGGTGCTCGCGCAGCGGGCCGGCGACCACCGCGGCCGGCACCTCGACCTGGCCAGCGGGGGCACGGCTCTGCGAAACCACGGGAAGCGTCACCGTGCCCTCCGCCATGGCCTACTTCCGTGCCTCGGGGCCCTTGCGGACCATGACCATGCCGTTGCGCGCCCCCGGCACGGCGCCGCGCACGAGGAGGAGATGCTCGTCCGGGCGCACCGCGACCACCACCAGGTTGCGGGTGGTCACGCGCTCGGCCCCGTAGCGGCCGGCCATGCGCTTGCCCTTGAACACGCGGCCGGGGTAGGAGCGGTTCCCGATCGAGCCGCCGTGCCGGAAGTACTCGTGCGTGCCGTGCGAGCCGGGGAAGCCGGAGAAGAGGTGCCGCTTCATGACCCCCGCCGTGCCGCGCCCCTTGCTCACCCCGGTGACCGCCACCCGCTCGCCCGGCTTGAAGACGTCGCCCACCTTGATCTCGCTCCCCACCGCGGGCGGCTCGCCGTCGGCCAGGCGGAACTCGCGCAGCACCGCGAAAGCGCCGGTGCCCGCCTTGGTGAAGTGTCCGGCGAGGGCCTTCGGCAGGCGCTGCACCTTGGCGGGCGCGAAGCCCACCTGGGCGGCCGCGTAGCCCTCGCGCTCGGGCCGGCGGGTGGCGACCACGGTGCACGGCCCGGCCTGGATGACGGTCACCGGCACGAGCACCCCCTGAGGGGTGTAGACCTGCGTCATGCCGAGCTTTCGTCCGATGAGGCCGCCGAGCGCCATGTCGCCCTACTGGAGCTTGATCTCCACGTCGACGCCAGCCGCGAGGTCGAGCTTGCCGAGGGCGTCGATCGTCTGCTGCGTCGGATCGAGGATGTCGAGCAGGCGCTTGTGGGTGCGGATCTCGAACTGCTCGCGCGACTTCTTGTCGACGTGCGGCGAGCGGTTCACGGTGAAGCGCTCGATGTGGGTGGGAAGCGGGATGGGGCCGGCGACCCGCCCCCCCGTCCGGCGTACGGTCTCGACGATCTCGCGCACCGACTGGTCGAGCAGCCGGTGGTCGTACGCCTTCAAGCGGATGCGGATCTTGTCGTTCATGCCCGCGGCTACTCGAAGATCTTGGTGACCACGCCGGCGCCCACCGTGCGGCCGCCCTCGCGGATGGCGAAGCGGAGCCCCTCGTCCATCGCGATCGGCGTGATCAGATCGACCTTCAGCTGCACGTTGTCGCCCGGCATCACCATCTCGGTGCCCTCGGGCAGCGTGCACACGCCGGTCACGTCGGTGGTGCGGAAGTAGAACTGCGGCCGGTAGCCGTTGAAGAAGGGGGTGTGGCGGCCGCCTTCCTCCTTGGTGAGGACGTAGGCCTCGGCCTGGAACTTGGTGTGCGGCGTGATCGAGCCCGGCTTGGCGAGCACCTGGCCGCGCTCGATCTCCTCGCGCTTGGTGCCGCGCAGGAGACAGCCGACGTTGTCGCCCGCGATGCCCTCGTCGAGGAGCTTGCGGAACATCTCGACGCCGGTCACCACCGTCTTCTGCGTCGGCCGGATGCCGACGATCTCGACCTCCTCGCCGACCTTGATCTTGCCGCGCTCGATCCGGCCGGTGGCCACCGTCCCGCGGCCGCTGATCGAGAACACGTCCTCGACCGGCATGAGGAACGGCCGGTCGACCTCGCGCTTCGGCTCGGGGATGTAGGTGTCGACCGCATCCATGAGCTTCAGGATCGAGCCCGCACCGAGCTCGCCCGCGTCGCCCTCGAGCGCCTTCAGCGCGCTCCCCCGGATGATCGGGATGTCGTCGCCCGGGAACTCGTACTTGGAGAGCAGCTCCCGCACCTCGAGCTCGACCAGGTCGAGGAGCTCCTTGTCCTCGACCGCGTCCACCTTGTTCATGTAGACCACGACCGCGGGCACGCCCACCTGGCGGGCGAGCAGGATGTGCTCGCGCGTCTGCGGCATCGGCCCGTCGGTGGCGGCGACCACCAGGATGGCGCCGTCCATCTGCGCGGCGCCGGTGATCATGTTCTTGATGTAGTCGGCGTGGCCCGGGCAGTCGACGTGCGCGTAGTGGCGCTTCGGCGTCTCGTACTCGACGTGGGCGGTCGCGATGGTGATGCCGCGCTCGCGCTCCTCGGGCGCCTTGTCGATCTGGTCGAAGGCCACGAACTGGCCGAAGCCCTTCGCCGCCTGGACCTTGGTGATGGCCGCGGTGAGCGTGGTCTTGCCGTGGTCGATGTGACCGATCGTGCCCACGTTGACGTGCGGCTTCTTCCGCTCGAACCTTGCCTTTCCCATGGCGGTGTTCCCTCCGTCGCCCTCTTAGCCCGCTTGCGAGGCCTGCGCGAGGCGCTCGCCGCCCGGGCGCAGCGGCTCGGGGCCGATGCCCTTGGGCACCGGCTCGTAGTGCGAGAACTGCATCGTGAAGGTCGCGCGCCCCTGGCTGCGCGACCGGAGGTCCGTGGCGTAGCCGAACATCTCGGCGAGCGGCACCTGGGCGGCGATCACCTGCGTGTTGCCGCGCGGCTCCTGGCCCGTGATGCGGCCGCGGCGCCGGTTGATGTCGCTGATGACGTCGCCCATGAACTCCTCGGGCGTGACCACCTCGAGCGACATGATGGGCTCCAGGATGACCGGGTTGGCCTTCGCCATCGCCTCCTTGAAGGCCATGGAGCCCGCGATCTTGAAGGCGATCTCCGAGGAGTCGACCTCGTGGTAGGAGCCGTAGATGACGGTCGCCTTGACGTCCACCACCGGGTAGCCCGCGAGCACCCCCGACTCCATCGCCTCCTTCACGCCCTTCCCGATCGCCGGGATGTACTCGCGCGGGATGACGCCGCCCTTGGTGCCGTCGACGAACTGGAAGCCGCCGCCCGGCTCGAGCGGCTCGACGCGCAGCACGACGTGGCCGTACTGCCCCCGCCCGCCCGTCTGCCGGATGAACTTCGCCTCCTGCTCGACCGCCTTGCGGATGGTCTCCTTGTAGGCGACCTGCGGCTTGCCGACGTTGGCGTCGACCTTGAACTCGCGCAGCAGGCGATCGACGATGATCTCCAGGTGGAGCTCGCCCATGCCCGAGATGAGCGTCTGCCCGGTCTCGGCGTTGGTCGAGATGCGGAAGGACGGATCCTCGGTGGCGAGCTTGTGGAGCGAGCCGCCGAGGCGCTCCTGGTCGGCCTTGGTCTTGGGCTCGATGGCGATCGAGATGACGGGGTCCGGGAACTCCATGCGCTCGAGCACGATCGGCTTCGACTCGTCGCAGAGGGTGTCGCCGGTGGTCGTGTCGCGGAGCCCGACCGCGGCGGCGATGTCGCCCGCGTAGACCTCCTTGATCTCCTCGCGCTTGTTGGCGTGCATCTTGAGCAGCCGGCCGATGCGCTCCTTCTTCCCCTTGACCGAGTTGTAGACGTAGGAGCCGGTGCTCATCACGCCCGCGTAGACGCGCAGAAAGGTGAGCGTGCCGACGTACGGGTCGCTCATGATCTTGAAGGCGAGCGCGGTGAACGGCTCGCTGTCCGAGGCGAGGCGCTCCTCCTCGTTCCCGGTGTTCGGGTTCACGCCGCGCATCGGTGGCACGTCGAGCGGCGAGGGCAGGTAGTCGACCACGGCGTCGAGCAGGAGCTGCACGCCCTTGTTCTTGAAGGCGCTGCCGCACACCACCGGGACGATCTTCATCAGCACCGTCCCGGCGCGGATCGCGGCCCGGATCTCCTCCTCCGCGATCTCCTCGCCGTTCAGGTACTGCTCCATGAGCCGCTCGCTCACGTCGGCGAGTGCCTCGAGCAGGCGCTCGCGTGCCGCGTGGGCCGCCTCCCGCTCCCCGGCCGGGATCTCCTCCTGCCGGTAGCGGGCGCCGAGGCTCTCGTCCTCCCATACGATCGCCTTCATGGTGACCAGGTCGATCACGCCGCGGAACGCCTCCTCGCGCCCGAGTGGAAGCTGGATGACGAGCGGGGTGGCGCGCAGGCGCTCGCGGATCTCGCGCACCACCCGGTCGAAGTCGGAGCCCACGCGGTCCATCTTGTTGATGAAGGCGACGCGCGGCACCTGGTAGCGGTCCGCCTGGCGCCAGACGGTCTCGGACTGCGGCTCGACGCCGCCCACGCCGCAGAAGACGGCGACCGCGCCGTCGAGCACGCGGAGGCTGCGCTCGACCTCGATCGTGAAGTCGACGTGGCCCGGCGTGTCGATGATGTTCACGCGGTGCTCGCGCCAGAAGCAGGTGGTGGCGGCCGAGGTGATGGTGATGCCGCGCTCCTGCTCCTGCACCATCCAGTCCATCACCGCGGTGCCCTCGTGCACCTCGCCGATCTTGTAGCTGATGCCGGTGTAGTAGAGGATGCGCTCCGTGGTCGTGGTCTTGCCGGCATCGATGTGGGCCATGATGCCGATGTTGCGCGTCCTCTCGAGGGGAACCAGGCGGGGCATGATGGGTGCGCGGGCCGGATCGCCTACCAGCGGTAGTGGGCGAAGGCCTTGTTGGCCTCCGCCATCCGGTGCGTGTCCTCCTTCTTCTTGATCGCCCCGCCCCGCCCGCTGGCGGCGTCCTGGATCTCGCCGGCCAGCTTGTCGACCATCGACTTCTCGGGACGGGCGCGCGCGTTCTGCACGATCCAGCGCATGGCGAGCGAGACGCGGCGCTGGGGGCGCACCTCGACCGGCACCTGGTAGGTGGCGCCGCCCACCCGGCGGGAGCGCACCTCGACCATCGGCTTCACCTGCTCGAGGGCGCGCTTGAAGACGCCGAGGGCCTCCTCCTTGGCGCGCTCGCCGACCAGGTCGAGGGCGTCGTAGAAGATGCGCTCGGTCAGGCTCTTCTTCCCGTCGTGCGTCATCGAGTTGATGAACTTGGTCACCATCCGATCGTGGAACTTCGGATCGGGCAGGATGTCCCGCCGCTTCACCTCTCCCTTGCGTGGCATGCGTCTTCCGTATGCGGGCCGGACCGGAGGCGGCGCCGCGCCTTCGCGCGGCACGACCGCCCCCTCCGGCGCTGTCACTTGGGTTTCTTGGCTCCGTACTTCGAGCGGCCCTGTCGGCGATCCTGGACTCCGATCGAGTCGAGCGTGCCGCGGATGATGTGGTAGCGCACCCCGGGGAGGTCCTTCACGCGCCCGCCGCGGATCAGGACCACGGAGTGCTCCTGCAGGTTGTGGCCGACGCCCGGGATGTAGGACGTGACCTCGATGCCGTTGGTCAGGCGCACGCGCGCAACTTTGCGGAGTGCCGAATTCGGCTTCTTCGGGGTCGTGGTGTAGACGCGCGTGCACACGCCGCGCTTCTGCGGCGAGCCCTGCAGGGCGGGCGCCGCCTGCTTGCCGCGCTGCTTCGCGCGTCCGTGCTTGACGAGCTGGTTGATGGTCGGCATCCGAAAGCTGTCCGCGGTCCCCTAAGCTGGCTTCCCAGAAGTGAAAACGAGCTTTGTACGCAGCCCGATCACGAGTGTCAAACGATTCGCGCGCTTCACGCGACCGCCTCCGGCGTCGTGCCCGGCGCGGGCAGCTCCTCGGCCCCTTCCGGCTCGTCGGTGACCGCCTCCATCCCGCTGTACTTCGACACCCCGGTGCCCGCCGGGATCAGGCGGCCCATGATGACGTTCTCCTTCAAGCCGACCAGGCGGTCGACCTTGCCGTTGATCGCGGCCTCGGTCAGGACCTTGGTGGTCTCCTGGAAGGAGGCGGCCGAGATGAAGCTCTCGGTCGAGAGGCTCGCTTTGGTGATGCCGAGGAGGAGCGGCTCGGCCACCGCCGGCTGCCCGCCCTCGGCGAGCACGCGCTCGTTCTCCTCCTCGAAGCGCCACTTCTCCACCTGGTCGCCGATCAGGAAGTCGGTGTCGCCCACCTCCTTGATGCGCACGCGGCGGAGCATCTGCCGCACGATCACCTCGATGTGCTTGTCGTTGATGCGCACGCCCTGCAGGCGGTAGATCTCCTGCACCTCGTCCACCAGGTACTTGGCGAGCGCCTTCTCGCCGAGGATGGTGAGGATGTCGTGCGGGTTCGAGCTGCCGTCCATGAGCGCCTCGCCCGCCTTCACGTAGTCGCCCTCGTGTACGCTGATGTGCTTGCCCTTGGGGATCAGGTACTCGCGCGCCTCGCCCACCTCGGGCGTGACCACCACCTTACGCTTGCCCTTGGTGTCCTTGCCGAAGGACACGATCCCGTCGATCTCGCTGATGACCGCGAACTCCTTCGGCTTGCGCGCCTCGAAGAGCTCGGCGACGCGCGGCAGGCCGCCGGTGATGTCCTTGGTCTTGGTGGTCTCGCGCGGCATCTTGGCGATGATGTCGCCCGCCGACACGGTCTGTCCCTCGACCACGTTCAGGTGCGCCCCGACCGGCAGCAGGTAGCGCGCCTCGCCGGCGCCGATCCGCGCCGTCAGCCCGCTCTGGTCCTTGATCGACACGCGCGGCCGCTTGTCGACGTCCTTGGTGTCGACGATCACCTTGGTCGAGAGGCCCGTGCGCTCGTCGAGCTTCTCCTCCATGGTGACGCCCTCGAGGATGTCGCCGAACTTCACCACGCCCGCCGACTCGGTGAGGATCGGGATGGTGTACGGGTCCCACTCGGCGATCAAATCGGCTGATTTCACCTTTGCGCCGTCGCGCTTCTTGAGCTTGGCCCCGTACACCAGCGGGTAGCGCTCACGCTCGCGCTCGCGGTTCGGCTCGGGGTAGTCGACGATCGCGACCTCGCCGTTGCGCTTGCTCATCACGATCAGGTCGCCGTCCTTGCCCTCGACCGCCGCCAGGTTGATGAACTTGATGAAGCCCTCGTTGCGCGCCTCGAGCGTGGTCTGCTCGGCGCGCCGGCTGGCCGTGCCGCCGATGTGGAACGTCCGCATGGTCAGCTGCGTGCCCGGCTCGCCGATCGACTGCGCGGCGATGACGCCGATCGCCTCGCCCAGGTTCACCATGTGGCCGCGCGCCAGGTCGCGCCCGTAGCACCTGACGCACACGCCCTGCCGGGACTGGCAGGTGAGCACGGAGCGGATCTTCACACGCTCGAGCCCGGCGTCCTCGATCTCGGCGACCTTGTCCTCGTTGATCTCCTCGTTCGCCTGCACGATGACACGGTTCGAGAACGGGTCGCGGATGTCCTCGAGCGCCACCCGTCCCAGCACACGGTCGCCGATACCCTCGATCACCTCGCCGCCCTCGACCAGCGGTGAAATCTCGATGCCGTCGAGCGTGCCGCAGTCCTCCTCCTGGATGATCGAGTCCTGCGCCACGTCGACCAGCCGGCGCGTCAGATAGCCCGAGTTGGCGGTCTTGAGCGCCGTGTCGGCGAGACCCTTGCGCGCGCCGTGCGTCGAGATGAAGTACTGCAGCACGGTGAGCCCCTCGCGGAAGTTGGCGGTGATGGGGGTCTCGATGATCTCGCCCGAGGGCTTGGCCATCAGGCCGCGCATGCCGGCCAGCTGCCGGATCTGCTGCGCCGAGCCGCGCGCCCCCGAGTCGGCCATCATGAAGATCGGGTTGAAGGACGGGATGCGGCGCACCTTGCCGTCCTGGTCGGGCACCTCCTGGGTGCCGAGCTCGCGCAGCATCTCGTCCGCGATCTGGTCCGTCACCTCGGCCCAGATGTCGACCACCTTGTTGTAGCGCTCGCCGTCGGTGATCAGGCCCTTGTTGTACTGGTCCTCGATCTCGCGCACGGCCGTGTGCGCCTCGTCGAGCAGCTTGTGCTTGCCGGCCGGGATCACCATGTCCTTGATGCCGATCGAGATGCCGGCGTACGTCGCCTGCTCGTAGCCGAGGTCCTTCAGGCGGTCGGCGAAGATCACGGTCGCCTTGTTCCCCGCCCGCCGGTAGGCGAGGTCGATCAACCACCCGAGCTCCTTCTTCTTCATCACCTTGTTCACTTCGGCGAAGGGGATCTCGTGCGGGACGATCTCGTAGAGGAGGACGCGGCCGACGGTCGAGTCGACCAGCCCGCCGTTCCCGCCGGCCATCGCCGGCACGCGGACCTTCATGCGCGCCTGGAGCTCGACCTCGCGCTGGTCGTAGGCGATGCGCACCTCGTCGAAGCTGGCGAAGAGCTTGCCCTCGCCCTTGGCACCCAGCTTCTCGCGCGTCATGAAGTAGAGGCCGAGGACGATGTCCTGCGTGGGCACGATGATCGGCTTGCCGTGCGCCGGGGAGAGGATGTTGTTGGTCGACATCATGAGCGAGCGCGCCTCGACCTGCGCCTCGACCGAGAGCGGCACGTGGACCGCCATCTGGTCGCCGTCGAAGTCGGCGTTGTAGGCGGCGCAGACGAGCGGGTGGAGCTGGATCGCCTTGCCCTCGATCAGGATCGGCTCGAAGGCCTGGATGCCGAGCCGGTGAAGCGTGGGCGCGCGGTTGAGCAGCACCGGGTGCTCGCGGATCACCTCGTCCAGGATGTCCCACACCTCGGGCCGCTCCTTCTCGACCATCTTCTTGGCGCTCTTGATGGTCGTGACGAAGCCGCGCTCCTCGAGCTTGTTGTAGATGAAGGGCTTGAAGAGCTCGAGGGCCATCTTCTTGGGCAGCCCGCACTGGTGGAGGCGGAGCTCCGGGCCCACCACGATGACCGAGCGGCCCGAGTAGTCGACGCGCTTGCCGAGCAGGTTCTGGCGGAAGCGGCCCGACTTGCCCTTGAGCATGTCGGAGAGCGACTTGAGGGGGCGCTTGTTGGGGCCCGTGATCGCGCGGCCGCGCCGGCCGTTGTCGAAGAGGGCGTCCACCGCCTCCTGGAGCATCCGCTTCTCGTTGCGGATGATGATGTCGGGCGCGTTCAGCTCCATCAGGCGCTTCAGGCGGTTGTTGCGGTTGATGACGCGCCGGTAGAGGTCGTTCAGGTCCGAGGTCGCGAAGCGGCCGCCGTCGAGGGGCACCAGCGGCCGCAGGTCGGGCGGGATCACCGGGACGACCTCGAGGATCAGCCACTCGGGCCGGTTGCCCGAGTTCTTGAAGGCCGAGATGACCTTGAGGCGCTTGGAGATCTTCTTCCGCCGCGCCTCGCTGGTCGCCTCCTTCATCTCGACGCGCAGGTCGATGAAGAGCCGGTCGACGTCGAGCTTCTTCAGCAGCTCGCGGATGGCCTCCGCGCCCATCCCGGCCCGGAAGGCGTCGGGCCCGTGCTCCTCGACGAGCTTGCGGTAGCGGCCCTCGGAGAGCAGCTCGCGCTCCTGGAGCGGGGTCGTCCCCGGGTCGACGACCACGTAGGACTCGAAGTAGAGGATCTTCTCGAGCTCCTTGAGCGTCATGTCGAGGAGCGTGCCGATGCGCGAGGGGAGGCTCTTCAGGAACCAGATGTGGGCGACCGGCGTGGCCAGGTCGATGTGGCCCATGCGCTCGCGGCGCACCTTCGACTGGATGACCTCGACGCCGCACTTCTCGCACACCACGCCGCGGTGGCGCATGCGCTTGTACTTGCCGCAGTTGCACTCGTAGTCCTTCGTCGGGCCGAAGATCTTCGCGCAGAAGAGCCCGTCCCGCTCCGGCTTGAAGGTGCGGTAGTTGATGGTCTCGGGCTTCTTCACCTCGCCGTGCGACCACGAGCGGATCTTGTCCGGTGAGGCGAGCGAGATGCGGATGGCGTTGAAGCTGAGCGGGTTCTTCGGCTTCTCGAAGAGGCTGAATAGATCTTCCATCATATTTTAACTCTCCTGCGGGCCCGTCTCGCTACGTTCCGTGCGGACCAACACCCCGCGCGCAGCTCGAGCGCTCTCGTGCTCGGCCTCCCCGTCGTCTTCCTCATGATCCGCGGTCCTCGGGCCGGTCCTCGACCAGCTCGACGTCGAGCGCCAGGCTCTGGAGCTCCTTCACCATGACGTTGAAGGACTCGGGGAGCCCCGGCTCGAGGACGTTCTCGCCCTTCACGATGGCTTCGTACATGCGCGTCCGGCCCGCCACGTCGTCGGACTTGACGGTGAGCATCTCCTGCAGCGAGTAGGCGGAGCCGTAGGCCTCGAGCGCCCACACCTCCATCTCGCCGAGGCGCTGGCCGCCGAACTGCGCCTTGCCGCCGAGCGGCTGCTGCGTGACCAGCGAGTAGGGCCCGGTCGAACGGGCGTGGATCTTGTCGTCGACCAGGTGGTGCAGCTTCATCATGTACATCATGCCGACGGTCACCTCGTGCGCGAACGGCTCGCCGGTGCGGCCGTCGAACAGGCGGGTCTGGCCGTTGGCGGGCAGGCTCGCACGCGCGAGGAGCTTGAAGATCTCCTCCTCGGAGGCGCCGTCGAACACCGGCGAGGCGACGTGGATGCCGTGCGAGGCCTTGCGCGCCAGCTTGACGACGTCCTCGTCGGCGAGCGCATCGAGGAAATCGCCGACCTCCTTGGTGGCGTAGAGCTCCTTCAGCTTCTTGCGCAGCGCCTCGACGTTCGGCCGGCCGTTCTCCTCGAGCTCCTGCTCGATCTGACGGCCGAGCTCGCGCGCCGCCCAGCCGAGGTGCGTCTCGAGGATCTGCCCCACGTTCATGCGGCTCGGCACGCCGAGGGGATTGAGCACGATGTCGACCGGCGTCCCGTCCGCCAGGTACGGCATGTCCTCCTCGGGCAGCAGGCGCGAGAGGACGCCCTTGTTGCCGTGGCGCCCGGCCATCTTGTCGCCCACCTGGAGCTTCCGCTTGATGGCGACGAACACCTTCACCATCTTGATCACGCCGGGCGGGAGCTCGTCGCCGCCCTTCAGGCGCTCGATCTTCTCGGTGAAGGCGACCTTGATGAGGTCGATTTGCTCCTGCATCCCCTCGACCAGGCGCGAGAGGTCGTCTTCCACGCGCTCGTCGCCGACCTTGATGTCGCCCCAGTAGTTGGGCGGGATCTGCGCCAGCACGTCGGCCGTGACTTCGACGCCCTTGTTCAGGAGGACCTTGCGCACGTCGTCCGTGAGCCGCGCCGCGGTCTGCTTCCCCTCGAGGAGCTGGAGCACCTTCCTGCCCGCGCTCTCGCGGATGATGCGGATCTCGTCCTGCTGATCTTTTCGGAGTTTGGCTACTTCGTCTTCCTCGATCGCGCGCGAGCGCTCGTCCTTCTGGATACCCTTGCGGGAGAACACCCGGGCATTGATGACCGTGCCCTCGACGCCGGGCGGGACGCGCAGGCTCGTGTCGCGCACCTCGCCCGCCTTCTCGCCGAAGATGGCGCGCAAGAGCTTCTCCTCGGGCGAGAGCTGCGTCTCGCCCTTGGGCGTGATCTTCCCGACCAGGATGTCGCCCGGCTTCACCTCCGCGCCGATGCGGATGATGCCCGACTCGTCCAGGTCCTTGAGCGCCTCGTCGCCGACGTTCGGGATGTCGCGCGTGATCTCCTCGGGGCCGAGCTTGGTGTCGCGCGCCACGCACTCGAACTCCTCGATGTGCACCGAGGTGAAGAGGTCGTGCTTCACGACCCGCTCGGAGATGAGGATCGAGTCCTCGAAGTTGTAGCCGCCCCAGGGCATGAAGGCGACCAGCACGTTGCGCCCGAGGGCCAGGTCCCCCATCTCCGTGGACGGGCCGTCGGCGATCACGTCGCCCGCCCGCACGCGGTCGCCCACCACCACGATCGGGCGCTGGTTCATGCAGGTGTTCTGGTTCGAGCGCTGGTACTTGATCATGTTGTAGATGTCGACGCCGGGGTCGCGGCCGTCCTGCGAGGGCCGGTCGGCCTTGACCACGATGCGCGCCGAGTCGACCTGCTCGACCACGCCGTCGCGCCGCGCGACCACGGTGACGCCCGAGTCGCGCGCCACCACCCGCTCCATGCCGGTGCCGACGA
>Ga0209808_1000869_pt1 | contig 15239 bp, 8 predicted proteins | sample GraSoiAngelo_157_FD_186171 | JGI IMG/M metagenome (GOLD analysis project Ga0209808, IMG submission 186171) | Grasslands soil microbial communities from the Angelo Coastal Reserve, California, USA - 14_1009_16_20cm (SPAdes) (version 2) | ecosystem: Environmental > Terrestrial > Soil > Grasslands ... | reverse complement strand
GGCACTGCGTACGTGCTGTTCCACCACGTGATGGGAGAGTGCAACGGCGTGCGGGGCATGTGGGGCTACGTGCGCGGCGGCATGGGCGGGATCACGCAGGCGCTCGCGTCCGCGGCGCGGGTGCACAGGGCGGAGATCCGCGTGAACAGCCCGGTGGCGAAGATCGTCACGCGCCGCGGCCGGGTGAAAGGCGTGGCGCTCGAGGACGGGACCGAGTTTCAGGCCCGCAAGGTCGTCTCGAACGCCGACGCGCACGTCACATTCCTCCAGCTACTCGAGGAGCGGGAGCTGGAGCCCGAGTTCGTCGCCGCGGTCAAGAGCATCGACTACGCGAGCGCCTCGCTCAAGATCAATGTCGCGCTGTCGGAGCTCCCGGACTTCACTGCTGTCCGAGGCAGCGGCCTCCCGCGGAACGGACACCTGCGCGGCACGATCCACGTCGCGCCCACCCTCGACTACATCGAACGGGCCTACGACGATGCCAAGTACGGACGCCCCTCGGCGGATCCGATTCTCGAGTGCACCATTCCGTCCGTGGTGGACACGACCGTCGCGCCCCCCGGCAAGCACGTGATGTCGTTTTTCGTGCAGTACGCACCGTACCAGCTGCGGAATGCGAGCTGGGACCAGGTCAAGCATGAGTTCGCCGATCGCTGCTTCGACATCCTGGACGAATACGCGCCGAACTTCAAGCGCTCCGTGATCGACCGGCAGGTGCTCTCGCCGCTCGACCTGGAGCGCCGCTTCGGCCTCACCGGTGGGAACATCTTCCAGGGCGCCATGACCCTGTCACAGCTCTTCTTCCTGCGCCCGCTACCCGGATACGCCGACTACCGCACGCCCATCAAGGGGCTGTACCTGTGCGGCTCGGCGACGCACCCGGGCGGCGGCGTCATGGGCGCGTGCGGCTACAACGCGGCGCGGGAAATCCTGCGCGACCGCTAAGCCTTCTTGGCCGTCGGCGGCAGCAATCCGTTCAACCGCAGGTAGATCGCCATCTGGCTGTAGTGATCCGCCCAGTCGGCGACGGTGATCAGTCCCGCGACGGCCTTCGTGACCTTGCGGCCGCCGAAGAAGTCGATGCTGTCGCCCAGCTGCGCGTCCTGGATCTGAGCCAGCGCGGTCTCGCAGAACTTGAACGAGGCCTTGAGGCCGGCGACGAGCTTGTCCTTGGGGTCCGTCCCCGTGAACTTGTCGACATCCGGCTGCTTCATGCCCGACGCCGCGCTGCAGAGATAGTTGTTCCCTTCCTTGATCAGGTGGGCGACCACATCCCCGTAGCTCATCTGGGCGGGCGTCGGCTTGTAGCCGTACTTGTCGGCCGGCATCTCCTCCGCGGCGTCCACGATGTTCTTCGTCTGGCGCTGCGCGATACCCCGGATGCCATTGGAGACCGGGTTCTGGGCCTGCGCGGCGACGACGATGATGGGGAGGGCGCAGAGGGCGAGCAGGGTGGTTCCGAGCGTGGATCTCATCCTTGAATCTCCTGTGAAGGGCGTGGTGGCGGCCGCCGAATTCTGCACCGGAAACCCCGTCTCGTCCAGACTAGATTAGAGCATGCGCCCCCAACTCACCTGCGCCGCCCTGCTCGCCCTGGCCGCTCCCGTCGCCGCTCAGTCGAACGTGGAGCGGGTGACAAACGACGCCTACGCGCGGTCCCACGACTACGACCTGGTGCACCAGCGCATCGAGATCCGGAACTTTGATTGGGACTCGACGTCGCTGGACGGCCGCGTGACGACCACCCTGGTGGCGCTGCGGCCGGGGCTCGACTCCGTGATCCTCGACGCGGGCAAGCGGCTCGTCGTGTCGCGCGTCGTCGACGCCCGCGGGGCGACCCTGCGGAGCAGCGCCCACGGCGACACGCTCGTGGTGTACCCGGGGCGCCCGGTCGCCTTCCGCGACACCCTGCGCTTTTCCATCGACTACCACGCGCGCATCGACAACGGCCGCGGGCTGACGTTCATCGAGCCGGAGGGCCGGGAGCACCGACCGCAGCAGATCTGGAGCCAGGGCGAGGACCACGACAACCACTTCTGGTTCCCGACCTACGACTTCCCGAACGACAAGATGACCTGGGAGCTCGCCGCCACCGTGCCGCGGCAGTACACGGTGGTCTCGAACGGCCGCCTAGTGGCCGACCGGAAGAACCCCGACGGGACGCACACGGTCACGTGGCGCCAGGACCCGCGGAGCGCGACCTATCTCGTGTCGCTCGTCGTCGCGCCGCTCGTCCGGCTCGCCGACACGTGGCGCGGCATTCCGGTGGAGTACTACGTGTACGCCGCCGACTCGAGTCGCGCCCGCCGTCTGTTCGGCGTCACGCCGGACATGATCGACGTGTACTCCCGCCTGACCGGCGTCCGCTACCCCTGGGCCAAGTACGCCCAGACCACCGTCGCCGATTTCTTCGGCGGGATGGAGAACGTGAGCGCGACCACGCTGATCGACTGGCTGCCCGACGAGCGCGCCTACCTCGACCGGCCGTGGTATCAGTGGATCCTGATCCCCCACGAGCTGGCCCACCAATGGTTCGGCGATTACGTGACCCTCGAGAACTGGGCCAACATGTGGCTCAACGAGGGCTTCGCCGAGTTCCTCCCGGGGCAGTACTGGCGCGTGAAGCTCGGGCCCCACGCCGAGGACGACTATTACCTGGACGAGTATCGCCAGTATCTCCAGATCGACCGGCGGAAGAGTATGGCCCTCGCGGCCCTCGGCTCGAACAACGTGTATCCTAAGGGCGCCCTCGTGCTCCGCATGCTGCTGCGCTACCTGGGGCCCGAGCGGTTCTGGGCGTCGCTGCAGGCGTACCTCACGCGGCACGCGCTGGGCAATGCGACCTCCGACGATCTGCGCCAAGCCGTGCTCGACGCGACGGGCGAGAATCTCGACTGGTTCTGGAACCAGTGGATCTACGCCGCGGGGCACCCCCGCTTCGTCGTGACGGCAGCGTACGACACGGCGGCTCGGAAGCTGACCCTCACGGTGAAACAGACGCAACCGGACTCGGGCAAGGCGGACAGCACCGGCCTCCGGTTCGAGACCCCGAAGGTGTTCCGCATGCCGGTGGCGATTCGCCTCGGGACGGGGGGCGGGGGCGGGGGCGGTGACGTCGTGCGCCGGGTCGAGCTCACGGCCCGAGAGCAGACGATCGAGATTCCCGAGCTCCCCGGCGCGCCGACGATGGTCGTGTTCGACGACGGCAACACGATTCTCAAGGAGCTCACGTTCGACCAGCCGACGTCATGGCTCGCCACGCAGCTCAAGCGGGATCCCGATCTCTGGAACCGCCAGTGGGCGATCGAGCAGCTGGCGCACCGCCCGGGGGACGCCGCGGCCGTGGCGGCACTCGCCGAGGCGGCTACGGCGGCCGACTACTTCCGCACGCGCGCAGCGGCGGTGGAGGCGCTGGGCGAGCTCCCCGCCGCGAGCGCCGCGGCACCCCTCGCCGCCGCGCTGCGGGATACCTCGGCGCAGGTGCGGCGTGCAGCCGTCGCGGCGCTCGGCCAGCTCGGCGGGGCGCGCGCCGCCGACCTCGCGCGCACCACGTTCCACGATGACCCGAGCTACCAGGTGCGGGCCGCCGCGCTCACCGCGCTGGTCCGCGCCGACTCGACCGCCAGCGACAGCGCCATCGCCTGGGGGCTCGCCACGCCCTCGTACCAGGACGTGGTCCAGGAAGCGGCATACCGCCTCATCGCGCAGATGGGAGACACCGGCGCCATCCCGCGCGTCGAGTCGCTGCTTGCCACGGACCATTTCGCCGCACACGTCCTGGCGGCCCTCGCGGCCCGCGGCAGTGCCCACGCGCTCGACGTGCTGGCCGTCCACCTGAACGACGACCGCAGGGCGGTGCGGCGCTGGGTGGTCGAGGCGTTCCAGTTCACGCTGCCGCGCCAGCTCGGCATCCCGCGGCTGCAGGGGGCCGCCGGCACCCTCAAGTACCCGGACACCAGGAAAGACGTGGAGGGTGCGTTGCAGCGCCTGCAGAAGCCCGGCACGGACGACGAGTAGGACGTCGTCCGTTGTCCGTGATCCGTTATCCGTCGCTGCCGTTGACGGATGACGGATGACGGATGACAGATGACGCCTTCCGCCACCAGTACCACGGCAAGCCCGCGAGAATCAGCGCCATGCCGACGGCGAAGTCGAGCAGCTGCTCGTGCGCGGTGTTCCAAATGAGCCACACGGAAAACAGCACGAACACGAGCGGCGTGACGGGATAGCCCCACGTGCGGTAGGGGCGGGGCATATCGGCCGCGGTGTGTCGGAGCAGGATCACTGCGCCGGCCGACATCCCATAGAAGATGAATTCTCCCAACACGACGTAGGTGAACAGCCGGTTGTACGTGCCCTTCCACGACGGCTCCGTGGAGATCCACGTGAGCGCGATCGCGATGATGCCTTGCACGACGAGCGACGGCACCGGGGTGAGGAACCGCGGATGGACACCCGCGAGCCGGCGCGGCAGCAAGCCGTCCCGCGCCATCGCGTAGGGTATCCGCGCCGCCGTGAGCACGATGCCGTTGTTCGACCCGATGGTCGCGATCATGATCGCGACCGCCACGAGCGCGGCACCGGCGCCGCCCAGCGTGACCTGCGCCGCATCGGAGGCGACGAGCGACGAGGCCGCCATCTTGGCCGGCGAGAGGACGTAGGCGAACGACGCGGTGACGAGACAGTAGAGCGCCATGCCGATGATGGTGGAGAGCACGATCGAGCGCGGCAGATTGCGCTCCGGATCGGTCACTTCGCTCCCCACGTACGTGATTTCGATCCAGCCGTCGTATGCCCACAGCACCGCCACCAGCGCGACGCCGAAGGACGCGATTTGATGTCCCGGCGGCGCGTCCGCCCAGAGCGGCGCGAGGTTCGTCGCGCTTCCTCCCGGGAGCGCGAACCCCACGACGATGAGCACCACGAGCAGCGCCATCTTGATGAGCGTGAGCACGTTCTGGGTGACCGCGCCGAGCCGCACGCCCAGGGAGTTCAGCACCGTGAGCGCGACGATGGACAGCACGGCGACGAGCTTGATGCCGGCGCCCGAGAGGGGAACGAAAAAGCCGAAGTAGGTCGCGAAACCGACGGCGATGGCCGCAATGGATGCAGGGTTGATCACCACACCGCTCGTCCAGCCGTACAGGAAGCCGGAGGCCGGTCCGTAGGCGCGCGCGAGGTAGACGTACTGACCGCCCGCCTCGGGCATCGCGGCGCCGAGCTCCGCGACCGACAGCGCGCCGAGCAGCGACACGACGCCGCCCACGACCCACACCAGGATCGCGGGACCCGTGGCCCCGAGCGTGGCCGCGATGGCGCTGGGAACGATGAAGATGGCCGACGCGATGATCGTCCCGACGTTGATCATCGTCGAATCGAGCAGCCCAAGCTGGCGCTTGAGCTCCGCCATCTACGGACCGAGGAGGTGTGTGCGCGGCATGGCGCGGTAGCATACCGGCGAGCCGAAACCGTCGCAAGCGCCGATCCGTCGATAGATTCCTGACCCTATGACCCTCACCGCCCTCTCGTCCGTCTCCTCGCCGAGCTCCTATTGGCAGGTGAGCCGCGCTCCGCGCTACAGCCTGCTGCTGGCGCTTCCGCTGCTCGTGTGCTACCAGGTGCTCGCGCTGCTGCTCGCGCACGGTGAGCGCTCGGTCCGCAACGGCGCCGACGTCATCCTGCAGGCACTGTTCACGGCCCTCGCGGGCGCCTGGGGCCCACCGCTCTTCATGGCCTGCGTGATCGGCGCGGGCGTATGGCTCGTGACCCGCGACCTGCGCGCCCACGGGTCGCGGCTCCGGAGCGGCGTGTTCATCGCGATGCTGGGTGAGGCGATCGCGCTCGCGCTGCTCTTCGGCTTCGTGGTGGGGAGCGTGACCTCCGGCGTGCTCGGCATGCTGCAGACGCTCGCCGTCCCGGGAGGGGGGGGACACGAGATGGACTGGTGGACGCGGCTGATGGTCTCACTGGGGGCCGGGATCTACGAGGAGCTGCTATTCCGCGTGCTGCTCGTGGGCGCGCTCGCCGCCGCCGCGCGGGCCCTGCTCGGCTGGCGCCCCGTGACCGCCGGCGTCGCGGCGACCTTCGCCGGTGCCGCGATCTTCTCGGCGTTTCACTACCTCGGCCCCTACGCCGACCGCTGGCAGCTGTATTCGTTCGCGTTCCGGATGGTCGCGGGGCTGTTTTTCTCGGGGCTGTATCTCGCGCGCGGATTCGGGATCACGGCGTGGACGCATGCGCTGTACGACGTCCTCCTGCTATGGATGCAGTAGACTGGACGCACAGACGCGGCAGACGCACAGGGGTGAACAGGTGATAGTGCGCAGATAGACCTGGCAACTCCAGCTGTTCTCCCCTGTGCGTCTGTGCGTCTAGGTGTGGCCTGTCCTGTCGGTCCGTTTCGCTATGTCCCGTAGTTTGAATCTCTGGATTTTTCCCGTTGCCGTCTTCGGCAGCTCGGCGGCAAACACGATCCAGCGCGGGTACTTGTAGGGCGCGAGCCGCTGCTTCACGAACGCCTTGAGCTCGGCCTCGAGCGCGGAGCTCTCCGCGTGGCCGCGCGCGAGCACCACGAACGCCAGCGGCTTCACGAGCCCGTCCTGGTCCTCCGCCCCCACGACGCCCGCTTCCACGACGGCCGGATGCTCGGCGAGCGCGCCCTCGACTTCCGCCGGCGACACCCACATGCCGCCCGCCTTGATCATGTCGTCGGTCCGACCGGCGTACCAGAAGTACCCGTCGGCGTCGCAGGTGTACTTGTCGCCCGTCCGCACCCACTCTCCTTCGATCGTCTGCTTGGTGCGTTCGTGCTGGTTCCAGTAGCACGCGCAGGCACTATCCCCCTTGACCATCAAATTGCCCACCTCGCCGACCGCCACGTCGCGGCCGGCGTCGTCCACGAGCTTCGCCTCGTAGCCCGGCACGATGGTGCCGCTCGAGCCGGGGCGCACCTTGCCGCGGCGGTTCGCGATGAAGGTGTGGCACATCTCGGTCGAGCCGATGCCGTCGAGAATCTCGAGCCCGAACTTCTCGAGCCAGCGTTCGTAGATCGCCTTCGGCAGGGGCTCTCCCGCCGAGCTGCAGAGCCGGACCGACGTCACGTCGTATGCCCGCTCGGCGTCCGGCACTTGCAGCATGGCGGCGTACGCGGTGGGGACCGCGTAGAACAGCGTGGGACGGTCCCGCGCGATCACCTCGAAAACCTTGGTGGGCTCGGGTCGACCGGGATAGAGCACGGTCGAGGCGCCGACGTGGAACGGGAAGTACAGCGCGTTGCCCAGGCCGTAGGCGAAAAACAGCTTGGCGACCGAGAACGTGCGGTCCTGCGGCCCGATCTCGAGCACGTGTCGGCCGAACGCTTCGCAGCAGACGAGCATATCGTGGTGCAAGTGAACGGCCGCCTTGGGGGTCCCCGTGGTGCCGGACGTGTACTGCCAAAAGGCGACGTCGTCCTTCGTCGTCAGGGCCGGCGCGAGCTCGGGGCTCTCGGCTCCGACCAGCTCGGCAAAGGCGAGCTGACCGGCCGCCGGTCGGCCGACGACGACCACGTGGGTGAGATCCCGCGCCCGGGCGCGTACCTCTTCGACGGCGCCGACCTGCGGCTCGCTCGCAATCGCCACCCTGGCCCGGCTGTCCCTCAGGATGTACTCGTAGTCGCGCGGCTTGAGCAGGGTATTGGTCGGGACGGGCACGGCGCCGATCTTGAGCGCGCCCCAGAAGCTCCACACGAACTCCGGACCGTCGGGCAACAGCAGGACGACGCGCTGCTCCATCGTGACACCGAGCCGCCGCAGCATGTTGCCCGATCGGTTGGCCCCGGCGTACACGTCCCCATAGGTGAGCCGGCGGCCCTCGCAGATGATCGCGAGCTGGCCAGCCCGGCCCTCCTCGACATGGCGATCGACGAACCAATGGGCGGCGTTCAACTCGCGCGGGATCACGGCGCCGACATTACCTCGCAGATCCACGGCGTCAAGCTCGCGGGGCGGCCGGCACCGGGATATGTTGCGTACGGAGCGGCACCGTGAATCTGCTTCCCCTCTTCTACATGATCGCGGGCTGGCAGTCCGGCGCGACCGACTCGCTCGCCATGCTCGCGTCGGCGCGCCGCGCGCGGGATTCGTTCGAGGCCACGCGGCGGACCAACCTCCCCGAGCGCCCTTCCGGCTCGAACGGCGGGCGCTACGAAGTGATCGGTCGGATCCGTTATTGGTATGACGGCGGCGACGACCAGGACAGCGCGCCCCCCGAGCCCCCGCGCATTCGCCAGGCGCGCGCCCGGCTCCTGGCGGCACTCGACGAGGCGGGCGCCGCCCTCCCCGGGGACGAGTGGATCGCGGGACAGCGCGTGCGTTACCTGCTGGAGGACAGCCAGCCGCACCGAGCCGCTCGAGTGGCGGAACAATGCCGCGCCGTCCGGTGGTGGTGCGAGGCGTTGGGCGGTCTCGTGCGGCACGTCGGCGGCGACTTCGCCGGGGCCGACAGCCTGTTTACGGTCGCCCTCGCGGACATGCCCGACAACGAGCGGTGCCGCTGGAGCGACATCGCTCCCTTGCTCGACGGCGAGCTCGCGGGCCGCTATCGCCAGCTCGATTGCCCCGGACGGGCGGCGTTCGAGAACCGGTGGTGGTGGCTCGCCCAACCGCTCTACTCCCTGGGCAGAAACGATCGACGCACCGAGCACTTCGCTCGCCAAGCGATGGTCCGCATCGAGCAGGGCCGCCGCACCACGTTCGGCCTCTTTTGGGAGAACGATCTCCGCGACGTGCTCTTGCGGTACGGATGGCCGACCTGGTGGACGCGTGAGCCGCCCAAGTCTCCCCTCGTCCAATCCGAGCCCAACATCACGGGCCACGATCCCTCGCCGGCGTTCCAATTCACACCGGGGGCTCGGGCGTTCGACGATCCAGGGCAGACGAAGTCCGAGGACTGGAGCCCCGACCCGCCCCAAGGTCGGGAGCGTTATGCGCCCGGGTATGCGAAGGCGTTCGCGTATCCGAACCACCAAGTCAGCGTGTTCCGGCGGGGCGATTCCTGCGTCGTCGTTGCGGCGTACGACCTCTCGAAGGACACTCTCCTGGCCGACCAGCCTGCGCGCGCGGCCCTCGTCCTCACTCGCAGTGAACACGACGCGATCGTGACGGACCATGAGACTCTTCTGGACCGTCCCCATGCCCTCGTGGCAACGGCACCGTGCGGCCGCCAGCTCCTGAGCCTCGAGGTCGTGGCCCCGGCGCGACGGAGCGTCGCCCGAGCGCGGTATGGCCTCTCCCTCGACGAGAACGCCCGGATCTCGGACCTCCTCCTCCTGGAGGGGAGCGATTCCCTGCCGACCGACCTGGCCGGGGCTGTGCCGCACGCCTTGGCGACTACGCGGGTGCGCGGCGATCGGCCGCTGGGCTTGTTTTGGGAGGTGCACGACCTGAGCTCGGCCGGCGAGGAAGTGACGACGTCGCTGACTGTCACCCGGCGCGGCTCCGGTTGGCTGCGTCGCGCGGCGCAGATGATCGGCCTCGCCGCGCCTCGTCGAGACGTGAGCCTCGAATGGGCGGAGGTCCTGGTGCCTCGCCCGGACCAGGCGGCCGTGGCAGGCCGGGCGCTGGCTCTGGACCTCTCCAGCCTGTCACCCGGACCCTACCGCATCGAGATCACCGTGACGGCGCGCGGCCGAGCGGCCGCCACGGTGCAGCGCGACATCGAGGTGGTGCGACCCTAGCGGGTCCGCAGCCAGCGAGCGAGGCGGGCCGCGCCGGGAAGCTTCCTGGCTTGTTGTCGCACGCCGTAGCGAACCCAGTACGCGTACCGACCGGTGGGCGTGGGCGCGAACAGCAGCAGCTCGTAGTGCGGACGAACCTCCCGGGCCCAGTCCGCCTTCCAGCGCGCCTGGCTGGCCATGAGGTCCAGCATCTCCATGCCGTGCTCCAGTCCGTAGCGGATTACGCGCGAGGTGAGCAACAGTCCGGGCGCGTACTTGGAGTAGGTTTGATCATATCCCGTCTTCAGTGCAAAGATGTTGTGCCCGGAAATGCGCAGCACGTAGGCGGCCACGGGGTCGCCACACACCGTGAGAATGGGAATCCACACCTCCGCTCGGTCCACCAGGCCGTCGTAGAAGCGCTTCACCTGGGAGCGCTGCGCCACGGCCGTGCCGCGCTGGCCCTTCCAGCCGCTCGCCTCGAGCCGATAGAACACGTCGAGCGCCTGCTTCAGTCTGGTCCCGGTAGTCACGACCTCGAAGCAGACTTCGCCGAGCTCCCCCAGCCGCCGCTCCGCCCGGCGCAGGTTTCGCCTGAAGCGTCGTGTCAGGCCGTCGTCCCACGGCACCGTGGGCGACAGGGGGCGCCACGGTGTCAGGAAGGTCGGCTGTATCAGGGAGCGCCACCCTAGTTCCTCGGCGACAGTGAGGGCGGCCGCGAGCGTCGGCGAGCCTTCCGGCACGTGCTCGATCCGAATGACGTCGCAATCCCCCGACTGGCACAGCGCTCGCCAGAGCTGCTCTTGGATATCGACCCGCCCCCTCCACGACAGAAACGCAAACCGGAACGATTCCGCGTTCGTCCGGGATTGCAGGACGGCCACGCGGCGGCCCCCCCAGGACTCGACCACCCGCTGTAACGCAGCGAGCCCGACGAGGCGTCGGCCGTCCCGGGCACACACCAATACCGGCTCCTGGGGCGCGAATGCTTCCGTCCACGACAGCATCCAATGTGGGTCGACGAAGGGGCCGCTGAATGGCCCGTGCGATGCCAGCAGCCGCCAGCCAGCATAGTCGCCGCTCGACGGTGCGGCAGCCGTCATCAGGGCAGTCTGCACGTCGCCCCGCTGCGGCCCACTGTCCCTGCGCGGACTTGCCAGTGTCGGAAGCATGTTGCTCGTTGCTACAAACATTGGGCCAACGGGCGCGCAGTGTGTGCCGGGAGACGGTGTGGCGTCGTCGCAACAACGATCCCTTCGTGACCGACTAGGGGTTTGCGGTGCCCGCCTGCTCCGCGTACACCTTCCGCGCCTGGGCGAGCAGCCGCAGCACGTGCTCCCGCTCCTCCGGCGCGTTCCACGCTTCGTGAGCTCGCGCCGCTTGGTCGAGGCGGTCGATCCAGCGTACGAAGAAGGCGGCATCCTCGCGCGAGCGCACCGGCTCCCGGCCCACTCGCACATAGATCGGGCTCGTCGAGCCGAACGGGTACAGATCGAGGATCGGCAGCGCGGGCCGGTCGCTCCAGGCGCGGAGCACGTACCAGCCGCTTCGCGCGACGGGGATGGAGACCGAGTCGCGCGCGGCCGTGTGGTCGCCCCTGAGCGGGACGGTGGCGGCCACAGCGCCGTTGCGGATGACCTCGAGGTGATCGATCGGGACGCTCGATCGCAGACCGACGCGAGCGGTGAGCCGCCCGCCGGCGGGCAACCGGATCTCGTCTCCGATCTCGCGCCCACCGAGCGTGAACTCGAGCAGGGGGGCATTCGTCACGAACGTCCGGCCCGCTTTGAGGCCCGCCATCCAGCTCCGGCGGTCGAGCGTTGGACCCGTGCGCACGAACACACGGACTAACCCCGGCGGGCCACGCAGCGACGCGAAGTTCGGGAAGGCATCGGTACCCGCCCCCGCCGGGACGCGGAAGCCGCAGTTCAGCAAGCGGTACCAGATTCCGGACGTGATGAGGTGGTCCGAGTACCCCATCACTTCCAGGTAATCGAGCTTGCCGAGCGCCACGTCTACCGGAAGCTCGTAGGTGAGCGGTTGCGCCGTGTCGGCGGGGTCGGGCGGCGTGTCGAAGGGGTGCACGTAGCCGATCAACGCGCCCTGCGCGTGCGCGAGGTCCGCCACGTCGGCGTTCATCGGGTACAGGCTCGCGGCTGCGGTGTTGGGATAGCCGACGTACTCGGGGAGCAGGTAGTGGTCGCGCAGCCCGAGCAGGCCGGTGTGGCCCCAGTAGCTCGTGTGATACTCCTGATCGTGCACCAGCAGAAAGCCCGGTGTGGAGGCGGGGTCCGGATCGGTCCGAAAGTACGCGATGTCCGGGATCCGCTGCTCCTTGTTGACGATCAGATTCTCGACCACGTGCAAATCCTCGGCGCGACTCTGGAATGCGAGGTGCTCCGGCGTGTTGCGGTATGCGCCGCCGTAGTTCATGTGCACGTGGAGATCGCCGCTCCACCAGTCACGGGCCGGGAGATTCACCAGCCGCTCGAGCACCAGCCGCTGGGTGGCTGTCCGTCCTGCCGTGACCGTCACCTCGCCGCGCGCCACGTGGTACTCCGGTCCGTGCCACACTTCCACCCGCACGGCTCCTGCCGGGACCGTGAGCTCGGCCGTACCGGAAGTGTGGAAGTAGCCGTACTCGAACCCACGCTCGGTGCGATCGAAAGCCTCGTCGGCGTGGCGCCAGGCGTCGTCCGGAGCGTAGGCCCGGCCGTCGGACCGGGTCACCGAAACCCGCGCGGGCAACGGGCGGCCCGCGGCATCCACGACAGCGAGGCGCAGCCGGCCCACGGGCTCCCGGTAGCGCCGCTCGGAGGCGACGATCTGGCGCCGCTGGGCGCCCGGCACGGCGATCACCCACAGCGACGTGTTGCCACCCTCGTTCGAGATGTAGGCGATGTGCTTGGCATCCCGCGACCAGCGCGGTGCGGTCGCGTCAAACTCACCATAGGTCAGCGGCAACACATCGCCGCCTTCGCTCGTCATGAGCCACAGCTGGTGCCACTGGCGGCCCAGGTAGGAGCTGTATACGACGCGCCGTCCGTCCGGCGCCCAGTCGGGACGAGCCTTCCAGGCAGTCTCTTCGTACCTGAGCTCCCGCAGCGGCGCGCCGGGAGTCGCGTTCATCCGCCAAAATCCCCCCGTCCCGTGGATGTGCTCGCGGTTCGACACGATGATCAGCTCCCGTCCGTCGGGAGACCAGGTGGGGGAGAGGTACTGATCCCACGCGCTGTAGTAGTAGCGCGGAAGCCTGCTGTCGTTGTCCTCCGTGAGTCGTGTGACCGTCCCTTCCGCGGGCGCGTCGGCCTCCATCCCGACCGTGAAGACGTGCCACCGTCCGTTGTAGGCGGACGAGACGAAGGCGATGCGCGTGCCGTCGGGCGACCAGCGCGGCTCGACGTTGACGGCGCCGTTGGCCGTGACGGGCCGCTCGCTCTTGGCGACCAGATCGAGCAGCTGCAGCTCGATCGCGTCGCGCGCATACCGAGCGAAGACAACGAGCCGCCCATCGGGTGACCAGTCGGGCTGGTAGTCGTATCCGTCTCCCGCGGTCAGCTGCTGCGCGACGCGCGAGCCGATCCGTTGCCGCCAGAGGGAGCCCTGCATCGAGTAGATCAGCTCCGTGCCGTCGGGCGACCACGTCACGGCGCTCGGTCCGCTCGTCACCTGGGGGACGTACATCTCGCGCCAATAGTAGGCATGCGGCACGCCGACCTGTTTCAGGACCGGCTCGCGCTGAGCGAGCCCCCGCTCGGGGGCGGCCGCAGCGAACCAGGCGGCGACCAGGACTAGCGTGCGGCGGCGATCCATCGCTCGATGTTCTCCCGCAACAGGGGCAGCGGCACCGCGCCGTTCGCCAGTACACGGTCGTGGAACTCCTTGAGGTCGAAGCGCGGCCCGAGGGCGCGCTCCGCGGCCGTGCGCAGTCGCCGGATCTCGAGCCGGCCGAGCGCATAGGACAATCCCTGCGCCGGCCAGATCGGGTAGCGATCCACCGCCACTTCCGCGCGGAGCAGCGGGACGCGCGTGTGATCGCGGATGTACGCGATGCCCCGCGCTCGCGTCCACCCGAACGCATTGATGCCGGTGTCCACGACGAGGAGCGCGGCCGAGAGCGTGATGTCGGCCAGTGCGCCGAGCCGCGCGGTATCGGACGAGTACAGCCCCATCTCGTCCGCCAGCTGCTCGGCGTATTCGGCCCAGCCTTCACCGAAGCCCGGCGACCAGAAATAGCGGGCGATGGCGGGGATTGCCTCTCCCCGCTCGAGGGCGATCGAACCCTGCAGGTGATGGCCCGGGATGGTCTCGTGAAAGGTGAGGGGCTCGAGGTCGGCACGCGACTTGTGCACGGGGTCGTACGTGCTGAGGTAGTAGATGCCCGGGCGGCTGCCGTCCTCGGCCGGCGGATTCCATTCACCCACGCTCTCGCGCTCGCGGAACGCCGGATACGGCTCGACGACGATGTCGGCCCGGGGACGACGTCCGAACCAGGCCGGCATCGCGGCCTTGGCGCGGAGCACCGCTGCCCGCGCGGCGTCGAGCATCGCGTTGCGCGAGCGGAACGTGAAGGCCGGGTCGCTCCGCAACCGCGCGAGCAGCGTGCCGACGTCCCGCGTTCGGAACGACCGCCCCGCGATGGCGCGCATCCGTCCCTCGAGCGCGGCCACGGTGGCGATCCCGAGCCGGTGCAGCGAGTCGGGGGACAGGTCGAGCCCGGTCGTGGCGCGAATGCTCGCGCGGTAGCAGGCGGCGCCGTCAGGATTGGCCGAGACGCCGATCGCGGTGCGGGCCTGCGGGAGATAGTCGCGCTCGAGAAAGGCGCGGTAGCCGCGCAGCGCCGGCAGCACCTCGGTCGAGAGCACGCGCCGCAGCTCGTCCTGAAAGGCCGAGGCGGTGTCGCGCCTGGCCGGATCGAAAAAGGGCGAGCGCTCGAGCGGCGTCTCGAGCAGCGTGTCCAGCTGGCCGAGGGTGATGCGAACGTTCCCCCGCGGCGCGCTGAACCCCAGGCGGAGGCCCGTTCGCTGATTATCCTCCTCGGTCGCGAGGTAGCGCGGAATGGCGCGCCACCGCGTCAGCGCCTGCCGCCGCGCCGCCTCCGTCCCCACGGGCTGCAGTGACGCGAGGGACGTGATGATGGCGATGGCCCCGTTTCCCGTATGACCCACGTTCCACAGCTCGTGGCGACACACGCGCGTGACGATCGCTCCCTCGAGCGCGTCGCGCATGACGCCGTACGCCACCGCCTCCGGCCGCCCGCGGAGCGGCGCCGGATCGATGGCCCGAAGCTCCGCCAGCCAGGCGTCTTCGCGTGCCTGCCAGTCGGCGAGGGCGAGCGGCGAGTCGTCCGGCAGACGGTCGTGGGGGCCGGCGGCCACGCCGTCCAGAGTCGCTTCATCCGGGTGACGCTCGAAGTAGGCGGCGACGTACGTATCGGCGAGCTGCCGCACGCGGGTGGGGAGCGAATCGGTGCCGGGCCCCTGCCCCAGCGCGAGCACCGCCGCGGCGACCAGGATCATCCCCTGAGATACAGCCGCTTCGGGTC
>Ga0209808_1000867_pt1 | contig 15258 bp, 17 predicted proteins | sample GraSoiAngelo_157_FD_186171 | JGI IMG/M metagenome (GOLD analysis project Ga0209808, IMG submission 186171) | Grasslands soil microbial communities from the Angelo Coastal Reserve, California, USA - 14_1009_16_20cm (SPAdes) (version 2) | ecosystem: Environmental > Terrestrial > Soil > Grasslands ... | reverse complement strand
GCTGGAAAGGTCAGGCCGGTCATCGACCGAAGGTATCCCCTCAGCGAGACGGCTGAAGCGATGCGCTACCTGGAGGCAGGCCACGCCCGGGCGAAGGTCGTCATCACCGTGTGAGCCGGGCCTCGACCCAGGCGATCGTGTCGGCGATCACCGCCGCGCCGCTCGGCTCGTTGTGCGTCTCGTGATGGAGGCCTGGGTACACGCGACGCGTCACGTTCGCGCGTCCCTCCAGCGATCGAGTGGCCCATTCGGGGATGACCGGATCGTCCGCGCCGTGCAGAACGTACGTTGGGACGGGCAGCGGTCCACCGCGCTCGAGCTCCCGCTGGACCCGGTCCTGCTCTCGGAGTAGGGCGCGGCCCAGACGCGCAGTCGTCTGATGCACGGCGAGCGGATCCGCGAGGTAGGCGGCCTCGACGGCCGGGTCGCTCGAGAGCGAGCCTTTCCGAATCCTGTTCGCGACCGCGAAGCGAGGCACCGTGGGGGCGAGGATGTAGGCGAGCCCGCGCTTCCACGCGGGGACCACTGCGTCGATCGCGGGGGCTGAAAGAACGAGGAGGTCGGGCAGCGGTCGCGGCGGATCCGCGAGCACGTAGCCCAGTGCGATGAGTCCGCCCATCGAGTGTCCGTAGAGCACCACCGGGAGTCCGTCGGCCGCCGAACGGACCTCGGCGAGCCGGTCCTCGACGTCGTCGTGGTACTGCGACCAGCGATCGACGTACGCGCGGTGACCACCCGACCGACCGAAGCCGCGCTGGTCATAGGTGTGAATTGCGATCCCTGCGCCCGGGAGCTGCGATACGACGCGCGGGTAGCGGCCCGCATGTTCGGCGAGGCCGTGCACGAGGAGAACGTGTGCGCGGGCGGTGCCGACCGCGGGCCACCGATACGTGCGTAGATCAAGACCGTCCCGGGTTCGAACTGCGCTCACGGAGTTGGGCTCTTCGCTCGCACGTCGCGAAGTGTGGACCTTCGGGCGAATAGACTGCCGCCCGCATGGTGGCATCCACAATTCCTCCGGCTCAGGACCGCAGAGCATTCGGGAATTCGGCTCGGGTGTGGCTCGGCTGTGTCGCGTTCCTCGTGGTCGTCGAGCTTTATGTCGTCCTCGTCGGCGGAGGCCTCGAGAAGGACCCGCGTACCGGTCTCTTCTCGCCGCCGTCCATCGCGGCCTTCGGAGTCGTTGGATTTGTCGGGGTTTGGCTTTCGCATCGCACAGGATTCCCGGCGGCATGGGATGCGCGGATCAGCGCTCGAGACCGGCTCGTCTATCCGATCCTCTGGGGAATCGGGGTCGGCGTGGCACTCGTTGCTCACGATCTCGTGTTCCACTGGACTGCGGCGTACAAGGACATCGTCGGTGCGCCCTCGTTCAACGCGCTCGGGCCGTTCCCAGGTCCACTGCTCTTCTATGCCGGCGGAGCGATCATCGTTGAAGTCTTTTACCGCCTCCTTCCGATCCCACTCCTGCTATGGCTCGTGTCGAACATCGCTATGCGCGGTCGCTACCGGGAGCCGGTCTTCTGGGTGCTCGCGGCTCTGACCTCGCTCATCGAACCAGGCACCCAGGACCTCGCCGCGCTCCAACGGCCGGGCCTCGAGGTGGCCGCGATCACGGTCTTCGGCATCGATTACGTTTTGAATTTCGTGCAAGCCGTGATGTTTCGGAGATACGGATTTCTCGCGGCCATCGTGACGCGCGTCTCCGCGTATGTCGTTTGGCACGTGATCTACGGCAACTACATCTGCGTGTGCTGACCGCTCGACTCGTGTAGTTACCGCTGGTCGTAGGCGCGCTTAAGTGCGGCGATGTCGATCTTGCTCATCTGAAGCATCGCCTGCATGACGCGTCCGGCCTTCTGGGGATCCTTATCGCCGAGCATCCGGCCGAGCGCCGTCGGGATGATCTGCCAGGAGAGGCCGTACTTGTCTTTGAGCCAGCCGCAGCGGTCCTTCGATCCGCCTTCCGAGAGCTTCTCCCACAGCTCGTCGACTTCCTGCTGAGTCTCACAGTTCACGAAGAGCGAGATGGCCTCGGTAAATGGAAACTGCGGGCCGCCGTTCAGCACCATGAATTCCTGCCCCTCGATCTGAAAAGACCCCGTAGTGACTTTCCCCGTCGGCCCCGGCGTTCCCTCCGGCAAGCGAGTGACGCTGAGGATTTTCGAGTTCTTGAAGATCGATGTGTAGAACTTCATCGCGTCTTCAGCCTGGTCGTTGAACCACAGGAACGTCGTGATCTTCTGCATGATCTCCCCGATTCTTTTTTGATCGTCGCCAATCGACTATATACCTTGACAGGAATATTCCTGCAGGAGTATATATGTTCCCGTGCAGGCCACGCTGAGCGCTCTCGCCGAACCAAACCGCCGGCAGATCGTCGAGCTTCTCCGGCGGAAGCCACGCGCGGTCGGAGAGATCGTCGAACGGCTCGGCCTTCGCCAGCCCCAGGTGTCGAAGCACCTCCGCGTGCTCAGCGAGGCTGGCCTCGTGCAGGCGCATCCTGTCGCGCAGCAGCGCGTCTACAGCCTCCGCGCCCAGCCCCTCAAGGAGCTCGACGACTGGCTGGAGCCGTACCGACGCACGTGGGACGAGCGCTTCAATCAACTCGACGACGTCCTTCGCGACCTCAAACGAAAGAAGGAGAAGAGAGATGGCCACGGCAAGTAGCACCGCAACCACGAAAGTCACACTCCCGTCGGACCGGGAGATTCTGATCACGAGGGAATTCGACGCCCCCCGCGACCTCGTGTTCAAAGCGATGACGGACCCCGACCTCATCCCGCGGTGGTGGGGCCCGCGCGGGTACACGACGACCGTCGACAAGATGGACGTTCGGCCGGGTGGCAGCTGGCGGTACGTCGTTCGTGAGCCCGACGGGCGCGAGTCCGCGTTCCGCGGTGAGTACCGAGAGATCGTCGCGCCGGAACGGGTCGTCCAGACATTCGAGTGGGAGCCGATGGCCGGACACATCTCGGTCGACACGGCGACGTTCACCGAGCACGACGGACGCACGCTGGTGACGACGCGATCGCTGTTCTCCTCGAAAGAGGATCGCGATGGGATGATTCAGAGCGGGATGGAGAAGGGCCTCCGCGAAACGCACGATCGTTTCAGCGAGCTGCTCGTCGAGCTTCGCGACTCTGCTCGTTAGCGCGCAGCCGGGCTACCGGCGTCGGGATTTCCGGCGCCGGTAGTCTTCGCGACGTGGATCAGCCGACCAAACCGGGTCAGATCGTCATCTTGAACGGTGCTCCGCGATCCGGGAAGTCAAGCATCGTGACCGCGATACAGGAGACCTTCGTCGGTCTCTGGATGAATCTGGGCGTGGATGTATTCGTGACCCAGGTCACGCCGAAGCGATACCGCCCGGGGATGGGCCTCCGTCCCGGTGGGGAAGGCCACAGGCTCGCGCCCCTGGTTCCGGCGCTGTACGCAGCGATGTACGAATCGATCGCCGCCCACAGCCGAGCGGGACTCAACGTTGTGGTCGACGTCGGGCATCACGACCGGACGGTCCTCGCCAACAGCGCCCGCCGCCTTGTGGGACGTCCCGTTCTCTTCGTCGGGGTGCGCTGTCCGATCGAGGTCATCATGGATCGACGCGAGGCCGGTCAGCCCGGACGAGAAGGTGAGTATCTGATCGGATCGAAGACCGAACCCATTCCCGCCCCGATTCTTCGATGGCAACGCGACGTCCATATCCCCGGTATCTACGACCTCGAGGTGGACACGTCGGTGCTGAGTCCCACGGAGTGCGCCGACGCGATCCGGCGCCGCCTCGACGAGGGTCCGCCCCCGTCGGCCTTTCGGCGGCTCGCCGAGGGTGCCCGAGCCGAGACCTAGCCGCCGGGCTGCCCAGCGAGGAGCCGGTATTCGGCAATGAGGGACTCAGTCCTTTGGAGCTCCTCAGCGAGGCGCTCGCGAAAGCGCTCGTAGAAGGTGTCGCCGCTGCTCGTGGACTGAGACGCGAGAGCGTCCAGGTAGCGATCGCGGAAGTGAGTCAGGTTCGCGTAGAGATCGATAGCTATCGACGGCGGCGTGCGCGTCAGCTTCCTGAACTTCTCCTCCTTGTCCCACAGCATCGGAACGGAGAAGAGGAATGGATCTCGCCCTGGCGCGAAAAGTCGGTTCCGCCCACCGTCATGCATCGGATAGGTCGCGATGAGCGCGCCAGGGGCCGTGCTCAACCAGCCGTCGTTCATCGTCCGAGCGACGTCGTGATTTCGGGAGGCCGCGACCATGTCCTCGATCGGGCGCTCGTTGCCTGCCTCGTAGAGCCGGACGAAGGTGTTGGCAGGGAACGAGAAGTCCGACATGCGTCCCATCGCGAGGGCTTTCGCGACGCTCACGACATCCCACGCGACATTCATCGCGCCCGCAGAGCGAGCCTCCTTCGGATCCCACACGCGCGCCGCGGCGAGGGCGTTGTGCGCGACGTGGCTGCAGTTGTTCGTGTACGCGTCCCAGGTGTAGCCGTTCTTGCGTGCGCTCTCGTTCACCGCGTTGAGGTACGCGATCGCTCTGCCGAGCGCCTCGCGGCTCAGCGGGAGGCGCGCGCAATAGGCGGTGCGCGCGAAGTTCATCGCGAAATCCGTGCCGATCGAATGCCGGACGACAAACTCCTGGAGCGGCATGCTGTCCGGCTTCTGCCGCATGAGCTTGTCTCGGATCGCGATGCCACCGAACCAGCCGGCCGCGGTCGCCCTTTGGACCGCCGCCTCGTAGAAGGAGTCCTCCAGGGTCTGCTCGGGTGCAAGGCCGCCGCGAAAGAATTCCAGCCGACCCGGAATCGCGACCCAGTTCACGTTCGTGAAGATCTGGTTGACGCTGACGCCGACACCCGAGTCGGCTCCTGAAAGATCCTTGCCTGTTGCGGCGAGGCGGAGACGCGGATAGCCCGCCGCCGGGTCGATCTCCGCCCCGTTCATGAAAATGGTGGCGTGTCCGCCCCAACCGCCGGGCTTGGCGCCTCTCTTGTGGTACTGCGTTACCGCGCAGGCCTCGATGTAACAAGGGAAAAGGCGGTTGTAGATGCCCATGTCGATTTCGGCCATGGCTTGTTCGACGTGACAGTAGGGCGAGGCCACTCGGACGGGCCGGATGGCCTCCTCAAATAAGAAAGAAGGAGACACGCGATGCGATTCCTGATGTACGAGGTCGGCGCCAGCGCGAGCACCCCACCCAGCCCCGCCCTCATGGCAGAGATGGGAAAACTGGTCGAGGAGACGACAAAGGCGGGCATTCTGCTCGCGACCGGCGGCCTCGGCGCAAACAGCACCCGCGTGCGATCGTCAAGCGGGAGGGTCGCCGTCACCGATGGCCCCTTCACCGAGACAAAGGAGCTGACGGGCGGGTTCGCCCTCGTCGAAGTCAAGACGAAAGAGGAAGCGATCGAGTGGGCAAAACGTTTCCGCAAGATCGTCGGTGACGGCGAGTCCGTGGTCCAGGAGGTCTTCGGCGGCTAGGTGCTTCAATCGACGGCTGTGACCGCCGCCGACGCCCACCGTGCCATCGACGCGGTGTGGCGGATCGAGTCTCCGAGACTTATTGCGGGTCTCACGCGGATCGTGCGCGATGTCGGGCTTGCCGAGGATCTGGCACAAGACGCTCTCGTCGCGGCGGTCGAGCAATGGACTGAGTCAGGCGTTCCGGACAACCCGGGCGCCTGGCTCATGGCGACGGCCAAACATCGCGCGGTCGACCGACTGCGCCGAGATGAGCGGCTCGATCGCAAACACGCGGAGATCGGACGGGAGTTGGAGGCCGCGCAGAAGATGGCGACGCCGGTTCCGGAAAGCGGTGATTTCGGCGACGATCTCCTTCGCCTCGTTTTCATCGTCTGCCATCCCGTCCTTTCCACGGAGGCACGTGTCGCGCTGACGCTCCGCTTGCTCGGTGGCCTCACCACGGAAGAGATCGCGCGCGCTTTCCTCGTACCCGAGCCGACCGTCGCGCAGCGCATCGTCCGGGCCAAGCGGACGCTGACGGCGGCGCATGTCCCGTTCGAGGTCCCCGCGGCCGGCGATCTCGAGGCCCGCCTCGAGTCGGTGCTCGGCGTTATCTACCTCGTGTTCAACGAGGGGTATTCGGCGACCGCAGGCGATGACTGGATGCGGCCGGCTCTTTGTCTGGATGCGCTCCGGCTCGGTCGGCTTGTCGCTGAGCTACTGCCGCGGGAGCCGGAAACCCATGGCCTCGTCGCCCTCATGGAGATCCAAGCGTCGCGCACGAGGGCGCGCGTGGGACCTGCCGGCGAGCCCATCCTTCTCCTCGATCAAAACCGTGGGCAATGGGACCAGCTCCTCATTCGTCGCGGCCTCGTCGCGCTCGATCGTGCCGAGGCGCTCGGTGGCGCGCTCGGGCCCTACGCGTTGCAGGCGGCGATCGCCGCGTGTCACGCCCGAGCGCGCACCGCAGCGGAAACGGATTGGGCCCAGATCGCCGCGCTCTACGACGCGCTCGCGCAGCTCGCACACTCACCGGTCGTGGAGCTGAACCGCGCGGTCGCCTACGGGATGGCCTTCGGTCCGGCGGCGGGACTCGAGCTTGCCGACGCGCTCATCTCCGAGCCGTCGCTCAAGTCGTACCACCTCCTGCCGAGCGTTCGCGGCGACCTCCTCGCAAAGCTCGGTCGTTCGGACGAAGCGCGTTCGGAGTTCGAGCGCGGAGCCTCGCTCACACGGAACGCCCGCGAGCGCCAATTGCTGCTCGAGCGCGCGGCGGCGTGTCCGCCCGAAAGCACGGTGTGAGGCGCGCGGCAGGGCTTCTCGCCGCGATCGTGGTCTGGAGCGCGTGCACCACTTCGAGCGCTCCACCCACCCAATCCGTCGTCGCTGTTCCCACGGATTCATCGCGACCATCGACGTCGCCGAGTCCCACGCCGAGCGCGGAGCCGACCCCGACGCCACGGCCCGAGCCACCCGTCGCGGCGTCCGATCCGGACGCCCTCGCGTCGCAGATCGTCGTCGCCGAGCGCGCGGTCCGCGATCACACGGTCGTCGGTGCGGACCTCGCCTGGTTCGGCCATCTGCAGCAGCTCACCTACCGACGCCTCGCCGCACGACCCGAATGGCGCGACGCGGTGCTGGCCGCGTTGCCGTCCGACATTCGCGCGGCCGCGACCGCCAACGCCGACGCGACGGCGGATCTGCGCGCCACGGTCGTCCCGGGATCCAACCTTCCCACGACCTGGCGGATCGTCGAACCCGCGCCGCGCGACGATCTCTCGCGCTATTACCGGGACGCGGAGACCGAGTTCGGCATTCCATGGTCGTACCTCGCCTCGATCCATCTCGTCGAGACCCGTATGGGCCGCATCCGCGGGATCTCCGTCGCCGGAGCCCAGGGACCAATGCAGTTCATGCCCGCCACCTGGGCCAGGTACGGCGATGGAGACATCAACTCGGACCGCGACGCCATCCGCGCGGCCGCGCGCTATCTCAAGGCGAATGGAGCGCCGGAGAACATAGCCGGCGCGCTCTTTCGCTACAACCAGTCGCAGCGCTACGTCCGGGCAGTGACGGCCTATGCCGAAGTGATGCGCGCCGATCCGGACGCGTACCGAGGTTATTACGGCTGGCAGGTCTATTACCTAACAACATCGGGCGACGTTCTCCTACCGGTCGGATACGGTCGCTGACTCCGCGCCGCGTGAGTCAGGGCTTCGGCGTCGTGCCCGTCCTAGCTGCCGATCATGGAAAGCGGATCGATGAGCTCGCCATTTCGCCACACGCTCCAGTGCAGGTGAGTCCCGGTCGTCATTCCCGTGAGTCCGACGTTGCCGATCCGGTCGCCCGCCTGGACGGTGTCGCCGGCCTTGACCGCCTCTGGGAAGACGCGGTTCTCGAGATGCGCGTACATCGAGACGAGACCCTCGTCATGGGCGATCACCACGACGCCGGCACCGTCGCCCATCGTCCCCGCGAAGACGACAACTCCGCGGGCCGGCGCGAGCACCGGCGTGCCCCAAGCGACGGCGATATCGGTGCCGTCGTGGAAGTGGGGGTAGTACACGCCGCCATACGTCATGCCCGGTTCGAAGTAGTAAGGCGTGGGGCCGAAGTCCTGCGTGTCCTCACCGAGGACCGGAAGGCGCCACCGCCCCGCGGGGGCGGCGACCGCTCCATCGGCGACGAGCTGCCGACCAGTCGCGGCATCGTCGGCGATCTGCGTGCGCAGCGCGGCGAGGGTCGCGTCGTCCATGAGGTCGGCGCGAGCGCGCAGAAGGCCGCCGCGAAGGCGCGGATCGAAGACCGCCTGGAGCGCCGCGATCGCGGTGTCCTGCCGCGCCGCCAGCGCGACGAGGCGATCGTCGGAATCTCGCTGCGCCGCGGCGACCGACTTCGCGTAATCGATGAGGGCTTCGTATGTGTTGAAACCGCGCGGGTACGACCGAGCGGCCGGCACCGCGCGAGGGGCGGGAGATGCCGTGGGTCCTGCATCAGCAGCCGCAGGCGCGCTGGACGGCAAAATCCGATCGCCCGAGGCTTTCTGTACCAACCCGCGGAGAGACACGTCGACGGGCCCCGCGCGGGGAATCAGCGTGGCGATCGGCCCGTCGTCGGCGGCCGCGGGCGTCGCGACGGATATCGCGCAAAGCAGCACGGCAAGGCAACACGCGCGGATGAACAACAAGGCCTTCCTCACGGTCAAAGTTCGTTCGGCCGGATTGCGGCCGTGTCGGGTCGGGCTGACCGGCGGTGGTCGCGCGGTCGCTGTCCCTTCCGTTCCGCATCGTCGTGGTGTCCGCTCGGTTATCCGTCAGTTGCGTACAACCCGCCCCAGAGACCAAGTGGCGGATCGGACCCTGAGCGACCGAGCGGGCAAAAATCCCGGAAGGACCGACCTCGTCGGCAGAACGATGCGCGTATCAGTGCTGTGCGCCGATCGACACAACCTGTGGAAATTCCGTGATCTGACCGTAATTTTTCTCGCAGAGCGAGAAGAAAAATGCGTGGTCCCTCGCTTGCTGCGGCAACGCCACCGAGACCCACGCTCAAGGGAGGCGGCGGCGATGGAACCCGATCCCGTTCGGGGCAAGACGATCCGATGGACGTACGACGACGGACCGATGGCGGGTAGGACCTTCGAGCACACCTTCGGCGAGGACGGCACGGTCACCTGGCATGAGACCGGCGCGCAGAACAAACCAAAACCGCCGACGAATGGCCAGCGGAAAGCCGATAAAGCGTCGCCCGAGCCGAAGGCCAAATACGAGGTCGCTCCGGTGAACGAAGACGTATATGCGGTCTCGTACCTGTCCGCCTTCGGATACACGCTCACGAGCGTGCTTGACCTCGCCGGCGGGACCGTCGTGAGCTTCGCTTCCAACGAGAAAGAGCTCGTCGTCCAGCAGGGCACGTTCGAGGTGTCTGAGCGGATCGGCTGATCGCCGCGGAATCACCCGCGCGCGCTCTCGGTTCAAAAGGCGTGGAGCTTGGGATCTACAGCTTCGGTGAGGCGACGCCCGATCCGGAGAGTGGGCGAACGATCAGCGCGCACGAACGGGTGCAGCGGCTGCTCGAGGAGATCGAGCTCGCGGACAAAGTCGGTCTCGACGTGTACGGAGTAGGCGAACACCACCGCCGTGAGTTCGTCGTTTCCGCTCCCGCGGTGGTGCTTGCCGCCGCCGCCGCGCGGACCAAACGCATCCGCCTGACGAGCGCCGTCAGCGTCATCAGTTCCGACGATCCCGTCCGGGTCTTTCAGAGCTTCGCCACGCTCGACCTTGTCTCGGACGGTCGCGCGGAGATCATGGCCGGCCGCGGCTCGTTCACCGAGTCGTTCCCGTTGTTCGGGTACGACCTGGCGGACTACGACGAGCTCTTCGAGGAGAAGCTCGATCTTCTCCTCAAGATCCGCGAACGCGAGCGGGTCACCTGGCGGGGTACTCATCGTCCGCCCATCGAAGACCTGCCGGTCTTTCCGCGTCCGGTTCAGGACCCGCTGCCGGTATGGATCGCGGTCGGCGGACATCCCGAGTCGGTCGTGCGCGCGGGTAGGCTCGGCCTGCCGCTCGCCCTTGCCATCATCGGTGGCGAGCCGCGTCGCTTCGTGCCCTTGATCGACCTCTACCGACAAGCGGGCCGTCGCGCCGGGCACGATCCGGCGAAGCTGCGCGTGAGCATCAACTCGCACGGCCTGATCGGGGACGACTCGCGGCAGGTCGCCGACGATGCGTACGCGGCGTACTCGTATGTGATGGCGAAGATCGGGCGCGAGCGCGGCTGGCCTCCGCCGAGCCGCGAGCAATTCGAGGCCGAGCGTGGCCCGCGCGGCGCGAACCTTGTTGGGACGCCGGACGAGGTCGCGGCGAAGATCCTTTACGAGCACGAGCTGTTCGGACTTGACCGGTTCCTCATCCAGATGAGCGTCGGCACGCTTCCCCACGACAAGGTGCTGCGTGCGATCGAGCTCTTCGGGACCAAGGTCGCGCCGCTCGTGCGCCGCGAGATCGAGCGGCGCACCGAGGCCATTCCGATGCCGGCAGGTGGCCCGGCCTGACTACGTGTCGGTGATTTCGATCACCGCGGGATCCCATTTGCCACTTTCACGGTCGATTACACGGAGCGGGTTCGTGTCGACGACAAGCTGACCCTCCGCGGACTCGGTGATGTGAAATAGCTGTAGCGGCTTTGGTGCCGGCGTCCGGAGAACCACCGCGGTGTGCTTGTCGTACTGCGATCCATGGCACGGGCAGTGGAAGAGATCCTCGGCATCGTTCCACGGCACCGCACAACCGAGATGGGTGCATTTCCGATAGGCCGCGATGATCCCGCCCGGCGCGTGGAGGAGGAAGAACCGTCCCTGGCGAAAGAGGATCGGACGGTCGTTCGTGCCCGAGAACGAACCCAGGACCTCCGCCTTGGTTCCCACCGCGACAGGATTCCCGAGCCCTTCGATGCGGTTGACCCGGATGAACGGCGCGACCAGCGCGACGATCTCAGTCGCAGCCAGACCCAGCGCGCCGAGGAAGCCGAAGCGGAGGATCGCCCGCCGCCGCCAGTGCGAAACCGTGTCACGAGGTGTTCCAAGCTGAAGCATCGAGAACCTCCCGCTAGAACTACTACGAAGGGTTAGCAGATGAATGTGCAGAGTCAAGCCGTGAACCGGTGCTAGGCTCAGCCACGACGTTTCGGGGGAGGGCAACATGTCGGTTCGTCAGTCATCGATCCTCTTTGTCATAGCGCTGGTCCTCGCCGCGGCCTGTGCGCCTGCGGGGACTTCCGGCACGAGCGGCTCGCCTGGGGCATCGCCCTCGGCATCGGCCGGTGGCGCCGCGAGCACCCTGGTCATCGACCGGGACACGAGCGATCTCATTTCGCTTGATCCTGCGGTGCTTTACGAGTTCAGTGCAGTCTTTGCCACCCACAACGTCTACGAAACCCTCGTCCGATTCGAGGGGACGGACCTCACGACGCCCAAGGCGGGCCTTGCCACGAGTTGGGATGTCAAGGATGCCGGCACGACGAACGACATCACGTTCAAGCTGAAGTCGGGGGTCAAGTTCGCCAGCGGCAACGCGCTGACCGCCGACGACGTCGTCTACTCGTTCCAGCGGGCGATCAAGCTCAACAAGTCTCCGGCGTTCCTCTTCACGGACATCGCCGGGCTCAAACCGGAGAGCATCAAGGCGACCGATCCGTCGACCGTCGTGATCAGCGTCCCGAAGACGTCGAGCACCCAGACGTTCCTCATCATCCTTACGTTCACGATCGGCGGGATCGTCGACTCCAAGGAGGCCAAGGCGCACGAAGCGTCTGGAGATTTCGGCTCTGCTTACTTCCTCGACCACTCCGCCGGGAGCGGGCCGTTCGCTGTGGACCACTGGACCAAGAACACCGAGGTCCTCCTGAAGGCGAACCCCAACTACGGTGGGACCAAGCCGACCCTGAGCGCTGTCCTCTTTAAGCACGTGCCCGAGCCGACGAACCAGCAGTTCGCTCTTGAGAAGGGCGACATCGACATCGCCAACGACCTCGGTCCAGAGCAGATCGCGGCTCTTCAGGGCAAGTCCGGCGTGACCACGACCGCCGCCGACAGTCTTCTACTCGTCTACGTGGGCATGAACGCGAAGGTCAAGCCGCTCGACAACGCCAAGGTGCGTGAGGCGCTCCGCACTGCCGTGGACTACGACGGGATCATCAAGGATCTCCTCAAGGGGAACGGCACGAAGGTGCAGGGCATCGTTCCGAAGGGACTTGCCGGGTACAACGACTCCGCGCCGTTCCAGGCGGACGTGAGCAAGGCCAAGGACCTGCTCCAACAAGCGGGGCAGACGAGCGTGACGCTGGACTTTCTCGTGCCGACCGGCCAGGCGCCGGGCGGCGCCGCCTGGAGCGACATCGCCGCCAAGCTGAAATCTGACTGGGCCAAGATCGGCGTGACCGTCAACATCAAGCAGACCACGACCGCCGATCTCCTCGGGACGTACCGCGCGCAGAACGGCCAGCTCGTGATGATCAACTGGGGGCCGGACTACCCCGACCCCGGCGCGAACGTCAACCCGTTCACCGACTACAAGGCGAAGTCCATCGCGTACCGCAACGGATGGGACGACGCGACAATCGCCCAGAAGGCGCACGACGCCGAGCTCATCGCGGACTCGGCGCAGCGAGTGGCCGCGTACAAAGACATCGGCGAGTACGTGCTCCACAACGGTCCCTACGTCGTCCTCTATCAGCCGAAGGAGCTTTTCGGTCTTCGCTCGAACGTGAAGGGCTTCAACTGGAGCTCGATCGGCTGGGCGGAGCTCGCGTCAGTGACGAAGTAGCCACAACGGCGCCATGCGGTTCCTCGGGTTCCTGACCCGGAGGATCGTCGGGATCGCGGCGGTGATGATCGGCGTTTCGATCATTACCTTCGCGATCTCACACATCGTCCCGGCCGATCCCGTCGCCGCGGCACTCGGTGACCACGCGACGGATCAGCAGATCGCGGCGTTCCGCGCGGAGTACCACCTCGATCGGCCCCTGCCCGAGCAGTACCTCACGTATGTCGTCGGTCTCGTGCACGGCGATCTCGGTCGCAGCATCCGCACGCGCCGGCCCGTCTCGGACGATCTTTTCGACTCCTTCCCCGCCACCATCGAGCTCTCCCTCGCGGCACTCCTCGTCGCGATCGTCGTCGGGATCCCAGCGGGTGTCTGGTCGGCCATCTCGCGCGGCCGCCTTCCCGACCATCTCGTGCGTCTGGCCTCGCTCGTCGGCGGCTCGATCCCCGTCTTCTGGCTCGGCCTCATCGTGATCGGCCTCTTTTACTACCAGCTCGGGTGGTTCCCGGGCGGCGGTCGAATCGACAACTTCGTCGCGCCGCCGCCCACGCGGACCGGGCTCTACGTTCTCGATAGCTTGCTCGCCGGTGACCTCGAGGCTCTGCGCAGCAGCCTCCTCCATCTCGTCCTGCCCGCGCTGACGCTGGGCTACTTCTCGACGGCGGTGATCGCGCGGATGACGCGCTCGAGCATGCTCGAGGTGCTCGGCCAGGACTACATGCGGACCGCGCGCGCGAAAGGGCTACAGGAGCGGCTCGTCGTGCTGCGACACGGACTTCGCAACGCGCTCATTCCGACCGTGACCATCCTCGGTCTGACATTCGGAAGTCTTCTCTCGGGCGCGGTGCTGACCGAGACGATCTTCAGCTGGCCCGGTCTGGGCCGCTATGCGACCGCGGCCGCCATCGCGCTCGATTTTCCCGCCGTGCTCGGCGTCACCCTACTGGCGGCGATCGTGTATCCGCTCGCGAACCTCGTGGTCGACATCGCGTACTTCTGGCTCGACCCTCGGACGCAGCGTGGTTAACGCGGCGGCCGTCTCGGCCCGCGGTTTGAGGCTCGCCGCGCGGGCACCGATCCTCGCCAATCCCCTCAACCTTCTCGCGCTGGCGCTCATCGCCGTCTTCGCGCTCTGCGCCTTGTTGGCACCAGTGATCGCTCCGTATGACCCGCTGGCTCAGGAGCTCAGCCAGCGCCTCCGGCCGCCCTCACCCGAGCATTGGCTCGGAACCGACTCGCTCGGACGTGACATTGCGAGTCGGATCCTCTACGGCGCGCGCATCTCGTTGATCATCGGCGTGGTCGTCGTCGCATCGGCCGGCGTCGTGGGCACCGCCATCGGGCTCATTGCGGGTTACGCCGGAGGGCTTGTGGACGAAGCGCTCATGCGTCTGACCGAGGTCTTCCTCGCCTTCCCGGCGCTGATCCTCGCGATGGCGATCGCCGGGGCACTCGGGCCGAGCCTGACGAACGCGATCATCGCGATCGCCGCGGTGACCTGGGCGGTCTATGCGCGCCTTACACGAGGGCAGATCCTCTCGCTGCGGCGTCGAGAGTTCGTCGAGGCCGCGAGGGCGATCGGCGCCTCGCGCACGAGGATCGTCGTGCGTCACCTGCTTCCCAATGCGCTCGCCCCGCTCATGATCCAAGCGAGCTTCGATCTGGGCTCCTCGATCATCGCGGCGGCCGGGCTCAGCTTCATCGGCTTCGGCGCGCAGCCTCCCACGCCGGAATGGGGCGTGATGATCAGCGAGGGCCGCAACTACATCAGCACGCAACCGTGGCTCTCGCTGTTTCCAGGGCTTGCGATCCTGCTTGCGGTGGGTTCGTTCAATCTTCTGGGGGACGGCCTCCGCGACGCGTTCGATCCGCGGCTGAGCCGCGCGCAGCGATAGGTAGGGCAAGGACCAGAGCTTAGGCACGCTTGCCTACCAAGCGAGCAATCTGCCGCAACGCCTATTGCTTACTACCGGCGGGCGATGCGAAGATGCGGAGGTTGCTTCGTCGCTCGGTCTTGGTCATCGCCGTGTCTCTGATCAGCGCCCTCGGGATCGCCGATGGCACCCCGAGCCCGAACGAGCAGCCTGACGCGGCGGTCGTCCCTCTCCTCGACCCGGCGGCGATGCCCGAATCCGCGATCCCCGTGGCCCGTGCCGCCACGACCTCACGGTCGGCCCCTTCGCTCCGGTTTCCGTACGTCCCGGAGCCCGAATACATAACGAGTCCGACGAATTATTGGGCCGGCCGCGATGGCGCATCGATCGACTACATCGTCATCCATTACACCGACATCAGCTACGCGCGCACGCTGCGGGCCTTCAACAACATGGCGTCGGACGTGAGCGCGCATTACGTCGTTCGCGGCGATGGGCACATCGCTCAGATCGTCGCCGAAGGTGATACCGCGTGGCACTCCGGCAACGCCTGGTACAACCGACATTCGATCGGGATCGAGTTCGAGCTCGACCGCGTGACGAACCCTG
>Ga0209808_1000863_pt1 | contig 15303 bp, 12 predicted proteins | sample GraSoiAngelo_157_FD_186171 | JGI IMG/M metagenome (GOLD analysis project Ga0209808, IMG submission 186171) | Grasslands soil microbial communities from the Angelo Coastal Reserve, California, USA - 14_1009_16_20cm (SPAdes) (version 2) | ecosystem: Environmental > Terrestrial > Soil > Grasslands ... | reverse complement strand
CCCGTGGCGCACCGTGCTCGACAACGTGCTGCTGCCCGTCGACGTGCAGCGCCTCGGGCGTGCCAGGCACGAACAGGTGGGCGTGGATCTCCTCACCCTCGTCGGCCTCAAAGGCTTCGAGGGCAAGTACCCGTGGGAGCTCTCGGGCGGCATGCAGCAGCGCGTGGCCATCACGCGCGCGCTCGTGCACGATCCGGCCATGCTGCTGATGGACGAGCCCTTCGGTGCCCTCGACGCCATGACGCGCGAGCACATGAACCTCGAGCTGCAGCGCATCTGGATGGAACGGCAGAAAACGGTGCTGTTCATCACGCACTCGATTCCCGAGGCGGTGTTCCTCGCCGACCGCGTGCTGGTGATGACGGCGCGTCCGGGCCGGCTGCTCGACGACATCCGGGTGGACCAGCCGCGGCCGCGCCCGCTCGACGTCATGAACACGCCGGTGTTCGGCGCGCACGTCCGCCACATCCGCAACCTCTTCAACGTGCAGGGACGGATCGACGGATGAAGAACATGCGCAACGTCGCAGTCACCCTCGCGATCTTCGCCGGCAGCCTCGGCGCGTGGGAGGCGGTCGTGCGCGCCTTCGAGATCCCCATCTTCATCCTGCCGCCGCCGTCGCAGGTCGCGATGGCGCTGTACCGCGGCATCGCGAGCGGCCTGTACATCAACCACCTCGGCTACACGCTGCTGGAAACGCTGCTCGGCTTCATCGCGGGCTCGCTCCTCGGGTTCTTCCTGGGCACCGCCGTGGCCATGAACCGCTGGGTGGAGTTCTTCCTCTATCCCTATATCGTGATGTTCCAGTCGCTGCCCAAGGTGGCGCTGGCGCCGCTCATCGTCGTGTGGTTCGGCCTCGGGCTCACGTCCAAGGTCATCAACGCGGCGCTCGTCGCGTTCTTCCCGTTGCTCGTCAATACCATGGTGGGGCTCAAGTCGGCCGACGAGGACCGGGTGAGCCTCATGCGCTCGCTGGCCGCCAGTGACCGTCAGATCTTCTGGATGCTCCGGCTGCCGAATGCCCTGCCCTTCGTGATGGCCGGCCTCGACGTGGCCATGATCTTCGCCCTGATCGGCGCCATCGTCGCCGAGTTCGTCGGCGCGCAGCGTGGCCTCGGCATGCTGATCCAATCGATGAACTTCAACATGGACGTCTCCGGCCAGTTCTCGATTCTCCTCATCCTGTCCTTCGTCGGACTCGTGCTCAACCGCGGCATCATGCTGATTCGCAAGCGTGTGATGTTCTGGGACCCGTCCGAGAAGCGGGCGATCGAGACCTCACCCGAGGAGGCAGCGCCCGTCGCCGGCCGTGCCGTGGCGACGCCCGCGAAAGAAGGAATATGACATCAACAAGTTCGACGCGGTGAAGATCACCGCGGAGGCGAAGGCCTACAAGTAGCCGTGCGCCGCCCAGCTGTTGGCATGATGCCAGCGCAACGAGGCGAGCCTGAGCCCGCTCTCCGCGAAGCAGCGCTCGATCTCGCCGCGCGGCATGTAGTGAGCCACCGGCGCCAGCAGCTGGTCGAAGGCGATCGAGTGCACCTCGCGGAAGGGAAACGGCACCAGGTCGCTCAGGTAGCTCTCGTAGGGAAGGAGCCGGCGCAGCGTCGGCCGCGTGAGCGCGGGCGCATAGAGCGCGCGCAGCGCCGCCCAAAGCGGCAGCGTCACCGCCGCCGCCAGACTGCTCACGATGCGCAGCGGGAGCCGGCTGGTGACCCGTCGCGCGGGATCGACGAGCGCCAGCACCCAGCCGTTGCCCTCGCGCGCGTAGCACCACGCCACGAGCATCCCGCCCGGCACCAGCAGCTTCGCGAGCGCGCGGAAGCCGTCGGCCGGCCGCGGCAGATGGTGCAGCACCCCCACCGAATAGACGATGTCCATGGTCCCCGGGCGGATGGGGGGCCGCGTGAGGTCGCCCTGCACGACGTGGACGGCCTCGAGCCCTTCCGTGTTGCGCGCCGCCGCCTCCACCGCCTCGCCGAGGTCGAGGCCGATCACGTCGCGCGCCCCGAACTCGGCGGCCAGCCGCAGGTGCCGGCCCTTGCCGCAGCCGCCGTCGACCACGCGCCTCCCCGCGAATGCGTCCGGGCCCACCGGCGCGATCCAGCCGAGGAACTGCTCGCGATACTGCGGCCGGATCTCGGCGAACCGCGTCCACTCGTAGCCGAAGCGCTCCGCCGTCGCCGCCGCCTCGGCGGCCACGGTGCCGGGGACGAGCCGCGGGACGCTCCGGAGGATCGGATAGCGCGCGCCGCAGCCGGCGCACACCAGCGCGCCCTCTCGGATCTCTCCTCCCCGCCCGACGGCGTCGCGCAAGCCGAGCCTGCCGCCGCAGGCGGGGCAGGCGAGCCACTCGAGCAGGCGCTCGCGCATCAGACCACGCGGTGACGCCGCGCCCAGAGCAGGAACACGAGCAGGGTGTAGAGCTTCTTGCGGTGGTCCGCCTCGCCGCGCATGTGCTGGCCGATGAGGTTGGAGACCACCTCGGGCCGGAACAGGCCGGCGCGGCGCAGCGTGCCCTCGTCGCACACCTCGTGCACCAGCGGCCGCAGCTCGGTGCGGAACCAGCGCGCGAGCGGCACCGCGAAGCCCTTCTTGCGCCGGCGCACGATGTCGCGCGGCAGCCGGTTGCGCAGGAGCCACTTGAGCACGTGCTTGGTGGTGAGCCGGCGCAGCTTCATCTCCGGCGGGAGCGACGCCGCCACCTCCACCACGCGGCGGTCGAGCAGCGGCACGCGCACCTCCAGCGAGCACGCCATCGAGGCGCGGTCCACCTTCTGCAGCACGCCCTCGCCGAGGTAGCCCTTGAGGTCCAGATAGAGGATGCGGTGAAGCCAGGGATGAGACGGCGCCGCGGCGGCCATCCGCTCCCAGTCGGCATAGGACGGGCCGTCGGGGAGCCGCGCGAGGGCGCCCGGCGTGAGCAGCCCGCGCTGCTCGTCCGGCGTGAACGAGCCCATCCAGACGGCATGGCGCGTGACGGGATCGAGGTCGGCGGCGGCCACGAAGCGCTTGAGGCGGAAGTCGAGGCTCAGGTTGTCGTGCGAGACGGGCATGCGGTTCACCGTCGCGCGCGCCACCGCCCGCGCCGCCCGTGGCGTGCGCGCCCACGCGTGCGCCACCCGGTGGGCCTGGTAGGTCGGATAGCCGGCGAACAGCTCGTCGCCGCCGTCGCCCGACAGGGCAACGGTCACCGACTTGCGCGCGAAGCGCGACAGCAGATACGTCGGCAGGATCGAGGCGTCGCCGAGCGGCTCGTCCACGAGGTCGCCGAGACTCTCGACGAGGTCGAGGGCGGCGTTGGGACCGACGCGCTCTTCGTGGTGCTCGGTGCCCAGGATGGCCGCCACGCGCCGCGCGTATTTCGACTCGTCGAACGAGCGGTCCTCGAAGCCGATGGAGAACGTGCTCAGGCGGGTGACGTGGCGCCGCGCGAACATCGCGACGGCGGCGGAGTCGAGCCCGCCCGAGAGGAAGACGCCCAGCGGGACGTCGGAGAGCAGGTGCTGGCGGACGGAGAGATCGAGCACGGCGCCGAGGCGGGCGGCCGCCTGCACCTCCACCACGGGCTCCCCGCCGTACTGCACGTCCCACCAGCGCTCGACGCGCGCCTCGCCGCCCGCGTAGATCAGCCGGTGGCCCGGCGCCAGCTTGCGCACGCCCTTCACCATCGAGCGCGGCGCCGGCACCCACTCGTGGGCGAGATACGCGGAGAGCGCCTCGGGATCCAGCTCGCGCGAGACGCCGGGATGCTCGAACATCGCCTTGAGCTCGGAGGCGAACACGAGGCCGTCGGGCAGCACCGCATAGTAGAGCGGCTTGATCCCGAGCCGGTCGCGCGCCAGCACCAGCGTGCGCGTGGCGTCGTTCCAGACGGCGAGGCCGAACATTCCCTCGAGGTCGTCGAGGGCGTCGGGCCCGCGGGCCTCCCACGCATGCACGATCGCTTCGGTGTCCGAGCGCGTGCGGAACACGTGTCCGGCCGAGGTCAGCCGCGTGGTCAGCTCCCGATAGTTGTAGATCTCGCCGTTGAATGCGACCCAGATCGTGCCATCCTCGCCCGTCATCGGCTGGCGGCCCGTCTCGAGGTCGATGATGCGCAGTCGGCGGACGCCGAGCGCGGCGGGACCGCGGACGACGAAGCCCTCGTCGTCGGGGCCCCGGTGCGCGATCCGATCGGCCATGCGCTTGAGGACGCCCTGCTCGGGGCGACGGTCCGGTCGCGCCAGCACGTAGCCGACGATGCCGCACACGGGCGCTACTCGACTCCCTGCATGCCGTCTGTCTCGCGGACGTAGAAGGCGGGCTTGCGCTGGGTCTCGTAGAGACCGCGGATCAGGATGTCGGCGAGGAAGCCGATGAAGAGCGACATGATGCCGGTGAGGACGAAGAGCACCATGAAGAAGACCATCGGGGTGGCCTCCACGCGGTGCAGCACGAAGACACGGTAGGCGACCACGAGGAAGGCGAGCGCGCCGAGGGCGAGGCTGACGAGGCCAAAGCCGCCGAAGATGGCGTTGGGGCGCGTGGCGTAGTCGCCGAGGAACTTGATCGACAACAGATCCACCAGCACACGGAACGTCCGCAGCAGACCATACTTCGAGGTGCCGGCGGCGCGCGGGTGGTGGGCGACCTCGATCTCGCCGATGCGGCCGCCCACCCACCCCACCAGCACCGGCAGGTAGCGATGCATGTCGCCATAGAGGTGGACGTCGGCGAGGACGTCGCGGCGATACGCGCGCAGCGTGCACCCCATGTCGTGCATGCGGACGCCGGTGAGCCGGCGGATGAGCCAGTTGGCAACCGTCGAGGGCAGCCGACGCGTCAGCCACGGGTCCTGCCGCTCGCGGCGCCAGCCGCAGACGACGTCGTCGCCGGCGTCGAGGACGGCCAGCAGGCGCGGGATGTCCGCGGGGTCGTTCTGGAGATCCGCGTCGAGGGTGACCACGATCGGGTGGCGCGAGTGCGCGAGGCCGGCGGCGAGCGCGGCCGACTGGCCGAAATTGCGGCGCAGGCGCACGAGCCTCACCGCGCGGTCGGAGGCGACCAGCCGCTTCATCACGTCCCACGTGCCGTCGGTGCTGCCGTCGTCGACGAAGACGATCTCGTAGTCGCGCCCGAGCGGCTTGAGGGCGGCCGTGAGCCGCGCGTGCAGCGGCTCGAGATTGTCCCGCTCGTTCAGGACGGGCAGGATGACCGAAACGGCCTCGCCGCGAGCGACCATGCCGCTACTGTTATAGCGCGGCCGTGCTAGTCTAAGCCACTTTCGCGGCCGGCCACGCTCCGCCGCGCCACGCGGAGGACTATGATGAAGAAGATCAGCGTCGAAAGCACGGCCGAGGCCTATCTCGAGCTGCTGGCCGCCCGTGGCGTCGAGTACCTGTTCGCGAACGCGGGCACCGACTTCGCCCCGCTGATCGAGGCATACGCCAAGCGCCTCGCTCAGGGTCAGGCGCTGCCCAGGCCGGTGACGGTACCGCACGAGACGCCGGCCGTGGCCATGGCGCACGGCTACGCGATGGTGACCGGGCGCCCGCAGGCGGTGATGGTGCACGTCATCGTCGGCGCTGCCAACGCGCTGGCCGGGATCATCAACGCCTCGCGCGTCGGCGTGCCGATGCTCTTCACGGCCGGACGCAACCCGATCACCGAGGCCGGCATGCCCGGCGCGCGCAACCGCCCGATCCACTGGGCGCAGGAGTCCTTCGACCAGGCGGGGCTCGCGCGCGAGTTCGTGAAGTGGGACTACGAGCTGCGCAACTTCGTCCAGCTGGAGACGGTCGTCGACCGCGCGCTCGCCATCACCACCGCCGAGCCGCAGGGGCCCGTGTATCTCACGCTGCCGCGCGAGGTGCTGTCCGAGGCGCAGGAGTCGTTCGAGTACTCGGCGACCTCGCGCGCGCCGAAGCCGACGGCCACGGTGGCGGGGCCGGAGGGGATCGCGGAGGCCGCGAAGGTGCTCGCGGCCGCGCGCCGGCCGCTCATCATCGTCAAGGCGGCGGGACGCGATCCCGGCGCCGTCGCCTCGCTCGTCGCGCTGGCCGAGGCGCTCGGCGCGCCGGTTGTCGACCAGTTCCACACCCACATGAACTTCCCCCAGCACCACGATCTGCACGGCGGCTTCGACGCCACGCCGTACCTCGACGAGGCCGACGCGATCGCGATCGTCGAGTCCGACGTGCCGTGGTTCCCGTCGCTGAAGGCCCCCCGCTCCGACGCCAGGCTGATCCAGATCGCGACGGACCCGCTCTTCTCGCGCTACCCGATCCGCGGCTTCGGCGCCGACGTGGCGCTGCCGGGCGCCCCGCGGCTGACGCTGGCCGCGCTGGCGGAGGCGGTCCGCGCGTCGCTCCCGCCGAATGCGACGACGGAGCGGCGCGCGAAGATCGCCGCCGCCGGCAGCGAGCGGCGCGCGGCCGTCGAGTCGCGGGCGCGCGCGTTGAAGGACGACCGGCCCATCGAGATGGCGTGGCTCTCGCGCTGCGTGGGTGATGCGCTCGACGACCGCACGATCGTCGTCAACGAGTACGACCTCGACGCCAGCCAGTGCTGCTTCCGCACGCCGGGCACCTACTTCGGCTCGCCGTCGTCGGGCGGGCTCGGCTGGGGCGTGGGCGCCGCGCTGGGCGCCAGGCTGGCCAAGCCGGATCACACCGTGATCTGCACCGTCGGCGACGGCGCCTACATCTTCGGCGCCCCGACGGCGGCGCACTGGGTGGCGCGCGCCTACGACATCCCCGTGCTCTGGATCGTCTTCAACAACCGCGCGTGGAACGCGGTGAAGCGCGCGGTCACCTCGCACGCGCCGGACGGCTGGGCCAAGCGCACCGGGATGCCGCTGACCGAGCTGGACCCCCCGCCGGACTACGAGATGGTCTGCCAGGCCTCGGGCGGCTGGGCCGAGCGCGTGGACGATCCCGCCGCCCTGCCCGACGCCCTCCGCCGCGCCCTGAAGGTCGTCCGCGAGGACAAGCGCCAGGCGCTGCTCAACGTCATGTGCAAGAAGCCGTAAGGATCGTGCGCGGGATGATGCGCTTGCTCGTCGCGGTGGTCGCCGGCGGGTGGCCGGTGACCGCTGCCGGTCGCGAGGAGCCGTGGCACCGCCGCGCCAGGCGGGTGTGCGCCAGGCGGGTGTGATAGAAGGCTTGGAATGAACGCCTAGGTACGACACGAGCCGAAACGTAAGGCTGCACCGCGACGAGCGAGCCGGCGGCGGGAACCGGTCAGGACCCGCCGGCGGCGAGCGCGACAGAGGAGCCGACCATGGCGAGTTTTCCGATCGTCGACGCCGACGGTCACGTGACCGAGAGCAACGAGCAGGTGGCGAAGTATCTCGAGGGCCCGCTGCGCCAGCGACCGCTGACCTTTCCCCTCTATCCCCAGGACGGCTGGGACCGGCGCCTGCTCGGCACGCTCGGCAGCGTGGGCGGTACCGCCGAGCAGTGGCTGACGGCGCTCGACGACGGCGGCATGGAGATGACGGTCCTCTACCCGACGCTGGGCCTCTTCCTGTCGTTCCTGAAGGACCGGGCGTGGGCGGTGGCGATCTGCCGCGCGTACAACACGTTCCTGCACGAGGAGTTCATCAAGAAGAGCCCGCGGCTGCAGGCCGTCGCGCTGCTGCCCATCCAGGACCCCGACGCGGCGGCGGCCGAGCTCGAGCGCGGCGTGCGTCAGCTGGGCCTCGTCGGCGCGATGCTCGCCGCCGACGGCAACCATGTCCTGGGCGACACGCGCTTCACGCCGATCTACGAGACGGCGCAGCGCCTGAACGTGATGCTCGGCATCCACGCCTCCGGCTCGCACCTGGGCGGCGGCGGCGTCGAGCTGTTCCCGCAGTTCATCCAGGCCCACACGTGCTCGCACGCGTTCGGGCAGATGCGCCAGCTCACCTCGGTGATCTTCGAGGGCATCCCCGAGCGCTTTCCCGATCTTCGGATTGCCTTCCTCGAGGCCGGCTGCGGCTGGGCGCCCTACTGGATGGAGCGCATGGACGACGAGTACGCCAAGCGCGCGCCGGAGGCGCCCCTCCTCAAGAAGAAGCCGAGCGAGTACGTCCGATCCGGCAAGATCTACTTCTCCTGCGAGGCCGACGAGTGGCTGCTGGGCCCGGCCGTGAAGCTCGTGGGCGAGAACCAGATCGTCTACGCCTCCGACTTCCCGCACTGGGACAACTCGTATCCGCAGTCGATCGACGAGATCCGCGACCGCGGCGACCTCAGCGACGCCCAGAAGCGAAAGATCCTCGGCGACAACGCGCGGCGCCTCTACGGCCTGAAGAACTAGCGCGCGCGGCGGCGGCGGCGTCCGGGCCGGGCGCTGGTTCGTCAGCGCTTCAGGAGATAGGGCACGTCGACGACGACGGTGTTCTTGCGGAACAGCAGGGTGCCCTTGATCAGGAGCGCCGTCTGGTTGTGCATCACGTGCTGCCACCACTTCGACGGCAGGAACTCCGGGATGACCACGGTCACCATGTGGTCGTCGCCCTGCGCCTGCAGCGCGTCGAGATACTCGACGAGCGGGCGCAGCAGCGAGCGGTAGGGCGAGTTCAGGATCACCAGCGGCACGCCCAGCCCGTAGCGCGTCCACTTCTCTTCCAGCTTCGCCGTCTTGGCAGGGTCGGTCTCGACGAAGACGGCGCGCACGGCAACGGTCGGCGCCGCGAGCGTCTTGGCGTACTGCACCGCGCGCACGACGCCGCGGTGCAGGTCGCCGACGATGATCAGCACCGTGTGGCGCAGCTCGGGAGGCGCGGCGAGGCCCTCCAGCGAGAGCTGCTCGGCCACGTCGTCGTAGTGGCGGCGCATGGCCATGAAGGTGGCCACCAGCGTCGGGATCACCAGCACGACGATCCACGCGCCATGGGTGAACTTCGTGGCGCCGATGACGACGGTGACGATGCCGGTCGCCACCGCTCCGGTGCCGTTGATGACCGCGTGGTGCCGCCAGCCGGGCTGCCGGTGTCGCATCCAGTGGCGCACCATGCCGGACTGGGACAGCGTGAACGAGATGAAGACACCGACGGCGTAGAGGGGGATCAGGGCGTGGGTCTCGCCGCCGAAGATCACCAGAAGCACCGCGGCCATCGCGCCGAGCACCATGATCCCGTTCGAGAACACGAGACGCTCGCCGAGGTTGGCGAACTGGCGCGGCACGTAACGGTCGCGCGCGAGCAGCGACGAGAGCCGCGGAAAGTCGGCGAACGACGTGTTGGCGGCGAGTACGAGGATGAGCGCGGTGGCGGCCTGGATCATGTAATAGAAGACGCCGGTGCCGTGAAGCCGCCGCGCGATCTGCGAGACGACCGTCTCCGTCGCCACCGGCACGATACCCAACCGGTCCGCGAGCACCGTGAGGCCCGCGAACATCGTGGCGAGGATGACCGCCATCCAGCCCAGCGTGATGGCGGCGTTGCGTGACTCCGGCGGCCGGAAGGCCGGGATGCCATTGGAGATCGCCTCGATGCCGGTCATGGCGGTGCAGCCGGAGGCGAACGCGCGGAGGATCAGGAACCACGTCAGCGCCTCCACGGCCGGGATGTCCGGCGGCGGCGTGGCGGGCAGGCTGCCGCTGGCCAGGCGATAGAAGCCCTCGGCCAGTAGTAATCCAAAGCTGACGATGAAGAAGTAGGTCGGCACCGCGAAGATGCGGCCCGACTCGCGCACGCCGCGGATGTTGGCCAGCGCGATGGCGGCCACGCAGCCGACGCCGATGGCGACCTTGTGCTCGGCCAGGTGCGGCATCGCCGACGTGACGGCGGCCACGCCGGCGGCGACCGACACCGACACCGTGAGTACGTAGTCCACGAGCAGGGCGGCCGCCGCCACCAGTCCCGGCACCGAGCCCAGGTTCTCGCGCGCGACGATGTACGAGCCTCCTCCGCTCGGATAGGCGTGGATCGTCTGCTGGTAGGAGATGGCGACGATGGCCAGCAGCGCGGTGATGGCGAGCGCGATGGGAACCGAGTCGTGCAGCGCGGCGGTGCCGGCCAGCACGAGGATGAGGAGGATCTCTTCGGTGGCGTACGCGACGGATGAGAGGGCGTCGGAAGAGAAGACGGCGAGGGCGACGCGCTTGCTCAGCCGCTCGTGGCGCGCCTGGGCCAGTGGCATCGGCGCGCCGACCAGCACGCGCTTGAGGAGCCCCAGCCTCATGCCGGCCCCGCAGGGAAGCGCATGAGCCCAAAGTCTAGCCCCACCGCCCACGGGGACCGCGCCGATATGGACGACCGCCGTGGATTTTTACGAAATCTTAACGCCGGCGGTCGGTCTCTTAACGGCGGCTTGAACCCCGAGGATGCGACAGTCCGATCGGAGGTCGACTGCGGATGTGCGACACGACGTCCCAGGCGGCGCGGCGATCGGTCGGCGGCCAGCCAAGGTGGGGGTTCCTCTATGCCGCCACCCTCCCTCAGCTCGTCGCGCTCGGCGTCATCGAAGTCACGCAGTCGCCGCAAGCGGTCCGGATCGCGCTGCGCGGTCTGCTGGCGCTGGGCGTGTTCCTCGCGATGGGTGCCTGGCTCCGCGCCAACCGCCCCGCGTTCGACCTCCTAGATTGGTGCGACTGCGCCGGGCAGCAGATGACTGTCCGCGTGATCGAGTCGCGCCGGCCGCGACCCGTCGCGTTCCCCCTCGATCCGCCCGTCGTCGCGCCCGCGCCGGCCGAGGAAGAGTACGAGGTCGCCGCTCGCTGACGCCGCTTAGAAGAAGGAGTAGTACAGGGCGAAGGTGATCGTGTTCTGGGCGTCCGACGTCGGCGCGAGGCCGCGGCCACCGATGTTGCGCACGCTGAAGGCCTTACGATTGGCCTGGTCGTGGCGGTATTCGAGCCGGCCTACCAGCCCGCGCCAGATCGTGTACTCGAGCGTCGCCGTCACCTCCCACAGGTCGACGTTGGCGCCCGGCGCGCTCGTTTCGCTGCTGCGCACACCCTGCGGGTCGGCAAAATACTCGAGGCGCACGGCGGTGCGGAGCCGCCTTCGTCCAGCCGTAGGCCGCGTACCGGCGACGCCGCCCCAGCGCGAGTCGGCGTCGCGCCGGGTGCCCACCAGCAACGGATCGTTCTCCTCTCCCGCGAAGTCGAAGTTGACGGCGAGCGTCCATCGCTCGATGCCCGTGTACAGGATCGTCGTGTCGACGACGAAGCGGTTGTTGACGCCGTCGTGCATCTGGTCGCGATTCTGCTCGGGCCCGGCGAGCCAGCTCACCGTCGCCGATAGCTTGTCGGTCGGCGTGAAGGCGAAGTTACCCGTCGGCCGCAGGTGGCCGTTATTGTTGTCCGCGTTGTCCCAGCCGTTGGTGAAGCCGGCGGTCACGCTGAACCACTTCGTGACCGGGTAGGTCGCGAGCAGCCCCGTGTGGAAGTACGGCGTCCCGAGCGTGTAGAGGAAGGAGCGCGAGAAGTTCAGGTTCTTCGGGTTCTCGTAGACCTCGTAGCCGATCAGCGTCGCCGACTTGCCGGCCTTGACCGTGAGCCCCTCGCCGACCGCCACGAGGTAGGAGACGTACGCCTCCGCGAGATCGTACTTCGCCGTGTTGCGGAAGAACGGCGACGAGTCGTCGCTGTCCCGGAAGATGCCGAGCGAGTGGTTCTTCTGCGAGTCGATCCCGGCCGTGAGCACGACGCCCCAGCCGAGCCGGTAGCGCTCGGACGGGTCCTTCTTGACGCTCAGCTCCGCGGCGTTGAACGTCCAGCTGTTGTCGTGGTCGTAGAAGCGCAGCTCGTTGACGTCGCCGCGCCCGGTCCGGCCGAGGTTCCCGACATAGCTGTTCTCGACGTAGGAGAACAGCATGATCTCCTCGAGATAGCTCTTCGGCTGACCCTCGGACGCAGCCGACCGACCGAGAACTTCGGCCACCGATCTCTGAGCCGACACGGACTCCGGGCGCCCGCCCAACAGCACGACGGCGCACAGGACCAGAGCAGACCGGGTTCGGGACGAAGGGCCGGGCGCGCCGACGACCCATCGTGGGAGGGCGACGCGCACCATGACGAAATTCTAGACGCGAGACGCGCATCCCGGCGACCCCGACTCGGGATTTTTACGGCTTTTTAACCTTCCCCGAGGCGCGGCGCCGTCAGAACCGCAGGACGACGTCCAGTCCGCCCATCCAGAGATAGTTCCGCTTGCCGAGGTCGAACGCCTTTGCGTCGTACGAATGGTAGTAGCCCACTTCGGGGCGAAGCTCGAGCACATCGCTCAGCTGATGTGTCCAGCCGAAGGTGTGGCTTGTGTACGATGTCCTGAAGCCAGACCGCTCGCCCTGCTCGTCGCGCCACCACTCATTGCGCAGGGTGAAGAAGTCCCGTTTCGACACCGCGTACATCGTGTAGTTCACGATGCCGTAGGTCTTGCTGAGGCCGGGAATGTCGGCTCCGATGCCACCGCCACCACCGAAGGACCGTACGGGCCCGAGGCTCGGCGTGCCGCCGACGACGGCATCGCGCTGCCACATGAAATAGGCTTCCGTCTTCGTCTGCCAGGCGGCGTCGAACTTGTGCTGCCATGTGCCGACCAGATAGTTGAAGTTGTCGTGTCCGGCGGGCTGGCCGTCCTGCTTGAAGCGCCGGAACTTTGCGTCGTTGATCGCATTGAGGACGAGGTAGATCGAATCGTTGTTCGCCTCCGAGACCCATCGCACGCCGAGCATCCCGGTTGGCGTCGCCCCCTTGTACCATGGCGCCATGTCAGTGCCGCCGTGGAGCGCCGCCTGAACCGTCCATTGCTTGTTGAGCATGACGGTGGCCATGATGCCCGTTTGCGTGTAGGTGTCGAAGGTGAACAGGATCGAGTGCGTGCCGAGATAGTTGTCCGGCGCGAACTGCGTCTCGATGTCCGGCGTGGCGATCCAGCGCCCGACGGTCAGGATCATTCCCTGGGCGACCCGTGGCACGTAGACGTTGACGTATTGTTCCGTCGGATCGAACCCGTACATGCGGTTGTGCTCCAGCAGCTGGTCGCTGAACCAGCCGCCGGACGTCATGTACCGATAGTCGGTACCATACAGCCACGTGGAGCGGAATCCCCAGTCGATGTGATCGGTCTGGACCGAGTCCACCTCGCGCTCGACCCGGAAGATGGCCTGGTTCAGCACTGGTTGATTCGGAAAGATCCAGTACGAGGTCGGCATGTTCGAATTATCGGACGTGCTCCAGTTACCCGACGCGTTGATCCATCCATATACCTTGATGCGCTCTTCCTTCAGAAAGCTCCCGATACCGGGCAGCGTATAGAGGGCCTTCGTCAGTGGATATTCCTTGGTGCCGTAGGGAGCCCCGATGAGCGGGAACCCTTGCCACTCCGAGCTCGGGAACGGCGGCGAGTCCAGGGGCGCCGGCAGCGCGCGCCGCGGCGGCTCGGCCTCGTCCGACGGCGCCGCCCGGAATTCGTCGAGATACGCTTTCCAGAACGTCCCGAAGAAGCCCTGCGACATCGGCTGAGATGTGGCCGCGGTATCCGCCGGCTGCTGTGCTATAGCACTGCTCGCCAGCATGAGCGTCACCGCGCAGCTCGCCACGAGACTCGTGATCGCGCGGCGAATCATCGTTCGTCTTGCCCCCTGTCGGCGCTGTGCTGTCCGTTCTCGATGGTGACCGTGTCGTCGAGTGACGAGACGACGATGGTCCCGGAGCTGTCGTGGCCGGTCTTGGCGGCCGCGGTGATCACCGTGATCGCCTTGTCCGCCCGGCTATTCGGGACCACGACCTCGAGCTTCACGCGCGGCGTGAAGTCTACCGTATACTCCTGACCTCGATACATCTCGGTGTGGCGCCCGTGGCAATCGGCTTCGCGCACCTCGGCCATGGTGAGGGCGGTCACCCCGATCTCGGCCAGCGCCTCCTTGACGTCCATGAGCTTGTACGGCTGGATCACGGCTTCGATCTTCTTCATCGGCGTTGGCTCTCCAAGTCGAGATCTGTGTTACCTGCCGTCACGGGCAGGGCTCCCGCCAAGGCAAAGGAGTGAACGACACTCAACGCTCTACTTGCGCTCCAGCGCGAGATTCAGCGCCAGCACATTCACACGCGGCTCGCCGAGAAAGCCGAGCTGCCGGCCCTCGGTGTGGCGCCCGACGAGGTCGCGGACGACGGCCGGATCGAGCTTGCGCGCCTTCGCCACGCGGTTGGCCTGGTAGAGCGCCGCCGCCGGCGAGATGTGCGGGTCGAGCCCGCTGGCCGATGTCGTCACGAGGTCGACCGGCACGGGCGCCGTGTTGCCCGGATCGGCGGCGCGCAGGGCCTCCACGCGCTCCTGCACCGACTTCACCAGCGCCGGATTCGTCGGGCTCAGGTTCGAACCTGACGACGACGCGGCGTTGTAGCCAAAAGGCGAGGTCGCCGACGGCCGGCCCCAGAAGTACTTCGGATCGTCGAAGGACTGGCCGATCAGGGTCGAGCCGACGACCTTGCCGTCCTTCACGATCAGGCTGCCGTTGGCCTGGTACGGGAAGACGAGTTGAGCGATGGCCGTCACGACCACCGGATAGACGACGCCGGTCACCCCGGTGAGGACGACCAGCGAGACGAGCGCCGCGCGCAGATGGCTCATGAGAGGCCTCCTACACCAGACCCAGCGCGACCAGGATCATGTCCACGAGCTTGATCCCCGGGAACGGGATGAGGATGCCGCCCACGCCATAGATCCAGACGTGACGGCGCAGGACGGCCGCGGCGCCGAGCGCACGGTAGCGCACGCCCTTCAGCGCCAGCGGGATCAGCGCGACGATGATCAGCGCGTTGAAGATGACGGCGGAGAGAATGGCGCTCTCCGGCGTGGCCAGCCGCATGACGTTCAGCGCGCCGAGCGCGGGATACGTCGTCGCGAATGCCGCGGGGATGATCGCGAAGTACTTGGCCACGTCGTTGGCGATGCTGAACGTGGTCAGCGCCCCGCGCGTCATCAGCATCTGCTTGCCCGTCTCGACGACCTCGAGCAGCTTCGTCGGGTTGCTGTCGAGGTCGATCATGTTGCCGGCTTCCTTGGCGGCCTGGGTGCCGGAGTTCATGGCCACGGCGACGTCGGCCTGGGCCAGCGCCGGCGCGTCATTGGTGCCGTCACCGGTCATGGCCACCAGCCGCCCTTCGGCCTGGAGATCGCGGATCAGCTTCAGCTTCGTCTCGGGCGTGGCCTGGGCGAGGAAGTCGTCGATCCCCGCCTCGGCGGAGATCGCCGCGGCCGTGAGCGGGTTGTCGCCGGTGATCATCACGGTCTTGATGCCCATGCGGCGCAGCTCGGAGAAGCGCTCGCGGATGCCACCCTTGACGATGTCCTTGAGCTGCACGCAGCCGAGCACGCGCGCGCCG
>Ga0209808_1000862_pt1 | contig 15306 bp, 10 predicted proteins | sample GraSoiAngelo_157_FD_186171 | JGI IMG/M metagenome (GOLD analysis project Ga0209808, IMG submission 186171) | Grasslands soil microbial communities from the Angelo Coastal Reserve, California, USA - 14_1009_16_20cm (SPAdes) (version 2) | ecosystem: Environmental > Terrestrial > Soil > Grasslands ... | reverse complement strand
GTTTCGACGTCGGGATGCACAAATACGCTGTGCAAATCACGGTGGCGGACGTGCGTGACGGCGCCCTCAGCGGTTCCACGCTGAAGGAGGCGAACTCGTGGGGCAAAGTCGATCAGGGCGCCGAGCAAATGGTTTACGCGGAAGCGACGATCGCGCTGCCGCTGATTGCCGGTTACGCCTACCACAAAGGATCGTGGAAGAATCGCAAAGCTCGCAATTATGCGAAGTTGCTCGATGAACCAGCAACGAAGACCGGGCCGGCGGAAAAACGCGAATTAGCGGGTGCGCGATAATTTGTCGGTCATCCCGAGCGGAGTCGAGGGATTCCGCCATGAAAGCTTAACGGTAGCGCCACGGGATCCCTCGACTGTCGCTCGGGATGACGGTTAGGACTTGGCCAGTCTTCGAAGCGCTTCCTCAGACATCTGGAATTCGTGCCAGTCGGGATCGATTTTCGCACCGAGTCGTTCGTAAAACTCGATACCGCGCTCATTCCATTTGGCGACCCACCACTTGATCATTCCGCAGCCGGCGCGCTCGGCTTCTTGGGCGACGGCTTTCATTAAGAGTTTTCCCACGCCCTTGTTGCGATGGCCGTCGGCAACGTAGAGCTCTTTCACCACCATGTTCGGTTTTGCGCGATAGGTGAATGCGACGAAGTAATAAACAAGCAGCCCAGTCAAAATTCCGCTTTCTTCCGCAACCAGACAATAAAAATCTGGCGGCGATCGCCGGAATCCCTGTTTTCGTAGAATGTCCTCGCTAATTGCAAAGGCGTCCGCGTAATCTTCGAACTCTGCCAGTTCGCGCATCAACGGCAGGAGTTGCGGAACATCCGATTCGATTGCTTTTCGTATTTTCAATGGTGCCATCCCGAGCGCAGTCGCGGGAACCCCGATGAAGTTAGCTTTCAGCTTCGCTGCGGGATCCCTCGACTGCGCTCGGGATGACAGCCGTTGATTGTTAGCCTTCCCAAAAAAATTTGGTCGGGCGGCTGATTTCTCGCGGCAGACTTTTGTGCACCGGACAATTAAGCGCGGTTTGTTCCAACACGGCGCGGTGCGGTGAATCTGGCGGAAGTGGAATGTGAACTTCTGACGGCAACGCGACGATCCGCCGCGGTGCGTCCTTCGACATTTCTTTCTGCACCGAGACGGTCATGCCGCGGAGATCGACGCCGAGTTCTTCCGCCTTTATTCCCATAGTCGTGCTAATGCACGTGCCGAGAGCAGTCGCGACCAGGTCGGTGGGTGAGAACGCTTCCCCTTTACCTTTGTTGTCCGCCGGCGCATCCGTCGCGATCTTCGATTGTGACGGCCCGTGGGTGGCATCGCAGTGAAGATTGCCGGTATAATTAACGGAGACTTTGACCATGATGGATTATGCGACGTGGGAGTGCATTTGTCATCCGAGCGCCGAGGGATTGCATGGAACGATGTGAAAAGTTCGTGATTCGTTAAAGAGGTTACACTGGGAAACGCGTGGATTGAATTCCGGGTAGCGCACGCGTCTCGCGTGCTGGTTTCGGCGTCTCGCCGAAACGATCTTTAAAAGTCCGCGAAACCGAGACGGTTTCGCCAGCACGCGAGACGCGTGCGCTACCCGGCAGCCTGCGCTCCCCCGGAACAGCTTGAGTGCACCGGACCAATCTGATAAGCGCGAGCATGAATTTTAAGCGTTTCTTCTCTCTTATCGGGATCGCCTCGGTAATCTCGGCGGCTTCGGCGATCGGTGCTGATCAAATCATCGCGCTGAAGGCAGCGCGATTGTTCGATGGAAAATCTCGCGCGCTGATTCAGAACGGAGTGGTGCTTGTGCAGGGCGACAAGATTGTCGATGCAGGCGCGAATGTCGCGGTGCCGCCGGATGCGCAAGTAATCGATCTCGGCGACGCGACGTTATCGCCTGGGTTCATGGATGCGCATACGCATATCACGCTCGATTATACGAACTATCAGGCAACGCGTTTGAGAGAGCTGCAAATCTCGACCTCGGCCAAGGCCTACAGCGTGATTCCGGCCGCGCGCGCCACCGTGGAAGCCGGATTTACCACTGTGCGGGACGTCGGCGCGCGGACCTATCGCTCGCACGATTGTATTGATGTTTCGCTGCGCGATGCCATCGCAAAAGGAATTGTAGTTGGGCCGCGCATGTTCGTCGCCACCTATGGCATCGGCGCGACCGGCGGCCATTTTGACGAAGCGGCCGGATTCCGCGACGGACTTTTTGGACCGGAACCAGATGTGGCCGATGGAATTGCCGACGGACCCGACGCCGTGCGCAAAGCTGTTCGTTTCGAGGTGAGAATCGGGGCGGATGTAATCAAGGCAGCGGTCTCGGGTGGTGTGCTTTCGCTGACGGATGAGGTGGACACGCCGCAATTCACGCCCGCAGAGATGGCGGCGCTGGTGGATGAATCCCATCGGTTACGCAAAAAAGTGGCAGTGCATTGCCACGGCGATCAGGCAGGGCGCGAAGCGATTGAGGCCGGGGTTGATTCGATCGAGCACGGTTCGTTTTTCAAACCGGAAACGCTGACGTTGATGAAAAACAAGGGGACGTTCCTGACACCGACGCTGATGGCGGCGGAATATATTAAGGCGAAACTCGATGGTTATCCGCCGGCGTTGCAGGCGAAAGCAATCGCGGCCTACAACGCGCGCTCGGAGATGTTCCGGAACGCGCTCAAGATCGGAGTGAAAATCTCCTTCGGGACGGATGCGGCGGTTTTTCCGCACGGACAGAACGCGAAAGAATTTAAATTGATGACCGATCTGGGAATGGCCCCGATAGATGCTCTGAAGAGCGCGACGGCGAACGATGCCGAGTTGCTGGGGATCGCGCAAAAACTCGGTACCCTCGAGAAAGGTAAGCTGGCGGATGTCATCGCGATGCCCGGTGATCCAACGCAGGACATCACGGCGACGGAACGGGTTTCATTTGTGATGAAGGAAGGGAAAATTATTCGGAATGGTCCGGCAACGTCCGCAGCAACGAAAACGGCGCAGCAAAATCTGATAGATGACATCGGAGCTGACTTCTGAAAGCACGTCACACCACGCGCGTTCCTGCGTGTCATCCCGAAGCAGAGCAAACGGCGAGGGACCTCTCATCCTTCGCTCGTTACTCGACCTTTTGGGAGGTTCCTCGCCGTCTGCTCTGCTCGGAATGACGACCGTGAGAGCTTTTGACAAGACTCAAATCGCCGCTAGCTTGGTCGCCCGTTTCGGCGGTCATAGACCGTTGCTACAGGGAAAAATTTAGCAGGAGAGTTTCGGCTCGCTTGGACTGCACAAGATCATGCAACAAAATCGCAGCAAACGTTATCGCGCTTCCGCCGAGCGGGTGGACCGGAAGAAGGCCTATAGCTTGAACGATGCGGTGGCGACATTGAAAAAATTTCAGCCGACTAAGTTTGATCAAACAGTGACGGTTTCGTTCCGGCTCGGCGTTGATCCGAAACAGTCCGATCAAATGGTGCGCGGGACTTGTCCGCTTCCGCATGGCAGCGGTAAGAACGTGCGGGTACTTGTTTTCGCCGAAGGCAAGGCGGCGAACGATGCAAAAGAGGCGGGCGCGGATTTTATCGGCTTCAAGGATTTAATTCAAAGAGTGCAGGAGGGGTTTCAGGATTTTGACGTGGCCGTGGCGACGCCGGTAGCCATGGCGGAAGTACGCAAGTTGGGGAAAGTTTTGGGACCGCGCGGCCTGATGCCAAACCCAAAGACGGGAACGGTGACGGATGACACGGCGAAAGCGGTGCGGGAGGTGAAGGCCGGCCGCGTTGAATTCAAACTCGACAAGAATGGGAACGTCGCCGTGCCGGTAGGAAAATTTTCCTTTGCCGAGAGCGCGCTGGTTGAGAATGGCAATGCCGTGATCGAAGCGGTGGTGCGGGCGCGGCCGGCAACCGCGAAGGGACGTTATCTTGAGGCGATGACGTTGAGTGCAACGATGTCGCCCGGCGTGCATATTGATCCGTCGCCGTATCTGACTGTGTAATCAGATGAAGAAACACCGAGCATCGAATGCCGAATGTCGAACACCGAACGAACATGGGCCAGGAACCATCAGCCATCGGCGGGTTTACCGATTTAACGCTTCAACGATTTAACGAATCATGAGACCCGAGAAAGCCAATATCGTTTCCGATCTGGCCGCGAGATTGAACCGGTCGCCCTTCGTCCTCGTGACCGATTATCAGCGGATGAAGGTCGATCAATTTGGCGATCTGCGGAACCGGCTCGCGCCTGCCGGCGCGGAAGTGCGGGTGGTGAAAAACAGTTTCTTGAAACGGGCGATGACAGATTCGGGTTTGCCTGATGTCGCTGACAAACTCAGCGGTCAGACTGCGATCGTGATGGGGGACAAGGATGTCGCGCCGGTGGCGAAAATTCTGAAAACGTTCGCGGCGGAATTCAAAGTCGCGGCGCTGAAGATTGGAGTGATCGACAAATCGATTTTGTCTGCGCAGGAGATTGAGATGCTGGCGGATTTGCCTTCGCGCGAAGTTTTGCTGGCGCAATTGCTCGGCTTGTTGATGTCGCCGGCGACGAAGCTTGTGCGGTTGTTGAACGAGCCGGCCGCGTCGTTGGCTAGGTTATTGAACACGAAAGCGCAGAAGGAAGGAAAACCCGCGGAGGCGAGCGCATAAGAAAATTTTGTAGGGCGGGCATGCTGTCCGCCATCGGCAACCGGGAAGGTTTGCCCTACAATCAAAGAAAGAAACGAAAATTGTCCGAGCTGATGGCTATCGGCTTTAATTTTCCGAAGGCTTTCGGAAGCGGCGAACCGGAGAAAATAAAATGGCAGATACAGATAAAATTGTAGAGCAACTCAGCGGCCTGACCGTCCTCGAGATTGCTGGTTTGGTGAAACAACTCGAAGAAAAATGGGGTGTGAGCGCCGCGGCTCCCGTGGCGATGGCGGCGGCGCCAGCGACGGGTGGCGGTGGCGCGGCAGCTCCAGCGGCCGAAGAGAAAACGACTTTCGAGGTGATCTTGAAGGAAATGGGTAGCAACAAGATCGGCGTGATTAAGGAAGTGCGCAGCGCGGTGCCGGGTCTTGGCCTGGCCGAAGCAAAAGCGCTGGTGGAAGGCGCGCCAAAAACGATCAAGGAAGGCGTGACCAAAGCCGAAGCCGAAGAGATGAAAAAGAAGATCGAAGCGGCAGGGGCGAAGGTCGAGATCAAGTAAGAAGACGTTAAAATCGTTAAAGGGCTTACATCGTTACAACGGGAAGAGGGAGCGCTTTCGCAATTGTCATCCCGATTCGCGAAGACGAGGAGGGATCTCACATGCGCGGAATGGATGACCGAATCTGGCTTGTGTGATCAAAGACGATTGGTGAGGTCCCTCGCTTGCGCTCGGGATGACAGACCGCGCGTCCGGGGTCAGCGGTTCGTCTGACGGCGCGGGCTTGTCTTCTCGCGACTTTCTTGATTGAATGTCAACGTGCCGCCTAATGGTGAGGTCAGTTCGCTGACCGGGATAGCTGATCACGGTCCGGCGGCGTTTAGGACAACGCATTGGAGCGTAGTGTTGACCGCGCAGGATGACTCGCCCGCCGCACACGAGGCGCTCGAAAAGCTTTGCCGCACGTATTGGCGACCGATTTATGGTTTCGTGAGGAGGCAGGGCGTCGGCCCCGAGGAAGCGGAAGATCTTACTCAGGGTTTTTTTGCGCTGCTGCTGGAACGCCGCGATTTCGATACTGTCCGCAAAGAGAAAGGTCGCCTGCGTTCTTATTTGCTCACATCGCTCAAGCATTTTCTGACGAACGAGCGGAAGCGTGCCATGGCAATCAAGCGGGGCGAAGGCCAGCGCTTGATTCCGTTGGATCAATTTCGTACAGGCGAACCTGTCGGGTTCGAGTCCGCGGATACATCAACTGCCGACCAAATCTACGAGCGCCGTTGGGCATGGGCGTTGATGGAGCAAGTAATGAGGAGGTTAGGAGACGAGTATCAAACAGCCGGCAACGCAGTTCTGTTCGAACGTTTGAAGACCGTGCTCACAGACGAAGCGGATCGCCCGTCACAGGCGCAGATCGCCGACGAACTCGCTATGACTGAGAATGCAGTCAACCAGGCGTTCCATCGTCTGCGTGAACGCTACCGGCAATTATTGCGCGAGGAAATCGCTCATACTGTGATGACGCCGGGCGATATCGAGGATGAGCTGCGTCATTTAATTGCTGTTTTGCGGGCGTAAGCTGCGCAAGAATTTCCTGCATTATTCTATTGAGACCGTTGCTTCCCCATCCCACATCATGACGACTGTTACCAGAACCTGTGCAAAATGCGGCGCGAAGATTTTTGCTGAGGGGCCGCAAGAATTTTGCACCGCCTGTCTTTTTGAGACCGGGCTTGGGTTGCCCCCCGACCAACGTGACGCCGCCGTTGATCTTGCCTTGGTGCCGCGCAAGGGCCGCGCTGCGCGATCGGCTGGCCACGGCGAGTCCGTCCCGCGGCGGACAAAGATGCTCGGTGATTTTGGCGATTATGAATTACTGGAGGAAGTTGGACGCGGCGGCCAAGGTGTGGTTTATCAAGCCCGCCAGAAAAGTCTGAACCGCACCGTGGCACTGAAAGTAATCGGACTGGGACACTGGGCTACGGAAGTGCATCTGAAGCGATTTCGTCGTGAAGCGGAAGCGGCAGCGAGCCTCGAACATCCGTGCATTGTCCCAATTTACGAAGTCGGCGAGCACGATGGCTCGTGTTACTTCAGCATGAAATTAGTCGAAGGCGGCCAGCTCGATGAAGTAGTTAGGAGCGAACCGATCCCCTTACGGTGCGCGGTAGAACTGATCGCCAAGGTGGCACGCACCGTTCACTATGCGCACGAGCACGGCATTCTGCATCGCGACATCAAACCGGGAAATATCCTGCTGGATCAAAAAGGTGAACCGCATCTCACCGACTTCGGCCTCGCGCGACTGGTCGAGACAGAGAGCACGGTCACGCGCACGATGGAAGTCTTGGGCACGCCAAGTTACATGGCACCCGAGCAAGCTGTGGGGAATAACGATGCTGTGAGCGCCGTCACAGACGTGTATGGAATCGGTGCGGTGCTTTATCAACTGCTGACAGGTCATCCGCCTTTTGCTGGAGGAACAACCTACGAGACCATTAAGTTGCTACTAGACACCGAGCCGCGACAACCGCGCTTGTGGAATTCAAAAATAGATCGCGATCTTTCGATGATCTGCCTCAAATGCCTCGAGAAAGATCCAAAAGGCCGCTACGCCTCCGCCCTTGCACTAAGCGAAGACTTGGAGCGCTGGCTCAAGCACGAGCCTATCCAAGCGCGAAGGACTGGCGTTTTCACTCGCAGCAAAAAATGGGTGCAACGCAACCCAACGAGCACGCTGTTGGCAGCCTCTCTGGTTGCTTTGGTAGCGGCTGGTGCCTGGATTGCCTCCAAAAGCGAATTTGTCCGCCATCCCCTAACAACTGGTATCGCGGTGCTGCCATTTGAAAATCTGAGTGATGACAAAGAGCACGCATTCTTTGCCGACGGCGTCCAGGACGACATCTTGATCAAGTTGGCGAAAATCGCCGAGCTCAAAGTGATCAGCCGCACCAGCGTTATGCAGTTTCGCGGCAAACAAGATGTGCGGCGGATCGGCAATATATTGCGTGTCTCGCACATCTTAGAGGGAACGGTGCGACGTTCTGGAGGAAGAGTGCATGTAAATGCGCAGTTGGTGGACGCTCGCAGCGACATTGGCGTGTGGGCGGAGGGATATGATAGTGATTTAAGCCAGATGTTCGCGATCCAAAGCGAGATTGCGCAGAAAGTCGCTGAGCAGCTTCACGCGAAAATCTCGGCTTCTGAGAGACTGGCCATCGAGAGCAAGCCAACCGCCGACCTGATAGCCTTCGACCTTTACACGCGCGCCAAAAACATTCTAGCGGCGCCCAATGCGACCCAAGAGGAGCTACTGCAAGCAGTGGATCTGTTGAACCAGGCTGTCGCACGTGATCCATCGTTTTTCGATGCCTACTGCCAGCTCGCTTATGCTCATGACGCCCTTTATAACAATTACGTCGATCATACATCCGCGCGTCTAGCGCTCGCAGAAGCGGCCATTCAAGCGGCGGCGCAGCTTCGTCCCGATGCAGGTGAAACGCACCTGGCGCGTGCGCAAAACCTTTACTGGGGATACTGGGATTATGACGGTGCGCTAGCTGAACTGAAAATTGCTCGCCGCACCTTACCCAATGACTTCCGAATACCTCAAATAACGGCTCACATTCAGAACCGTCAGGGACACTGGGAAGAATCCACGCGAAATCTCGAGCACGCGGCTGAGCTCAACCCGCGCAACCTCGAACTAAGAGTGCAGATTGCAATGCATTACACGTTCTTGCGGCATTATGCTGACCTAAAATCCGCGGTGGCCAACACATTAGTCGTTTTTCCGGACGACTTGGACACGCGAATATGGCCGGCGTACGCGGAATTTCAGGCAAAAGCTGACACCCGGCCGTTGCATCAAATGCTCGACTTAATTCGAGCCACAAATCCCGCTAGGATGCGGGATATCTCTGAGTGGCCGCTCGCTTGCGCATTGGCCGAGCGCGATGCCACTACTGCGAAAAACGCTTTAGATACACACAGCGAAGATCCAATCGACTTGGGGCTCGAGGTTTTCTTTAATCGCTCATTTATCGAAGGTCTTATCGCCCGGATACAGAAAGACGAAGGCAAAGCACGGTCAGCTTTTGTCGCTGCACGCGCACAGCAGGAGAAAGTCCTGGAAGCCCAACCTCACAATAGCCGGGAATTGGGCCTGCTTGGGCTGATCGATGCCTATCTCGGACGAAAAGAACAAGCGGTGCGTGAAGGTCGGCGTGCGGTCGAGTTTGTTCGTGCGGAAAAAGATGTAATTCTCGGAAGGTTTTTGGTGACAAATCTGGCAATGATCGCAGCGTGCATCGGCGACAAAGATCTCGCTTTTGAACAGCTGGAGAGCATCATCCGCCTCCCAAGCCCTCTTAGCTATGGGGGATTGAAACTGTTCCCGTGGTGGGATCCGCTGCGCGGCGATTCGCGATTTGAGAAGCTCCTCGAAGAAGCCAAGCAGCCAGTCGCGCTAAAGTAACATCCGTGCATCCACACGCCTCGCGTGCTGGCGATTGCCATTTCGAACAGAAGGCAACGAAGAAAACAAACATGTTCTCTTAGTGTGGATCGACGTGGGATTCCTCCGCCGCCTTCATTCCCTTCTATTTAACAATTTCCCGAAATTTCCGGCGTAAGATTTCACCGGATTTCCTGCAGTACATCGGTGAACGGCCAGAAAGGACTTCTCAAGATGAGGAGACAAAGAAGGCCAAAACAACAAACAAAAGGAAAAAACAAAACACAGGTGATCTTCACCTGTTTAGAAGCACCCATGAAAGCAAACAACGCAAACAGATCGATAAATAACCAGAGCGAAATCCAAACTGTAAAACCGGCCTTTCGACGGATAACCGCGAAACCCAAGCTGGCGCTCTACGGAACTCTCCTTTTAGCGCTGGGCCTGCTCTCCGCGAATATCGCCAGCGCATTCGATTTCGTTCCGTTCGGCGAAGGCACGCTCCCAAGCGGCAAGATCGTCTCGATGTTTCAGGTCACCTTCGCCCCCGGAGAGTCCTTTCCCTGGCATTTCCACCCGGGGCCGATTTGGGGCGTAATCGTCAGCGGAACCCTCACCGAAGATGAAGGGTGCGGGACAGCGCTCAACGTATATCCCGCTGGCAGTGCCTTCTCTGAAACGCCTGGCCGTGTGCACCGTGTATTCAACTACGGAACCGAGCCGGTAGTGATAAATTTTGCCGCGGTGCTCCCACCCTGCTACGCAAATTACAACAACGCCATTTTCGTTGACGGACCGCGCTGCGAGGGAACTAGCGGCCGATCGCACCTGGAAGAAATCCCGCCCTGCGTATCGGGCGGAGCTTCTGCCACTTCCAAGACGAAGCCTGTGGCCGCTGTCCCATCTTCGCAACCTGAGTCCGGCACTCGAACGCAAGAACAACGTGTGACGACTCAAAAAACGGGAGAACAACGCGCGGTTTCTGACATCAAGAAGACAACACTGAGCGCGCCGGTAGAGGCCACCGGCGAAAAGAGCTGAAGTCGATCTCTGGCCAATTACGGGCTTGGCGCGTTCCATCCGCGCCAAATCCCGTCAACGGTGCTCAACAGTAAACGAAGCAGCTGGGGCGAGGGTCGAGATTAGATAAGGCCGTCAAATCGTTAAAAGGGTTACATCGTTACAACGGAAGAGGGACGTTCTCGCAACTGTCGTCCCGACTCGCGAAGACGAGGAGGGATCTCACATGCGCGGAACGATGACCGAATCTGGCTTGTGTGATCAACGGCGATTGGCGAGGTCCCTCGCTTGCGCTCGGGATGACAGACGTGCGGCGGCGGTCCGGCGCCTTGACTGGAAGAGGCGGCTTCCAAGCCGCGGAATTGGAAGATTTTCCGATGTAACCTTGTAACTTTTTTAACTTTTCCTCTTGCATCGCAAGCGCAACCGTGGCAATAGGCATTTTCGTTAAGAGTAAACAAATTTATTTTTAACCCGGCGGACGACGGACAAGGAAATTTAGAAAGGCAGCGAAACGGTGGTGGTCAATTTGACAGACTGCCGATTCGGTGTCATTTTTGTCGTCTTCGCCATCGGCTGGAGACTTAACATTTCCCCCGGAGACTGGCGGCGTTTCCCCTGACGTCCGGCAGTTGCCACCGCTAGCAGAGAACTAATTATGTCAGAACGGGCAGAGCGCATTCATTTCGGAAGTATCAAAGAGGGCATTGAGCCGCCAAATCTCATCGAAGTTCAGCTGAACTCGTACGTCGACTTTTTGCAAAAAGACGTGCCGCTGGCCAAACGCAAGAATTATGGCTTGCAAGCTGTCTTCAAGGAGGTTTTCCCGATCCAGAGCTATGACGAAAAGGCCACCCTGGATTTCAGTCATTACGAGATCGGCGAGCCAAAATTGAGCGCCTTGGAAGCGCAACGCGAAGGGCAGACTTTCAGTGCGCCGCTCCACGTCACTTTCCAGCTCAAGGAGGAAAAGGGGACGAAGGAAGAGAAGGTCTACATGGGCGAGATCCCGCTCATGACGCCGCAGGGAACGTTCGTGATCAACGGGGCGGAGCGGGTGGTTGTTTCCCAGCTGCATCGGTCACCCGGGATCGCGTTCGAATCCTCGGTGCACCTCAACGGTAAGGTGCTTTACAGTTTTCGCATCATTCCCGATCGCGGCTCCTGGATCGAAGTGCAATTCGATACCGCCGACCTCCTCTACATCTACCTCGATCGCCGGAAACGCCGCCGGAAATTTTTGGCCACAACTTTTCTACGCGCTCTCGGGTATGGCCCGGATGAAGACGTCATCAAACTTTTTTATAACATCGAGACGCTGAAATTGAGCGAGAAGCTCGACGAAGAAATGCTCACGACCAAGGTGCTGACGGCCGAGGTGCGCGACGGCGAGGTCACGGTGGCGCGCGCGTTTGAACCGCTCACCCTCGCGACTGTTCGCCAGATCATGGCGCTCGGGATCAAGGAAGTGAAGGTGATCGACATTTCAACGGACGACACAGTGGTGAAGGCGTTGAAGAAAGATCCGGCTCACGATCAGGAAGAAGCGCTCAAGGATATTTACCGCCGCCTGCGCCCGGGCGATCCGCCAACAGTGGCTAACGCGCGCGCGCTTTTGAAACGACTGTTTTTCGACCCGAAGAAATACGACCTCGGACGAGTGGGTCGCTATAAGCTGAACCAAAAACTCGGGATCGACGTCGATCTGAACGAGCGAATTTTGACGGACAAGGATTTTATCGCCGCGATCAAATACCTGATCAATCTGCGCCGTGGCGAAGGCACGCTCGATGACATCGATCATCTGGGGAGCCGGCGCGTTCGCACCGTGGGAGAGCTGCTGGCCAATCAATGCCGCGTCGGTCTGGCACGAACGGAGCGTCTGGTGAAAGAGCGCATGACGTTGTTCGACATCAACATCGACGGGATGACTCCGCAAAAGTTGATCAATCCCAAGGCGCTCAGCGCGGTCATTCGCGATTTCTTTGGTCGCTCACAGCTTTCCCAATTCATGGATCAGACGAATCCGCTGGCGGAGCTAACCCACAAGCGTCGGCTTTCGGCGCTGGGACCAGGCGGTCTCTCGCGTGATCGTGCCGGATTCGAAGTGCGCGACGTTCATCCCTCGCATTACGGACGGATTTGCCCGATCGAGACGCCGGAAGGGCCGAACATTGGATTAATCAGCTCGATGTCGACCTTTGCCCGAATCAACGAATTTGGGTTTATCGAAACGCCTTATCGCAAGGTTCACAACGGCCGCGTTACCGACGAAGTGGAATATCTCACCGGCGATCGCGAAGAAAATTATCTGGTGGCGCAGGCGAACGCTCCGATTGATGGCCGGGGACATTTCACCGGCGAAAAAGTTTCAGTGCGTTACCGTGGCGACTTTCTCGAAGTCGAACCTTCGAAGGTGCATTACATGGATGTGTCGCCGAAACAGCTGGTTTCGGTGGCGGCGGGATTGATCCCATTTTTAGAACATGACGACGCTAACCGCGCGCTCATGGGTTCAAACATGCAGCGCCAGGGCGTGCCGCTGATTGTGAACGAAGCGCCGTTGGTCGGCACGGGTCTTGAGAGCAAGGTCGCGCGCGATTCGCACGCGGTTCTGATTGCGTCCGACAGCGGAAAAGTTGCTTCGGTCACGGCCGATCAAATTGTGGTCACAAAAGACGGTCACATGCCGGAAGGGCGCAAGAAATTGAAGACCGATTCGGAGGCGGGCGTTCATATTTACGAATTGCGCAAATTCATGCGCTCGAACGCCGGTACCTGCGTGAACCAGAAGCCGATCGTGAAAAAAGGTCAGCACGTAAAGCGTGGCCAGATCATCGCCGACGGACCGAACACCGATCACGGCGAACTAGCGCTTGGCCGCAATGTCCTGGTCGCGTTCATGCCGTGGAACGGCTACAACTTTGAAGACGCCATTATGATCTCGGAGAAGGTGGTGAAGGAAGATATCTACACTTCCATTCACATCGACGAATTCGAGATCGGGGCACGCGACACCAAGCTCGGGCCGGAAGAAATCACGCGCGATATTCCAAATGTCAGCGAAGAAGCGCTACGCAACCTGGGACCGGACGGCGTGGTGCGGGTCGGGGCGGAAGTGAAACCGGGCGACATTCTCGTCGGTAAGATCACGCCGAAATCCGAGACGGAACTGGCGCCGGAAGAACGATTGTTGCGCGCTATCTTCGGTGAAAAAGCGGCCGACGTGAAAGATACGTCATTGACGGTTCCGTCCGGCACTTACGGCATCGTGATGGATGTGAAGGTTTCTTCGCGCCGCGAAGTCTCGCGCGAGAAATTGACGCCGACGGAAACGAAACGTCAGCTCAAAACGATCACAGAAGACCATCGCAAGAAGAAGGAAGGATTGACGGAGCAGTTAACGGATTCGCTTTCCAATATCTTGCTGGGCGAAAAGATTCCGCTCGATGTGGTGAACGCGCAGACTGGCGAAATCATCATCCCGGCGAATCGCAAGATTACCAAGACGCTATTGCGCAAGCTGGCGAACGTTTACGATCACATCGAGATCGATCCCTCGCCCATCCGGAACAAGATCCGCGAGATCATTGCCTCGTACGAACACAAGTTTGCCGAGCTTGAACTCGAGCGGGAACGCGCGATGGACCGGGTGGAGAGCGGCGACGATATCGATCCCGGCATTATTAAACAGGTAAAAGTTTACATCGCGAGCAAGCGCAAGCTTTCGGTTGGCGACAAGATGGCGGGGCGCCATGGCAACAAAGGCGTGGTCGCGCGCATCGTGCCGGAAGAAGATATGCCGTTTTTGCCGGATGGAACGCCAGTGGAGATCGTGCTGAACCCGTTGGGTGTCCCAAGCCGTATGAATGTCGGTCAGGTGCTCGAAACCCATCTTGGGGTGGCCGCAAAAGCGCTCGGCTTCCGAGTGGCGACGCCGGTCTTCGACGGAATTCCTGAAAGCAAGATCCGCGATTATTTAAAGGACGCGAAGAAAGTCGAAGGCTTCAATTGGGTGCACGAAAACGGCAAGGCCCGGTTGTTCGATGGGCGCACTGGCGACGCCTTCGATCAGGAAGTGGTGGTCGGCTACATCTACATGATGAAGCTCGGTCACCTCGTGGCCGATAAAATTCACGCACGTGCGGTTGGTCCGTACTCACTGGTCACGCAACAGCCGCTCGGCGGAAAGGCCCAATATGGCGGCCAGCGTTTTGGCGAGATGGAAGTGTGGGCGCTGGAAGCGTACGGCGCCGCTTATACTCTTCAGGAGTTGCTGACCGTGAAATCCGACGACGTGCAAGGACGCACCCGGATTTATGAATCTATCGTGAAAGGTGATAACTCGCTCGAAGCGGGCACCCCGGAATCTTTTAACGTGCTGATTAAGGAAATGCAGAGTCTAGGGCTCGACGTCAAAGTTGGCGGTCAGGCTCCAACCAGTGTTTTCGATGGTGCAGCCTAACTTTTTGTCATGTCGAGCGAAGTCGAGACATCTCTGATCATTGGAGGCGGAGGAAATAGTAAGAGATTCCTCGACTGCGCTCGGAATGACAGAGACGCGGTCCAGGAGGGCCATTAACGATTTTTGAAGTAATTAACGAGAATTAAATAGATGAACGAACATTCCTGGCGGGAGTTAGTGGGTGAAGAGAGAGCAGTTGGTTTTGATCAGGTCGCGATTGGAGTGGCCTCGAGCGATACCATGCGCTCGTGGAGCAAGGGCGAAGTTAAAAATCCAGAGACGATCAATTACCGGACATTTAAGCCGGAGAAGGGCGGACTTTTTTGCGAACGAATCTTTGGGCCGACACGTGATTGGGAATGTTCCTGCGGGAAATACAAGCGGATCAAACACAAGGGCGTCATTTGTGACCGCTGTGGCGTGGAGGTGACCCTGGCGCGGGTACGGCGCGAGCGAATGGGGCACATTGAGCTGGCGGTGCCGGTTTCGCACATCTGGTTTTACAAATGCATGCCCTCGCGCCTCGGTCTTATGCTCGACATGAGCGCGCGACAGCTCGAGCGCGTCATTTATTACGAAGATTACATCGTGGTTGATCCGGGCCAGACGCCGCTGCAAAAGACGCAGCTGCTTAACGAGGTCGAATTCCGCGAAGCGCAGGAGCAATACGGCGAAGGCTTCAACGCCGGAATGGGCGCGGAAGCAGTCAAAAAATTGTTAGCTGAGATCGA
>Ga0209808_1000855_pt1 | contig 15351 bp, 13 predicted proteins | sample GraSoiAngelo_157_FD_186171 | JGI IMG/M metagenome (GOLD analysis project Ga0209808, IMG submission 186171) | Grasslands soil microbial communities from the Angelo Coastal Reserve, California, USA - 14_1009_16_20cm (SPAdes) (version 2) | ecosystem: Environmental > Terrestrial > Soil > Grasslands ... | reverse complement strand
ATCCAGCGATAGTCGGTAATCTCAGTGGTCTTGTCGGCACCGTCCAAAACCTTGACCAGGAGATTGCTGGCAGCCGCGAAGGTAACGTTCACAGTCGTAGCCGAGCTGAGGATTCCCTGCGAATTCTTCGCTTGGAACGTGAAAGACGTCGGGCAACCGGTCGAGGTAGTACAAGGCGTGGCCAGCGAAACGGTGAAACCGCCGCTCGCATCCCCCACAACTCCCGCTCCTGTAAACGCTGTAGCGGTGAGAGGAAAGCCCTTCGAGTCTGTACAAGATGCAAGGACGCCCGGGGTCTTAATGGCCAGGTAGCTGGCTGTGCTCGCGGTGTAAGACGGGCTGCTGCAGGCGACAGTGCTGCTTGTATCACCCGCACCCAGTGTCACTGTAGCGGTCAAACCAGAAGAGCACACACCCGCCGTTACCGAACCGTTCGCGCAATAGGTGAAGGAATCCGAGGTAGCAGTACTGCCCGAATTGGGAACATACGTGAAGGTACCATTGGCGTTGAGGGTCACTGTACCATTAGCAGCAGGCGCCAGGAGGTGAACGCCGTAGACGTTCGTATCGTTTGCGATTACGCCCTTGCCGGAATCCAAAACCGTGAACTTCTGGCCCGCAATCAGAGAGTTGTAAGTATCTGCGCGGGCTACTGCAGCCGCGATCGAGGGTGAGCTGGGCAGTGTGCCGCCATTGACGCTGATGTAAGCCAACATACCGGCGTCGCGCGCGGTGGCGTTGCCTGAGAGGCTCAACTCGCGGTCATACACTGGGAGGGTCGCGGCCGTCGCAGCGGCGGCGGGCGCATTGATCATCACGTCGTAAGTCTTGCCCGCAGCCATAAATACTTCGCTCTGCACGCGCGGAATGCCCGGTAGCGGGTTACCATCTTCCGCAATCAGCGCGAAGCCCGAAGGCGGAAGAGCCGGAGCTACGGCGGTCCCGGTTTGGGAACCGACAATCGAAGGCACGTGCATGCGCAAGCCTGCGTTCACCACGCGCACCAAGACACTGCCGGTAACGCCCGTCGCGGGCGTGACCGGGAAGAGTGACGCCGAAGCATTACTCCTGCTAAACCCAACACCATTAATGAGGTAATACAGCGGCGTGTAATTTACCGCCGGCGGATAGCATTGGTGGTACGTTGTCGAAGACGGGTTGCCGCAGCCGCCGGGCTGGCCAGACCACACCATCGTCTCGCTGAACCCCGCGGTGGTTACCGCGGCTTGCACCGCGTTATTTTGGACCGGATCAATTTCGCTGAAGAGCAGGTTAGCTTCTGCATTGTAAGGCACGACGCACGTTGTTCCCGCAACAGGGGTGTAAGCGCATCCTGTGGTGACGCTCGCGGGGGCCACGGCTGTTGCCGAGGGCGCCTCGGTAACCACGACCATGCCGTACAGGCCCATGGGTCCCTGGATGGAGGGGTGCGTGCCAGACTCAAGCAAGTACGTGCCGGGCCGAGGTGTCGTCCAAGTCAGTGACGTTGTTGCTCCCGCAGCAACTTCCGTGGAGAACGACTGCACGCGGGGACCCTGCGTTGGGGGAACTCCCACACCCGTTAGTCCCGCCCCGGGCGCATCACCGGCGATGGGCCACGTGAGTGGCTGGGCCTTGCTGTGGTCCGGAGGTGTGGTCGTGGTTCGCTGCGTTACATCTCCTAGGCCACCGCCCAACTGACCCACGATTACGAGCGAAGTCGGCACGGTGTTTGTCGCAGTGCCCGCCGTAAACGAGAGATTGTTGCTGAGGTTGATCACGAGGGTTTGTCCCGTAGGAACAGTGATGATCACGGGAGACCAACCGGCTGGCGTGGTGGTCGTCGCCGCTGGGGCCAGCGGATTCAAGTTAGCGCACGTCGCCGTGGAGCCAGTCACGGCAGTGCCGCAACTGTACCCCCACATCGGCACCACCGAGCCATCCGGCAAGGTTACGGTAGTCGGCCCCGCGGTCAAATTGACCTGCTGCTGGGCAACGACGCGGCCCGCTCCGAGCAGGAGAACAGCTGTGAGGAGTACTGCTGTCTTCAGACAAATCTTCAGATCGTTGAATCGCATCGCTCTTCTCCTGTTCACTACTTGGATTCGTCAATGACGAATTCCCGGGAATCGACCAGCATCATCATGAGCATGCCCCCGGGGAAAATGTTGTTGGTGGTGATCTCGCGCTCGTTGTGCGAGTGCCACATGAAAGCAAAGCCGGCTTCGCCCGATGGCGAGTTTGCTATGGTGCCGGAAGGTGGAGTTGAGCCGGTGGCGCCGCAGTTTGGCGCGTTAGTTTGAGCAGCGCCACTGGGCATGCATCCAGTCGCTCGAAGGGTTGCATCCGGACCCAGATAGGGGCTCCCGCCGTACCACGGGCCGTTTGCGAAAATGTTCGGGTCGGGCAGAGTAGCCGGGCCGCCACTTGCAACATCACCGAAGGGAGCCACTTGCACAGGCTTATTGTGATCCTGGCACCACTCCCAGAAGTTGATCGCGGTAGGGGCGCCCGTGTTGTAGCCGTTCGCATCCGGAGTACAGGCAAGCGTGGCGGAGGGGTCGCTCGAGCCGGGATGGTGTCCATACGGATCCCAGTTCAGACCCTTGCCGCTCCAGTAAAAGATCCCGTCAAACGCCTGCCCCGGAGTCGTGTCCGTGGTGAACTCCAGGCGTCCACCGAGCTTGGTCGCGTCCGTCTGGCTGAGAATAAGGTTTCCGTCGCGGGCTAAGATGCGCACGTGGTTCCCGTGCTCGTGGAATGGGTGTTGCCACCGTCCCTGGCCGATGACGCGGATCAGGGTCAATTCCCCGGGATGCATGTGTGGGTTACCGTTATAGGGCTGGTGGGGATACTCCAGCGCATAGTTGGGGTCCATATCATCAGGCATCGAGCGCCCGTTGATCAGGAAATAGGCGGGTTGATAGGGCTCCGTCGGAACGCTTAGGCTGCATCCGGGCGCCCCAGCCGTGCAGTTACCAGCTGCCGTGACCTGCGCCAGCGCCGCTGCGTGTACTTTGGGGTCCATCTCGGCGAACTGAAACAGGTATTCCCGGTCGTAGCACGTACTGGCGTGGTCATACGCGGCCGCAGCAAGTCGGAAGTCGGCCTCACCCCAGAACTGTTCTGCGGTGAGGTTGGCAGCATGCAGCGCGCCGGTGCAGCCCGACGGGACGCTGGCTGGGAGAACAATGATGGCGCCATACAGGCCCATCTCAACCTGAAGATCGCCTTGGGTCCCGCTGTAATAGGCGCGCGTTCCCGGTGACGAGGCGGTGAACGTATAGGTCACCGTGCCGCCAGGCGCCGCCTCCTGGGTCATCAGCCCGGCAACGCCTCCCGTCGCGGTAACGTTGAAGCCGGGGAAAAGGATAGAGGTGTTGCCGGCCGCGGCAGGAAGATTATTCGTGAGTGTTACCGTGACCGTCTGGTTTTCGGTGACAATGAGCGTGGGGCCGGGAACTTGCATCGAGTTGCAAAACCCGTTGGTAATGGCCGCGGGGGCAAAGCCGGCTGGCGCCCCGTTGCAGCCGTAGCCCCAGGAATAAACTGCCGCCCCGTCCGGCTGGCTGATGGAACTAGCCTGCGCCATCAAGTTGAACGCCGGCCCAGTGATGCCCGGCGCAGCAGCATGAGTCGTGGCCGTCAGCAGCAACGCCAGCACCAGCAAAACAAGCAATCGAGATTTCGAAATCATCATTTTTGTGTTCGTCGCATTCATTGCTGCTCTCCTAGTTGATGTGGACCTCGGTCATGAGCCCGCCAAAATTTTCAGCGTCATTGGAAAGGTGGTCGAGATTCGGGGTGTACAGATAGAACACGCTGCCCGAGGGATACTTCGTTGTATCGCTGGCATCCAGAATCACGTCGAGAGACTCGCCCCCGCCTAGCGTGATCGAGTTTGTGTTGTAGTACAGGTTGTTTCCAGCCTGGTCGCGCAAAAGCTTGGCGTTGAACCCAATCACGGTCATCGGAATTCCGAGCGACGCTAAGGTCTGATACTCCGTAACATCCAGGTCGTCAATGCGCAGGAGCGCCTTCCCGCCGGCCGGGATGTTGATGATCGAGGGCAGCGGCTGGGAGAAGTGCATCTTTCCATCTGTCACTTGTGTGGCCAGGGGACCGGGCGTTACCGTGTCGGGGTAGCTCCGACCATTGAGCAGGAAATACTTGTCCTTCATGTCGTTGAATTCTTCGGGGTTGAAGGTCATGCCGACAAAGTGGAAGTTGGGATCGAAGCCGTGTATCTGGATAGGATACTCGACGTCGTAGAACGTCGAGCCATCGCCGTCGTTATAGGCATACCCCGGCCTCGGCCCGTTAGTGCCGCTCGCCGCTGCGTTATAAACGGCCGGTGGATTCGTCGCGCCCGTATTGACGGCCGGCAGGGGATTGCTGCACAGGATATCGGCGGAGGTATCGCATTTCGTGCGTGGATCGTTTTGCTGGTAACCCAGATATGTGAAAAGGTCGCCGCCGGCAGGGACTCGATCCTGACGCGGACGCACATAAAGCTGGCCGACCATGCCCATCTGCAAGTGCTCGGGAGGAGTAATGTGGCAGTGCCAAAAATAAGTTCCGGCATCTGGAGCAAAATAGTAATAGGTGAAGCTGCCGCCGATGTTGATGGCGACCGAGGCGTCCGGCACGCCGTCGTAGAACGAAGAAGCGTTGGGATAGCCGTGGAAGTGGACGGTGTGCTGCTCGAACAGATCCGGCCGCATGATCATGCCCACGTTGGTGAGCGTAAAGAAGACTTCGTCGTCCTCGTCCATCGCCAACAGCGGCGCCGGGATATTGCCATTCATGACTCCAACGTCAATGATTGCGCGAGGATCTACGTGCCCATTGAGACACGACGGTTGTGCCGTGCCCCCGCAAAGACCGTTGGCATGTGCATCGACGTCAGGAGCCAAGCCCACGGCACCGTTATAGGTAAACCCTATGGGAACCGGGTTTGCATTAATGCCCACCCCACCGCTGCCCGCACCAAGTGTGGCGGCAGGGTCGCCGGGCAAAAACGTTCCCGGATAAACGGTATTGAACACGCTCGGGAACTCCGTGCCGGGCAAGCCATTTGCGATGTCTGCAAGCCCAGACAACGGCCCGAAGGAGAACATGTAAATCTGTGTGCCGTCACCCATCGTCGAGAAGCCGTCGCCACCGCCGATCTGCTGGCACTTGATGGCGCCGTTCGCCGGACCGGTGCGACCGGTTGTGTAGTCCGCCGAAGTTCCTGTGTACGTCGGCCCGTTGTACGCGGGTTCCGAACTGTTAACGCCGGAATTGCTGGGGTCTGGGTGGGTAATCGTGCTTGTCGGACATTGCACCCGGAATGACTGGGCGCTTACGACGAGCGGTGCCAAACAGAATAGGAGTAAAGGCAATCCAACTCGGAACAACTTTTTCATAGTGGCCTCGCGTGTTTGCACGTGATTCGAAACTTCTCAGCCGGGATTTAGCCGGCGCAACGGGAAGAGATTAGGCGCAGGAAGGGACTTTCTATTTGACTGCTAACAAACAAACGTCACGGAATGCGCGCATTTCAAGAGATTTCACATTTTTTACATAAAGGCCAGAGCATCGCCGTTTTGTAAACGGACATTACAGTTGTGATTGCCGCAGAGAGCCAAAAGCTGTGTGAAAAAGGTAGCTATTTCCTGCCTAGAAGTGGACCACCAGAGTAACAATCTCTGGAGCGTGCGCCTAAGCTCAAGAATCTTCAAATGGAAAATGGCATTGCAATCAAAACCAGATTAGATGACGCAGGCTGCCGCTTTGTGGAGCGGTCCGATGAAGGAAACTAGCTGCGGTTGTGTCCCACAAATTTATAGCCGGTCCCGGAAACCGTGACTATTAGTTCCGGCCGCTTCGGATTCTCTTCCAACTTCTGTCGAAGGCTTGCAACATGAGCATCGACAGTTCGCGTGAGAGAATCCGCCACATAGCCCCAAACCGCTTGCAGCAGTTCCTTGCGTGGAATCGTTATTCCAGGTCGTTCGATGAAGTAGCGGAGAAGTTGAAACTCGCGAGCCGTAACATAGACTGGCTTTCCAGCTCGCGTAACGGTGGATCGCTTCGCGTCGACAACGATCGAGCTAAATTCGTGGGTACCTTGGCCCGTCCTTACGGGCACGCGCCGCAGCAAAACTTCGATGCGTGCGATAAGTTCAGCGGCCTCAAACGGCTTGGTCACGTAATCGTCTGCGCCAAGCCTTAGTCCCGCCACCTTATCCGTGGTTTGGTCGCGAGCGGTCAGGATCAGAATGGGAGTAGCCATTCCCGCTTGGCGGATGTCGCGGCAAACATCAAATCCGCTTCGTGACGGCAACATAAGGTCGAGAATGATTAAGTCAAAGGGCAGGTTGGCAGCTTTCTCAACAGCTTCGATTCCATCGACGGCTGTGTCAACGACGTAACCCTCGCCGCGAAGCCGGTCACCCAGGGTGGCCCGTAAGGCGGCTTCATCTTCTACTAAAAGGATGCTCTCAAGCATGTTTCATTGTCCTGTGGTTTCTTGCAAGCTTGACTCGTTGAGGAGTTCCTGCTGGCTCGCTGCGGGCAGGTGCAAGGTGAAAGTGCTTCCCACCCCAAGTTCGCTGACAACGGAAATTCTTCCTCCCAGGGCTTCCGCGATGCGCTTTGCCAGTGCTAGCCCTAAACCCGTCCCATGGATTTGAGCCGTCACAACCTTGGGGCTGCGGTAGAACGGTTCAAAAATATGTGTCAATTCCGAAGCGCTGATGCCTTCCCCATGATCCTGAACGCTAAACCAAACTTCTTTGGCGTGATTCTCGGTCTCATGACACGTGGCGGACAGACCAATCCAGCGTTCTTCTCCACCATACTTGAGGGCATTGGAAATCAGGTTCCGCAAACAGGCAGACACCGCCGACAAATCGCCAGAAACGGACGGCAGACCCGGTTCAATATGCTCCTCGAGCGTGCACCGCTCTTCTTCGATTTCCTCTATCACATTCTTTCTAATGACTGCCAGAATTTCAGCTACCGTGAGAGGGACCACCGAATATCTTGTCTTCCCCGTTCGAGTAGAAGCAAAAAGCAGGATGCGGTCGACAAGGTCAATCAGTCGACGTGTCTGGCTGGTGAGAATGGAGCCGTAGAACTTTAGATTCTTTCTTCCCTCCACGTATCCGTCTTTGATGTTTTCGCTGGCCGAAAAAATAGCAGCCAACGGCGTGCGCAATTCGTGGGAAACCGACGCCACGAACTCCATTTGCACTTTCGCGAGCTTGTGTGCCCGGTGACTTGAAAGAACCAAGAGACCCATGTTCACGGCAAGGAGTGACAACACAACGCCGCCGATGATGAGATTCCGATATAAGACGCTCCTCGCAATTTTCCCCACCGGTCCGGCCCGATGCCGGAGAATCAATACCCAGGGTTTATCATGGGATGTATATTGCAAGACCGGGAACCAGACCGGCGCTGCGAAGCTGTGCCAATCTTGTTCTGATAAATTCGAGCTGTGACTCACGGACTGCCAGAACTCGCCCTTCGTCCTATTAGAGGAAGCGCCGAAGATGTTCATGATGGAGTCGAAGCTGCCAACATCTTCAAGTCTAAGCGTCGAATCGGAGGAATAAATGACTCTGGGCTTGTCGTCAACGGCAACAACCGCCAACTTATATTCCAAACCGTCTGGACCTGCAAAATGCCGGCTCGCCAACTCTGGAAGGATCCGGTCCTGGATTACATGGAGGTTCAGAACGACCACAAGCCAATCAACCGTTGTGCGATCGATGGGAGTCTCAGAGCTCAACGGATTGGCGTGGTGGACTATGGGATGAACAAGTGCCGGGATTTCTTCGTCAAGTTGCCAGCCAGCAAGCGCATCCGTGCGCAAGCCGGGGCTCCGCACTTGATTGCTGCTGAGGCCGCTCTCGTTTTCCGATGAAGTTCCATATTCCCAAGCCCGCTTCGCCACACGCAGGTTAGAGGAGTTCGCCTTCAGCCGAGCCAGGAGCGTTTCCAGTTCCTGGGGCACGCCTAAACTTTGTAGGGTTTTCTTGCTTGGATCGAGGCGCAGCAGTTCCGGTTTTCCGGGCCCGCTGGTTTGCCAATCGTAAATCTCCCAAACAAGGTCTGGATGGGGATAAGCACCCTCGGCAACCTCGCTGCTTATCCCGCCCCGATTCCATTCAGCGTACCGCTGAAGATAGTCACTCCAGGAATCGTGCGCACCAGAATCTGGCCCAACTTGTAAGGCGACACAGACGGCCGACAACTCGTCGTAAAGATCCCGCTGCCATCTCGTCATCAAGGACTGTAGGTTGCTGCCAATGCGCACTTCCGTCGCGGCACTAAGCTGTGTGGCCCACTTGTATTGCAGAATTGCAACGACCACCCAAAGCAGCGCCGTGCCGTACAAAACGGCTATGCGAAATGCAGATGCACTTCGGACACCATCTCTTTCGATTGTGTTGTTCTTGACGCTGGGAGAAGCTCGCATCAGATTCCTCGCGCAGCCAAGCAACTACGTAGCTCTCCACTTGGAGGCGTCTGGCGCAACGACGTCAATTGATTCCGATAGACACTCACGGCTCTCAGTAAATGGCCTCTTTCGCACGTCGAGCTCGCGAACCTCCTCGCTGCAATCGGATCGGCATCCCAATCCGGAGATGCTGAACGAGCGCCACATTTAAACAGGAGGTCAACTTTCCTTCTCAAATCATGACACATCTCACGAGGTATTGAGAAGCTGCGTGCCCCATATAGTAGAGCCAAGAGGTATCAACGAGATAGCAAATCAGAATTTAACTACGAGCCTAAAAGTCGCGAGTTTGCGTGTCTAAGGGGATTTTGGCTTTTATTTTCCCGGAACACTCCTTGTGGGCGTAATCATTAACACTCGAATGATCTTGCCCGACTGGCCCGCAGGCATTCCAATCTTGGTTCTCGCCTGTTTGTTTTGTCAGTTTCGACTGGTGCGCCTAAGAACGATCCTTCCTGCAGTGAAAGTGGTTGTTTCCTCCTAGATCAAGAATAGAGAACCTGGACAGTCTCCAAAGTGAATGACTCTATCTTCTTAACAAGAGCCAATGGGGTGCACGATATGTCCTCCGCGTTTCGCTACGCGTTGCTCAGGAGCGAGAAAAAGCGCACCATTGGTATTTGGGTATTTAGTTCCTGCGCTCGAGCCGTTTTGTCCTGCGGTTGGTGTCGCGTTTGCGACCAGCAGCCATCTCCTTCCGGACTATCGGCCCTTAGCCACGCCTTGGGTGCTGGCCTTTCCCCCATTCATCCTGCTGTCCGTTCTGAGGCTAAGACCCACACTGTGCTGGTTTTCCGGAATAGTATCCTCAATTGGAAATTTTGGTGCTGCTTATTACGTCGGATGGCATGGCATTGCTCGTGTAATTGGTTTCACAGTTATGCAGACGGCGGTTCTCTATTTTGCCCTCATCCTGCTGGTGACCGGGGTTTTAGCTGCCGGTATCGCCACAGAAATCCGAACCTATGTAGAAGCGCGACTGGCGGGTGACTACCTGGCATCCGGAAAACACTGCTAATTGGCTACTACGGCGCTCGCAACTTCCTGATCAATGATAATCACTAAAGTCAAGTACTACTCGGAACCTCGCCGGTTTGACGACTAACCAACGAAGCGCTGGCAACAAGGCGCAGACCCACGCGACAAAAGCAACGGCGGGGGTCACCGAGAGAATGACAGAAAGGTCCGGAGCTATACCGTGGTTACTTGTAGCCCTTGCCCCAGGTGTAGTTGTACTTCGCGCCGAAGCCGGTGTAAGCCGCGCTATTTTGGTGCACCAGCGCCTTAGCAAAGTCAAAGACTAGCGAATTGTGGGAATTGAGGGAAACATTTACCTCACTGCCCAGAGTGAAATTCTGCTGCGCGTTGTTCTGGTTCACGCCGCTGACGGAGGTAGTGCCGCGAAAGGAGTGACGCGCATCAAGAGAGGTCCAAAGGCTGTTGGTGAAGGAGTGGCTAATGTGTCCTTCGAATCCGCGTAGCGCCTGCTGCCGGAGGATTTTCCTTCCATGATAACAAGTGTCGCCCGTGTAGAATTCGGCGTTGGCATAGGCGTCGAACTCCCACTTCTGGTCGCGCCCGAATGGATGCGAGACAGCGATTTCCGGTTTGAGCGCCCAGCGATTTGAACCAAGGTTACTATAAGCACCCTGTTTGGGTCGTAGTGGCCGGTGGATGCGCTACTGGTAAGGCTCGCTCCAACGGTCGTCGCCGGCTGTAATTTGCGAATTGCGCCGCGCTGAGCGCCGGGCCTCCCTTCAGCAGCGCAGCCAGTTCGTAGCTGGAGTCACCGGTACCCATGTTAGAACCGCGGATGTTGGTTCCAGTGATGGAACGCTCCCGGCAGCACTATTGACCGGAAGGCTTTTCGAGGTATATTCCTTTGGAGGAATGGCAAGTAGAGTACAGCGATGAGTTTGGCGCATGGTGGGATGAGCTGACAGAGGCCGAGCAAGAAGACGTGAGGGCAAGTGTAAACCTGCTTCGACGGCTCGGGCCGTCGCTGGGAAGGCCGCACGTTGACTCAGTGGCTTCTTCCAGGCACGCCAACATGAATTGCGGATTCAGCGCCGGGGACGGCCTTACCGGGTACTGTTTGCCTTTGACCCGCGCCGCACTGCAATTCTGCTGATCGGGGGAAACAAGACGGGCAAAGGCCGTTGGTACAAGGAGTTTGTGCCAATAGCGGATAGGCTGCTGTACGACCCGTTCACTGAGGTTCCAACGACGTGGACTTTCCATCCAAGGCTTAGCGAAGCTAGACCGGGAGTCGGCTTCCCAATTTCGCGGCGCGGATGGCAGGCCGACGGCTGTCTAAACAAACTCGCTTACTTTCAAGATGTCGAATTCCTTTCACGACGGGACCGGAACGTGTGGATAGCATTAGCTGCTGCGAAAATCGTGGACTTTCCATTGAAAAGGACGGAACTCAGCGAGTCGCACGAAATCCCGCGCGTTCGTGGTGATCACAGTGATCCCCAGGCGGGCGGCGCTCATTGCAATCAGTGCATCATTCGTCAGTCGGCCCTGTCCAATTTTCTCGTAATCATACTTGGCGGCCAAACGGGCCAGTACTTTGCCGGTCTGCGTCCAATCGTTGAGGTTCGGTACGAGAATTCGCCTCGCCTTCTCGAAGTCACGCTCGAATCGTTCCAGCACATGCCGACCGCGAGGGGCAATTCCGGCATATAGCTCTTCGAGTACGACCGCGCTCAGCCAGATCGGCGAGTCGACGGCCAACCGCCTCAGCGACAGGGCGGCCTCGTCTCCAGTGCGTAAAGCGGTAATGTAAATGGAAGAGTCAAAGAGGACCGGCTGCATCTACGTGTCCAATGTGCTGTATGCATCCCTTATATCGACGCCACTTTTGACGAAGCGGTCGTTGGCTTCGACCGTTAACCGGTTTCTCGCGTGTTCGGTGATAACAACGTCGAGCGCACGCTCGATAGTTTCCGTTTCTGTCTCTGCCCGCAGCGCCCTCTGGGCGCGCTTCAGCTTTCCCGCGTCTAATTGAAAATGCTTGTGGGACCTCGTTTTAGCTAAGGCCATACACTCATCCTCCTATTTTGAGCATAGCACGTATGTTCATAATACGGAAATCTATGAACATTCGGCCTTTCTTCCCACGTTCCCACAGCTGGGGGTTTCTGGGCAGCCTCCGCCCAGTGGAGCTGTCTACACCATCCTTGCTCAACTTCCTCGAACGGGATACGCCGTAATTCATTCCTTATCGGGTCCTTGATCGGCTAAACTTCACTCCGTCACTCATATGCCGCTTTCTGTAGGCACAAGACTCGGCCCATACGAATCCTTGCTCTCGTGCGCAAGGGTGGCATGGGGGACTTATTCTGGTACACGAGTCTGTTCCCCGCGCATCAACGCTGAAAGGAAAGCTGGACAAGGGTTATGGCCTCACCATTCGATCTACTGGTGGACGTCATCCACTCGACGACACTGGACTCTTGGAAGGAGCGCAACGACAAGGCCCTCGCCGCGCTCTTCGGAACGCGCTATGCGAAACGGGCAGAAAGATCCGTGACGCTGCGAGCGCCGGATATGAAAGGAAGTGACGCGGGCGTACCGTATGCCGCATACATTCACCCGTCGAACGCTGACGCGGGAGCATATGGCATGTGCTTCGTGATCTTTCCCGTGGAAGGCGCGCCGTGTCTTGTGGCCATGGGAATCGGGACACAAGGACTTGCACCCGATGAAACGATCCTTGGACGTCCCGGCCATGCGCGAAAGATTCAGGCCATTTGCACCTGCTGAATCACCGGTTTGGCAGCGGCGTGCAGGTAGCCTGGGCTAAGCAGGATCCAACACGCGTGGATATCGATGTGCCAGCGCCGATTCAAAATGCATGGACAATCTATGAGCGCGCGAGGTACGGCAGAGTGTTATACGCTATCTACCGGCCCACGGATGATCGAGCCGGGACCATCGCCGCGCTCACGGCCATGCTCGATATTCTCTTCCAGGAACGCGGCCACACACCACTCAAGGAATTTCAGGACGATGCGCTCGCGGGACAGTCTGCCTGGTTTGAGCACCTGATGCCGCTTATAACCCGCGACGACGTGCTCGGGCTATTGAAGACGCGCCGGTACGTCATCATCCAAGGGCCTCCTGGAACGGGAAAAACCCGCATGGCACGCCAGATTCTCGCCGAAGACTGCGGGAGTCGGTCAGGCAATCCAATTCCACCCCAATACCACGTATGAGAACTTCGTCGGTGGCCTCGCGCCACTTCAAGAGAGCACTAGCGGTAATGGCACGCTTGGATTTCGCTTCGCTCCAAAACCCGGATTTCTCATCGAAGCTGCCGCTCATGCCTGCGAGAACCCCGCGCGGAATTACCTGCTCCACATCGACGAAATCAATCGAGCAGATCTAGGGAAAATCCTCGGTGAGGCCATCTATCGGTTCGAGCCAGACCCAGAATCCCTGGGTGAGATCGGCTTGGCCTATGATTTTGGAACGCCGTTCTTCCGCAAACTGCATCTCCCGAACAACCTGCATGTGCTGGGCACCATGAACAGAGCCGACCGCAGCATCGCCATCCTCGATGTGGCGGCACGCCGGCGATTTGCTTTCTTGTCACTGTGGCCGAGCCTGAAGGTAGTTGAAGAGCACGGTTGCGAGTTGAGCCAAAAGGCATTTCAAGAACTCGTGTCGACATTCATTGAACACGCGGCTGATGAAACGCTTCCCCTCGTGCCGGGGCATTCCTACTTCTTAGGAAGAGATGAAGAACGCGCCAGGACGAATCTGAGAACGAGCCTCGTGCCTCTCTTGACGGAGTACCTGGCCCAAGGCTACGTAAGCGGATTTGCGGAACCGATTCGCGCCTACCTGCAATGGCTCGAAAGCCTATGCTCGCCGTCGAGCCTTCCATCATCGCGCCGGTGGGCGCACGCCGGTGCAGACAATAAGACCGACGCACGACATCTGCCTGGAGCTCCAGGATCACACGCGCGTCACGAACCCGAGCTGCGTGACGACCGACACTTGAAAGGTGCCATCCGCTTCACCATCGAGAAACAACTGCGATCACTCGAAACGCAGCACGAGGTAGGGGCCTTTATCCATCGGCTGATCGCCTTGGCGGAGTCACTCTTGCGGAAAGTCGACGCCTTCCCCAGCCGCCGACCAGAAAAGCCGGATGTCGAGACGTGGTTACGACGCCCGATGCGTACCGACAGTTTCATCGAAGGCCTCCAGGCGATTGACTGGACTGTTGAAGAGCGAGGACTCGCCGGGCTGAGCGATCTTGAAGGCATACCCTGGACGATGCCAATGGAGCATTTCTTTGAAGCTTGGGTCGAGACGGTGATGCGCAGTATTGCGCGCCAGATGGAGGGGACGTCGTTCATCGTTGATGCGAAGTACAAACGGCACTGGGAAGAACTCGAGCATGGCGCATGGCACGAGCAAAACACTGAACTGCGTGAACGACATCGAGTGGACCTCCTCCAAGTGCTCGCATACGCCAACCTCGCGAGCACCACTAATATAGTGTGCTGCCTGGTCTACCCCTGCTCCCACTATCTGCGGTAGCATCGGCTCTCTGCCAAACTCAGCAAGCTCAGGCTGCACAAACCTGTCACCCTTTGGTGTCAGCTGAAGAACCAGGCTCGCGTGCGCACCTGCAATCGGGAGGCCGCTCTCTTGTAACTGCATGGCGAGACCGACCCAATCCGGGATTGTGGTAGACTCCGGGCCAGCAACGTCATCGTCGCCGAGGATGGAGAAGATCATGCCCCGGCGACGCTTTCAGTCTGGACGCGTCTATTTGAGAGGCACCCGATGGGTTGGATCGTACCGCGAGTATGAAGTCAACCCCGAGACCGGCAAGCGTGCAAGGAGGACAATCACCTTCGATGCGCCCGTTACATCGGAGCGTGCGGCAAAGGCGCCCTCCAACCATACCTGGACGATTACAACGCCAGGGCCAAAGCGAACGTCAAACCCTCAGCACCCCGAGGCGGAAAAACACTCAGAGCACTTCTCGAGGAGTGGACTGACAAAATACTTCCAAACCGAAAGCCGGGAGGAGCCCGTGCAGCCCTGTCACACATTCGGGCCTACATTCGCCCGCACCTTGGTGAGCTTCCCTTGCAAGAGATGAATCTCAGCCAACTCCAATCCTTCGTAACCACAGTCGGCCGGCGTGTCGATCGCCGGAAGACCGCGGAGAACATCTACGGAACCCTAGGCTCGATTTTGAACCTAGGCCGAAAGTGGGGTTACGCAATCCCGAACGTCGAAAAGAAGGACATTGTGTTCCCTGCTGACAAAAGATCTTTTTCTTCGACGCTGACACTGCTGCGCGAGTCATCAATGCCGCGGTGTATCCCTACAAACTCATGCTCCTCATCGCCGCGGTGTGCGGACTCCGCATAGGTGAAGTTACCGCCCTGAAAGTCAGTAGCCTTGACTTCAAGCGGAAACTTATCTACATCACGGGCGCCCTGGACTATGCCACTCGAAAGGAAGGCACCCCGAAGAGTGACAATAGCGCAGCTCCAGTCTGCATGTCCGAGCTGCTCACGAAGCACTTGCGCGACTGGCTCACGAAACACTACCAGCCGAACACAGACGGGTACCTGTTCACCAACTCCAAGGGCAAGCCCTTCCTGTCCGACAACGTTGTGAAATACGGCGTTCATCGGGCAATGGCCAAACTTGGGATTGAAACTGCGAAAGGCGTCCACGTCGGCATCCACTGCTTCCGACACGGCGTCACGTCAGAGCTGCTCGAATCCGGCACCCCGATTCACGTTGTCACCCGGCTTATGCGCCATGCTGATTCCAACGTCACTCTGGAGCACTACGCGCGCATCGTTGGCGATGCC
>Ga0209808_1000853_pt1 | contig 15360 bp, 17 predicted proteins | sample GraSoiAngelo_157_FD_186171 | JGI IMG/M metagenome (GOLD analysis project Ga0209808, IMG submission 186171) | Grasslands soil microbial communities from the Angelo Coastal Reserve, California, USA - 14_1009_16_20cm (SPAdes) (version 2) | ecosystem: Environmental > Terrestrial > Soil > Grasslands ... | reverse complement strand
CCCAATGCGGTTCATGATGAATGCCTTCTGCGCCGCGTAGTACGGCGCCGGGCGCTCGAACCAAAAACCGATGAGCAGGTAGCTGCACAGGCCGACGCCTTCCCAGCCCACGAACATCAGCAGGTAGTTGTCTGCCATCACGAGGATCAACATCGCGAAGACGAAGAGCGAGAGCCATGTGAAGAACCGATAGAACCCGTCGTCGTGCGCCATGTAGCCGTTCGAGTACACGAAGATCAGGAACGACACGACCGTGACAACGAGGAGCATCGTCGAGGAGAGCGGGTCGACCAGCGCGGACACGTTGATGGAGAAATCGCCTACGGCAATCCAGCGGTAGAGCGGGACAACGGTCGGCGTCTTTCCACCGAGGACCTCGACGAAAACGCCGATCGAAACCAGGGCGGAGAGGCCGACCGCGACCGACGCGATGACACCGGTGAGGTGGCCGAGCCACCGGCGCCCGAAAAGACCGCATACCAAGAAGGCCGCGAGCGGGAACGCCGGGACGAGCCAGACGAGCGAGATCACTCGCTCATCCCCTGCTCAATCTTCGGCTTCGCCGAGAGATGCGCTCACGGCTGGCGGTCTCGTTCGTCGCTGCAAAGCCGCTCCTCACTCGGTCATCCCTTCATCTGGTGGATCTCGTCCACATCCACGACCGGCCGGTTGCGATATGCCGAGAGGATGATCCCCAGCCCGACAGCGACCTCAGCCGCCGCGATCACGAACACGAAGATGACGAAGACGCTCCCACGCTCGTCGATCGAGCCGTACTTGCGAGAAAAAGCGACGAGCGCGAGGTTCGCCGCGTTGAGCATGAGCTCGACGCACATGAGGATCACCACCGCGTTGCGGCGGACGAGCACGCCCGCGCAGCCGATGAAGAACAACGCCGTGGAGACGACGATGTACGCACCGAGCGGGACGGTCACCGACGCCGCCGGAGCGCGGCTTCCTCCGGATCCTCGCGTTTGGTCAGCACGATCGCGCCCACCATCGCCGCGAGGAGGAGCACCGATGCGATCTCGAACGGGAATGCGAAGTCCGTAAACACGCTCGTCGCCAGCGCCACCAGGTCGCTACCGCCGGGCCGCGGCGTCGCGCTCGTGAAGGAGAGCGCGATGATCGCCACCGGGATCGCGACCGCTGCGACGAACACGGCGGCGACCGGTGTCTGCCGCTGGAAGAATAGCGCCCTGGGACGGTCGCCGAACTTCGTGAACATGACTCCGTAGAGGATGAGCACGGTGATCGCGCCGACGTAGATCAGCACCTGGAAGAGGGCGATCGTTTCCGCCCCAAGCAGCACGAACATCCCGGCCATGCAGAGGAACGTGAAGGCCATGAGCAGAGCCGCCGCGGTGATCCGACTCAGCATCACGACCGCCACGCCGCCGGCGATCACGCCGATCGACAGAAGGGCGAAGATCACCGGCTCGACGAAGTCGAACGTCACTCGCCGTCAGCTGGCCGCGCGGACCGCCGGCGCCGTCGCGGCGCGGGCACGCGCACGCAATGTCCGGAGGCGCCGCCGCTGTACGAACGGGATGCCCGCGACGAAGACGACGAGCAACAGCCAGCTCGCGACGGCGATCGGGATCTTCGTCGTCGGGAACGCGAGCGCCAGGACGGCGACGACGACGATGTTCAGGAGGGCCATCGGAATCAGGCCCTTCCAGCAGAAGCTCATCAGCTGATCGATGCGGAGCCGCGGCAGCGTCGCGCGGATCCACATCATGACCACGATGAAGGCATAGACCTTGAGCGTGAACCAGAGGACGCCGAGGAGCGGAATCGCTTCGACGCCGGGTCCCTGCCAGCCGCCGAACCAAAGAGTCGTCACGATCGCGCAGACAACCGTCACGTTGCCGTATTCGGATAGGGCCAGCATGGTCCCCCAGCGCATGCCTGAGTACTCCGTAAGCCAGCCGGCGACGAGCTCGGACTCGGCCTCGGGGAGATCGAACGGCGTGCGGTTGGTCTCGGCAAGCGCGGCGATGAAGTAGATCACGAACGAGAACGGCAGGATCAGCACGTTTACGAACGGCCCCGCCTGCGAGCGCGTGATGTCGATCATCGAGAGGGATCCCACGACGAGCGCCACCGACACGAGCGCGAGGATCTGCGGGATTTCGTACGAAATGAGCTGACCGGCCGAGCGGAGACCTCCGACGAGCGCGTACTTGTTGTTCGACGCCCATCCCGCGATGACGATGCCGAGCACGGTCATCGACCCGAGCGTCGTCAGATAGAGCAGCCCGACGCTGAGGTTCGCGCCGACGATGTCCTGCGCGAACGGCAGCACGACCCACGACGCGAGCATCGGGCAGAACACCAGCGCCGGAGCCGCAACAAAGAACCAGCCGTCGGTCGCCTGCGCGCGAACGTCCTCTTTGGAGATCAGCTTCAGAGCGTCGGCGAACGTCTGCAGGAGTCCGAACGGCCCCACGTGGTAGGGCCCGAGGCGATCCTGGATGATCGCCTGGATCTTTCGCTCGAGATAGATCTGCAAGAGGGCTCCGTTGAGCACCAGGAAGAGCGCAAGGCCTACGGCTATGACCAGGCGAAGCGGAGCCCAGATGAGCGGATCGATGCCGAAGGGACCGACGGGCATGATCTATCCGCCCCGTGCGTCGCTACGTGGCGGGAGGAACGACTTGCGCAGAGGATGTCCGGGGAAGCTCTCCTCGAGAAAGATGCGACGGAGGTCGGGATGTCCGTCGAACTCGATTCCGAACATGTCGTACGTCTCGCGCTCGCACCAGTTCGCGCCCTCCCACACGGCGGTGAGCGTTGGAATATGCGGATCGAGCTCCGTGCAGGAGGTCCGGAGCATCACCGATACCTTCGTGCCGGTGCCGCGCACGAATGTGACCGAGCGCATTTCGACGCCGGTGTCCACGCCGGCATTGACGGAGTAAAGGTCACACAACGTGCGGGGGTCATCGCGCACGAACATCGCGACCTCGACCAGCCGTTCGCGGTCCACGTCGAGGACGAGCATGTCGTGCAATGTCGAGACGCGGGCCTTCTCGCCGAGCCGGGACGCGACGTATGACCGCAGACCCGCAAGATCAATCGAGGAACGTGGCGCGCTCAATACCAATTGAGGGCGTCCTTCTTCCACGCGTAATAGAGTCCGACGACGAGGATCGCGATGAAGACGATCACTTCTATGAGTCCGGTGACGCCCAGCGCTCTGAAGAGCACAGCCCATGGAAAGAGAAAAATGACTTCGACGTCGAAGACGACGAAGAGGAGCGCGAATACGTAGAAGTGGGTCGGGTATCGGCCCCACGCTTGGCCGACGGGCTCTTCTCCGGACTCATAAGTGCGCAGCTTTTCTTTCGTGGCCTTCCGCGGAGCAACGAGGCGAGCGAGCGTTAAGAGGACAGTCACGAAGATTGCCCCGACCACGAAGAACGCGAATACGTAAACGTACGAAAGGCTGTAGTCGGGCACCGAAAGAAAGCCTACGTAGGGGTTCCCGTGCGAGCAAACCGGGCTCGACACCGGATTTCTACCAAGACCTAGCTTGGTGCTACCACGTTGCACGGTTGACACCTCTGTTGGCCCGGGTTTACGGTGCAGATCTCCCGAGACGCCAGTACGCAATTCGTACATGGGCGCGTCGGAAGATCGGCCGAAATGGGCCGACGTGGTGAGGGAACGACTTAGACCGGCCGACGATGGCCGCATTTGAAGAGTTGGGAGGGACCGCTCGGGTTGGGACAACAGAGCCGACGTTCGCAGGCCACACCTAACCCAAAACGGTTCTTTCAGCGGCGGGCACGGCTCCTCTCTCACGGAGCGTCGACGCTCGCCGCGCGAACGAGGGATCTCTCACTCGCCGCACTCGAGGGAAGCAGCAGCTACCTCGCGAGCATGGTGGGCGTCCGCGGCCTTCGGTTCGCGCTCAACACCTCCGTCGCGGTGCTGGTCCTGTCGCTTCCCTTCGCGGCAACGGCGGCATCCCGTGCGAACACCCTCGCTCCCACCGTGGCCGCGACGATCGCGAGTGATGCGTCGCGTGCACAGCCGGCCGCACGCGGCGGTTCGATCGCGAGCGGCCGCAATCCAATGACCGTGGCTGCCGAAGGCACGCGCCCGGTTCAGGAAGTCACGATCCACGACGGCGACACGCTCGCGACGATGGCGAACTATTACGACGTCTCGGTCGAGGCGATCGCATACGCCAATGGTCTGAGCGATGCGCGCGCGCTGCAGATGGGCCAGAAGCTGGTGATCCCGCCGGCCGAGGGCGCGCTCTACACCGTGAAGGACGGGGACACCGTCGACTCGATCGCGGGCCATTTCAAGGTGGACCCAACGGTGATCCTTACGTTCAACCGCTGCTACTTCGAGCCCGAGCGCTGCGCGGCCGGCCAGAAGATCTTCGTGCGCGGCGCCGAGCTCCCGGCGCTGCTCGAGCCCGACCGACCCGCTCGCGACGTGTTCGCCGCGGCGCCCCAGGTCGCTCAGCAGCCGCGGAACGGACGACTTTCGTGGCCGGTCGGCGGCGTGATCACGCAGCTCTTCTGGTGGGGTCACACCGGCGTGGACGTCGCTGCTCCGTACGGCACAGGCCTCGGGGCCGGCGATGACGGGGTCGTGACCGCGACTGGCTGGGTCGCGGTCGGCGGGTTACGGGTATGCGTGCAGCACGCCGGAGACCTGACCGTCTGCTACTACCACACGAGTGCCGTCTACGTGAGCGTTGGCCAGCAGGTCTCCCGCGGCCAGATCATCGCGGCGATCGGGCTGACCGGCGTCACCACCGGCCCACACGTCCACTGGGAGTGCAAGCTCGGCGGACAGTTCGTGAGCTGCCTCAGCCTCTAGCTCACTAGCCCCATCCGCACGCGGTCCATCCACTCGTCGCGGGTTAGGCGGCTTCTCATTCGACCTATTCTCCGAGCTGTGTTGAACGCCGTTCACAGCGACCGTTCGGGACGTCTTGTCGTGGCGACGGATTACGCGGCGGCGATGTCCGACGGCTCGGCGACCGGTCCGCTCGCCCACGCCATTCGGCTTCCCGCCGGGACCGAGGTCGTCCCGCTGCCCGGCCGAACCGGAATCGGCCTCGACCGATCGGGGCGCGCCCGTGAGCTTGGCGCGGGTCGCTTCGGCGTGGCGGCGATCGTTCCGATCGGGTACCTACGCATCGGCCTTCCGGCGTACGAGGACGACCCCGTCGCCGCACCTTTGAAGCCGCGCGGGTATGCGGCCGTCGGGGCCGATGCCGACGGCGAGCTCGTCGTTGCCGCCATCGGGCTCGATCCCGAGGCGGGTGCCGCCGACGGCAGAGCCGCACCCGGCTTGGACGTGCGGATCACGGCAATGCAACGCGAGCATCCATCGAATCGCGTGCTGAGACAGCTCGCACGCTGCGCCAAGGACTACCGCTGCCGTGCCGCGGCGAACGCGTTCTTCGGTCGCCATGACTGCGCGCTGCCGGTCGCAGCCGCACGCAACGAGCGACCGTCCGAGCTATTGGTCTTGCGCGATGACGCCGAGGCGTCTCCGACCGAGCCGGCCGCTTTCAAGCCCACGCCCGAAGAAGTTGCCGACGCCGCGTCCCGCCACCTCGCGGGCGGTGGAACGCTCGTCGCGTTCGGCCGCGCGTGCGAGGGCGAGCCGCTCCTCGCCGTCCGGGTCATCGAAGCCGCGATCGTCGCGATCCGGGAGCGCACGCGGCTCGGGACGATCCATCTCGAAACCAACGGCTCCGCGCCGATCGCGCTGCGGAGGCTATGCGAGGCGGGCCTCGATTCGGTGGCGGTCCGCCTGGCCTCCGCGCGGGCCGAAACGTACGAAACCATCCATCGGCCCGAGGGTTTCCGTTTCGCGGACGTCCGCGCTTCGATCGCGAATGCGGTCGGCGCGAAGATCTCCGTCGCGCTTCGCGTCCTTGCCCTACCCGGGCTCACCGATCGAGCGCGAGAGCTCGACGCTCTCCTCGGTCTGGCCGCGGATCTTCCCGCCGGAAGCTCGCTCGTTCTCAGCGATCTCTCCGCCGATCCGCAGCGCGCGCTCCGCATTACCGGCGGCACAGAGGCGGTCATCGGGATCGAGCGGGTGCTGGACCGGCTGCGCACGGATGCGGCGCATCTTCGGATCGTCGCACTTCCGCGCCCGCTCGTTCGCCTCTAAACATGTTCATCGATCGCGCTCGTTTGGTGGTCCGGGGCGGCGACGGCGGCCGAGGTGTCATCTCTTTCCGGCGCGAGGCGCACGTGCCACGCGGCGGCCCCGACGGCGGCGATGGAGGCAAGGGAGGCGACGTCATCTTGCGCGTCGATCCACAGCTCGGGACGCTGACCGACTTTCGCTTCACGAAGCAGATCGATGCGGACGCCGGCCGGCCGGGCAGCGGCCGCAACAGCAGCGGACGGTCCGGCGCGGATCGGACCTTGAGCGTTCCGCCGGGAACGCTCGTGATCGATCGCGCGACCGGCGAGACCGTCGCGGATCTGACCGCGCCCGGCGAGGAGCTGGTCGTTGCGCGCGGCGGGTCGGGTGGAAAGGGCAACGCCCGTTTTGCGACGAGCACGCGACGAACGCCGCGCATCGCAGAAGATGGGGGCAAGGGCGAGCACCGGGAGATCGAGCTCGAGCTCAAGCTCCTCGCCGATGTCGGCCTCGCCGGCTTACCAAATGCGGGAAAATCGACGCTCCTCGCGGCTCTGACCAGCGCTCGACCAAAGATCGCGGACTATCCGTTCACGACACTCGTCCCGAACCTGGGCGTCGCGCGGCTCGACGATCGCGAGCTTGTCGTGGCCGACATCCCCGGGCTTATCGAGGGCGCGAGCCGCGGGCTCGGCCTCGGCGAGGAGTTCCTCCGGCACGTCGAGCGCACGCGGCTTCTCGTTCACGTGGTCGACGCATCGCGACCCGATCCGCTCGAAGACATCGCGACGATCGACGCGGAGCTCAAAAGCTACGGGCGCGGGCTGGCGGAGCGTCCGCAGCTCGTCGCGCTGAACAAGATCGATCTTCCCGAGGCGCGTGAGATCGCGCCGCGCCTCGCACGCGCGCTCTCCGATCGCGGCATCGCGAGCATCGCGATATCGGCCGCGGCGCATCAGGGCACCGACGACCTCCTTCGCCAAATCTTTGATCGGTGCCCGCCGCGGGAGGCGGCAAGCGCGCCGGCTCCCCGTGAGCGTCGCATCGCCTTCGCCGGCGGAGGTCGCGACTGGCAGGTCAAACGCGAAGGCCCGGCCTTCCGTATCGAGGGCGATCGCATGGAGCGCCTTGCCTCGGGCATCGACTGGGGATCGCCCGATGCGGCCGCCTACTTCCAGCGCCAGCTGATCCGAACCGGGATCGAGCGCGAGCTCCGTGCGCTCGGGGCCAAAGAGGGCGATACCGTCCGGATCGGCGGGCTCGAGATGGAGTGGAGCGAAGGGCCACAGGACGAGTGAGCGGCGTTGGCGTCTTCGGCGGCACGTTCGATCCGGTCCACGTCGGGCATCTCGCGATCGCGAACGCGGCGCTCGACGAGCTCGGACTGGGTCGGGTGTACTTCGTTCCGGCGCGCCGCTCGCCATTGAAGCAGGAGGGGCCGATCGCCGGGCCCGAGGACCGCCTCGCGATGCTGGAGGCGGCGACCACGGGCGAGCCGCGCTTCCGCGTGTCGGCCGTCGAGCTCGACCGAAAGGGACCGTCGTTCACGGTCGACACCCTCGAAGCCATGCGCGGCGAGGGCGAGCTTTTCCTGATCCTCGGCAGCGACGCATACGCCGATTTCGAAGAGTGGCGCGAACCGGAGCGAATCCGCAGCCTCGCCACCATCGTGCTCGCGGCACGGCCTGGCGCACCGAATGCACCCAGCGGCGTACGCATGTTGGACTCGCCCCTCATGGACATCAGCTCGCGCGAGCTGCGGGCGAGGGCCGCGCGCGGCAGGTCGCTGCGCTACCTTGTCCCCGAGGGAGTACTGCGTTACATCGAGGAGCACGGCCTGTACCGATGACGGACATCTCGCCCAGAGCCATGGCGGACGTCGTGGTCGATGCCGCGGGCGATAAGAAGGCCGAGGACATCCTCGTCCTGAACGTATCCGAGCTCACGACCATCGCCGACCTTTTCGTCATATGCACCGGACGCGGTGAGCGTCAGGTTCAGGCGATCGCGGACGCGGTCCGCGAAAAGGCGATCGAGGCGGGCCGCAAACCGATCGGCGTCGAGGGTTACAGCTCGGGCCGCTGGGTCCTGATCGACCTCGGTGACGTCGTGGTGCACGCGTTCGTTCCGGAGGAGCGGCAGCTGTATCGACTCGAGCGCTTATGGGGAGATGCTCCGGTGGTCCTGCGGATCGCGTAGCGAGCCGGCGTTCGTCCAGTAGTGGCGACCGGCGGTGCGACCGCGTATCGTTTTTGTTCACCGCTCGCGGGGCTGTAGCTCAGCTGGGAGAGCGCATGAATCGCACTCATGAGGTCAGGGGTTCGATCCCCCTCAGCTCCACCGAACCCGCCTAGAGTCGCACGATTCACGCGGTCGCCGGCGGCGGCCACGGCGCGAAGCAAAATGACTGCTATCCATTTCGATCGCCGCGGGAAACTCGACGATTGGTCTTCCGACACATTCGACCATGCCCAGATCGGCGCACGGTTGAATGATTCCCACACAAATGAACGCGCTCGGGTTGCGGTTGGTTCCCTATGGCGAGACGACAAGTCGCCCCAGTGCGACGAAGACAAGGCCTGCGAGGAGAAGGAGATTTGCGATCGCGTTTCGGGGCTCATGACGTGACCAGTGGAAGAGAAATGCCAGGAATTGGATGAGCCCGAGGCCCAGCGCGGCGAGCGGGGTGAGCTGCAACGCGACGTGGACAAGCCCAGGCAGTAGGAGACCGATCGCGCCCAGGATCTCCGCCGCGCTAATGAAGAGCAACAGCGAGCGAGGCACCGCCGCGACCCATGCCATCCGCTTCTTCGCGAAGTCGTAACTGACGGCGCGCGTGACGGCGGCGGGAAGGAGAATCAGGACGAGCGACGCCTGCAGGGCCCAGAGAACAGGGTTCACGCCTCCGACGAGCCCAGATCCGGGAAGTCAAACCCGACGCAGCGCAAGCTGCCGCGCAAACGAAGGATGACGTCGCGGAAGATGAACGACCACTCTCCGACGTTCACGAGGAGAAGGGCTGCGCCCGCACCCTCGGTCGCCGGAAGCCACTCCAATGCTGCCACCGTCTGGTTGCTCCTTGCCTCGCGTTTGTCGAGGAGAGACTGCCCTCATCGGCTCGCGGTGGCTTCCTGGAGACCATGTAGGCCGAGATCACGGAAAGCCTTCAGCCGAGCTAGGCGATCCCCTGCCGAAGAGCAAAGGCGGTGGCATCGGCCCGCCCGCGAGCGTCGATCTTCCGATAAAGATTCGCAACGTGGCGTTCCACCGTGTTGACCGACAACGTGAGGCGATGCGCGATCTCGGCATTCGTTTCGCCTTGCGCGATGAGGCGAAGGACATCGAGCTCACGCGCGGTAAGTCCATGCGCATTCCGCATCGTTGGCGAAGGCAGCCGTTGCGGCGGCCCACCCTCCGGACGGCCTTCGAGAATGAAGCCGGTGATCGCGCGGACGACCTCGTCGGTGTTCTCGAAGAACAAGGCCGGCGAGCTTCCGGCGAGCAGGCGGAGATGAGCGTTCGGCAACGCCGCGGCGAGCTCCTCCGAGACCGCTCGCGGGATCTGCTCGATGTCGGTGCGGTGAAGGACGAGCGTCGGCGCCGTCACCGCGGCCAGATCGTCTGAGACGTCGATCGCGCTCGCCGCCTGGAATGTTGCCCGAGCCACCGCGGGCGTCGTGGCGTTCCGAAACGAATCCGCGGCGAGACGGCCAGCCTCGCCGACCGACCAGCCCATCCAGGCGTGGGCCGCGGATTCGACGAAGACATTCCAGTCGCGTTCGATGAGGCTCAGCAATGCCTGTGTCTCGGGAGCGCTCATCGCGAGCCACCCACGAGAGGACCCGCCGAACAACACGAGGCAACTGACTCGCTCGGGATGGAGCGCCGCGTACGCGATGGCGTGGGTGCACGAGTTGTAGAAACCGAGGAGTGCGAAGCGCTCGATGCCTGCCTGGCCGACGACGGCATCGAGATCGCGCAGCATCGCGTCGAGCGAGAGATCAGAGACGTCGCGTTGTGAGTGTCCGGTCCCTCGGCCGTCGTATTGCACGATCTGGAGCCGCACCGCGAGACGCTCATAGACACCACGGAGGATCGGGATCCGCCACTCTTCTAGGAAGTTGCTGAACGGCACGCCCGGCAGGAGGACGAGCGTGGGTCCTGCGCCGACGACCGCGTACGCGATCGTCACACCGTCGGTCGTCCGCGCGTACAAGACATGCGGTTCCATGCGACTTCCCTGGGACCGATCGTATCCCCAGAAAACGGGCGCCCGGACGTCCGGGAAAGCGCCCGATTTCTCCTAGGCCGGCGCCACCCCGAACTGCCGGTTCGGCGGCTACAAAACCGATGTTCTACGTCGAGCCGGATCGCGTGTGACAGTTTCGACGCCGAGGTCGCATGACTCGAGAGCTTGAGACGCGCTGGCCAGCCACGCTATCCCGTTTCGCTAGTGTTTCACCCGTGATCCCGTCAGAATTCAGTCTTGTGAATCGCGCTCATGAGGTCAGGGGTTCGATCCCCCAGAGCTCCACAAGGTCCAAGACCGCTGCGGCGAGAACGCCATCACTCCCGCGGCTGGCGACTTAGGCATGGACCGCTTCACTCAGAACGATCCCGAGCGTCAAGCGAACATCGCGTTCGCGCTGATCTTTCTTGGCATCGTCGCGGTGGGCGCTCTGACGATCTGGCTCTTCTACGGCGCGTCGTTCTAAGCGTCGCACTCAAGAGAGCCCCCGCTCGTTCTGCGAAGGACCCAAAGTCGCGCTTCCGATATTGAGGACCGCCTACTGACGCCTGTTCGCTAGCACGCTGTGCGAACGATTCCGTACGAAGGGGCTGACAACCCCAGGCCGCGACCGTTATCAAGGTTGTCAGCACGCAGTTACATCACCGTTACCCGAAGGGGTGCCAATGCTTCGCCGTGCGCTGACCCTCGCGCTCGCTGTCGTGGCGCTCGCAATCGGGTCCTCCCCACTCGCGGAAGCCGCAACCCGCGTGGAACGCGGCAATGAGAGTCTGGGCGCTCAGAGTGATCTCATCGCACTCGTGAACGTGTATCGCGCCAACAACGGCCTGCAAGCGGTGTACTCCAACGGCGCGCTGACCGCCGCCGCAACGTGGATGGCCGGCGACATGGCCGCAAAAAACTACATTGGTCACGTCTCCACGGACGGGCGTTCGCCGACGCAGCGCATGTCGGCCTTCGGCTACCCCGCCACGTCGATGTACACCGGTGAAGACCTCGGCGCGGGGTACGCGTCGGCCGGGACCGTGCTCGCCGGATGGCAGGCGAGCGCGGCGCACAACGCGGTCCTCCTGAATCCGAACTACAACGCTATCGGCATCGGTCTCGTCTACAACGCGAGCTCCACGTACAAGTGGTACTGGGCCGCGGATTTCGGCGGACCGGGTGGGACCGCGAAGGTCGCCATCCCCCCGCCGCCACCACCAGCGCCGGCCCCCGTCACGCAGGCGGATCGGATCAGAGCGGAACCGGTCGCCGAACGCGCAGCCCCCGCGCCTCGCGGCGAGGCCGCGCAGCCGGCCGAAGAAACGACCGACCCAGAAGTCGAGGCGCAAGCCGTCCGGATCGCTTTCTTGGACGCGATCGGCGAGCGCCGGATCATGCATCTCTTCGCAGTGCTGGAACGCATGGGCGCCATCTAGCCGCATACCATCCTCCTCACAAGGGGGGGAACGACCATGGCGACGCCCACGCTCCAGAACCACATCGACGGCCGCTGGCTCGACGCCTCGGGCGGTGAGACGTTCGAGAACACGAATCCGGCGACCGGCGAGCTCATCGCGAACGTGGCGAAATCGACGGTCGCCGACGTCGACCGGGCGGTGGACGCGGCGCGGCGGGCTCTCGACGGTTGGCGGCTCTACCCCGCCCCGAAGCGCGGCGAGATCCTCTATCGAGCGGGCGAGATCATGCTGACGCGGAAGGACGACCTCGCCCGGGAGATGACTCGGGAGATGGGCAAGGTCCTCGCCGAAGCCCGCGGCGATGTCCAAGAGGGCATCGACATGACCTACTACATCGCGGGCGAGGGACGCCGGCAGTTCGGCGATGTCGTTCCGGCGGAGTTACCCAACAAATGGGCGATGAGCATGCGGCATCCGGTGGGGGTTGTCGCCGCGATCACTCCATGGAATTTCCCGTTCGCGATCCCGACCTGGAAGATCATGCCCGCTCTCATCCTCGGCAATACCATCGTGTTCAAGCCGGCCTCGTACACACCTCTCCTTGCCGTGCGCCTCGTCGAAATACTGGAGGAAGCCGGCCTGCCGAAAGGCGTCATCAACCTCGTGCTCGGGTCCGGAGGAGAGCTTGGAGACCATCTCGTTTCGCACCCGGGGGTCGACCTCATCTCGTTCACCGGCTCGTCCGACACCGGATCGCACATCAGCGAGATCGGTGGTCGGCTTCTGAAGCGCGTTTCTTGCGAGCTCGGCGGAAAGAACGCGATCGTCGTTCTCGACGACGCGGACGTGGATCTCTCGCTCGATGGCATCGTGTGGTCAGCGTTTGGCACGTCCGGTCAGCGCTGTACCGCCGCATCGCGCGTCATCGCGCACAAGAGCGTAGCCAAGGATCTCGTCGACAAGCTCGTCGGCCGGGCGAAGAAGCTCCGGCTCGGTAACGGGCTCGAGGCATCGACCGACGTAGGGCCGGTCGTCTCAGCGTCCCAGCTCGAGCGCGTGCACGCCTTCATCCCGGTCGCCGAGAAGGAAGGGGCCACCGTCGCGGCGGGCGGGCATGTGTCGACCGATGGGGCCCTCGCGAAGGGGTTCTTCCACGAGCCCACCGTCCTCATCGACGTGAAGCCAAACATGCGCGTGGCGCAGGAAGAGATCTTCGGCCCGGTCACTGCGGTCATCGAGGTCTCGAGCGTCGACGAGGCGATCAAGGCCGTGAACTCGACGAAGTACGGGCTCTCGAGCTCCATCTACACGCGGAACGTGAACAACGCATTCCGCTTCATGCGTGACGCCGAGACGGGAATCGTGTACGTCAACGCGGGCACGATCGGCGCCGAGATCCAGCTCCCTTTCGGCGGCATGAAGGCGACCGGCAACGGTCATCGTGAGGCGGGCCGCGCGGCGCTCGATGTCTACTCGGAGTGGAAGTCGATCTACGTCGACTACTCGGGGAAGCTCCAGCGGGCGCAGATCGACACATCAGAGGGCACGAAGATCGCGCCCTAGTCGCGCGGGTCCGATGGCGGCTCGGCGGGAAGCGTGAAGCGTATGGCCGTGCCCTTGCCGAGAGCGCTGTTCGCTCCGATCGCACCGCCGTGGGCCTCGACGAGCTGTTTCGCGATCGCAAGGCCGAGGCCGGCACCACGGGACTCGGGAGACTTGTAGAAGCGGTCGAAGATGCGGTCGACCCGGTCCGGCGCGATGCCGGCGCCCGTGTCGCGCACCTCGATCGCGACGGACGAGTCCTCCGCGCTCGCCTCGACGTTCACGCGGCCGCCACGCGGCGTGTAGCGGATCGCGTTGGCGATCAAGTTCGCGAGGATCTCGCGCGCGCGCACCGGATCGGCATCGACCTGGGGTAGACCGCTCGGCACCTCCGCATCGATCAATACGCCCGCGGGCTCGGCCTGTGAGGCGAATGACTCGACGGTCTCGCGCACGAGCACGCCGACGTCGACGGGCTCGCGGTGGAGCGCGAGCGCGCCGGACTCCGCGAGCGAGAGCGTGCGGAGATCCTCCACGAGTCGTGAAAGGATCTTCGTCTCGTCCAGGATCGCTTCCAGATGTGGCGCGTCCGCCGGGTGCACACCGTCGACAAGCGCCTCCAGGTTTCCTTGGACGACCGAGAGAGGGGTGCGGAGCTCGTGGCTCACGTCGGCGAGAAGCCGCCGGCGCTGCTCCTCTCCGGCCTCGAGCCGGCTCGTCATCGCATTGAACGCGCGAGCGAGCGCGCGTGCCTCACGGGATCCGCGCTCGCGCACTCGGGTCGAGAGGTCGCCCTCGGCGACGCGGCCCACCGCCTCGATCACGTCCCCGAGCGGAGCGGCGAGCCGACGAAGCGATCTCGCCGCCAGCAAGAAGCCGTACAACACCACGAGCAGCCCCACGCCGCGCGCGACATTGCCCACGGTGTCGGGCGATCCGAGCGCGGTGGCCAGGGTCCAGAAGAGGACCGTCGCGCCGACCACCGAGAAGACCGCGGCCGCGACGAAGAACATCGCCATGCGCCGCATGAACCCTCCCCGCCCCCAGGCCGGCCCGGCCCAGCCACGTCGCGGCGGGAACGGCTCGTTCTCCGGCCACCACGGCGGCCGTCGGCGCGAGGAGTCCCACCGTCCACCGCTCACTCGTCCAGCTCCGCGAAGCGGTAGCCGACGCCATAGACCGTGAGCACATAGCGCGGTCGGGCGGGATCCGACTCGAGCTTGTGGCGGATGTTCTTGACATGCGCGTCGATCGCGCGCTCGTACGATTCGAATGCCACGCCATGTACGGCATCGAGGAGCTGGGCCCGCGTGAAGACTCGGCCCGGTTCGCGTGCCATCGTGGCCACGAGCTGGAACTCCGTCGGCGTCAGCTCGACGACGCGGTCGCCGACCGTCGCGCGCATCCGTGGCATGTCGAGTGTGAGATCTCCGACACGAACGGTCTCGGTGTCGGCTCGCGGACGTTCGGTGCGGCGAAGCACGGCGCGCACCCGGGCCACGAGCTCCTTCGGGCTGAACGGCTTCGTGACGTAATCGTCCGCACCTATCTCGAGGCCCACGAGCTTGTCGGACTCTTCGCTGCGACCGGTGAGCATCACGATCGGAACGTTCGATTCCCGGCGGAGCGTGCGCGCGACGTCGAGACCGTCGAGCTCGGGCAAGCCGAGATCGAGCACGACCAGATCGGGCTTCTGCGCCCGTGCGGTGGCGAGCGCGGCTTCTCCGTCGTGCGCCACCACGACCGCGAACCCCGCGTGCTCGAGATAGTCGCGTGCGAGCTGGACGATCTTCGGCTCGTCGTCGACGACCATGACCTTCCTCATCGCCGACCGAATCCTAGATACGCCAAGGACGCCGGACCTCTGTCCGGCGTCCTGTTGGCTCTGCCCGGTCTAGCGACCGCTGGGCGGAGACGATGTGGTTCCGGTGTCCTTGGGCTTCTCACCATGCATCTCCCTGTGCAGCTCCTCGAGCCGCTCCCGCGGACTCTGGTAGTACCCGCCGCCCCATCCGCCGCCATAGCGCCGTC
>Ga0209808_1000851_pt1 | contig 15369 bp, 15 predicted proteins | sample GraSoiAngelo_157_FD_186171 | JGI IMG/M metagenome (GOLD analysis project Ga0209808, IMG submission 186171) | Grasslands soil microbial communities from the Angelo Coastal Reserve, California, USA - 14_1009_16_20cm (SPAdes) (version 2) | ecosystem: Environmental > Terrestrial > Soil > Grasslands ... | reverse complement strand
AATTACGCCAATGAAGCAGAACGTCTTTCCGGCCGCTTACGTTACGATCTCGATTTCGCTACGATAGGTGACATCTTCGAATACGGCCTGCATGAGTACCTGACTCTTATTCAAAAACGTCTGGCCGAAATCAGCAGTGCACTTTTCGAAATTTATTGTGCCACCAACGAAACGATTTCGGCGCCTTCGATCTTGGAGGGGCGAAGCGCGTGAGCCCGGCGTCGCGGAGCTTCGCCCTCCATCTCTACGGCGAAACGCCGACGAAAGGAAACGGCGTCTGCAGTGGCCGGCGACCGCGGCTACAGTTTTTATCTCCGCTGGAAATCGAGAACGCGCCGGTTATTTATCTCGCCGTGAAAAGCCGGTGTTTCGTTTTCCTCGCTTGTGGAATTGCTGCCTTTAGCGGTTGCGCTACGGACGAAGAATTCAACGCCGCCGAGGCATCGAAAACGCGCGAGACCGTTCCTGGCGAAGTGAACCCTAATGCGCCTGGTGCGTCGCAGCAGCAAGTGCGCACCCAGCCTGGCTTTAATTTTTAAACGAGCGCACGGTCGCTTGTGGCCTGAACTATGCCGCGGTTGTTGTCGGCTCGCCGCTCGGCGCGAAGCCGATGATAAGCGACACCACGGCAATCCCAACGTGGAGCCAGGTGTCGGCCGTGTTATTGCTGATTAAGCCCAGCAACATTCCATCGCCGACGACGAAGCCGAGGACGGCAACTAGCCCATAAACCAAGCCAAAGATTTTAAAGAAAGTCTTTGATGCTCCGACCCCAGCCATGCCGGCCAAAAGGGCAACTATCCCGGTGAGTAAATGGACCGCGTTATGCGCTGCATTAACGTGAAAAAATATTGAGCAGCATTTCATTCGGCGCCACTGCCGGAACGAAGCCGAGGATGCCGATCAATAGAAAAACGACACCGAATAAGAGTGCAAGTGTTTTAGCCATACCGACGGTGTATCGGAAGCTCAAGGACCAAGCAATACCCGATTGTATTCAATGACAACCACTGCGCACGTCATCCCGAACCGCGCAGACGGTGAGGGACCCCGCAATTGGAAGACGATTGCGCAAACCAGCTAGTGTGATCCTTCGAGCTTAGGTGAGGTCCCTCGTTCGCCAGCGGCGACCTCGGGATGACAGGCATGAGGCGGCACTAACGCGACGGTTTTTGCCCCCAAAGAGTCCGCCGCGCATTTTCTTTTCTTACGTCATCGTTATGGTGCGCATCTGCTACCTGACTCCTTGTGAACGAAACTCCGCTTTCCTGGCGCTCGCCCAAGACCGAAGTGCGGCAAAGTCCGATTCACGGCAAAGGGCTATTTGCTGTCGCCGATATTGCCAAAGGCGAGATAGTGATGATCAAGGGCGGTCACATCGTCAGTCGCGATTTTCTGGAACGCGAAGTCACGCCCAGGCTTGGTCCAGTTGAGATCCAGATTGGCGACGATCTGTTCATCGCGCCGGTTACACAGGAGGAACGTGAAGGTTCGATGCTCTACAGCAATCATTCCTGCGACGCCAACCTCGGCCTGCGTGGTAACATTATCTTCGTCGCCATTCGCGATATCCGTGCCGGGGAAGAATTGACCCATGATTGGTGCGTGACCGACGACGACAGCTACGAAATGGAATGCAAATGCGGCTCGCCCAATTGTCGTCGCATTCTTACCGGCAAAGATTGGCAGCGGTCCGAACTGCAGGCACGCTACCACGGCTATTTCGCCACTTACCTTGCCGATAAGATCGCGGCACCACGCATTTGCTGAAAACGCCAGCCTTCCGCAAGCCTGCGAGGTGCCACAATATTTACAAAATTCGCCAACGCGGTTTTCCCGTTTTGCGATCGCTTTCCCATAAACGACACCCCCCGAGAAATGCATTGCGGTTATCGCCTCTCTTCACTCCGCGCGGCAATTGCTTCATCTTTTTCACGTTGCCGCCACCGAGGACAACGGTATCGGCGACAAAAGAGAGCTTCAGCTGGGTCACGCAGTAAAGCACTTCCCGGCGCCACGCTTTTTCGCCGAGGTGCTCCAGCCCGTCTATGCCGAGCCAGTCTTCAATTTTGCGATGATCGCGGTAGGGCAGATCACCGAGCTCGAGCGGTAAAAGGTTATTCTTCCAAACCAGGGCCGCGCCCAACCCTGTGCCCAACCCGAGAAAAAGCATGCGGCCGCTAACATGACTGCCCAGCGCCTGCATCGCGGCGTCGTTAATGACCCGGGTTGGCCTTTTCAGCGCCCGGCTAAAATTGAACTCGATCCAACCTTTGCCGAGATGTTTGGGATCTTTCACAATCTCACCTTCGCGGACTACTGAAGGAAACCCGATCGAGACGCTGGCGAATTTTAACTTCGCAGTGGTCTCGTGAAATTTCCTTACGAAATCGCGCGGCGTCATATCCGGTCCGGAATCGAATTTCAATTTGTCCTTCGTCGACATCAGCAGTTTGACGTGAGTGCCGCCGATGTCGACGACGAGAACGTTCTGTTTCATCGCGCGGCCTTGGGCAGGTAAAAACTACTCTCCGATCCCTATCGACCTGCCCAGTCGTTTGAAAACGCTGCCGCGCGCCGCCTTTTCGGAACCACCCGGGGGCCAGCATTCGACAATCTCGAGTTCAACGAAACGGAAGAGCGTCAAGCGGGCGAATTTCAGATCTAGCCGAAGATTGCGCGCGATCTGAGCGATGGAACGGGTGCCGTTGAATTGCGAGGCGAATTGTGCTTCGGCCACAGTAAGCCGCAGCCTTTGGATACGCTCAAAACCATCGCGCGTATAAGCGGGAATCCAGGCCGGGTCATAATTGGCTTTGTCGGCAAGATCCTGCACCTGGACGAAGCGCAGCGTGGCCAGCATCCAGTGCTCGATGTCCTCGTCGGCAGGCACGTTGTCGGTAAAATCGGGCAGCTCGTTCGTTTGCTCAAACGCGAACCGAACGCGCCGCGTGCTCCAGAGCTGCGCGAAAAGTTTTTGCCCATAATGCTGGATCAATTGCAGGGCCGGATCGCGCGAGATCAGGTCCTCGCGCATGAGAGGGACGAACAATGGGCAACCGGTCTGCGATTGGGTCGCTCGCGCTTGTGAGACACGTTCCGCGTCGATGTTGACTAACGTAATGGGGGCTTCCGAGCAGTAGAGCTCGGCATCGCGCGTCGTCACCAAAAGAACTCTTCCTTCCCGCGCATACAGCTCAACGTTCTCCTTCGTCCAGTAACCATGAAGCACCCCGGTGAGCTTTTCCCTGCCGATCACTCGCAGCGCGCAACTGAAGGAAAAAAAATCGGTGTTGCCGGAAAAGTAAATATTCGCCGCCCAACCCGAATCGATCGGAGCCACGGCAAAGTAAGTAGTCGGTTGCGCGAGAGAATTCGGATCACCGAAACCAGCGTGCGTCGGCTCTGATGGCGGCTGAGCAAAGGCCCCTTCGTTCCAAAGCGGCGACGAAGAAACAGGCGATTCAACTTCCCCACCAATTACATTGGTGAACTCAGAGCTCATTGCCGACTCGGGGGCAGTTTCCGGCTCCGCGCCCTCTTCGGTGGCAATTTTAGGCAGAGGTTGCTCGACCACTTTCAAGAGTAAATCGGAGGTGAATGGTTTATTGAGAACCCCCACAACGTTGGCAAAATTCGACGGCGCATTTTGTAAGTCGGCGCCGAAACCGGACATGAAAAGCACGGGGATGTCAGCGGTCGATTCATCTTCGCTGAGGAGGCGACTAACTTCATCACCGCGCAAATCGGGTAGCAAATAATCAAGCAGGATCAAATCGGGCTTTTGCTCGAGGATGGCGTGTAAACCCTCCTGCGCGGTCCCAGCCGTTACTACATCGTAGTTGGCTTCGGCCAGAATTTCCTCGACGAAACCTAAAAGCATCAAACTGTCGTCGATTACCAAAATCCGGTGTCGCTGTGAGGGGCGAATATTCTTCCGGCGCTCCCGCCGTGCGCTGGTTTCATCAACTTTGCGCACCGCTTCCATCAAAAGAAACTGCCAATCAGTATCGATCGTGCGCGGGGGCGTTTCCTCGCCGGAGACTTCCGAAATCTTCCCCCCTTTCCAGCCTACGACTTCATTGAAGGCTTCAACCCCTTCGCGCCCCGGAGTAACTGCATGACAGACCTGACCCTGATCGAAATAAACGCGCGCCTTCTCGCCCGCCGGACCGGTGAATTCCAGCGCTGATGTCGCGCCACTCATGCATTTTAGCTGGATGATGTCGGAAAGATGCAGATCACTTAGCGTACCTTGGAACTTTGCGCCTTCTTCTTCGTCAGCCGGTCGCAGGAGCGCGTGTACCAAACCTACGAAGTCCGAATGCGGAAATGGTTTTTCCAAAAAATGAATGGCGCCGATCCCGGCCGCTTGTTCGCGCTGCGACGGCAGGTGCACCGCCGTTAAGATGATTGCGCGCGCATTCGGATGGCTGGTGCGCAAATCGAGCAGGAAATCCTGACCCAAATCCTCGGCCGCATCCATGTCGAGGACGAACAGATCTGGCCGATCATCCAGGACAATGCGATGCGCCTCGTCCAGATCGTGGGCTACATCGACCACCGCTTCCGGCGCAACCTCGTGCAACGCGCTCAAAATTGACGAGAGCAATGCTTCGTCTGGCTCTAGAACCAGAATGCGCTCTTCGCGTTTAGTAGTCCGAGCAGTAGATTTTTTCACTGGGAAAAAGGCGCGCCGTCGCAAGAAACGTCCCACTGCCAACGCGCTGCCTCTAACAATTTATCCTTCTCGGCAAATGAAAAGCATTTTCTCGCTGGGGGTACGTGTTTAACGCCAACGGGGATTGTAAGGCGGCCATCCTGGCCGCCAACTAAAAGAAATGGCGGCGAAAATCGTCGGCCTACAATTCTTGGCGCTAGCGGACGGCTGGATAGCGCCGAGCCAGCTCGCGCCGGCTGGTTTTGCCGCGCTCGTTTACCGGGATCGCCTCCACGAAATAAATCCGGCGCGGCACCTGCCAACTGCTCAGCCGCGCCCGACAATGCGCGAGCAATTCTCTCTCGCTCAAGCCTTTCGCTACCACACAGGCGGCAATTTCTTCATTCCGACGCTCCGATTCGCGACCGAAAACGACCGCCGCTCGCACTCCCTGGCAGCGCAAGATTTCAGCTTCCACTTCCGCTGGATGCACTTTTTTGCCGGCAACGTTGATCAAGTCTGAGCTGCGTCCGGCGATCCGGTAACCGCCCTGCGTTTTTTCCAAAAAATCATCCGGGACAAAAACGCCGTGTCCCAGTTTGTCTTCATCCGGCTCGGGAAAGTAACCAGCAGCCACCGCTCGACTTCGCACCCGAATGAGCGACGCCGGCTCGTCGGGATCGATCTGTTCGATCTCAACTCCAGACATCGCCTCGCCAACAAATCCCGGAACCGGCTGTGCTTCGCGGGCATAACAAATCCCGCCACACTCCGATGCGCCGTAAAAGGAGTGGATCTCGCGTCCGAATTTTTCGCAAAAGGCTTGCGCGGTTTCCGGCGGCAACGGAGCTCCGGCCGAAATGCAAAGCCATAAACCTTGCAAGGATGGCGCGTCGCTCATTTCGCAAAACGACTGGTAGAAAACCGGCATTCCCGGAAAAACGGTCGCGCGAGTCGCGGCGAGGCCGTCGATGACGGCTCGCGGTATCCGATCGTTGCTGAGCGCAAGCGAAACGCCGCGTGCGATGAGCGGCGTCAGCAAATTGCTAAAGCCATAGGAGTGCGAAATTGGGATGACGCCGAAGTTCGAGTCGCGCTGGCTGATGCCCATTGTCTCGCAAATGTTCTCGCAATCGGCCAGCAATTGTTCGCTGCGAAAACGGACCGCGCGCGGCGCGGCGGTCGTCCCAGACGTGAGCTTCAACAGCGAGGGTCGATCGTTGCCCCAATCGTTCACCCTAATCTCTGTTGTAGCTGCCGCCGTCTCCGGCGGCAGAATTTGGACGTCCCTGCCGCCGGAGACGGCGGCAGCTACAACGCGGCAGATTTCGAACGCACTTTGCTTTTGTTCATCGCTGATCGTTTGTTCTAGCGGAAGAACGACCAGTTGCCTCCGCAGGCACGCTAGAAATAATGATGGCCAATCCGGATGGTTCCCAATTTGAATCGCGATAACTTGACCTGGTGGAATCGCCGCCAGCTGAGTCGCAAAATGACCTGCGCGCTCCTCAATTTCAGAAAATGTGCGCGCAATTTTCCCCTGCGCGTCAAGAATGGCGGCGCGTTGGCGATTTTTCTCGAGCGTCTCTTCCCACGCCTCGAGAATCGGGTCGTCTAATGTCGTCCTCACTTGCGAATTTGCCCTTTCGCGGCTAAAGTTTCTGCTTGTTTTTCAACATGAAGGTGGACATTCATCCCGATTATCAGGAGACCGATATCGTTTGCGCGTGCGGCGCGGTTTATCACACCCGCTCCACCAAACGAGACATTAAAATCGGCATCTGCGCTGCCTGCCATCCGTTTTTTACCGGCGAACAAAAATTCGTCGACACCGCCGGGCGCGTGGAAAAGTTCGCGCGTCGTTACGGCAGCACCAAGGCCGCCCGCGCCACCAAGGCTTAGCTGAATGTAGAGGCGCTCGCCGCGGCGAGCGCCTGCGCCAACGGCTGACACAGCCACCGCTACAACAATCATGGACTTTGATCTTCTCATTCAACGTAAACGCGAGCGTTTCGAACAACTCGAGTGCGAAATCGCCGACCCGTCCCTTTTCGAAAATCGCAATCGTGCTGGCGAAATCATGCGGGAACACGCGAACGTAAAGGCGTTACTGGCGAAATGGAACGAATTGTCGAGCGCGCGAATGCAACTGGCAGACAATCGCGAACTCGCCAACTCGACCGACGTCGACCTGGCCCAAATGGCGCAGGAAGAAATTCCAGCGCTCGAAAAACGGGTCGCCGACCTCGAACGCGAGATGCAGGTGGCTTTGCTTCCGCCGGACGAAAATGAAAATCGCGACGCCATCATTGAGATCCGTGCGGGCACGGGCGGGAGCGAGGCGGCCATTTTCGCCGCCGATTTATATCGAATGTACAATCGCTTTGCCGAGTCAGCCGGATTGAAAATCGAGAGTATGGACTCGAGTCCATCGGAGCTTGGTGGATTAAAGGAAGTGATTTTCAAGGTGAGTGGCGAATCGGTTTTTCGAAAATTGCGTTACGAAAGTGGGGTGCACCGGGTCCAACGTGTGCCCGCAACCGAGGCGCAGGGGCGCATTCATACCAGCACCGCCACGGTCGCGGTTTTGCCGGAAGCGGAGGAAATCGATCTGGAATTAAAACCCGAAGAACTTCGTATCGAAGTTTGCCGCTCCGGCGGACCAGGCGGCCAGGGCGTAAACACGACTGACTCCGCAGTGCAGATTTTGCATATTCCCACGGGTACAATCGTCCGCTGCCAGGACGGGCGGAGCCAGCAAAAGAACAAGGAGAAAGCGCTCAATGTTTTGCGCTCGCGATTGCTCGAAACCAAACAACGTGAAGAAGCGGAGAAATACGCCGCCCATCGCCGGAGTCAGATCGGATCGGGCGGCCGCGAAGAAAAAATCCGCACTTACAACTTTCCGCAGAACCGCGTCACTGACCACCGCATCGGGCTCACTCTTTACAATCTGGACCGGTTTATGGAAGGCGAGCTCGGGGAAATGATTTCAGCGCTGCAAGCTACCGATTTGGCCGAACGATTGAAAGACAGCGCGCTGAGCGCGTAATGGAAACGCGTCTTGCGTCTTTATTGATTGTCATTCCGAGCCGCGCAGACAATGCCAGTCCGGCTCGGACTGAGGAACCTCGCATCGCTCGCCCACGCTCGCTTCGTCGGAGAGGTCCTTCGCCATCTGTGCGGCTCAGGATGACGGCATTTGGAGCACGGGGTTTATGACGGTGCTCGACGTTCTGCAATCCACCACCGCCTATTTCAAAAAACGCGGGATCGAAAATCCGCGCTTGAACGCCGAGCATTTGCTGGCGCATTCCCTCGGGCAGAAAAGGCTCGACGTTTATCTCGAGTTCGAGCGCGATCTCGCCGAGCCCGAACTGGCACCTTTACGCGAGCTTGTCCGGCGGCGAGGACAAAACGAGCCGCTCCAACATTTGCTCGGCACGATCGAATTTTGCGGAAACATCTTTCTCTGCGACAAACGCGCGCTCGTTCCGCGACCGGAAACGGAAGAATTTGTCGGGCTGGTTGAATCGAAAATCGTGAATCGTGAATCGAGAATCGTCGATCTCGGGACTGGTTCGGGTGTGATCGCGCTTTCTCTGGCACAAAAATTTCCCGAGGCGGAAATCATCGCCACCGATATTTCGGCCGACGCGCTGTTGCTGGCGCGTGAAAATGCCGTCCGGCTTGGAACCGCTCGTGTTCAGTTTCTCAAAAGCGACCTGTTAGAGAATGTCGGTGGGAAATTCGACTTAATCGTCGCGAACCTGCCCTACATTTCCCGCCACGATCGAGACCAGCTCGCGCCCGAAGTTTTGCGCGATCCGGAAGTCGCCCTTTTTGCCGGCGTGAAGGGCGATGAAATTATTCGCCGATTGATTGAGACGGCGCCATCGCACCTGAGCCGCAAGGGGTTGCTCGCGTTGGAGATCGGGCTCGGCCAGGAACCCGCCCTAATCGACTTTTTGCGCGATAAAAATTACGGCGACATCGAGGCGAAAAACGATTATTCAGGTAGAACGCGTTTTCTCTTTGCCCGGTATGGATAAGATACTTGTGCATGGCGGGAATTCCCTCGCCGGTTCCATCAAGGTCAGCGGTTCTAAGAACTCCGCCCTTCCCATCCTTGCCGCGACCCTGCTGACGCGCGAGCCGTGCACGATCCATCGCGTGCCGGACCTGAGCGACACGCATTACATGTTGCAAATTCTCACCCATCTCGGCGCCCAGGTGGAACGCGCCAGCGGGATTGTCACCGTCACCGCCGACACAGTGCAATCGGTCGCCCCGTATGACGTTGTGCGAAAAATGCGGGCATCGGTTGGCGTGCTCGGCCCGCTCCTCGGGCGTTGCAAAGAAGCGACCGTCTCCCTGCCGGGAGGTTGCGTCATCGGCGATCGGCCAATCGATTTGCATTTGAAGGGCTTCGAAGCCCTCGGCGCGGCGGTGCGAGTGGAGGGCGGTAACGTGAAAGTTTTTGCCCCGAAACTAGCCGGCGCCGTGATTAATTTGCGCGGCAAATTCGGACCCACTGTTCTCGGCACTGACAATGTGATGATGGCTGCCGTTCTCGCCGAAGGCACAACCGTAATCGAAGGCGCGGCGCAAGAGCCGGAAGTTTGCGATCTGGCTGATTTTCTCAATAAGATGGGCGCGAAAATCGAAGGCGCCGGGACACGAAGAATAATCATCGAGGGCGTTAGCGAATTACATGGAGCGGAGCACGACATCATTCCCGACAGGATCGAAGCTGGCACTTTTCTGGTGGCGGGCGCAATAGCTGGCAGCGGAGTGACCGTTAATCGAGTTGAGCCAAAACATCTTACGGCGATTACCGATGCGCTGAGCGGTTGTGGATTTAAAATCGAAGCGAAGAAACAAACCATAACCGTTTCACCAAATGGTGCGCCAAAGCCGTTGGAAATCACGACGGAGCCCTACCCCGGATTTCCGACCGACATGCAGGCGCAAATGTGCGCGTTGCTTTCCACCACCGAGGGAATCAGCGTGATCACGGAGAATATTTTCCCGCAGCGTTACATGCACGTGGCCGAGCTGAAACGGATGGGCGCCCAGGTGCAAATGGAAGGCGCAACCGCAGTGATTCAGGGCGTGGAGCGATTGACCGGCGCGCCGGTGATGGCGAGCGATCTGCGCGCCTCAGCCGCCCTGGTGCTCGCGGGACTGAAGGCCGACGGAATCACCGAAGTGAGCCGCGTCTATCATATCGATCGCGGCTACGAACATCTCGATGAAAAGCTGAGCGAGCTGGGTGCACACATCGAGCGAGTGAAAGCCTGAACCGTTGTAGCACAGCCATCTTGGCTGTGGGGCCAGCGGGCATCTTGCCCGCTGATCGTGGCGTTCGAAGAAAAGCAAGAAGCGGCGGTGCCTTGCACGGAGGGTGCCGGCGACGCGTGAGCCTACTCCTGCTTGCGTTCTTTGGAAATAAGCGAGACGCTTGTTCTACTTATGGAAACGACCCCACCGTCTTCTTCGTCTTCTTCGTCAGCTGATGTCCGGACCTGGAACGTTCTTTGCCACGCCAGCGCGCTCCTGGGATTCTTCTTTCCCTGGGCTGGTCACATCCTGGCGCCTTTAATCGTGTGGCTGGTAAAACGCGGCGATTCTCCCGAAATCGATGCGTACGGAAAAGAATCGGTCAATTTCCAGCTTTCGATGCTTATTTACTCAATAATCTCTGGCATCCTATGTCTGGTGCTGATCGGATTCGTTTTGCTGGCGATCTTGCACGTTCTCAACGTCGTCTTTGTCATCATCGCCTCCATCCGCGCGAGCGAAGGAAATTTTTATCGTTATCCGCTCACGATCCGTTTTCTGAATTAGAAAATTGCGTGCTCGTCGATGCCCGAGTCAACGCGTTCGAATCGTGCCCTGCCCCTAGGCGACGCCTACCTCGCCGTGAACTTTTGAATCGTCGCGTTGCAACATTGGATCGGACGCTTCCTGCTGGGCGGCGCAGCCGGTTTCGAAAATCGCAACTGCGAGAAGCAAACAGTATAGGAGTCGCACAAAGTATTTCGCGTTAGTTTAATAAGATGTGAATCCAGCGTCCGCGGACAAAGCAACCGAGCCTTCGACCACCGGGATTGTCATTTCGTTCATTGTGCCGGCCTATAATGAAGAAGCGGAACTGCCGGGAACGCTTCGCGCCATTCGTTCTGCCGCTACCGGTTATGAGCACGAGATTGTGCTGGTGAATGACGGATCGACTGACGCAACGGGCCCAATAGGGGAAGAATTCGGGGCGCTCTTGATTTCGATCGAGCGTCGACAAATCGCCGCCGCGCGTAACGCGGGAGCCGCCGCTGCGCGCGGCAACATTTTTATTTTCGTCGATGCTGATACCCGGATCGGACCAGAACACGTGCGCGGCGCAGTGGAAGCGCTCGAGAGCGGTTGTGCCGGGGGAGGTGCGCGGCTGGCGACTGATCGTGAAATTCCGCTCTGGGGCAGAATCTTTTTCCGCGTTTTTACTACTCTGTATTTTGGACTCAACCTCGGCGCCGGCGCGTTCCTCTTCACCACGCGGGGGAACTTTCTGGCGGTCGGCGGCTTCGATGAGATCTATTTTGCGAGCGAAGAAATCTTTTTTACCACCGCCCTGAAACGTCTGGGACGATTCAGGCTATTGCGCGAACCAGCCATGACCTCGGGGCGAAAACTGCGGATGTATTCAGGTTGGAAAATTTTTACCCGCTCTCTTTCTTTGATTTTCGGCGGTCCGCGTGGGGTCATGTCACGGAAAAAGCTCGACATGTGGTACGGTGGCGAGCGCGAGAAACGCATCGGCTAAGGGCGAAAAGTGATGGTCAGCTGCGAATCGACCGTGTACTGTCGCGCCATCTAACCGCAAAAAACCTATGCTACACATCATCTGGCACATCATTGTTGGTTTCGTTGTCGGTCTGGTCGCGCGCGCTGTCATGCCCGGCGCACAAGCCATGGGACTGATCAAAACGACCCTGCTCGGGATCGTAGGCGGCGTTGTCGGTGGATTAATTGGGCGGCTCTTTTCCAAGCCGGAACCGGGCTCGGCCTTTCATCCCGCCGGGTTCATCATGTCAGTCATCGGCGCCGTTATTGCCCTCTTTCTTTGGACGCGATTGGCGCCCGCCGGCTAGTGTTGGAAACGAAGATTCGCAATTTCACAAGCAATGAGGAAGTGCGCGAGTTGGTGCGCGCCTTCGAGGAAGCGACGATTCTGCCTTCGCAATTCCACCACTGCGCCCACATTGCGGTGGCGTTAACTTATCTCGCTGAAGCCCCCCTCGATGACGCGACCGTACGGATGCGGCAGACACTGCAAAAATTCACACAGCGCCACGGCGTTAATGTTTATCACGAAACCGTGACGCGTTTTTGGATGAAGCTGCTCGATCATCTTGCGACCACTCATTACCGCGACATGCCGTTGTGGCGCCGAATCAATTTGATCGTGGAGCGCTGGATCGCAGCGGATCCGATTGCTGCGCATTATTCGCGCAGCGTTATCAGTTCACATGCCGCGCGCGAATCGTGGATCGCGCCCGACCGTTTGCCGCTACCGTTTTAACTTGAGGGCGCATTGCAGCTAATGGAGGGTGGGGCTCTGCGACGCCGGAACCGCCAGTCCCGGACCGGGCTCGCGGGAGCTCGCCCCTCCATGTATTAATGACGCGACCTCGTCCGTCGCCAGGTGCGATAGGTTCTTGTGAGCGAACAGGGATCGCCGGGCCGTGAGCGTCTCCACACTTATCTCAACGATCATCTGGCTGGTTCGGTCGCGGCGATCGAATTACTCGACGATCTGATCAAGCATCATTCGGAAGACCGGTTCGGAAAAATCTTTCGCGATCTATGCGATGAGATTGAGGCCGATCAAGAAACGCTGCGCAATTTGATTCGGAAACTCGGAGCCGAGGAAAGCGCCGTGCGCAAGGCCGGTGCGTGGCTGGCCGAGAAATTTAGTCGGGTAAAAATCGGGGATGCGGACGACAGTGCAGAGCTGCTTCAAGTGCTGGAAGGACTGGCGCTCGGAATTTCCGGCAAGCAGCTTTTGTGGCGATCGCTGGCCGCGACCGAGGCGAATTTTCCGGCATTGCAAGGAAGTGATTTCAGTGAGCTGGAAAAGCGCGCGCACGATCAGTTTGAGCGCGTCGAAGGGTTGCGCATGCAAATGGTACGCGAAGCGTTTCGCGCGTAGATCGAGCGAATAATTAACTCCCTGGGCTCGCGCGCTGAACTCTGGGGAGCATAGGCTGCCAGCCTGTTCATCTCGGCAGCTTGCCGAGGTGCTGCGTACGCTATTTGGTAGAGTTCCGCGCACCTGTTGCAGGCAAGGCTGCCGGCAACTACAGGCTGGCAGCCTGTGGTCCCTCCAGAAAGGAGACGCGTACGCTACCCTTTGCATGTGCGCGAATTCGGCGAGACCCTTTCCGCTAATGAAAGTTTTTGTCGCAGTCAGTCTCGTGCTCACAAGTTCGCTCCTCGCGCAAACACCAGCGCCTGCTCTCTCCAGCGGCAAACATCCATTCACCTTCGAAGACATGATGAAGCTCAAACGCGTCGGCGCGCCGGTGCCGTCGCCGGATGGGAAATGGGTCGTATTCGACTGCGAAGATGTCGATCTCGAGGCGAACAGAGAAATCTCGCATTTGTGGATCGTGCCAGCGCAAGGGGGCGAATCACGCCGGCTCAACCCGACCCCAAACCATGAGGAACGGCCACGTTTTTCGTCTGACGGGAAACAGCTCATATGGACATCGAAAGCGACCGATCCGACACAAATTTGGATGTGCGATTTTGATTCGAATGCCGGCGCGCTCGCCGGTCAGCCGCATCAGGTCACGAATATTTCGACTGGCGCGGATGGCGGTATCTGGTCGCCGGATGGGAAGAATATCGTGTTTGTCTCGGCGGTGTATCCGGATTGCGCTGATGATGCGTGCAATAAACAGCGCGATGAAGAGCTAAAGAAGAGCAAAGTCAAAGCGAAGATTTTCACGCGCTTGTTCTATCGGCACTGGAACACCTACACCGAATTCAAACGCAACCATCTGTTCGTCGTTAGCACTGATGCAAATCGTCGCACAGACATCTTGTCTGTGGGGACAGCGGGCGTCTCGCCTGCGGAATCTTCGAGTGTCTCGCGCGCTGCATCTGAAACACCGGACAAGATGTCCGGTGACCCCACAGGCAAGATGCCTGTGCTACGTGAAAGCGAGCCGCGCGATTTAACGCCTGGCGATCACGATGTCCCGCCGTTCCATCTCGGCGGGCAAGACATGTATGCGATTTCGCCGGACGGCCAGGAAATGGCTTACACCAGCAACATCGATGAAGTGGAGGCCACCAGCACGAACAACGAAATTTTCATCGTGCCGATGGCCGGCGGCACGCCCAAGAAAATTTCCACAAGCCCCGGCAGCGATTCGACGCCGCTCTATTCGCCGGATGGAAAATACATCGCCTGGCGATCGCAAGCCCGCGCCGGCTTCGAAGCCGATAAATGGCGGCTCTTTGTTCAAGATCGACAATCGGGAGAAACACGCGATCTGACGGAGACGTTTGATCGTTGGGTCGGGAGTTTCACATGGAAGAGCGATTCATCGCTCATCATCTTTGCCGCGGATGATCGTGGAGGCTCGGAACTGTGTGCTGCTTCGCCGGAAGGAAAGTTGTTTTATCCATCCGAGCTCTTCTCGTCCACGTCGTCGAAAACCGAGATCCCGCTTCACTACGACGATCTTGTTTACTCCGATCACAACCTTTATTTCGGTTTAGCGCAGATTGATGCGCCAACCGAAATCTGGCAGGTCAATGGACGCATCGGGGAAAGCTACGCACAGCGCGGCAGCGTAAAGATGTCCGGCGTAACTGGAATGAACCACGCGCTGTTGTCACAGATCGACATGCAGCCCGTGGAGTCGTTCACCTTCAAAGGCGCGAACAACGAGGAGGTACAGGGATTTATGGTCAAGCCGCCGGGATTCGATCCTAACAAGAAATATCCGCTAAAATTTTTGATCCATGGCGGGCCGCAAGGAGCGTGGGGAAACGAGTGGACGTATCGATGGAACGCAGAGTTGTTCGTGGCCAATGGCTACGTCGTGGTGATGATCAACTTCCACGGCTCAACCGGTTATGGGCAGAAGTTTACGGACTCGATCAGTGGCGATTGGGGCGGCAAACCGTATGTCGATCTGATGAAGGGGCTCGATTACGTGGAGAAAACATATCCCTTCATCGACAAGAATCGCGAGGCCGCACTGGGCGCGAGCTACGGCGGTTACATGGCCAATTGGTTGTTAGGCCACACCGATCGCTTCAAGTGCATCGTGTCGCATGACGGGATTTTCAATACGGAATCTGGTTACGGAACGACGGAAGAGCTTTGGTTCCCAGAATGGGAGTTTAAAGGGCCGCCGTGGAAACAGCGCGAGCTGTATCGGAAATTTTCGCCAGATCTCTTCGCCGACAAATTCAAAACGCCGGCGCTGGTGATTCACGGTCAGAATGATTATCGACTCGATGTCAGTGAAGGTTTTCAGCTTTTCACCACGCTTCAGCGACTGAAGGTGCCGTCAAAGATGTTGTATTTTCCCGATGAAGGGCACTGGGTGCTGAAGCCGCAGAACTCGCGGCTGTGGTACAAAACGGTGAACGACTGGGTGGATCAGTGGTGCAAGAGGAACACAGGTCTG
>Ga0209808_1000850_pt1 | contig 15375 bp, 10 predicted proteins | sample GraSoiAngelo_157_FD_186171 | JGI IMG/M metagenome (GOLD analysis project Ga0209808, IMG submission 186171) | Grasslands soil microbial communities from the Angelo Coastal Reserve, California, USA - 14_1009_16_20cm (SPAdes) (version 2) | ecosystem: Environmental > Terrestrial > Soil > Grasslands ... | reverse complement strand
CCCGGTGGCAGGGGGCGATCGCCTCGATCAGGGGCGTGAGCGCCGCAGGGGGACTCGGTGTCGGGGTCCGCGCGAGCGGCTCGAGGTGCACTCCGATCAGCAGCACGCGCTGAATTGCCTGGTGCAGCGCCATACCCGCTCAGCCGATGATCTCGTACGTGGTGGCGAAGATCGGGGGCGACACGACACCGAGGCTCCCATCGCCGTAATCGACCAGCCAGTCGCCGGCACTGCCCCGTAGCCGGGACACGCCGTCGGCCAGCAGCACCTCGAAGGCTTCCGTCATCGGCACCGCCATGATCCGGTAGGGAAGGCTCGCATAGCGTCCCGACTCGCCGACGCTCGTCGGCGGCACCGGCCGGTATTTCTCGGCAAAGCGCTCCCGCGAGACGCGCCAGTGCTCGCCGGAGACACCGGTGAGGATCGCGTCCCCGGGACGGGCATGGACCACTCCTTCGCGGCTCTGCACGGTGCAGGGAACGGGCGTGAACCGCGCCTCGATCTCGCGGACGAGCTTGCGCGCCCAGACCCGCCGCGGATCGTTGCTGATGAGGCTCGAGTATCCGGGCTGTCCGCTCGAGCGGTAGCTCTCAGCCATGGCGCAACACGTCCGGGCTCAACAGCCTGCCGGGGTGCGGACCGACGGCGCGTCCGACGTTGTTATTGACCCGAGTCTGCCGCAACGCAGCGCGCGCTGCAATTAACGCCTGAGACCGCTCGGGCCGGGGCACGAGTCTCGCGCCCCGGCCTCGGGGCTCACCACCGTGGGCAGTGCGGTCAGCCGGCGCAGGACCCTGTGGTGACGACCTTCTTGTTGGGCTTGAGCTGGTACGTGAAGTACGGCACTGCGACGCGGAAGGTCTGCGGATCGTTGTTCGCGCAGTGCCCGGGACTCTGCTGCGAGCAGAGCGGGCTCGCCAGGTGATCGTCCGCGTAGGCGATGTTGGCGCGATGCTGCGGATCGAGAGCCACCTGGAAGAAGTCCGCAAGACTGCGACTGTCGCCGCCCGAGCAGCCCGTGCCGCTGGTACAGACCGTTCCCGAATGAATGATGTGGTCGCTCGCGACGTGCTGCGCGAACGACGGTACCGCGTCGTGGCCATTGACGCTCTCGGCCATGTAGACGTTCCACTTCGCCCAGCAGTCGGTGGTCCCGCCGGCGCAGGATGGCTGCATCGCGGCGACGCTGTTCGAATTCCCGGGAAGGCTCGAGCCGAGCCACGTGACCAGCACGTGACCGTTCGCGTCCGCGGCGACCCAGGGAAAGACGTTGGGCTTGCCAGCGGTCGCTCCGCCGTTCACGCGCACCGGTACGGTCCAGTGTCCTCCCGCGTCGGAGGACGACGAGAGGAAGATGCTTTGGTTGTCCGACCAGACGACGTAGACGTGGCCGAAGTTGTCCACGGCGAGCGCCGGAAAGATGTTCGCGGTGCCGGTGGTGGCTCCGGGCGAGCCGGCGGGGCTCGTGAAGACTTTGTGGTCCGTGAAGGTGAAGGACACGGCGCCGAGCTTGGCGTCGGTGGACACGCCGACGTAGACGGTGCCAAGCGGTGCGCTGTGGGCGTTATCGATCGCATTGTCGGGCGCCACGAATGCGGCGTAGAGATTCCCCTTGCTGGGGCACCCGCTCGTGTTGCGGTCGACCTTGATCTGTGCCGCCACGTTCGCGCTGTCCGTCGGCACGACGCTGCCGGCGGCGGGGAGAGTCGCGGCGTCGATGGCCTCGCCGGCGCCGGCGGCGTAGGTGAGTCCGCCGTCGCTCGAGCGCTGCACCTCGATGTTGAAAGTGGCCACATCGTGATAGCTCATGTAGACCGTGGAAGGATCGTCGACCGCATCGTTCCACATGCGGTCGTCGCCCGAAACCGCCGCGCTGAGCAGGTTCGGCGGAGTGAAGAAGGTGTCACCGCGATTCCTGGAACGGGTCGCGGTCACGCCGGGAACGAGCGCGAGGCTGGTCAACGCGAGGTTCGGAATGGCGGAGTTGTTCGGGTCGGGGGCGTTCACGGCGATGTCGGCGTCACCGCCTCCGGGCGCCACGCCGAGGTTGGTGGGACTGCCGACGTTCTGGGCGCATCCGCCGCCGCTCAGTCCGAAGATGCCGCAGTTGTCGGGCTGGCCCTCGTACTTGAAAGGCAAGGTGCCGTTAGCATTCGGCGAGCCGTCGATGGACGCATCCCAGCGCCACAGATCGACGCCCCCGGGCACGCCGCGGATCGACTCGACGTAGATCGTCCCCTGGGAATCGACGCGGTCGCCGGGCTCGACGCCTTGCACGATGAACGCGAGGGGGCTCAGCCCCGTCGGAACCGGAGCGAGCTGAGGCAGACACAGGCTCTGGCTGGGGCTGAAGCCGTCGATGCCCGCACCGACGAAGGCCGGGATGGCCTCGGCGCCGCCTCCGGCACCCGTCTGGCTCGGGCACAGGTGCTCGTTCGCCGGATCGGGATTGGAAGTCTGCGCGACGCTCCGGTCGGCGGTAGCGGTCCAGATCAACGAGGCCAACAGCGCACACAGGAACGGCCTGAGCGGCCATGACGCTAGGGGGTTGCGCATGGGTGTTTCCTCCGTGAAAGCTCCCCGCACCGCCTTATAGGCGCCCGCGCCGCTTCCGGCAATGAGGTGTGTACGGTAGTCCGTCCGGGAACGCCGCGCCGTAGCCCGGGCGAAGGCTTGACCGATCGGTGCTTCGGCACACGAGCGCCGTGGCGCTCACTGCGGGAATGAAGGCAGCGGGCTTCCCCTCCAGAGGGAGGCCCATTTCGAGGGTTGCGGGCCCATGTCGAACTCGAGCAGCCCACCGGCCTCGATCTGAGCGTAGGTGACGATCGGGATATCGAGTGGCCGGCCATTCAAGTGCGCGGACTGGATGTAGAGATTGGCCGCGGAGCTCGCCGGTGCCGACACCACGAAGCGCCTGCCGTTCGGCACATCGAGCGTCGCCTTGCGGAACAGCGGGCTGCCGATCATGTATTCGCCCGACACCGGATCGAGCGGATAGAAGCCGAGCGCGGTGAAGATGTACCACGCGGACATCTGGCCGCAGTCCTCGTTGCCCGCCACGCCGTCAGGGCGATTTTTGTAATAACGGTCGGCGATCTCACGCACCCGAAGCTGCGTCTTCCAGGGCTGACCGCTGAAGTCGTAGAGATAAGCGTAGTGGTGGCTCGGCTCGTTGTCGTGCTGGTTGTGCCCGCCCCGGAAGAGCTCATCGAGTCGCGCATTGAACTTGCCCGGCCCGCCCATGAGCGCCATCAGCCCCGGGATGTCGTGGAGCACGGAATAGGTGTAGACCCACTGGTCGCCCTCGGTCCAGCCGTCCTCGGGGCGCGCCCAGGAGCCGTCCGCGTGCTTCGCCTGCATGAAGCCGCGCGCGCTGTTGTAGAGGTTGCGGTAGTTGTGCGCGCGATTGACGAAGAAGCGGTAATCCGCCTTCCGGCCCACGGCTCGCGCGACCTGCGCGACCGCATAATCGTCGTAGGCGTCCTCGAGCGTTTCCGAGGCTGACTCCGCGGTCTTGTCGACCGGGATGTAGCCGAGCTGCTTGTAGTAGGTGAGGCCGGGGCGGGCCTCATAGGGGACACCGGGCTGGCGGTCGTGCCAGTCGCGCGTCGTATCGCCCTCCGGCGGGGTCATCGCGTCCTTGTAGACGGCGGCGTACGCCAGCTGATAGTCGAAGCCGTGGAAGCCCTTGTTGATGGCCTCGGCCACCAGCGCGTCCGCGTGCGTGGCGATCATGATGTTGGTGTAGGAGGGATTCGGCCACTTCGGCATCCAGCCGCCCTCCCGGTAGTCCTGCAGGAGCGAGCGCACCATGTCGTCGATGCGCTCGGGGGCAAGGAGCGTCAAGAGACTGTTCTCGGCGCGGAACGTGTCCCACAGCGAATACGCGGTGTAGGACACGCCCTCGTGCACCTGGTCGTCGAAGGCGCTGTAGTAGCGTCCGTGCTCCGAGATGAGCTTCGGATAGAGCAGCGCGTGATAGAGACCCGTATAGAAGATGCGGCGTTGCTCGTCGGTGGCGCCTTCGATGGACAGCATGCCGAGCTTGCCGTTCCAGATGCGCGCGAGCTGCGTGCGCACGCCCTCGAAGTCCCAGGCGGGAATTTCCGCCTCCAGATTCGCGCGCGCCTGCTCGATGCTGATGAACGAGGTGCCGACCTTCGCCTCCACGACCCGGCCGGCCGCGGTATCGAAGCTCGCGTACGCGCCGACATTCGGCCCTGCGGCCGTGGTGCCACCCGGCTCGGCGGCCTCGCGCAGGTACACGCCGTGCGTGGCGAGGCTCCTGTTGAACCTGACCACGAAATAGCCCTTGAAGTTCGGCAGCGATACATTGGTGAGGTGTGCGTCCATGCGGTCGGGGTTGTAGCCGGCGATCTCGCGCGCCGCGGGATCCACGCGCACGAATCCCTCGATGTGCGGGCGCGTCGCCTCGACCACGACACTGGCCGTTGCATTCTCGGGAAAGGTGAAGCGCATGAGGCCGCAGTGGTCGGTTGCGGTGATCTCGGTGCGGATCTGCCGCGAGTGTCCGGCAGCGACGAGCACCGAGTAGTAATACGGCGTCGCGATCTCGTCGGCGTGGCGGAACGGCAGCTTGCGGCTGTCGGGGGCAATCTTGACCGCGTCGACCTCGGGGGCGAGCGTGACGTAGCCGTAGTCCCCCATCCAGATCGCGGGCTGATGCGTGCCGATGAACCCCGCGATGGTGTCGTCTTCAAAAGCGTACGAGCTGACGCTGATGCGGTTCTCGCGCGTCTGCGCGGTCCAGTTGGTCATTCCAAAAGGGGTGGTCACGAAGGGCATCGTGCCGCCGTAGTCCGATCCGCCGCCGCCGCCGCTACCGGTGCCGATGTACGGGTTGACCCACTCGAGGGAGGGGGTAGCTTCATGGCGAGCCGCTGCCACCGGGGCTGGTACCCGCGGCTGATCGGGTGCGGGGTCACGAGCGGCCGCGGCGTCCGGCGAGCCCGCGATGCAGAGCGCCGCAAGGATCAATACGCCGGCGATTCGTCGCAGCGCGATGATGTCGGGAATCATGCGCGGGCTACGCTTTCAATAGGGGGTGGTCGGCGGGCAGCTGTCGCGCGTACCAGATCGCCAGCTTGTGGCGGAGCGCGGCTTCGCTCACCTGAGACTCCGGGAGCGGCTGGATCAGCTTGTCGTGCACGAGCAGCCGGTACACATAGAGGAGTTTCTCGCTCGCGGAATCGCCGGGCTCGAATTCCACCGCGCCGCGTTTCTCGGCGTACTCGATGGCGGCGAACAGCGCCGCCTTGAACAGTGCGGATTCGTTCTTCAGTTTCTTCATGCGGGCGGATCGCGTCGCTTCGCCTGATGCACGCGCGTTCCCTAGTGTACCTTGCGGCCCCGGGCTCGCGTGGCTCTCGCGCTCGCCCCGCAATCGGGACACAATTCCGCTCATGACACTCGTTCTCGCGGAATTCTCCGCTCCCTGGAGCCGCTCGGTGCGCGTGGCCCCAACGACTTCGCATCCGACGGCCATGGCGGCGTCTACTGCCGTACGTCACCAACATCGCCTTCGGACCGAACGGTGCCGACACCGCACCCCGGGGGCGGTGCCGTTCGAGGCGGCGGCGCATCTGGTCTCGCGCGGCATCACCGTCGACGACGACACGGTGCGAACGGCGATGCGCATCGCCTTCGAGGAATTCAAGATCGTGCTCGAGCCGAGCACGCTTTTGCTGCGGGAGGCGCTGGAGATCGTGCCGGCCGGCAGCGACGGGTGTCACAGCGCTCCGGCCACACTGTGCAGCGCGCCGCTCGTGCACCAAGCTTTCCCGCGATTGGTTGACCAAGAGAACGTGACGTGGCTTTCCAACTTTCTCTCTCGCGCCCGGCCATAGGGCATTCCCAGTACGACGGGGTGAGCGCTGGATGCTGCGTCGCCGCAAATCCTGTGGCTACCCTGGGGGATTCACCCCAATCGCGCGATGGGTCGGCTGTCCGAGAGGCGGACCGAGCTAGGTGGGCATGCCCTCCAGGGGTGAACGGAGCGACAGGACGGTAAGGAATGCCGGCAGAACTCGTGACAGCAGCTATTTGAGGGGTATCTCAGACGCGAGATTCAGCTCGACGCGCGCGTCGGACGCTCGGATTACGCTTACGGTCGCGATACACTAAGAGAGGGGGATTAATCGATTCGCTGACGCTCCAAGCGTGTGCACCCCGGAAGCGGGCGGGTCGTGTACAAAAGCAGCAAAACAAGAAGAGATCCACGATGTTCCGGCAAGCCCGTGTCGTCTCGCGAGGACTCGCCTGCGTTCGAGCGATAGCCTTGTTCGTCATGCTGCTGTCGGCCACAGCCGTCGATAGCAAGCCCACTTCGGGCGCGAGTTTCGGCGGGCTGGTGGCGATCGCCGACGGTGAGCCTTTCACGATTATCCGCGGCGCCAACCTCGAGACGGCGACCAAGGGCGTCACGCTCGCTGCCGGGGACATCATCGAGACCGGACCTGGGGCATTCCTCGCGATCGAGATGCCGGGAGGGAGCCTGCTGGGCATTGGGCCGTCCACGCGACTTTATTTGATGCAACGCACCGATACCCCGACGATCGTCGTGCTGTCAGGTTGGGTGAAAGTGGACATCCGCTCGAAGGCGGCTCCCTTACGGGTGTTGGGCCCGAGGATGGGGATTCAGAGCCGGCAGGCGGTGCTGGTGTTGTACACCGATCAACGTGCCGACCAGGTGTTCGATGAGACGGGGCCTGGAACCTTGCTGACCCGTGACGATGCGGCCACCCGTACGGGCAGGGAAACCCAGACCAATCAGTTCTTCGTGCGCGAAGAGCGTTCGGACCCGGTGACGCAACCACGCCCGGCGGCGGACTTTGTCGCGAAGATGCCGATCCCATTCAGGGATCCTCTCCCGGAACATGCCTCCGCAAAGTTGAACAAGAAGGCCTCGCCGCAAGTGGTTCGCGAGGTCAACTATTCCGACGTCGAGAGCTGGATCAACATGCCGCGTGACTGGCGCTGGGGTTTCATCACACGGTTCCGCCGCCGGCTCAACGACCCGGCTTTCTTCGCGGCCATGGATACGCACATGTCGCAACATCCGGAGTGGCACGACATCCTGCATCCACCACCGCCACCCTACGAGGACGTCCCACCCGGTCCGCATGCTCCGCCTCAAACGAGTCAAACAGGCCCCCCCCGATGAAACTGCTCCTCAAAGTCAACATCGTGATGATCGTCGTATTCCTCGTTGGCCTGGCGGCGAGCTACAACGTTGCTGACCGGCTGCTGCAGCAAAACGCGCGCAGCGAGATTCAGGACAACGCCCGCATCATGATGGAGTCGGCGCTGGCGGTACGGCGCTACACCGTGTCGCAGATCAAGCCGCTGCTCGACACTCAGATACGCTACAAGTTCCTGCCGCAGACCGTGCCCTCCTATTCGGCCACTGAGTACTTCAACATCCTGCGCAAGAGCTTTCCGGAATATGCCTACAAGGAAGCGACGCTCAATCCCACCAACCTGCGCGATCGCGCCGTCGACTGGGAGGTGGACGTGGTCAACCATTTTCGCGAGAACGCCGACGCCAAGGAACTGGTGGGGGAGCGCGAGTCGGCCACCGGTAGGACGCTGTATCTGGCCCGCCCGCTGCGAATCCTCGATGAGAAGTGCCTGGAGTGTCATAGCAGCGTGACCGCGGCGCCGCAGACGATGCTGGACCTGTATGGCACGGCGAACGGTTTCGGCTGGCAGCTGAAGGACGTCATCGGCGCGCAGGTGGTGAGCGTGCCTTACGACCTGCCGTTGAAGCGCGCCCAGGAGATCCTGCGCAACTTCGTCTACCTGCTGGTCGGCGTGTTCGTGTTCCTGTTCCTGGCCGTGAACATCGTGCTGGGGGCGATCGTCGTACGCCCAGTCCGCAAGCTGGCCAAGATTGCCGATGAGGTCAGCAAGGGCAACATGGACGCGCCCGAATTCCCGTCCGGCGGGAGCGATGAGATCGGCACCCTGGTCGCCTCCTTCAACCGACTGCGGCGCAGCCTCGTCGAAGCACTGAACATGCTGCAGCAGTAGGGACAGCCGCCTCCCATGGCCATTCCGCGCACCGTTGGCAAGTACGAGATCGTCGATGCCGTCGGTGCCGGTGGCATGGGGACGGTGTATCGCGCCTTCGACCCGACGCTTGAGCGCATGGTGGCGCTCAAGATCGTGCACCTCGATCGTGTCCACGATGTCCCTTTCGAGCAGCTGTGCGTGCGCTTCCGCAACGAAGCGCGCGCCGTGGCGCGGCTCAATCACCCGGCGATCGTCACCATCTTCGACTATGACGACCAGGATCCGGTCGGCGCGTACATCGCCATGGAGTACGTGCAGGGCTGCGCGCTGGATGAGTACGTCAAGCAGCGTCCGGAGCTGCATCTGGAGGATGCCGTCAGTGCAATGCACCAGGTCCTCGGCGGGCTCGCTTATGCTCACGGCAAGGACGTCGTGCACCGGGACATCAAGCCTTCCAACCTCCTGGTCACTCGCGACGGCCTGGTGAAGATCACGGACTTCGGCATCGCGAGGATCGGTCCCAAGACCACCACGCAGACCGGATTGCTCGTCGGCACCCCGCAGTACATGGCGCCCGAGCAGTACATGGGCGGACTGGTCGATCACCGCTGTGACCTTCACGCCGCGGGCGCGGTGCTCTATGAGCTCCTGACCGGCACGCCACCCTTTACCGGCACCTCCGCGGAAGTGATGTACAAGATCTGCAACGAGGTGCCGAAACTGCTGTCGGCTGTAGATTCTTCGATCCCCAAGGCCTTGGATGCCATCGTGGCCAAGGCCTTGGAGAAGATACCGGCGAATCGCTACGCCTCGGCGCAGGAGTTCCAGCAGGCGCTGCGCTCGGGCTGGCAGGCGTTCTCGCCCAAGCCACCGTCTCCGACTCTGTCGCAGAGCGCCCGCGTCATCGCGACCGCCATCCACCGCCAGCCGGTCGCCGCGGCGGCGCCCGGCCCGGCAGCCGCGGCGGCCGCACCGCAGGCGAGTCCCGGACTGCAGGCAGTCGCCGGCGCCGGCCCGCTGGCCGGCGGCCCGCCGCTGCCGCCAAGCCCGCCCGATGCGGCGAAGAGTTCACCGAGATCCCGGCCAGGAGCCGACAGCCACCCGGGATCCCTGGTCGCGTGGTCGCGCGAGCAGTTGGCCGAGATCGAGCGGCAGCTGATTCCGCTCGTCGGGCCGCTGGCGCGGTTCCTGGTGCGGGATGCAGCTGCCACCACCGCCAGCCGCCAGGAGCTCTACCAGCGGCTGGCGAGCCACCTCAGGACGCCGGAAGAGCGGCGTCAGTTTCTGATGACCGGCGAGCGCGCTTGGAGCGGCGCCGCGGGCGACGCGGTTATTTCCGGGCTCTCAGCGGGACGACCGGTGACCCCGGAAGCGACGCAGCGCGTCGGCGAGGTGCTCAAGCGCTACCTGGGTCCGATGGGCCCGATAGTCGCGCGCAAGTGCGCGCAGAGCGCAACCGACGAGGCACATCTCTATGCGCTCCTGGCGGAAAAGGTCGATCCGAGGGAGCGCGCGCGCTTCCTCGCGGAAGCTTCGAAACCCGCGCCCTGATCGCGCTCAACGAGAGCTGCCGCGATCGGTCGCGGCCTGCACCCGGCTCCAACGGTTCGCCGCAGCGTCTCCGCGGCACCCTGCGCAGGCGTCTCGGGTGAGCCTAAAGTCAGCGGACCCACGCGGTATCTATTAAGGGCCTGGTTATGTCGGTCCGAATGCCGCTGTGAGGAGTGCTTTCGATGACTTACGCTCTCGTATTTAGGCGCTATGCTCCTTTCAACTCGTTCGGCGGTGGCTTCGAGGGCGATACGCGCACCGCCCCGAGCACATCGCCGCTAGCGTCCGCCCGCACCATCGACATCACCTACTTTGACCGCACCGGTGCCGGGCGCAGCATCGGCCTTTCGAGCGGCACTACGCATACCATATTCGGCGGCCATGGCATGTCGAAGGTGTCGACGAGGGTCTCAGGTGTGATCGTAGGGGCTACCTCGATCGCATTTTCCGCGGCGTCCGCTGGGGCCAACCCACTTGTGCCGCTTGCCCCGGATATCGACACCTTCGTCGACCTTCGAGTCACTTTCAGCAGCCAGCGGCTAGTGCTTGAGGGCCAGGTCCGAGGAGACACATTTCCGAACGCCGAGGTAATCCTCTACGACGGCAGCAGGCCGGTGCGCGCGGTGATGCTGTTTGATTTTCGGACGGCCGGGGGAAGAAATACCGGGCCGTTTGTGAGGCTCGAGGGAGCCCATGAGTCGACCGTGCTTGGCCGATTTGGACGTCCGATTTCGATCGACGCAGCTGGAAACTTCCTAGCCGCAGCGCCGACGTGTCCCGTGACCACGGGTCACTGAGAGTCCGCCCCGCGTGGCGGAAAAGGTCGATCCGAGGGAGCGCGCGCGCTTCCTCGCGGAGGCTTCGAAACCTGCGCCCTGATCGCGTTCAGCGAGAGCTGCCGCGATCGGTCGCGGCCTGCACTCCGGCTCCCACGGTTCGCCGCAGTGTCTCCGCAGCACCCTGCGCGAGCGTCTCGCTCGCGTGCCGGTAGCCGAGCTCGACGACGCGATCGAAAGCCTGCCAGTCGAGGAGATCGATGCGCTCGAGCGGCGGCTTGAGCACCAGATCCGCCAGTGCGCGCTGCGCGATCGTGGCGGCGGCACTGTTGATCATCCCGCAGCGCAGCAGGATCTGCACGATGTTAACCCGCGGCCGGTCGCGCCGCAGCCACGACCACGGCCGCCACGCCGGCGGCACCTCGCTCATCTCCGTACTGGTATCCAACATGCGATCGGCGCCCGCATCGACCGCAACAATGGCGCCCTCCATTGATTCGCGCATGATGTCGACGGGTAGATTGTTGATGGTGGCGCCATCGACGTGCACTTGCCTTTCGGTGAACACCGGCGGTAACACGCCCGGGATCGACACCGCGGCGCGCAGCCACAGCCAGAGCGTGCCGCGCCGGTGCACCGCAGCCTGTCCGTTGGTGAGGTTGGCCGACGTGCAGAAGAAGGGCAGTGGCAGATCCTCGATGTGCAGGTCGCCGAACTCGGCCCGCAGCAGGCGGCACACCCGGCCGCCCGAGACCAGCGACATCAGGGGAAGTGTGTAGTCCCCGATGGGGTTGCGGGCGACGAACGAGCGGCGCATGCGTTCGAGCACCTCGGCATAGCCCCACCCCGCAGCCCAGCCCGCACCAATGATCGCCCCGATGCTGGTGGCGCCGATGGCATCCACCGGCAGCATCGCCGCCTGCAGCGCGCGCAGCACGCCGATGTGAGCAAAACCGCGCGCGCCTCCGCCCGACAGCACAACCGCCAGCGCGCGACCGGTCAGCAGACGCACGACCCGCGCCAGGTCGTCGGCGTTTCTGACGTGATGGTGACGCCGCACCTGGTGCAGGTCGAGCCAGCGGCGCGCAGTGGCAAGCGACTGCGGCCTTCCGATGAGCACCAGCTCGATGGAGCGCCCGGCCGAGCCGGCGTCCAGGTGCGCCTCGAGCCCGTGCCAGGCCCGCGGCTCACCGTCGCTGCGGGCGAGCAGTAGCACGCAGTCGGCCTGCCTCAGACACAGGCGCGTCCAGTTGGTCTGCAGCGAGTCGGCGATGTAGACCACGAAGTCGTTGGAGCGCTCCAAGCGGTGAAACCAGTGGCTCGTCTGCTCGTGACCCTGGGTGCTCAACACCAGCTCGGTGCGCCCGTGCGCCTTGAGGCAACGCGCGAGCCCGACAGCAAACTTCGCCGCATCGACGTCCTCGCCGCTCGGCACCACCACGAAGGTCTTGGGCGTGGCGCGGGCTTGAGTGCCGGCGTGCTGCAGGCTGTCGAGGCGCTTGATGACCACGTTGGCGATCTGGCGCAGGCTCCCCGGGTTGCGCACCACCAGCTTCTCGAAGGTGGCGACCGGAAGCCGCGCGACCTCGCAGTTGCGCAGAGCCACCACCGTCACGGTGCGGTTCGTTCCAGAGATGACTTCTGCCTCGCCGACGGTCTCACCGGCCGCGACCCTGCCCGAGGGGCGCGAGCCGCCGCCGGCCTGCGGCGCAAACAGACCGAGCGTTCCGTTCACCACGACGTACAGGCCATCGGCCGGCTGACCGGCCTCAAACAGCGTGGCGCCGCCCGGCACCGAGAACCACTCGACTTCGCGTGTGATCTCGGCCAGGACCTCCGAATCGAGGTCCCGCAGCAGCGGCAGCGCCGCGAACAGCGCCGGGAGGTTGTGACGCTCCAGGGCGCTCAGGATCATCGTGTCGGGGCCGGGGCTCATGTCGAGCTTTCCCAATCATCATCCGTTACCGACACGTGAGTTGATGATGACGGATGCAACCGGGTCAAGAGACTTCTAAGCGGCATCCTCTGCGCCGCCGCGAGTCAGCTTTGGCGCCGGTTGAGAGAGAAATCGCAGTCAATGGTGCGTCGCAGCAGGAATTTCCGCTGCCTACGAGCGCGCTTCAAGCGGGTGACGGCGGTGATGGTTCAGGAACTGGTCGGGATGCGAGCTGCGGAACCTGCGACGGCTGACTCCGAACAGTCGATTGATGGCACGTGTGAGTGAGCGCATGAGACTTCTCCGATTGGGTTTGTGCCCCAATGGTTAACGCGACGGGCGGTGCAAAACCGGCTCACGGAGACGGTCAGGGTGCACCTTCTGTCCGGGCAGCGATGGCCATCGCCGCGCTCACCAGCTCCACGAGCCTGCCCCGCTAGTCGTTTTCTAATCAGCGGGACCGCATGCTAGCTGTCGATCACTACGGCCGTGACGTTGTCATCGGTATGTGCCTGGTTGGCAGCGAACACTAGGCGGCGCGCGCACAGTTCCGGGTCTCGCTCGGCCGCCAGGAGCTGTGACAGGATGCGGTCGTCGAGCGCGCGCGTCAGTCCGTCCGAGCACAGGAGGAAGCGATCGCCCGGCTCGACGGCTTCCACCCGCAGGTCGAGCTCCAGGGAATCGGTCCCGCCCACTGCCCGCGTCACAGCCGTGCCGGGTGCGGCAGCGCCCGGCGCGCCTTCACCGTTGCTCTTCTCGGCCGGCGTGTCGGGCGTGAGTTCCTCGATATGATCGGCCGTGAGGCGCTCGAGCGTCTGGTACCGAAGCCGGTAGGCGCGGCTGTCACCGGCCCAGAGGATCGCCGCCCGCCCTTCACGGATGGCGAGGGCCACCACGGTGCTGCAGCTGTGCACAGGATCGAGCGGCCTCTGCGAGGCGCGGTACAGGGTCGCATTGACCTCATCGAGACTGCGGCGCACGTCCTCGATGGTGGCATCGAGCGTCGCGCTCGGCATGAGATTCGCCAGCACATCGCAGGCCATCCGGCTGGCGACCTCACCAGCACTCAGGCCGCCGAGCCCGTCGGCCACTGCCCAGAGCCCGATGCTGGTGCGCTCGAGGAACGCGTCCTGATTGGCGGGACGCCCGCCGCTATCCGTTAACCCCGAGGCGCGCAGCCCGGCTGGGAGGGCCGGCGGCTCCGCCGGGGCCGCGCGCACCACCGTCGTGGTCAGCGACGTCGAGGCCGCGGCGGACACGGTCCGCACGCTTCGCCACAGCCCGCTGTTCCACGAGCCATCCAGGAGCGACACGAAGGAGTCCGCGGACGGCATCCCTCGGATGAGGAGACAGCAGGGCTCGATCGCCGCCGAGCCGTCTGTCCACCAGATGGTGAGCGGCTTGTATTCCACATCCAGCGCGCGCGACAGCATCGCGCCGAACGCCGACATGACCGAGCCCGAGCTACCGGTCGGCACGTGCCACGCCACGTCCCGTCCGTGGCTCGCCTGATCCAGATCATCGCCTTCAAGCGGCTCGGCGGCACTGCGCAGCAACGCCTCCACCGAGGGACCCAGGAGACTGACCTCCTCGTCGAAGTGCTCGAAGTCGAGCGCCTCGGCGGTCAGGCCATCGATGAGCAGCTGCTCAGCCGGCGCGAGCGCCATGCCGGTGATCGAGGCGTAAACAATCGGCGGCAACTGCGGGGGCAGCCGCCACATCAGCGTCAACGGAAAGAAGCGCCCGACCCGGTCGACGCTCGGCGCCATGAGTCCGGCGACCGCGACGCGCCCGCAGGCGCTCGCGGACAGCGCGAAGCGCCACACGGGGCTCGTGAGGTAGGTATCGGCCCACTGGTCGGCGAGCGCGCTGCGGCTTGCGACGATCCCCGCCTGCAGCCAGTCGTCCCACGGCGTCAGGAACTCCGGCGGGACGCGGCGCTGCAGGAAGTCGCCATGACTCGGCAGCTTTCCGTAGATCCCGACCTCGACCGTGTCCGACACGACAATGATCCCAAGCTAGAACCGGCACGAGAAGCGCTGCAGCTCGTTCTTCTCGAGCGGGTTGAAGAGCGACTCGGCGTCGAGCGTGAAGGTGGCCGTGTGACCGCCGACCGTGTAGCTCAGACGATAGCGATAGTGCGCCGCCAGGTCCGCCCGCGGCTGGCCCTGATCGACGAGGCGGAACCAGGCCCACGGCCCCTCATACGCCAAAGTCGGATGACCTCCAGCGCGCTCCTCGAAAAGGATCCCGGCGGTACCGTTGTTGGGACCAGGCCATTTGACAGGTGTTGCGCGAATGGGACCGTGGCGATATTCGACGGATTGTCCGTCGACTTGCAGCTCGACCCGCGTCGCCTCCGAGTCCAGTGTCGCCGGAGCCACGCTGAAGCGGAACTCCGGCGTGTCGGTGCCGGAGCGGAAATAAACCTTGCGGATGGCTTCCACCACCTCGAACCGGTACAACATACCTTCGGGCCCGGGCACCGCCCCGGACTCGCTCAGTTTCCAGCGCCACGGACGGGTTCGCGTGTCGGCGCTGTCCGCGAGGTGCTCCTTGAAGAACTTGTCGAACAAGCCGCCATAGCCAAACACGTGACCGAAGTCCGCGATCGGCACATCCTCCTTGCTCGCGGGGTTGAACGGATAGCGCGACCCGACCACGGTCTCGCAATCCCGCAGCACGTCCTGTTGGTAGCGCTCGATGAGGTCCCTCTTGTACTCATGGACACCGGCGCGGTCGACCGCGGTCGCCAGCGAGTCGACCAGGGTTCCCACGGCCGGCGGCAGGGTCTTGGCCTCCTGGCTCAGGGCCTTCACCGCCGTCGGGTCTTTCTTCATGCACTCCTCGGCGGACTTCTCCCCGAGGCCGCCACCGCAACCGCTGACCCCCTTGGCGACCTCCGCGATCTTGTCCAGCACCAAATCGATCTTCGCCTGTCCCGGAGCTCCGGCCACCAGGTCGTGGATGGGAGCGAAGTGCTCGGTCACCTGGCTGCCGGGTTTCGGTCCCGCCTTGGCAGTGCCGCCGATCAATTTGTTGATTCGCGACGTGATGGCCTGCTGCGCCTTTTCC
>Ga0209808_1000849_pt1 | contig 15385 bp, 25 predicted proteins | sample GraSoiAngelo_157_FD_186171 | JGI IMG/M metagenome (GOLD analysis project Ga0209808, IMG submission 186171) | Grasslands soil microbial communities from the Angelo Coastal Reserve, California, USA - 14_1009_16_20cm (SPAdes) (version 2) | ecosystem: Environmental > Terrestrial > Soil > Grasslands ... | reverse complement strand
GCGCGTCGTCGAAGAGATCGCCATGGATGCGCCCAAGACCCGGGTGGTGGCGGACCTCTTCGACCAGCTGGGTGGCGGCGGCCGCGTCCTGTTCGTGATCCCGGAGCACGACCTGATGCTGGAGAAATCTACGCGGAATCTCGCCGGCATCAAGACGATCCTTGGGGTAAATCTCAACCCGAGCGACGTGCTGACCGCCGACACCGTGATCTTCACTCGCGCGGCGCTGATCCAGGTCGAGGAGTGGCTGGCATGAAAGAAGCAGTGCAAGTCGTGCAGCGCCCCCTGATCAGTGAGAAGAGCTACGCCGCGATGGCGACCGGCAAGTACCTGTTTCGGGTTCACCCGAAGGCGACCAAGACCGAGATCGCGCTGGCCATCGCCGACGCGTTCAAGGTGGAGGTCGTCAGCGTGAACACGATGCACGTGCGCGGCAAGGAGCGCCGGCGAGGCCGCACGCACGGCTTTCAGCCGAACTGGAAGAAGGCGGTCGTGACCCTGGCTGAAGGACAGAAGATCGAAAGCATGTTCCAGGGCGTCTGATGCCACTCAAGAAGTACCGCCCCACCTCGCCCGGCCGCCGCTTCATGTCGGTCAGCGCGTTCGAGGACCTGACCCGGGGCAAGAAGGCGGAAAAGCGGCTGCTGGTTTCGTTGAAGACGGACGCCGGTCGCAACGCCCAGGGGAAGATCACCGTCCGCCATCAAGGCGGCGGCCATCGCAAGCTGTATCGCATCATCGATTTCCGGCGCGACAAGCTGAACATCCCGGCGACCGTCAGCGCGGTCGAGTACGATCCGAACCGCAGTGCCCGGATCGCCCTGCTGACCTATGCCGACGGCGAGAAGCGCTACATCCTCGCCCCCGTCGGGCTGACGGTCGGCGATCGGGTGGCGAGCGGGCCGGAAGCCGACATCAAACCCGGCAATGCATTGCCGCTGGCCAACATTCCGGTCGGCAGCACGGTGCATAACATCGAGCTCAAGCCGGGGCGCGGCGGACAGGTCGTTCGCTCGGCCGGCATGTCGGCACAGTTGCTGGCTCGCGAGGGCGACTACGCCCAGATCCGGATGCCATCGGGCGAGGTCCGCCGGGTCGCGGTTGTCTGCTACGCGACCGTAGGCCAGATCGGCAATGTCGAGCACGAGAACGAAAACGTCGGCAAGGCCGGCAAGAGTCGCTGGCGGGGCAAGCGTCCCTCGGTGCGCGGCATGTCGATGAATCCATTCGACCATCCCCACGGCGGGGGGGAAGGCCGGTCCGGCGCCGGCGGCCATCCCCAGACGCCCTGGGGCAAGCCAACGCTCGGCTATCGGACGCGGCGCAACAAGAAGACGAAGAACATGATCGTGCGACGCAGACCACCAAAGCGGAAGAGTAAGGGCTAAGACATGTCACGTTCAACCAAGAAAGGACCGTTCGTGCATCCCTCGCTGATGAAGAAAGTGGCGGCGATGAATCAGCAGAAAGAGAAGAAAGTGATCAAGACCTGGTCGCGGGACTCGAGCGTCTTCCCCGAGATGGTGGGGCACACGCTCGCGATCCACGACGGGAAGAAGCACGTGCCCATCTTCATCACCGAGAACATGGTCGGGCACCTGCTGGGTGAGTTTGCTCCCACCCGGCGCTTCCGCGCCCACGGACATCACACGGAGAAATCCACCGCCGTCAAATAGCCATGGAAGTGCAAGCAAAGGCCAAGTGGGTCAGGACATCACCTCGGAAAGTGCGGCTGGTCGCGCGGACGCTGCGCAACCTGCCGGTCAGTGAGGCGCTGGTCGCCTGCTCGTTCATGCCCAAGGCGGCGGCGCGTGACGTCGCCAAGGTGATCCGCTCCGCCCAGGCGAATGCGGAGAACAACTTCAACCTGGTCAAGGATGACCTCGTGATCAAAGACATCCGGGTCGAGCCGGGTCCGATGCTGAAGCGCGGACAACCGCGCGCCATGGGGCGGCTGTACAGCATCTTCAAGCGGACCAGTCACATCACCGCCGTAGTCGAGGATCGACCGGGGGTGGTGAGGCGCCGCGCCGCCGCCCTGCCCCGCGCGCCCCAACCGACCGCCAGGCCCACGCCCACGCCCGCGGCGGCCGCCGCCGCGCGCGCCGCCGCTGCCAGCCGGCCGGCCACGACCGAGTCCGACGAGGTGGAGGCGCCGGCGCGACCCAAGAAGGCAAAGGCGGAGAGTGTGACGACTGAGGCGGCGACGCCCGGGACCGACCTCAAGAAGGCTCAGGTCAAGAAGGGCGAGGCAAAGAAGGGCGAGCCAAAGAAAACCGAGAGCAAGAAGAAGGACGAGCCAAAGAAGGACACCAAGGAGAAGAAGTCAAAGTAGATGGGGCATAAAGTTCACCCGAACGGGTTCCGGCTGGGCGTCTACCGCAACTGGGAAGCGAAGTGGTTCGCAACGGACAAGGAGTTCAAGCCGCTGTTGCTTGAAGATGTTCGCCTCCGGCGGATGCTGATGATCCGCCTGAAGAATGCCGGCCTTGCACGCATCGAGACCGAGCGCTCCTCGTCTGCGCTCACCATCACCCTTCACACCGCGAAGCCCGGTATCGTCATCGGCAAAGGCGGGACCAGCGTGGATCAGCTCCGCGACGAGCTGGAGAAGATCACCGGCAAGCGCGTTCGGGTGACGATCCAGGAGATCAAGAAGCCGGAGCTCAGCGCTCAACTGGTGGCGGAGAACGTCGCGGCCCAGCTGGAGAAGCGGATCGCCTTTCGGCGCGCCATCAAACAGTCGTTGATGAAGACCATGCGGGCTGGGGCGCAGGGCGTGAAGATCCGGGTTAAGGGTCGCCTGGGCGGCTCGGAGATGGCCCGCGTCGAATGGAACCGCGAGGGGCGCGTACCGCTCCATACGCTCAAGGCCGACATCGATTTCGGGCAGACTGAGGCCAGGACCACGTTCGGCCGGATCGGCGTGTCCGCCTGGGTCTATACCGGCAACTTCCCCACAGAAGCGCCGCCGAAGCCGCAGGCCGCGGTGGAGGAGCCGGTGGAAAGCGGTGTGCCGGTGGGCGCCGCGATCGCCGAGGCGCCCGCGCCGCTGGCCGAGCTGGTCCAGGCAACCGTCGCCGCGCCAGTCGCGCCGGAGTCCCCGGCCGCGCAGGTCACCGCCGCAGTCCCGGCCGAGGCCCCGGCAGCCAAACCGAAGCGCACCCGCACCGCCAAGCCGACGGCGACCACCGCCGACGGTGGCGAGAAGCCGAAGCGCGCAACTCGCGCCCGGACTACCGCTGGCGAGAAAGCCACCACACCGAAGACGCCGCGTCCACGCGCGCCTAAGAAGAAGGAATAGGAATGTTGCTTCCAGCCCGCGTCAAGTTTCGAAAGGTCCACCGGGGCCGCCGCACCGGAGTCGCCACCCAGGGGAATGACCTGGCCTTTGGAGAGTTCGGCCTGCAGGCCTCCGAAGCCGCCTGGATGTCGAACCGGCAGATCGAGGCCGCCCGCCGCGTGATGACGCGCTTCGTGCGTCGCGGTGGCCAGGTGTTCATCCGCGTGTTTCCCGATAAGTCGGTCACGAAAAAGCCGGCCGAAACCCGCATGGGTAGCGGCAAGGGCGCGCCCGAAGGCTGGGTCGCGGTCATCAAGCCAGGCCGCGTCCTCTTCGAGATGGGCGGCGTCACGCCGGAGATGGCGAAGCGTGCCTTCCAGCTGGCGGCCTACAAGCTGCCCATGAAGACGCGCACGCTCGGGATCAAGTCCGGGGTGAAGGCCGCGGTCGATGTCAAGATCAAGGGGGCGGCCGAGGTGAAGCCCGGCGAGGGTGTCGAAGGCATCATCGGCGCGATCGCCGCGCCCACCGCTCCGGGCGCCGCGGCTGCTCCGGCTGCCAGGGGACCGAAGGCCGCCCCCGGTGCCGCGCCGACCATCAAAGCCGCGCCGGGCGCCGCCCCGAAGGCGGCTGCCGCGCCGAAGACGGCGGCGGCACCTGCAAAGCCGGCGAAGGGTGGTGGCAAGAAATGAAGATGAAGGATCTCCAGGGGCTTTCCATGCCCGACCTGCAGAAGAAGCTGAAGGACTCCCGCCAGGAGCTCTTCAACCTCCGCTTCCAGATGGCGACCGGTCAGCTTGCGAACCATCGCCAGATCCGGCACGTGCGCCATAACCTGGCTCAGATCCTGACCGAAATCCATATGAAGGAATTCAATGCGCCGAGCGGCCCGGCCCCGGTTGAACCGGAGATCAGGCCTCGGCGAGGGCGAGCGCCGGCAGCCACTGAGGGGACGGCATGACGGAAAACCAACAACCGATAGAACGCGACATGCGCAAAACGCGGACCGGCACGGTCATCAGCGACAAGATGGATAAGACCGTGGTGGTGCGGGTGCAGACGCTCAAGGAGCATCCGAAGTACAAGAAGCACATCCAGCAGTCCACCCGATTCAAGGCGCACGACGAACAGAACCAGTGCAAGGTCGGCGACCGGGTCCGCATCATGGAGACCCGGCCGCTGTCGCACGACAAGCGCTGGCGGGTCGTCGCCATTGTGGAGAAGGCGAAATAGCCGTCGTTATGGTCCAGCAAGAGTCGCGGTTGAAGGTGGCGGACAACACGGGAGCGCGCGAGATCCTGTTGATCCGGGTGATGGGCGGGCATTACCGCAAATACGCCTCCATCGGCGACGTCATCACCGCGGCCGTCACCGTGGCGACGCCGGGTGGCCAGGTGAAGAAGAGCGAAGTCGTCAAGGCCGTCGTGGTCCGCACCTCGCGCGAGTTCCGCCGTGTGGACGGCTCGACCATCCGTTTCGACGAGAACGCTGCCGTTATCCTCGGCCCGCAGAACAACCCCCGCGGCACGCGGATCTTCGGCCCGGTGGCGCGCGAGCTTCGCGACAAAAACTTCATGAAGATCGTTTCCCTGGCCCCGGAGGTGTTGTAGATATCATGAGCCGTTTGCACCTCGATATTCATAAGGACGACACAGTACAGGTCATGTCCGGTAAGGACCGTGGCAAGCGCGGTGTCGTCGTTCGCACCGTCCCGGAGCGGTCCAAGATCGTGGTCAAGGGCGTCAACCTACTGAAGCGCCATCAGCGGGCGAACCAGCAGAAGGGCGGCACCAAGGTGATGCAGGGCGGCATCGTGGATTTCGAGTCGCCACTCGACTACTCAAACGTGATGCTGGTCTGCAACAAATGCGACAAGCCGACCCGCATCCGCAAGACGGTGATGCCCAATGGCGACAAGGCGATCGTCTGCGTGAAGTGCGGCGAGATCTACGAACGGGTGAGGAACAAGGTATGAGCGTCGTCGCCAGCCCGCCGCGGGTCGAGCTCCGTCTGAAGCAGCGCTACCAGGACAAGATCGTCCCGACGCTGATCCAGCGGTTTGCCTACACCAACGTCATGCAGGTGCCGCGCCTGGTCAAAGTGGTGGCGAACATCGGCGTCGGTGAGTCGATTCAAAATCCGAAGGCGATGGACGCCGCGCTCGCCGACCTCAAGAAGATCACCGGTCAGCAACCGGTGGTGCTGAAGTCGCGTAAGGCGATCGCGAACTTCAAGCTGCGCGCCGGCCTGCCCATCGGCGTGAAGGTGACGCTTCGCGGTGCCCGGATGTACCAGTTCGTCGACAAGCTGCTCTCTGTGGGGCTGCCCCGGATCCGTGACTTCCGCGGCATCTCACCGACCGGCTTCGATGGCAAGGGCAACTACACGCTGGGGCTGCGCGAGCAACTGATCTTCCCCGAGGTGGAGTACGACAAGATCGACAAATTGCGGGGTCTCGAGGTCACCTTCGTCACCACCGCGCGCACCGACGATGAGGCGCGCGCGCTGTTGGCGGAGCTCGGGTTCCCGTTCAGGAAGTGAGGGTGACACAGAACAGTGGCTAAGAAATCGACCGTCAACCGTGGACTGCGCAAGCACAAGCATGCCGTCTCGCAACACAACCGCTGCAACCTCTGCGGCCGGCCACGAGCGTACATGCGCAAGTTCGGGATCTGCCGCATCTGCTTCCGGTCCCTGTCCTCGCAAGGACAGGTGCCCGGCGTGAAGAAGGCGTCGTGGTGAGGAGGGAAGATGTCCACCGATAGCATCGCCGATATGCTGACGAGGATCCGCAACGCGAACAGTGCCGGGCACCCACGGGTTGCCCTGCCCGCCTCGCGTGTCGGTGTGGAGATCGCCCGCGTCCTCAAGGACGAGGGCTACATCGCGTCCTACGACGTCGCCGCGGGTGAGCAGGGACAGAGGCTCGACATCACGCTCAAGCCAAAGACGCCCCGCGGGAAGTCGCTCGCCGGGCTTCGGCGGATCAGCAAGCCAGGACTCAGGGTCTACGCGCGCAAGACCGAGATCCCGCGGGTGCTCGGCGGTCTGGGGATCGTGATCCTCTCGACCTCGCACGGCGTCATGTCCGGACAGCAAGCGACCAGGGCCGGCCTCGGTGGCGAGGTCGTGTGCTACGTTTGGTGACCCATGAGTAGGATTGGCAAGCTTCCGGTCAAGATCCCGAGCGGCGTGACGGTCACCGTCTCCGACCATACCGTCGTGGTGACCAGCGGCAAGTCCGAGCTCAGCCGCGACCTGAATCGGGAGATGCGAGTCTTCATCAAGGACGGTGCGGTCCTCGTCGAGCGCCCGAGCGAGTCGAAGCTGCACCGGTCGCTGCACGGGCTGACCCGAACCCTGGTCTGGAACATGATCGAGGGCGTCAGTAAAGGGTATGAGAAGCAGCTGGAGCTGGTGGGGGTCGGCTACCGGGCCAGCAGGCAGGGCGAGGCGCTGGTGTTGAACGTCGGCTACTCGCACCAGGTGCGCTACCCAGTGCCGAAGGGCATCACGATCGACGTTCCGGAGCCCACCCGAATCAACATCAAGGGCGCCAGCAAGGAAGAGGTCGGCCAGGTGGCGGCCGAGGTTCGAAAGATCCGCCCACCGGAGCCCTACAAAGGCAAAGGCATCCTGTACCGGGGCGAACGGGTCCGGCGCAAGGCGGGAAAGACGGGCAAGACCGGGACTGGAGCGGCCAAGTAATGAACAAGCCCACCAATCGACGTACGACGCGGATCCGCCGGCACGTGCGCCTCCGCACCAGCCTGGAGGGTGGCCCCACCCGGCCGCGGCTCGCCATTTTCCGCAGCCTGCATCATGTCTACGCGCAGGTCATCGACGATGCCTCGGGGCGGACGCTAGCGGCCGCCTCCACGGCGGATGCCGAGCTGCGTAAGTCGCTCAAGTCGCCCTCGAACGCGGCCGGCGCGGCCGCGGTTGGAAAATCGATCGCCGAGCGCGCCCTGAAGTCGGGCATCGAGACGGTGGTCTTCGATCGCGGCGGTTTCCCTTATCACGGTCGGGTCAAAGCGCTTGCTGAGGCGGCGCGCGGCGCTGGATTGAAGTTCTGAAGTGAGAAATAAATGAGTTACCAGTACGGAAGAGGTCAGTCGGAATTCACAGAAAAGGTCGTCCACCTGAACCGTGTCGCAAAAGTCGTCAAAGGCGGCCGCCGGTTTTCTTTCAGCGCGCTGGTCGTCGTCGGCGACCAGAACGGCCGGGTCGGGGCCGGGCTGGGGAAGGCGGGCGAGGTTCCCGAGGCCATTCGCAAGGCGGTCGAGTCGGCCAAGAAGCATCTCATCACCGTGCCAATGGTGGGAACCACCATTCCGCACGAGATCCGGCTGAAGAAGGGGGCCGCCAAGGTGCTCCTCAAGCCGGCGGCGCCGGGAACCGGGATCCGCTCGGGCGGCGCCATGCGCGCGGTGGTGGAGCTCTCGGGCGTCAAGGACATGATCACGAAATCGCTTGGCACCAACAACCCGGTCAACACCGTCCGGGCGACGATCGCGGCCCTGCAGGCGCTGCAGACGGCGGACAGCGTCGCGCAGGCGCGCGGGAAGCCGACCGAGGAACTCGAGCGACTGAGCCGGCGCGGTAAGAAACCGGAGGCGGAGGCCGCACCGGTTGCGCCCGCGGTTCCGGCCGAGGAGCCGGTCGGCTGACCATGGCGCGGCTGAAGATCACCTACGTGCGCAGTGTGATCGGGCAGAAGCCCGATCAGGAGCGCACCGTGCAGGCGCTCGGCTTCCGCCGTCTGAATCAAACTGTCGAGCACGAGGACAGTCCGCAGCTGCGCGGTATGGTCCACAAGGTCCGCCACCTGGTCAAAGTGGAGGAGAGCTCGTGAAGCTTCACGAGATCCAGCCGCCGCCCGGTTCGCATCACACTCGCAAGCGGGTCGGCCGCGGTCCCGGCTCCGGCCACGGCAAAACCTCAACGCGCGGCCAGAAGGGCCAGGGGGCGCGCACGTCGGTGAACCTGCCCAAGACCTTCGAGGGCGGCCAGACCCGGTTGACCATGCGGACGCCCAAGCTGCGCGGCTTCCACAACAAGTGGCGCAAGCGCTTCGCCGTCCTCAACCTGACACGCCTGAACCGCTTCAAGGACGGCGCCGAGGTCCTCCCGGAATCCCTGCTGGAAGCGGGCATCATCAAGGACGTGGGCGCGGGCATCAAGGTGCTCGGCACCGGCGACCTCAACCGCCGGCTGACCATCCATGCCCACCGGTTCTCGGTCGAAGCGCGCCGAAAGATCGAGGCGGCCGGCGGAACGGCGGCCGTGATCGAGGTCCCGCGGCCCATCCGGGAGAAGACGAAGCGAGCCAAAAACCAAGCCGGCCACGCCGGCGACGGCCGAGAAAACGGAGACCGCCGAGATCCCGCAGGCGGCGGAGAAGCCTAAGAAAGGCAAGCAGAAGACGGCCGGGGAGAAGGGTCTGACCGCCCCAGAGGCGTCGAGCGCCCCGGAGGCGTCGAGCTCAGCCGATTCTCCGAAGCCACAAAAGGGTAAGAAGAAGGGCTAGGCCATGTTAGAAGCGATTGGCAACGCGCTGCGCATTCCCGAGCTGCGCCGCAAGATCCTCTTCACACTCGGACTCTTTCTGGTGTTCCGGATCTTCGCGCACATCGCCGTGCCCGGCGCCGACAAGGCCGCGCTCGACAAGCTGTTCAACTCGAATGCGTTCCTCGGCTTGCTGGACCTGTTCTCCGGAGGTGGGCTGTCGACCTTCTCCATCATCGCCATGGGCGTCAATCCGTACATCAACGCCTCGATCATCATGCAGCTGATGACGGTCGTGTCCACCCGGATCAAGGAGCTCAGCAAGGAAGGGGAGTACGGCCGCCGGAAGATCACCCGCTGGACCCGCTGGCTGACCGTCGCCCTCGGGCTGCTCCAGGCCTGGGGTCTGACCCTGGTGTTCAGCCGCCAGGGCGTGCTGACGAACCTCGACTGGTTCGGGATCGTGGGGATCATGGTGACCCTGACGGCCGGCACCGTCATGCTGATGTGGTTCGGCGAGCTGATCACCGAGTATGGCATCGGCAATGGCATCTCGCTGGTGATCTTCGCCGGGATCGTCGGCCGTATTCCGAACACCATCTACAACCTGCTCACGGGCGGCAGTGCCTCTCAGAACCTGGCGCCGTTGCTCCTGTTCGCGGCCCTCGCCATCGTGGTGACGGCGTTCATCATCGAGGTCCAGCAGGCCCAACGGAAGATCCCGATCCAGTCGGCCCAGCGGGTGGTAGGCCGCAAGGTTTACCAGGGGCGCAGTTCGCATCTGCCGCTCAGGGTGAACCAGGCGGGCGTTATCCCGATCATCTTTGCGATCTCGATCATGTTCTTCCCGGTCATCATCGGTAACTTCCTGGCCACGGCGCCCGGCATCTGGGGCGAGATCTCGCGGGCGTTGCGCACCTACTGGGTGCCGGCCGGTCCGAATATTCCGACCGACATTCTCTACAACTTTGTCTATTTCATTCTGATCTTCGGGTTCACCTACTTCTACACCGCCGTCACCTTCGATCCGGTCGACACCGCGGACTATCTCAAGAAGCACGCGGCCTTCATCCCCGGGATACGGCCTGGCGTCGCAACCGCGCAGTACCTCGACCGCACGATGACCCGGATTACGTTCGCGGGGGCGCTCTTCCTGGGAGGTGTGACGGTCCTCATCCCGCTCCTCGCAACCGCGCTCACCCGAATACCAACGCAGAACATGTACCTGGGGGGGACGGCGATCCTGATCGTCGTCGGGGTGGCTCTCGACACCATGAAACAGATTGAGACGCAGCTGATCATGCGTCAGTACAAGGGGTTCATCAAGTAGGGACGTCAAGTCGCCTCTTGAGCCTATGAATCTGATCATCTTCGGCGCGCCCGGCGCGGGAAAAGGCACGCAGAGCGCCCACCTGATCGAGACCTACCGGATCCCGGCGATCGCGACCGGCGACATCCTCCGCGCCCAACGGCGTGCCGGAACCGCACTGGGTGACCAGGTGAAGGGCTACATGGACCGAGGGGAGCTGGTGCCGGATCAATTGATGATCGACATCATCAAAGAGCGGCTGCAGAAACCGGATGCGCGCGACGGCTTCATCCTCGATGGGTTCCCACGGACGGTCGCCCAGGCGCGGGCGCTCGACGAGATGCTTACGCAGCTCGGACGCCGGATCGACGCCGTCATCTACCTGCGGGTCAGCCGGCAGGTACTCATCGACCGGCTCTCCCACCGGTACAGCTGCCGGACGTGCGACGCGGTTTACAACTTCACCCCGGAGCAAGCCCGCAGCCTCCCCCGATGCACGGTGGACGGCGGCGAGCTCTATCAGCGCCCGGATGACAAGCCGGAGATCGTCGCCAACCGGATCGACGTGTTCCTGAAACACACGGCCCCACTGATCGACTACTACAACGCCCAGCACAAGTTGGAGAACCTCGACGGCCAGATGGTGATCGACGATGTCCGCGACGACATCACCCACCGCCTCGCCGGGCTTCCCAAGGAGGCGGGCTCGCGGTGATCATCTACAAGACCGACGCCGAGATCGACTTGATGCGCGAGGCGGGCGCCATTCTGGCAGAGGCGCTGGCCCGGCTGCAGGGCATTGCCCGACCCGGCATCACCTTGCTCGAGCTGGACCGCGAGGCCGATCGCTTTATCCGTGGGCGTGGCTGCATTCCCGGGTTCGTCGGCTACCAGGGCTATCAGAACGCCATCTGCACCTCCGTCAACGATCAGGTGGTGCACGGCATTCCGACCAATCGCAAGCTGCGCGAGGGTGACCTGCTCAGCCTCGACGCCGGCCTGATCCACCGCGGTTTCTGGGCGGACGCCGGCCTGACGGTCGGCATCGGCAAGATTTCGGCGGAGGCCCAGCGGCTGATGGACGCGACCCGGGAGTCGCTGGACATCGGGATCCGCGAGGCCCAGGCGGGAAACCGGATCGGCGACATCAGCGCCGCAATCCAGCGGCACGTGGAAGGCGCGGGCTTTTCCGTCGTCGAAAGCTTCGTCGGTCACGGCATTGGCCGCGACATGCACGAAGATCCGCAGGTGCCCAACTTCGGGGTCCCCGGCCAGGGTCCGTTGCTCAAACCGGGCATGGTGCTGGCGATCGAACCGATGGTCAACGCCGGGCACAAGGATGTCGCCCTGCTGGGAGACGGCTGGACGGTGGTGACCGTCGACCACAGCCTCTCGGCGTACTTTGAACACTCGGTGGCGATCACGGCCGACGGTCCCGAGATCCTCACGTCAGTTCGCAAGTCCGTTGCCCCGCGTCGTATTCCTTCCCCGCTCGTGGGAGAGGGTCAGGGTGGAGGTCTCGAATGATTGATCTGGGGCCTCTTGTGGTAAGCTATTCGTTCGTGCGCCGGGAATCCGGCGATAACGCCATGGGCATTTGCTGATGGCGAGTATTGTCGTCGGACGGGTGGTGGAGCCGATGCCCAACGCGCTCTACCGCGTCGAGCTCGAGACCGGCCACAGGATCGTGGCTCACGTGGCGCCGGCCGCGCGGCTTCGGTTTCTCCGGGTGATCCCGGGTGACCGCGTCCGCGTCGAGGTGTCACCGCTCGATCCGGGGCGCGGTCGAATCACGCGAAAAGAAAGTAAGTGAGAAAGAAGCATGAAAGTCCGTTCGTCGGTCAAGAAAATATGCGCGAAGTGCAAGGTCATCAAGCGCGGCGGCCAGGTGCGGGTCATCTGCGTCACGCCCAAACACAACCAGAGGCAGGGATAGAAGGCTAGATGGCAAGAATCGCCGGCGTTGACATTCCGCGGGAAAAGCGTGTCGAAGTCGCGTTGACCTACATCTTTGGGGTCGGCCCGCGCACCGCGCAGCGGGTGCTGACGATCGCCAACATCGATCCGAATCTCCGAGTCAAGAACCTGAACGATGAGCAGGTCGGCCGTCTGCGCGACGTCATCGACAAGGAAGCTAAGGTCGAAGGCGAGCTGCGCCGAGAGATTGCCCTGAACATCAAGCGGCTGATGGAGATCGGCACCTACCGTGGCCTGCGCCACCGTCGTGGGTTGCCCGTCCGCGGCCAACGCACCCGGACGAACGCGCGCACCCGGCGTGGTCCGCGCAAGACCGTCGGCGTGCGCAAGAAGGCTGCCGAGAAGAAGTAAATCATGCCCAAGAAGAAAGTCGTCCGCACCCGGCGTAGAGAAAAGAAGCACGTCACCGTCGGCCAGGCGCACATCCAGAGCACGTTCAACAACACCGTCGTCTCGCTCACCGACGCGCAGGGCAACGTGCTCGCCTGGGGCAGCGCGGGAAGCCAGGGCTTCAAGGGTTCGCGAAAGAGCACGCCCTTTGCGGCGCAGATCACGGCGGAGGCGACGGCGCGCCGCGCCATGGAGCACGGCCTGAAGCAGATCGAGATCTTCGTGAAGGGACCGGGTGCCGGCCGGGAGGCCGCGATCCGTTCTTTGCAGGCGGCGGGTCTCGAAGTCACGGCGATCACGGACGTGACGCCCATCCCCCACAACGGCTGCCGGCCGCCGAAACGGAGGCGCGTCTAGATGGGCCGCTACGAGGGCGCCGTCTGCCGTCATTGCCGCCGAGAGGGCGTCAAGCTATTCCTGAAGGGCGAGAAGTGCTTCACCAAGTGCACGCTGGACCGGCGGGCGATGCCGCCCGGCATGCATACCCAGGTGCGGCGTCGGAAAGTCTCGGACTATGGCATCCAGCTGCGCGCGAAGCAGCGGGCGCGCCGGATCTATTTCCTGCTGGAAGGCCAGTTTCGACTCTACTTTGACCGCGCGGCCAAGATGGCCGGCGTCACCGGCTTGAATCTGTTGCGCTTGCTCGAAACCCGGCTGGACAACGTCGTTTATCGCGTCGGCTTTGCCGCATCACGTCGCGATGCCCGGCAGATCGTCTCCCACCGGCACATCACCGTCAACGGCCGGATCGTGAATATCCCGTCGTACGCGGTGCGGGTCGGCGACGTGATCGCGATCAAGGAGAAAAGCAAAGAAGTCGATCGAATCAAAAACGCGCTCGATGCCGGCGAGCAGCGGACCGTCGTCCCCTGGCTCAGCCTGGATAAAGACAATATGACCGCGAAGATCGTCGCGCAGCCTGGGCGGGACGACATCGACCAGACCATCCAGGAGCAGTTGATCGTCGAGTTTTATTCGAGATAATTTTTCAGTCAAGGAGCACCATGATCGATACCGCCCAACCCCAGGTCAAAAGCATCGAGAACTCGACTGCCTACGGGAAGTTCGAGATCGAGCCGCTCGAGCCCGGCTTCGGCACCACGCTGGGCAACGCGCTCCGGCGCGTGCTGCTGAGCACGTTGAAGGGCGCCGCCGTGACGTCGGTGTCTATCGAGGGCGTCGCGCACGAGTTCTCATCGATTCCGTACGTGAAAGAAGACGTGACAGAGATCATCCTGAACCTCAAGGGGCTCAACCTGATCTCCTACAGCGAGGATCCAGTTCGCCTCACGCTGGACGTGAGCGGCCCGAAGGAAGTCAGGGCGTCAGACATCCAGGCGCCCAGTGACGTCGAGATCGTCAATCCGGATCTCTATATCTGCACGCTTGACTCGAACAAGGGGCGGCTGCGGATGGAGCTCACCGTCGAGCGCGGCAAGGGCTACGTGCCCGCCGACCGCAATAAGAAAGAGGGCCAGCCGATCGGGGTCATCCCGATCGATGCGATCTTCAGCCCGGTCGTGAAGGCGAATTTCTTGATCGAGAAGACCCGCGTTGGCCAGGAGACCGACTGGGACAAGTTGATCCTCGAGGTCTGGACCGACGGCACCATCCCGCCCGACCAGGCGATCAGCGAGGCCGCCAAGCAGTTCACGTCGCATCTGGGTCTGTTTACGAGGTTCACCGAGCGGATCAAGGACGCCGACGTGCCGCCGCAGAAGGGTAATGATCTATCGTCCAGGCTCGCGGACGTGCCGATCGAGGATCTGGACCTCTCGGTGCGCGCGCTGAACTGCCTCAAGGCGAACGAGATCACGAAGGTGGGCCAGTTGGTGGCGCTGCGCGAGGAAGATCTGCTGAGCCTGCGCAACTTCGGCCGTAAGTCGCTCGATGAGATCAAAGAAAAGCTGGTGCAGCGCGGCTTCCTCACGCCGGACGAGCTGACCAAGGTCCTGGTCTAGGGAGCGGCAGCACGCGCGTGCGGCACCAGAAAGCGGGTCGGAAGTTCGGTCGGTCGACGGCACATCGCAAAGCGATGAGCCGCAACCTGGTGACCTCGCTGCTGGACCACGGCCGCATCGAAACCACCGAGGCAAAAGGCAAGGAACTGCGGCGCTGGGTCGAACGCGTCATCACCACCGCTAAGAACGACAACGTCGCCGCCCGGCGCGCGGTCGACGCTGTCGTCGAAGACCGCGAGGTCACCGAGCGGCTCTTCACGAGGCTGTTGCCGCGCATGAAGGACCGTACCGGTGGGTACACCCGCGTGCTCAAGATTGGTCCGCGCCAGGGCGATGGTGCCCTCATGGTGCTGATCGAGCTGGTCGATCGGTGAATATCAAGCTGATCGTCGAGTACGAAGGCACTCGCTATCACGGCTGGCAGGCCCAGACTGGCCGGCCCACGGTCGAGGCGGCGCTCCACGACGCGATCCACAGCCTGACCGGCGAGTCACCGCGACTCGCGGCGGCCGGACGAACCGATGCCGGCGTCCATGCCCTCGGCCAGGTCGTCAACTTCAAGTTGGAACAGCCGTTCCCGGTGGACCAACTGCCTGGCGCCCTGAACGCCCGGCTGGATCCCGACATTGCGGTCCGGCACGCGGAGCTGGTCGACGACGCGTTCGATGCCCGCTATTCGGCGCGTGCCCGACTCTATGCGTACCGGATCCGTCAGGCCCTACCCCGCGGCGCGTATCAACGGCAATACGCCTGGGGCGTGCATGACGAACTGGATCTTGCCGCGATGCAGTTGGCCGGCGCGCGGCTCGAGGGGAGGCACGATTTCCGTGCCTTCGGTCGCAGCCCGCGTCCGGGTGGCCACACGGTGCGTCGCATCTACGACATTACGGTCGGCGCTACCGGCGACTGGATCACGATCGCCGTGTGCGCGGACGCGTTTCTCTACGGCATGGTTCG
>Ga0209808_1000842_pt1 | contig 15436 bp, 20 predicted proteins | sample GraSoiAngelo_157_FD_186171 | JGI IMG/M metagenome (GOLD analysis project Ga0209808, IMG submission 186171) | Grasslands soil microbial communities from the Angelo Coastal Reserve, California, USA - 14_1009_16_20cm (SPAdes) (version 2) | ecosystem: Environmental > Terrestrial > Soil > Grasslands ... | reverse complement strand
CGACAAATATCCGGACACCGATCCGCTTACCGTCCGCTTTACCGACATGCATAAATGGATCACCGAGCTTCCGGGCTTTACCGGCGACCCCGCGGCGTCTAACGAATCGAAGCTCGAAGCCATCCAAGTGGCCTGGCACGAGGAATATCAAGACCGCCAAAGCTGATATTTAGAAAATCGAAATACGAAACTCGCAATCCGCAGGAATATCTGGCAGACACGTGCGAAGCTTTTCCACTAGCTAAAAGATCGTTTATAGTTTGCTTGTTCGTTCCAACGATTTCTCTTATTCTAGATAAGTTACACACCCTGCAAAAACGTGGCGCTATGGTGCAACGGTTAGCACGCGGCCCTTTCAAGGCCGAAATACGGGTTCGATTCCCGTTAGCGCTACCAAAACCCCAAAAAACCAATAAAAACGCATAGTTCTTCGTCACTGTTGCCCGCACTGTTGCCCAACTATAGCGACTGAGGGTGAAAATCGGCGCGCCTCAGTATTAAGCAGTCTGAGGAACGGTGACGTGGCCACGAGAATTGTGCTGTATCAGCGGCTCAACAAGCAGGGGGGATATGCCAGCATACCCGTCGAGTATTCCCGCAATGGCTCGCCCATTGCCAACAAGAACGCCACGAGGTTTTACTTGCGGGGCCGGTCAGGAGGCAAGCGATTCTGCATCCCGGCGGGAGAAAACGTGCTGGAAGCGGATGCTCAGCGCAAAGTGATGGAAGCCCGCCTCGCAACCGGTGTAGGATTCCCATGCCTACAGGGGTGGCTGCGGCACCAGCGGCACCGCTAACTGACCGTAAGGTGATTGCGACCGAGGCGGCGGCGTTCACCGAGCGTACCCGCAATAGCAAAAAGCACAAAACGTACATGAGCTACAAGGAAGCGGTCGAATTCTTCCTCGCGACCTGCAAGAAGAAATACCTCGACGAACTCACTCGCGATGACATGATTACTCTCAAGCAGGTTCTCAGGTCGAAATACGCCTCCGAAACCGTGTTTCCCATGTGGATGAAGGTGAACACGTTTTTGAACGACTGTCACATCAAAAAGTACGTCAATCCTGACACATGGATACAGCGCAAAGACCGCCCCGTGAACGTGTCGAGGCGCAATGCCAAAAACAAGAAGTATCCCGTCTACACCGAGGAAGAGTTTGCGTCGATGCTTGCCATCGCCGACAAAACCGAGTATGCGTTGCTCTATTTCCTCGTGGGAAGCGGTTTCCGCATCGGTGAGGCGACTGTCGCACAGTGGGGCGACATCGATTGGGATGCCAAGGTGGTCACCGTCCGCGAGAAGCCAAAATTCAGTTTCACCCCGAAAGACTACGAGCAGCGCACGATAGAATTAGCAGACATAGTCTTGGAGGTTCTAAAAGCGAATCGAGGCGATGCACCGGACCCTGCTTTGTTATTCCCCGCGCCAGAAGGCGGCATAAACCGTCACCTTGAAGACCGCGTAATCGTCCCCCTCATTCAGCGTGCAAACGCACAAGGCTTCAAGGTGAAACGGCCGAAGAAGCCAGCGCATGCCCTTCGCGTGCTTTTTGCCTGCCGTCTCTCCCGAGCAGGTGAGGATATTGAGCAAATTCGAGTAGACCTCGGGCACAGCGACATCACGACGACGCAAATTTATTTACGTGCTGCGGAAAGGGGTTCCGACTCGCAGCGCGAACGCCGCAATCAAGCGATGAACTTCCGCCCGGCGACAAAGCTCCGCATTGTCTCGTAAGGGGCCAGAGTGCAGATCGAATCCTCCATTCCCTTTCGGCAGTGGGAATTAGCTCTCCAATTTGACAATGTATGTTTCCAAGGCGGTCCGCCGCACTCGGAGCGACAAAAGCGTCCGGTGTAGGCTGTTTGAGGCATTCGCGGTTGCGGGAACGATGCTTGGTTCCAGTCGGGACCCCGGCGCAAAACGACCCTGTCACCGCAAACTGCGCGATGTGCGGATTTGGATGGCAGACGCCATGTTACTACACAGTTGAAAAAATGGTTCGCAGGGACACGCGAACCCCCGCACCTTCAACTCGCAACACCGCGAGGGCGATTAATGGTATTGACGGCATGGTGCGGCCAGACTCCACAACCGTGATAGCATTGATTATCTGGCGTGGTGTCTCTTAACCCTTCCAGCCGAAGTAGTTGGAGAAATTCCTATGGGGAAGACTTACAGGGGAAAGCTTTGCGTTTATTGTGGGAAGAGACCGTCGGTCACGGGCGACCACGTTCTTTGCCGTGGATTCTATCTCGAAAAGCACCGGGGAGACCTCCCACAAGCGCCGACATGCGACGAATGCAACCGAGTCAAATCGTATCTGGAGCATTATTTGACAACCGTCCTTCCGTTTGGCGGGCAGCATCGCGATTCACGGGAGACGCTGGTCACACTTGTTCCAAAGCGCCTAGAAAAGAATGCAAAGCTCCATCGTGAGCTTCAGATCGGATATGTGGGCGACAAGATTCCACTGCGAGAAGGTCAAATCGAACCGCTCTTCGCATTCATCGCAAAGGGACTTCTTTGGCATCACTGGGGAATCACTCTGACTGAGGACGATTGCGCTGCCGCGATTGTTGTCAGAAACGAAGGCGCTGGCTTCTTAAATCATATCTTTACGAAAATGTCGGCCCGTGATCGTGTGACCCAAAATTTTGGTGATGGCACGCTAATCTACGAAGGCATTCAGGCCAAGGATTATGCTCAGTTCACGCTGTGGAGGTTCTTGGTCTACGGAGGACTCAATTTTGCTGAGACTTCACGTGAACCGAACGGAAAGCACTGCATCATTTTTGCAGTTACTGGTCCCCGTGCACCCTTGGATAATTTTTGGGCGAGAGTTTTCAAAGAAGAATTACCAGCAGCGTAAGGGGTGAACAAGCTGCGGCTTGGTAGCCGTTTGCTAACCCACAAAAAACCTCAGCGTTGCCGTCCAGCCAGCCCCCACGATGCCCGGCCAGCATGGCCCAAAAGTCGTAGTGACTTCCGCACCAGCATGCCGCACCGGAACTATGCCACGGAGGTCGCCCCGCCTGTAATCGCCCCTGTGCGCAGCGGCGGGGCGATTTCGCCTTTTGTTACCGCGTTTCTTCGGTGTGCTAAGAGCGGGTTCCCTGCACCTCTCTCCGGAAAGCGCCCGCCGTGGCAAAATGAAGCCCACCCATGAGTGCCGCAAGCCCTGAGCGCACGCCCTCGACCGAGCAGATTTCCGGGCTCATCGAGCGCGTCACCTTCCACAGCGACGAGAGCGGCTTCTGTGTCCTGCGCGTGAAAGTAAAAGGGCAGCCGGACGACGTGACCGTCGTGGGCTCCCTGCCGTCAGTGACCGCAGGGGAGTGGCTGACGGCCGAGGGCTGGTGGGTCAGGGACAAGGAACATGGGCTGCAATTCAAAGCCGCCACGCTGAAGACGGTGCCGCCGACGACCGCCGAGGGGATCGAGAGGTATCTCGGCAGCGGACTCGTCAAGGGCATCGGGCCGATCCTCGCCAAGAAGCTCGTGGGGCACTTCGGAGCCGACGTTCTTGTCGTCATCGAGAGCCGCCCGTCCGAACTGCAATCGGTAGGCGGGATCGGCCCCAAGCGCCGCGAGCGGATCGCGCAGGCATGGCAAGAGGCGAGACAAGTCCGCGAGATCATGCTGTTTTTGCACAGCCATGGCGTGAGCACCAGCCGGGCAGTGCGCATCTTCAAGACCTACGGGGAACAGGCGATTGAAAAGGTACGCAGCAATCCCTACGCGCTGGCGAAAGACATTTACGGAATTGGCTTCGCGACCGCTGACCAGATCGCGCAAAAGGTCGGGATTCCGAAGGACTCCATCAACCGCGCCAAGGCTGGCATCGACCACGCCTTGCTGGAGGCGACCTCGGACGGGCATTGTGCTTTGCCGCTCGGGAAATTGAAACTCGCCGCCGTGAAGCTGCTGGAGGTGCCGGAAGCAACGGTCGAGCAGGCGCTTTCGCAGATGCTCACAGGCGGCTCCCTGCTGCTGGAAGAGATCGAGGGCGAGCCGCTGGTCTTCCTGCCCCATCTCAGGAAAGCGGAAGAGGGCATTGCGCTAAGGATCAGGCGTCTGGCGGAAGGGCAGCCGCTCTATCCGCCAATCGACTTTGAGAAGGCAGTTGCGTGGTGCCAGAAGCGAACGGGCAAGACGCTTGCGCCCAGCCAGCGCGAGGCGCTGAAGACGGTTCTCGCCAAACGGGTGGTCGTGATTACGGGCGGGCCGGGCGTCGGCAAGACCACGCTCGTCAATTCCATCCTGATGATCCTACGTGCCAAAAACGTGAAATGCCTGCTCTGCGCACCCACAGGGCGGGCGGCGAAACGGCTAACCGAGACCACGGGCGTGGAGGCGAAGACGATCCATCGCTTGCTGGAGATCGACCCGGCGACCGGGCGTTTCAGCAGGAATGAGGCCCATCCGCTTTCCTGCGGCCTATTGGTCGTCGATGAAACATCCATGGTGGACGTGCCGCTCATGCATTCTCTATTGCGGGCGGTGCCGAACCACGCCGGGCTGATATTGGTCGGCGACGTAGACCAGCTTCCATCCGTTGGGCCGGGCACGGCGCTGCATGATTTGATCGAGAGCAGCGTCGTGCCTACCGTCCGGCTCACGGAAGTCTTCAGGCAGGCGGCGAATAGCCGCATCATCACCAGCGCCCACCGCATCCGCCGCGGACAGATGCCGGACGTACATGGCGCAGGGAGGGACTCGGATTTCCACTTCATCGAGCGGGACGAGCCAGAGAAAATCGCCGCCACGCTCGTCAAGCTGGTGAAGGAGCGAATTCCGCAACGCTTCGCATTCGATCCCATCCGCGATGTTCAGGTTCTTTGCCCCATGAACCGAGGATCGCTCGGAGTGCGCGAACTGAACACCGCGCTCCAGCAGGCGTTGAATCCAGTGCGGGCGGGAGAGGATGTGGTTGAGCGGTTCGGGTGGCGGTTCCAGATGCGCGATAAGGTGATACAGACCGAGAACGACTACGACAAGGATGTTTTCAACGGCGATGTCGGAACCATCGAGCGCATCGACAGCGCCGAGCATGAGGTCACGATCCGCTTCGACGAGCGCAGCGTGAAGTACGACTTCGGCGAACTGGACGAGGTTTCGCTTGCCTATGCGGTTACCATCCATAAATCCCAAGGGTCGGAGTTTCCGGCCGTGGTGATCCCGATCGCCACGCAGCACTACATGCTGCTGCAACGGAACCTGATCTATACGGGAATCACACGGGGCAAAAAGCTTGTCGTGCTGATCGGGCAGAAGAAGGCAATGGCCATCGCGGTGCATAATGACCGAACGCAGAGGCGGTATTCGGGGTTGCTGGCGAGTCTGCGAAGCGGCGGGCAGCAAGCGGCAGGACCATCTTCACCAAGCCCGAGCCCCTGAACGGGAAGGCGATGGTGAAGTCCAGCCAGCCCCCACGATGCCCCGCCAGCTTGGCCCAAAAGGTCGCAGCGACCTCCGCACCAGCCTGCCGCACTGGAACCATGCTGAGAGGTCGCCCCTGCCCCTAATCGCCATTGGGCATAGCCAAGGCTGTTTGAAGGGGTTCGATAACTGGGTAACCTCCAACAAGGCAGCGGTCCCAGATTCACGGGTTGCCGGACTCCGTATCGCATTCGTCAGCCGTACGGATGTCCTGTTTTAACCTGCGCTTCTTTGATGGTGTTGATCACCTCGCTCGAAAGCGGGATGACCCGTGTCTCGATTCCGAACTCCTTGGCTGCATGAGATGCCCACCCATTTCCGCTGACCACGCCCGCAGCCGTTCTATCAGCAAAGACGAGGTAGGATTCGATTTTCAAGTCTGGGCGAGACCTCCGAAGGACAGACGTTACGAGAGCTAGCTTGAGCATATCGCCGAGAACCTTGTTCCGCTGGGCCGATTTTGCCTTGCCAACGTGCGCCCACGCCTCGACAAGAGTCACTCGATTGTCGTCTCTGTGAAAGCCGTCCACTGTGACCTTCACGCCTCGACCAATCGGAATCGTTGCTTTGCCAAGCTCCCTTCCTAGCTGCCCCGAAAACTCGTTGATCATCAACTTCTCAGCAAGTTGCTGTACATCGGAGCAGCTTGACTTCCGTTTCATTTCCTCTCCCCTCTAGCTCCGGAACATAGCACGTCCCCCACCGGGCCGGATTCCGAACGGTGGCTCCTATGAAGCCATTCCACTCGAAATGAAAGCTTGCGAATTGGACGCCCGGTTTGCGGCAACGCCAGCGATTCCATTTTCCGTTGCGGTTGAGGTTCAAGAGTGGATCGGTGCAGGCAGGTTCTAGCCACCGCGCCGCCACGCCTGTACCCTGCTGTGCTGTATGTACACACCCGAGACGTTCATTCGATAGGTCAACATTTTTGCGCTTACGCCATAGTGGCGACATGCTGTCTCGTCGCTAATGTGGGTTGCTTTGATGTGCAGGAGCACCTCTCTCGGAAGGAGGAGGCAACCTGCAAGCCAGTTTGCCTCCTCCTCCTGCGCTTTATCGTAAGTCCGCAGAGAAAGGTCGGTGTTTGGGTCGATAAACACCACAGTTGGCTTGTGGCCGAGAAGTATGTGAGCGAGTTCGTGCATCAGATCACTATTCTGGCGAGCCGCCGAGTGCGACGGGTTATAGACGATAAGCGGTCGCCGCTTGCCGGGGATGGTGATTGCCGACCAGCAATCAGAGTGGTGCCCCAATAGCCTGCGACGGACGTCTTCAGCCAAATGCTTCAGATCGGCGGGTTGGATTACCGCAACCTGAAGCTCGCGTGCGAGCACGAATGGGGAAAGGGGTGCTGTGATGGCGAGCTTCTGGTGTTGGCGCGCGTTGAGCGCGGCTTCTTCGCACCACGACTTGAAGCCGCGCCGGAACATCTAGTCCATCTCAGCCGCGTGCTTTTGGGCGGCAAGAATTAACTTCGCAAGGTCTGCCGCTGCGCTCGGGGTTTGGTGGGCGTCGGTCTTCATGTGGACATACGCGGTCACGCCTGCGGTTGGCGTTGCATGTTTCGCTGAGGACTTCTTTCCAAGCTGCAAGAGTTCTGCCGGGTCAAGTTCAAGCTTGGCACATAGCTTTGAGAATGTTTCCAGATCGGGCAGCTTGCCATTTTCGATGCGCGACAGCGTTGCGGGGCTGATTCCGAGTTTCTTCGCGAACTCCCGGATCCCTTCTTCTCCGCGGCGCTCCATAAGAAGCTTTCCGAGTTTCAAGATGCTCATGTTTCTCCTTTGAGACAAATATTGACCGAAGAAACGGGAAGGAGTAGCATTGTTGCATGTCCGAGAAATTGTTGCGGGCACGAAACACAGCTACGATTATGGAGGATACCATGGGAGAAGTCCAACAGGTGCAGCCTTCCGGTAAAGAGGGGCATGGTCATGATGTGCCCGTGACCATCGACAATCGCACGGTCGAGATTCAATCTCGGGAATACTCAGTGGCGCAACTCAAGATTGCACTCGGCGTAGACCCGTCTCGGGAGCTTGAGCAAGTTGTTGACGGCAAGCTTGTGCCGCTCGACGACAACGCGAGAGTCCACATTCGCGGCGGCGAGTCATTCGTGAGCCACGTTCGGGGCGGCGGATCGTCCCATGGCAAGTGAAGGCGAACTGCGGGAGCTTGAGCAGCTTTGCAATGGAGCCAGAGAATTTACCGAATTTGACCGGAACTATATCTTGCTCCCGCAACTCCAATTACCGGACGGCTGCACGCCCGCGGTAGTGGACGCACTGCTCTGCTTGAGCGCCCGCGACAGCTATCCCACTCGGCTTTTCTATTCCCAGCAGATCGCGTGCAAAAACGCACTCAACTGGAATGCACAAAATGTGCCGATCCTCCAGCGAAATTGGTTTGCCTATTCATGGAACTACGTAGCCAGCGGACGCCCAATAGAAGTCTTGGCGCAGCATTTGAAGGCTCTCCGGTGAACATCCACTTCAAACTCTCCTCAGCAATGTTGAATCACGTCATTGGCGATCTGGTGCGGCCGCATCCGTTTGCGGCAGAACGAGCGGGCTTCATCGGTTGCAAAGTGAGTCGCAGCCGTGAAGGCATCCTGATCTTGGGACACACGTACATGACTCTTCAGGACAACTGGTACACAGATGATCAGCGATATGGATGTTTTTTCAACGCCGACGCAATGAGAGCCGCAATGCAGTTTGCGCTGACCAACGACGCCAGTATGTTTCACGTCCACATGCACGAGCACATGGGGTTGCCGTGGTTCAGTCGAATCGATCTCCGTGAGTCTAGCAAATTCGTGCCTGATTTTTGGAACGTACGACCGAACCTGCCGCATGGAACTCTTGTGGTAAGCAAAGACTCCGCAGCAGGACTTTGCTGGTATCCGAGCGAGAATAAGCCGAACAGAATCTCGCGCATTACGGCTGTGGGGTTCCCAATGAAGTTTCTCGAAAGGCTCACATGAACGGCCGATTCAGCCGCCAGAGCTTCCTTGGAGCAAACAGCGAATTCCTATTCCGATCCGTTCGGGCGGCCATCGTAGGACTTGGTGGTGGGGGCTCGCACATCGCTCAGCATTCGGCACACGTAGGTATCGGCCGTTTTGCCCTGTTCGACCCAGATACCACAGAGTTCCCTAACCTAAACCGTACCGTGGGTGCGACTTTCGAGGACGCCATCTCGAAGACCCCAAAGGTTATCGTTGCCGAGCGCATGATCAAGGGCATCAACCCCTATGCCGAGGTATGGCCGATGCAATTGGAGTGGCAAAAAGATTTCGAATCGCTGCGTGCATGCGATGTGGTGTTCGGTTGCCTAGACGGATTCAGCAGGCGTGCCCAGCTTGAGGAAAGCTGCCGGAGAGCGATGATCCCTCTAATCGACATCGGGATGGATGTGCACAAAGGAGAACCATACTCGATCTCCGGACAGGTGGTCGTGTCGATGCCGGAGAAACCGTGCTTCAAGTGCCTCGGGTTCATCCGTGACAAAGACCTAGACGACGAAGGCCGTCGCTACGGCGAAGCAGGTGGCAACCCGCAGGTCGTCTGGTCAAACGGTGTACTGGCATCGACGGCAGTTGGAATCTTCATTCAGTTGCTTGCCCCGTGGTGCCCAATCAGTCCGGGCAGTGCGTTCCTTGGGTATGATGGCGACAGATTCACCTTGGAGCACGATGCGAGATTCGCTGTCGGAGTGAACCACAATTGTGAGCACTTCGGCAGCATTGGGGATTTGGGTGATCCCTTCTGGAAGCCGTAGATAGCTAGGAAGGCTCCGCCAGCTTCGCCCAAAAAGGTTCGTAGTAGCCTCCACACCAGCATGCCCCACCGGAACGATGCTCCGAGGGTCGCCCTGCCTCCAATTGCCTCTCAGGGCGGTGGGCGATTTTGCCGTTTATTACGCATTTCTCGGGGTGTGCTGAGAACGGATTCGCTGCTCTCCTTCGGAAGACACCCGCCATGGCAAAATGAAGCACAACCATGAATGCGGCGGCCCCTGAGTGCAGGCCCTCGACCGAGAAGATTTCCGGGTTCCTCGAAGAGCGTCATCTTTCACAGCGGCGAGAGGGGTTTATGCACAGGAAACAGGGCGACCCACCGCATGCCGCCGAAAGGAAGAGCTAGAATAATGAAGCGTTCCAAACCCACGAAAGCCAACAAACCACCAATCAAGGCACTGACGATCCGCCAACCGTGGGCGGAATTGATCCTCCGTGGGCGCAAGCCTTTTGAGTTGCGAACTTGGAGGACGAAATACAGAGGACCGCTAGTCATTCACGCGGCGGCAAAAGTAGATGCATGGGATGCCCGGCACTTTGGGCTCAATCCCGAAAAGCTCATCACCAGTGCATTCGTCGGCTTCGTAATCCTGTCGGATGTACGACCGTACACCCGAGAAGATGCTAGGCTGCTCAAGAAGAGACGGGCGGGCTACGGCTGGTTCCCCCACAACCTGTCATGGGTTCTAAAGAAGCCGCGTCGGATGTCGCCCGTAAAAGCTAAGGGGCAACTTAGCCTGTTCGACGTTCCAAAGGGCGTGGAGCGCCGGATAAGAAGACTGCTCTAAGGTTCGGCCCATCCGGAACGAGACGGAGGCTCCCAACTGCGCGTCGCCCCATAGAACGTCACCTTCCCATCGACCACGTTCGCCACGTAGCGTCCCTCACTGAGGAACTGCATCACTTTCTTGCCAGATTGTGCCACTTGCGCCCAGCGGGATTTCGTCTGCGGGTTCTGCTCCAGCCCTCGAATCTCGTTCCCTTCGAACACAAAGTCCACCTGCCGCAGTCCGCGCTTGGGAGTGCGACGAACAGGAAAACGCTCCGTCCCGAGTTCGACGGATTTGGCGTTTTCCACGAGGGTCTGCCGCCAGACTTCAATGAGTGCCTGCTCGAAGGAAAGTTTCATCAATCAGCCGAGAGCCTTGCCAGTTCCGCGACCACCCGCTTGAGTTCTTTGACGATTCGCCAGTTCGGACATTTCATTTCATAAACCTTGAGGAGTTCGTCGAAATACCAAAGCTGTTCTTTGCGGCCTCTCTTGAACCGCTTCCAGACCTCCGCTCCGACTTCCCTGTAGTCCTCAAGGATTGCGCGGGCGTTGTACAGCTTGTCCGCCGCTGACACCAACAGAATTCCTTTCGACTCATCGGGTTCCTCGCGCAGCCGCTCAATGTACGAAGCCTTGCGCAATTCCCATCGCAGCTTTTTCTCGCTGTCCACTTCGAAGCTGTCCGTGCAGCCCTTCACGATATTGGCAACTTCTTCCCCAAACTTCGCCTCAATATCCCGTAGCCGGGGTAGGCCACCTTCGTCTTCCACCGCATCGTGCAACAGCGCCGCGATTACCATGTCTTCCGTCACGGCAAAGGGAATGTAGCCGCTTTCTCCCATCACCAGCGAAGCGACACCAAGCAGGTGGGCCATGTAGGGTACCTGCGTCCCTTTGCGCCAGCCAGTGTGAACCTGACATGCATAATCTATGGCTTGAATAAAACGGGGTGTAAGGGCGAATGCTCTGTTCTCTTCTTTGATGTCCATAAATTTCATTCTACCGACACACAGACCCGCCGACGCACGGCGACGGGCAGGGCTTTCACCCACAGCACGGCTTGCCCTTCATCGCTTCCCACCCCTCTCTCACAATCAACGGGAGCAGGAGCAACGCGGCGACCGGGTCTGCCCATCTCACTCCCCAAATCGCATTGAAGGCGAGACCGGCCAAAGCAATCAAAGCCAGACAGCCGCAGACCGCCGACTCGGCAGCATCAGCCCTCAACGCTGCGCTGGAGGTGGCCGCTGAAAGTTGCCGCTTTTGCTTTGCAAGCCAAGGCATGACCCCTGCGGCAAGGACGAGCACCACGATTCCGATGGGACTTGACCGGGCTTCGACGTGTCCTAGTGGCGTCAAAATGGAAGCGAGGGCAACGAATGCTGCGAGAGCAAAGAGCAAGCCGCCTGCGAGTCTAGCCGCTCGCTGTTCCGAGCGTTCTCCCGGCGAAGGCGAATAGAACCGCCAGAGCACAACTGCCGCAGAGAGAAGCTCGACCGCACTGTCGCCGCCGAATCCGAGCAGTGCTGGGCTGCGGGCTGCCCAAGCGGCTCCCAACGACACCCCCGCCTCTACGGTCATCCAGACGAGCGTAAGAACCTGAATCCGAATAACGCGCTGGACAATTTCAGGCGGGAGTGTTTTCGGCAGGGCAGACATTGGAGCATTATGCATCTGAGCTTGTCCTTAGCCAGCTAAGCGAGGTACTCGTCCCATTTTTCTTCTCGTGGAGGCCGTCCTGTTCCTGCACCTGCTTTGGTGTGTTTGTGTCGTGCTTGGCTGGACGGTCACGCGCCGCCGCCGCGTTCTGCGGACGCTGCACATTGCTTCGCTCATCTACGCGATCGTCATCGAGTTGATGCCTTGGCCGCCGTGTCCGCTCACCGTGGCTGAAACGTGGCTTGAAGCTCGCGCAGGCATCGAACCCGCACACGGACCATTTCTTGTGCGTGTCCTCGATGCGGTCGTGTATCCCGACCTGCCAGAGTGGGTCGTTGTTGGAGGCGCGGTGCTTGTATGCGTGGCGATCCTGTGGGTGTATCTTCGACGCTATATTCGGCGGGACGCGGGTGGACAGTGGTGACGGAAAACCAAATGCAAGCGAGGATTCATACCGACCGACTCATCCTTCGCCCATTTGAGCCATCCGATGCCGAGCGAGCATTTGAGTGGCTTGGCGACCCGGTCGTCATGCAGTTCACTCCCGCGGGGCCTGATAAGTCCATCGAGGAGACACGAGCAAGGCTCATTGGCTACCAGAACCATCAAAAGGCGCATGGCTTTAGCAAATGGCTAATTGTAGAGCGCGATTCTGGAGTTGCTATCGGAGATTCTGGGCTGCTCGTATTGCAGGACTACGGTTGGGTAGACCTTGGCTTCCGGTTCGCGCAGCCGTATTGGGGCAAGGGTCTCGCCACAGAAGTGGCGTCCGCTTGGGTTCGCACCGCCTTCGACGAGTTGGGGGTCAGCCGGTTGGGCGCATTTGTTCACCCTGAAAACGTGGCCTCGATTCACGTTCTTGAGAAGGTTGGGTTCCGCGCAGAGCGACACGAAATGGTCATGGGCATGGATTCAATCGTGTTCTCTCTCGATGTGAAGACTAGCAAAGGGTCTCACTAGAGAGGACTGTTGCCGAACCGGCGCAGAGCGTCGTCCCATTGCAAGGGGAGTTGGAAACCTTTGACCGTCCATCGCGCGAACTGAGTCTTGTCCATGTGTGAAGCGAGCACGGTCATGATGTTCTGATGCGGCGGGTGCTGGACGAAAGCCCGCAGCGCCTCTTCGTTCGCCCACGCAGAGAGCGTCCAGAATCGCGTCGACAGCGGACGAGCAAGTAGGGAATAACCGAGCAAGCCTTGCGCTGACGCCAATTGTTTCCCAATTGCGCTATATAGAAGAAGAACGGCGGCACTCGCCAATAGCTTTTCAGCGGCAGATAGGGGAGCAGCGCAACGAAGTCGCCGTTGGGGTCAGGAGAACCAAATGTTCGCCACGGAGTCGCGGGCATGATTCGGGGATTTCACCGCACACGGATTCCGTGGGTGAATTGCGTGCCCAGTGACGCCAGCGTGTGAAGCAAAACCTCGCCGAGGACATTCGACGAGGCTCTGCCGCCAAACGTCGATGAGTGCCTGCTCGAAGGAGAGTTTCATCGCAGCCGCCTGTTTCAAGCTGGATACCTGATGTGGGTTCTAGTTGCAGTGACCTTGCCTGGGGCCGGAATGCAAGTTCCTTGAGCAGTCATCGATGAATGCGCATATCAGCTGATTTCGCATCCATGGCTCTGTGGACCGCCGATTGGTTGCAGTCTGATAATGTCCGATGAAGGTGCACCTGTCGGTCTCTCGGACCTCAATTCGTAGGGTGTCGCCCTTGCCCAATCTGATGTCACCGCTCACACGATGCCCATTGACAATAAGGCGGTCGATAACCGTGATTTCGTCCTCTAATTCGGCCAGCACAAGCGCGGCGGCATCGTCCGGCACGATGACGACGTGTTCTTGCTCCTCACCCGGCGCTCTAGCGAACAGTTCGCCAAGGTATGACAACTCTCCGAGTGGAGTTTCAACGAAGAGGTGGGGGCAGCTCCCGCACTCCCAGTAGCGCGACAAAGTGTAAACATTCTTCAGATTCAACTCATGAACGTCGGATGCAACTAGTGTAGCGTCCTGCTTCATGCGAATGACGAGCGGCCACATCGCAGGGCCGATCACCGAGATCGTCGAGGCTGCCGCACTAAGGTCGCCGTGAGAGACACTCTGGCCTCGCCCGTTCGACAGGTCGGTAAACTCCGTCCACAAGGGTTCAAATCGGTCCGGCCATAGCGGACCGAGGAGCGCGGCAACAGGTATCACGGCTGATGCCCCCGGTGCGAGTGCAGCCTGTGGTAGGGGGCAAGTACTAGCGAGATGACGGTCACGTGCCTGCAATTGTCGGTACCCGAGACCAGTCCGTGCCTCCAACTCGCAGACCAGCGAGTCCAAGGCGACAGGAACTGCATCCATGTTAGTCACCGCAAGGTAGACAGCCCACAGGGGGCGCATTCGATAGACTTCCTGAAACCGCTCCTCGGTCCCACACTGCTGATTGTATGCGAGGGCACACGCAATATCTTCGGGCGCAACGCCCGCCTCCGTCAAAATACGACTGATAGCATCAATTGGCGCAATCCGTTTCAGCAGCTCATCCTTGGAAGGTTGACGCAAAACTTCGAAATAAGGGAGTTGGCTTGCGTTCGGTCGTTGTTTGGCATCTGGGTGTGTTTTCAGATATTCGTGAATGGTAGGGAAGTAATCGCCCCACTCTTGGTCATTGCGAGAATTTTTTGAATGTGCGATGACGACATCTCGCAGGAAGTCCGCAGGTGCGTTCCGCGCGAGATGAGGTTGAGCTACCGGGAATCGTTCCATATCACCGGACGAAATCTCACGAATGATATCGAAACTCTTGCAGACAAAATAGCGAGCATGCAAGACGGTTCTCGGCGCGACAGCAAGATGTCCGGCAGCGACGATGTCGTACCAAGCAACACGTTGGCGTCTCAGTTCGCTCGGGGAAAATTTCGTGCCCCGAGGATGTTTGGGGTTGTAATGGCCCGCGTCGCTGTGGCAATCGAAGCAGAGAACGATAGCATTATCAAAATCGTCTGAGCCACCGCAAGCCTCGGGAACAATATGGTGTACTTCGACTTTGATCCCTTTGTGTCTGTGGCAGACACTGCAATGTCTAGCCGATGCGACCAGTGCACGCTCTTTGACTCCCGTGGGGAAGCTCATCCGGGCCTCCGCGATAGCAAATACTTGTGGCTTTTGATGCAGGATAGCATCCCTCAACACCAGTGCAACTTGGTTCGCAGGCGAAAGATCGCTCGCAATCTGAAGCGTAGTCAGTCAACCCACTCACGTTGGCGAAGCGCCCCCAAACTGATGAACCTGACCTTCCGTCGCAGCTTCGTCTGAATCATCTCTCCCGTGAACCCAATCTTGCGCCGAATCCCCCGGCCGGTGACGCACGTAGAACTTGCCAAAGCCGTTTAACCCAGTACTGGCACTGTTGCCCAACTGTTGCCCAACACTTGACTACCAGCGACAGTTGGGGATACTGTGTGACCGTAACGCAGATGGGTAACCCTAGCGACTGCAACAAAAGCCCCGTTTTTATTGCTTTCCTTTGAGGTAGGTAGCCAATCCCGTTAGCGCTACCAAATTTCTGACCGTTACCTTTACATCTCGCGACTGTTGATGAGGCGGCGCATCCGGTTATAATTCGCCGCAGCCGTGTGCGTCCGCGGCACCAGCCTTCCTGAGGAGTGTCCTTGAGCTACGTCGAAAAACATCTTATCCCGGGTGAATCCGTGCAGTACGAGACCAAGCTGCATTGGATCGTCATGTTGGGGCATGCAGCCATCGGTGTTCTTCTA
>Ga0209808_1000841_pt1 | contig 15437 bp, 14 predicted proteins | sample GraSoiAngelo_157_FD_186171 | JGI IMG/M metagenome (GOLD analysis project Ga0209808, IMG submission 186171) | Grasslands soil microbial communities from the Angelo Coastal Reserve, California, USA - 14_1009_16_20cm (SPAdes) (version 2) | ecosystem: Environmental > Terrestrial > Soil > Grasslands ... | reverse complement strand
CGATCAGGACTTCGAAGAGGCGCGGCACGTGATTGGCACAAACGTGACGGGCACACTGTATCTCATTCACAAAGTGGGCCACGAGATGCGCGAACGTGGCGAAGGCCGCATTCTCATCACGAGATCGATCGCTGGCTTTATGCCGGGAACGTACCAGGCGGTTTACAACGGGACCAAGGCGTTCATGGATTCGTTTTCCTTTGCTTTGCGCGAGGAACTAAAGGATTCCGGCGTGACGGTGACTTGTCTTATGCTAGGCGCAACTGAGACGGAATTCTTCGAACGCGCCGATATGCTCGATACAACGATCGGCGCGGGCAAGAAGGATGATCCCGCTGATGTCGCCAAAATCGGCTTCGAGGCGATGATGAAAGCCGATGGCGATGTCGTAAGCGGACTGAAGAACAAGATTCAATCAGCGCTGACAGCGGTCACTCCATCCGGGGTGCTGCCCAAGCAACATGGCAAAATGGCAAAACCGGGGAGCGCAAAGAAATAATGAAAGCGCTACTTTTCCATCATCCCGGCAAAGTCGAAGTCAACGATGTGGACGATCCCCGGATCGAAGATGCGGAGGACGTTATCCTGCGGGTGACCGCGACCGCGATCTGCGGCTCTGATCTGCATATTTACAATGGATTCATCCCACAGAAGAACGACATGGTGCTCGGGCACGAGTTCATGGGGGTAATCGAAGAAACGGGTTCCGGAGTGAAGGATTTGAAGAAAGGCGATCGCGTCATCATCCCATTTCCTATTGCGTGCGGCCGCTGCTTTTTTTGCCATGATGGGCTGCCGGGCCATTGCGACAATTCAAATCCAGAGAAGTACGGACCTGAAGGCGGTCTGCTCGATCAAAAGGGTGGAGGGCTTTTCGGTTATACCGATCTTTACGGCGGCTATTCGGGCGGACAGGCGGAGTACGTGCGAGTGCCGTATGCCAACTTCGGTCCGCGCAAGGTCCCTCAGAATTTCAGCGATGAAGAAGTGTTATTCCTGACCGATATTTTCCCTACCGGTTATACCGGTATCGACTGGGCGGGCGTAAAAGGTGGCGAAACGGTCGCGGTATTCGGCTGCGGTCCGGTAGGCTTGATGGCGCAAAAGTGCGCCTGGATGCGCGGAGCCAAGCGCGTCATTGGCGTGGATATTCTCGATTACCGCCTTTCCGCAGCTAAACGCACGGCAAACTCCGAGACGATCAACGCGGAAAAGGACGATCCGGTGCAGGCGATTCGCGACATGACAGACGGTCGCGGCGCCGACGTTTGTGTCGATGCGGTCGGGATGGAGGCAGAGCGGAAGCCTAAAGATAAGTTGGCAAATATCTGGCACGTCGAACTAGGTAGCATTAAGGCGCTCAAGGCAGCGATCAGCGCCGTGCGGCGTGGTGGCTGGATAAGCGTGCTCGGAGTGTATGGAGTTCCTTACGATAAGTTTCCGCTCGGACAGATTTTCGATAAGGGCATCCATCTAAGTTTCGGTCAGGCGCCCGTGCAAAAGTATATCGACGACCTGATTGGCTATCTCGAAGAAGGAAAAATTAAACTGGACGATGTCATTTCGCACCGACTCCCCTTAGCCGAAGCCCCGCGTGGTTACGAAATCTTCAATGAGAAAAAGGAGGATTGCGTGAAAGTGGTGTTGAAGCCCTGAGCTTTGCCACATTTGACGGCTGATTCGGAGCGAAGTGCGATGATCTTCTATTTGGTAAACGCTAGAGATTTGGCATCTCACCGGATTGCCGCGCACGAATACTTCAAGCGATGAACTTGCTGCGCAGACTCAAACCGTTCGACCGGAAGTCAGGGAACTTGAATGTAATAATCGAAACGCCAAAAGGTTGTCGTAACAAATACGCCTTCGACTTTGACTTTAAGAATTACAGGTTGAAGTCAGTGCTGCCGAACGGCGCGGTTTTTCCATTCGACTTCGGAAGTATACCGGGGACGACTGCCGACGATGGCGATCCTCTCGATGTCTTGTTGCTGATGGATGAGCCGGCCTTTACCGGATGCCTGGTGCGAGCGCGATTATTGGGAGTGATTGAGGCCGCACAAACAAGTGATGGCAAAACCGAACGCAACGATCGTCTGATCGCGGTCGCGGCCGAATCGCGTACTCACTCGTCGTTGAAATCGTTGGGGATGCTGGACTTGGAGCTAATCAAAGAGATTGAGCATTTTTTCATTTCCTACAACCAGATCCGCGGAAAAAAGTTCAAACCGATCGCGCGCAAGGGTCCGCATGTCGCGACGCGTCTGGTCAAGAAACATCAGAAGGGAAAGAAGAAGCGCTGATACAGCCTGGCATACTTTCGGGCCGAGCCATGCTAAAGTTTGTAATCTGGGATAAACTTTATTGTCCCTTATCCGGCCTGCGTGCTCGTACCGTGTAGTCCGAATCTAACCGACCTTTTGGCTTTTACGCGCGGATCAATCCGTTGCGTCGAATCTTGTTTGAGACTTATGATTACCACGAATAACGACCGGGTCCGGGCGCATACTGCGCGGCGTGTGAATGAGGAGATCGACCGGGAGGCGGAGCGGCGCGTGATGCGCGCGGCGGGCGCTTCCGAAGTGGTGTTATCGCGCCAAATCGATGAATTGAATCAGGAATGGGACATGGAGCGCTGGCTGGAGACAAATGCATCGGCGCTGGCTTTCACGGGCACGATCCTCGGCTTGCTCGTGAACAAGAAGTTTTTCGCAATTCCGTGCCTTGTACTGCCGTTTCTCTTTCAGCATGCGGTGCAAGGCTGGTGCCCGCCAGTTCCGGTTTTGCGTCGCAAAGGGGTGCGCACGCGGCGTGAAATCGATGCGGAGAGGTATGCGTTGAAGGCGCTACGCGGCGATTTCTCCTCGGTGCAAGCGAACGATGACACCAATGCAGCTGGCCGCGCCGCGTGGGAAGCCGCGAATGCGTAATCCCATCCGAAGGTACCAGCCCGCGCAAGCAGCCTATTCCAGATCAACGGCCCGAATACGCCGATTACGAGCCGTCAAAGTGGACTCGTCGGCCGAGAGCAGCTCCGACGAGCTAAATGACAAATTCAGATTGGTCGCGGCGGAATCCCAGTACGTTTCGCAGGAATTGATCGATGAATGCACTTCGTACCCACCGGATGGGACGGATACCTCGTGCAAAACGGTATTTAACGAACGTGAAGTCGAAATCGCGGAAGGGACCCGACCGCTAGTTGCATTGCGGCTTATTTGCCCAACCAAAAATTGTCCTTCAGTGCCGGGCCGACTGGGTTTATCCGGATGAATCGTTAAAGAATCAATCATATCGTCAGGACGCTGCTGCGTGCGTTACTGCGTAACTGCAATTATCGCGAAGCGGTTAAACGGTTCTCGCTCTGAGCGATCGCCAGTCGACGTTACCCGCAAAATGTGTGTCTCGTTAGGTCTCATACACGCCGCATCTCAATCATGACGCCAGCCGAAGCATTATGCATCCTCGGCAGCCTAGCGGACGGAATCGATCCGGTTACCGGCGACATGTTGCCCGAGACTAGCGAGGCCCGAGCGCCAGCAGACCGAGCCGGACTGGCATTGCGTGCGCTCCCAGAAAAAAGGAGCCGCGAAGCATCGAGGGACAACCAACCGAAACGCATGTCCCTATTCTAACCGGGCGTCAGATCACACGCGCATCGCGCTGCGGGCGCGAAAGTTTCTCAGGAGGAAACGCATGAAGGAAAAGATTCGTTATGCAGTTGTCGGACTTGGCCACATCGCGCAGACAGCGGTGCTGCCAGCGTTTCAGCATGCAGAAAATTCAGAACTGGTGGCGTTGGTTACTGGAAGTCCTGATAAGGTCAAGCAACTGAGCAAGCGCTACGGCGTGAAGGCTTACGCCTACAAAGATATGGAAACGGCGATCGAACGCGAGAATGTGGATGCCGTTTACATTGCCACTCCAAACTCGCTTCATCGCGAACACACTGAGCGCGCCGCCCGCGCCGGCAGCCATGTCCTTTGCGAAAAACCCATGGCCGCGAGCGAACGCGATTGTGAGGCGATGATTGAGGTGATTAAACAAAACAAGGTAAAGCTCATGATTGCCTACCGGCTTCACTTTCACGACGCCAATCTCCATGCCGTTGAAATCTCCCGCTCCGGCAAGCTCGGCGAGGTCCGCTGCTTTGATTCCTTGTTTGGTTTACAAGTCCACGGCGAGAACATCCGCCTGCAAAAGAATCTGGGCGGCGGGACCCTCTTTGACATTGGCATTTATTGTATTAATGCGGCGCGTTACCTGTTCCGCGACGAGCCAACCGAAGTTGTCGGCCTCACCGCGAACAACGGGGAAAAACGATTCTCCGAAGTGGAGGAGATGGCGGGCGCGATTCTCCGATTTCCGCAGGAGCGCCTGGCAATCTTCACCTGTAGCTTCGGATCAGCCGGCGTCGGATATTATTCTCTGGTCGGCACCAAAGGTAATCTGCGACTGGAAAACGCCTACGAATATCGTGGCAGTTCGAAGTGCATCGTAACGATCAAGGGTCGGCAAACCGAAAAAGTGTTCAAGGCCGGCGATCAATTTGCTTCCGAACTAATCTACTTTTCAGACTGCATTATGAATGATCGCGCGCCGGAACCATCAGGTCGCGAAGGGTTGGCCGACGTGCGCGTAATCGATGCGATTTACGAATCGGCCCGGATCCGCCGCAGCGTTCAAATTGAGCCGGTTCGCAAGCAGACTCGACCTGAGTCGGAGATGGACATCAAACGTCCTCCCGTCGAAAACGCCGCGCCGCTTTGAGAGGTCGCCTGCGGTCGAGAAGAATTCGGCGAGTGTAAGACTGTTGCGGACGCTAGCGGCGATATGCTGTTAAAGGGAGTTTTATGAGCGAACAAGGACTGGAAGTTCTCGATTCTACTTATCACAAAACGCAGGAATGGATCGGCCAGCTGGCCGAAAATTCGCATCTGGAAAAGGGTGATGCCTACAAAGCGTTGCGTGCGGTCTTGCTTACCTTGCGCGATCGTTTGCCAATCCAGGAGGCCATTCATTTCGGCGCCCAGTTACCGATGCTAATTCGCGGTCTCTATTACGACGGCTGGAAACCGTCCGAAACGCCGATAAAGATGTCGCGTGAACAGTTTCTGGAAGCGATCAAAGAAAAAATCGTGACCGATCGTTTTATGGACCCCGTTCGCATGACTCACGATGTCGTCGTACTTTTGCAAGATCACATGTCGCCAGGCGAAATGAGTAATGTAAAACAGATCCTGCCTAAGGAATTGCGTACGCTTTTACCGGATTCTGCAAACCAAAATGGAGCAGGGAACATGGCCACAGCAAATCAGAAGCGCGCCGCGCGGAAAAATATTAAGAAGGCTGCGAGAACTGCGAAGAAGAAGCGCACCGTGGCGCATTTGCCGAAGCGCACTCGCACTGCGCTTGGCAAAGAAGGTGCCAAGGCAGCGAAAAAGAAACGTTAAGCCGTGTGCTCGGGCGCTATCTCCGCAGGCGTCGCGCAGATATTGAAAAAAGAGACCAACGTCGTTAACCTCGACGTGTCCCGGCCGATGAAAAACCAGCGCTTTCATTTTTCCCAGCGGAAGGCCGCCGCCGTCCTAATCCCGACTTAAGACAAGAAACCGATCCCGGCGGCGGCCTATCACACTGTGATCAACTAGTTCTATCAGCGCCAGTCAGCTCGCTTTCCATCAAAGCTTCGGGATTTACAATGCTTTCGGCTAATCCGTTAAGGAGCTCATTCGCTTCAGATTCTTCATCGAGCGTTGTTTGCAACAGCTCGGCTGCTTTCTTTTGGCCCAGTAGCTCGGCAAATGTGCGAACGCTTCCGTAGCTGGCGATCTCGTAGTGCTCGACCTTTTGCGCAGCCACGATGATTCCGGCATCGAGAACGGATGCATCGCCCTCTTCTTTAATAATTTCCGATCCTTCCTCGATCAGCCCCTTCATTCCATGACACGTTTTGCCTTTCGGGGTCTGATCCAACTGCGCGAAAATGTTTTCCAGACGTTCAACGTGCGTTTCGGTTTGCTCGAGATGTGTTTCGAAAGCGTTCTTCAATTCCTCCGATGAGGCCGCCTTCGCCATCTTCGGCAATGCCTTAAGCAGCTGATTCTCTGCATTGTACAAGTCGCGCAGTTCGTCGACGTAAAGTTTTTGTAATGTGTCCAGCTTCATATCATTCCCTTTCTTTTTTTGATTTTCCCTATTTGTGTGTGTGTTCGTGGTAACCACGCCCGCCAAAAAGAAACGATGCGCCGGCCATAAGTGCGCGTGTTAAAATTTTTGCTGACTTTTAGTGCCGTGTGCTGCGTCGTGCTGTCGTCGCTTACTGAACGACACAATTTGTCGTCCGGTGATGCGGGTAAATGCGAATTGCTGTTGATGAGGCGTGGAACGGCAATCGCGATGACGATTCTCGGCGCGTGGCTGGGCACTCGGGCGTGGCGCAGCCGTTTTTCGTTTTCCGGGAAGGTGGTCTTGATCAGCGGGGGCTCGCGTGGGCTCGGTCTTATTTTGGCGCGACAGATCTCTAGCGAAGGCGGGAAAGTGGCGCTTCTGGCGCGGGACGCCGATGAGCTCGAGCGCGCCAAAGCGGAGCTGACGACGCGCGGCGGCGAAGTCCTCACCATCCAATGCGATTTGTGTGAACGTTCGCAAATTCAAGCCGCCGTGGCCGAGGTTCTGGAATGCTATGCCAAGATCGATGTTCTTTTCAACAACGCCGGAATCATTCAAGTCGGCCCAGTTGAAAACATGCAACAACAGGATTTTGAACGCGCGATGAGCGTGCATTTTTGGGCACCACTGCTCCTGACAATGGAAGTTCTTCCGGCGATGCGCGCGCACCGCTGCGGACGCATCGTTAACATTTGTTCAATCGGCGGAAAAGTTGCCGTACCGCACCTTGCGCCATATTGCGCGAGCAAGTTCGCTTTAACTGGTTTATCGGATGCTCTCCGGGCCGAGCTGGCGCGCGACAACATTTCTGTTACAACGGTTGCGCCAGGTCTGATGCGGACTGGCTCCCACCTCAACGCGAAGTTCAAAGGGCAGCATGATGTCGAATTTGCGTGGTTCTCTGTCTCGAGCGGGATGCCGTTAATCTCAATGAGCGGAGAGCGAGCAGGCCGTAAAATTCTCGCGGCAGCTCGTCGTGGTCAGCCGTCGCTCACGTTAACTTTTGCGGCGCGCGGCGCGATCGTGGCTAACGCTCTCTTCCCGAATTTAACCGGTCACGCGATGAAAATAGGAAACCGATTTTTGCCTGACCCGGGATCCCAAGCCAACGCAAACGATGTGTGTGCCGGCCATCAGGCGAGACGCATCACACCTGAGTGGATGACCGATCTGGCGGACCGCGCTAGCGCGAAAAATAATGAGCTCAAATAGTGCATCGCCATATCTTTAACCGCACCTGAACCCACCCAGGACAGACCAAGCGCGAAATGATGGTAGCATGTCATCGCTCCGCAGGACCGCTGAGAAGGAATTGCAAATTTCCAACCCTGATAAGGTTCTTTATCCGGCGGGAAAGTTCACCAAGGCTGATGTAGCAAGGTACTACGAGCGGATCGCACGGTTCCTGTTGCCGCATTTTCGCAATCGGCCGGTGACGTTGAAGCGTTATCCGAATGGCGTGTTCGGCGAGGCCTTTTATGAAAAGGATGCGCCGGGCTTCACCCCGAGATGGGTCAAGACATTTCCGGTTCCGCGCCGTGAAGGCGGCCCGGACATTAACTACATTTTGATCAACGACGTTCGCACGCTGACATGGGCGGCGAACATGGCGGCGCTGGAGCTACATCCTTTTCTCCATCGCGTGCCGCGCATCGAGCGGCCGACGAATATCGTATTCGATCTCGATCCGGGGAAAAAAACAAACATCCTCCAGTGTGCCGAAGTCGCGTTTTTGCTGCGCGATGTCCTGACGAAACTGCGTTTAAAATCGTTCCCTAAGGTCTCCGGTTCAAAGGGCATTCAGCTTTACATTCCGCTTAATACAGCCATGACCTATGATGCGACGCAACCCTTTGCGCGTGCCATCGCTGAGGTACTCGAGAAAGCGCATCCCAATAAAATCGTCGCGGACATGGCAAAAAACCTCCGCGTTGGGAAGGTTTTTATCGATTGGAGTCAGAATGCCGATCACAAGACAACGGTTGGCGTTTATTCGCTACGGGCAAAACGCGCGCGTCCGTACGTGTCGATGCCAGTAAAATGGGAGGAGCTGACGATAGCGCTGAAAAAAGCTGACGTTGATCTTCTCGAATACGAACCGGAGGAAGCGCTGCATCGGCTAACGCGCGTTGGCGACTTGTTCGTGCCGGTCCTGAAGCTAAAGCAAAAGCTTCCTAAGGAGTTTGCGTCTCTAAGCAAAGAACGGCCACGGCGGAAAACACCACCAGCGCTCGTCGATTATCGCGCCAAACGAGACTTCGCGCGTACCAAAGAACCGGTGCCGGAATTGCCGCGCAGCAGCGCGCAGGGAAGCCGCCGCCGATTCGTTGTGCAGAAACACGCAGCAAGTCATCTCCATTACGACTTTCGATTAGAAATGCACGATGTCTTAAAATCGTGGGCGGTGCCGAAAGGCGTGCCGCTAAGGCACAATGAAACGCACAGCGCCTTTCAAACCGAAGATCATCCGGTCGGATATTTGGAATTCGAAGGAATTATCCCGCGCGGCGAATACGGCGGCGGCACCGTGATGGTGTGGGACATCGGCACTTACGAAGTGGTCGAGGGGAATTATTGGAAAGGCTTCTTGTCGATCTTTCTCGCCGGCAAAAAATTGAAAGGCGAATGGACGCTCCAGCGCATCGAGAGCGAGGAGGAAAAAACCAGGTGGCTGCTGCGCAAAACGAATGGCGATGCCGGAGTCATTCCTGCAAACGCCAATGACGTCTCGGCGTTGACTGGTCGCGCGATGGAAAAGATTGCGGCGGATAAATCCACCGTGTGGAGCATCAATCGGAATGGGGAACAGGGTGGAGGTGTTTTGAAAAAGAAACCGGTTAATAGTCGACGTCGCACGGCCACGCCGCGGTTTGTTAAACCGATGAAAGCAACGGCAGTGTCCGAACTTCCGGAAGGCGATGAGTGGATTTACGAAGTGAAATGGGATGGTTACCGCGCGCTGGCACTAAAACATGGCAATGACGTCCGTTTGTTGTCGTTGAAAGAAAAGAATCTAACGAGCGATTTTCCGGCGGTGCGCGAAGCCGTGCGCGGAATCAACGCCGATTCCGCTGTGATCGACGGCGAAGTTGTCGCCATTGATTCGAAAGGTTGTCCATCGTTTCAAGCATTACAGAACCGCGCCTCGAGTGGTCGCACCTGGCAAATAGTCTATTACGCGTTCGATCTTTTAAATCTGGATGGCGAAGATTGGACTAAGAGGCCGTTACACGAACGAAAACAGAAGCTGCGCGAGTTAGTCGCTGATTCCGAGGTCCGTTACAACGCCGAGCTGGCGGGTTCGCCAACCAGTATTGTCCGGACGATACAGTCGGCCGGGCTTGAAGGGATCGTCGCAAAACAACGTGAGTCAGTGTACCGCGCCGGGACGCGCGTGACTTCATGGCGCAAATTCAAAATCGACAAGTCGCAGGAATTCGTCATCGGCGGCTATAAACCGAACGCAGGAATCTTTCAGTCGATTTTGGTCGGTTACTACGACAGGAAGAAATTGATATTCGCTGGCAAAATCCGCCAGGGCTTCAATCCCTCGACGCGTCGCAGACTTTTGGAAACGATGCGTCCTTTGTTGACAGCAAAATGCCCGTTCGACAACCTCCCGAGTAGCCGCAAAAGCCATTTCGGCGAAGGAATTACAGCAGAGGAAATGAAAGAACTTTGTTGGCTCAAACCCGAGTTGGTTGCGCAAATTAGTTTCACGGAGTGGACGGACTACGGATTGTTACGTCATGCAACATTTCACGGGTTGCGTGACGACAAGGAGCCGCGTGCCATCGTTCGCGAACTCTGAGCGCGATTCAACGAGTATTTTCGCGGCGGATATGAAAACATCAACGTCGAGCGCGGCACGTGGCTGGCGTTGGATCGTTGATGTGAGTGAAGTTTACGGGCGCGCCCGTTCGTTCATATTCTGGGCGTACGACTGCTAACCGCGAGACTTTACTTCTTTCGTCTCCACACGAATCGCGTCTTCATCGGGCGCTATACCGCGCCCGGCTTGGCTAGCGTAGACCTGAGTAAATTCAGCGCCGAAGAGCAGTATCTGCGAAGAATAATAAACCCATAGTAGGAGTGTAATCAAAGAACTGGCTGCTCCGTAAGCGGACGCAGCACTCCCGCTGCCAAGATATAGCCCGAGCGCCCATTTTCCGATCGCGAAAAATATTGCTGTCATAGCCGCGCCAATCCACACATCGCGCCACTGAATTTTTGCGTCCGGCAGGAACTTAAAGATGATGGCGAAGAGGAGAATGATTACGGCCAAGTCAAAAATCCAATAGACCGCCATCGCGATCACAATTCCGCCCGGCAGAACTCCCTGAATGTAATGGCTGAAGCCTTTCAGCACGCTTTCCAATGTGAGCGAAACGAGAAGCAGAAAACAAATGCCGCCCACCATCGCGAATGACAGGAAACGAGAGCGCAAAAAAGCCCAAATGCCCCCGCCCGGCTTGGCCTTCACGCCCCAGATGGTATTAAGCGCATCCTGCAGTTGCCCGAAGACACCGCTCGCACCGAAAAGGGCGAGAAGGATCCCAATGATCGTGGCCAGCAAGCTCTTATTCGGCTGGGCCGCCTTTTGCGCGATGTTTTGCACGACCTCGACTGCACTCTTATCGAGAAAATAGCTCATTTGCTCGGTGATTTTGTTCCATGCGCCGCCTGGATCATTGCGAAAGATCAAACCGACTATCGCGAGCAACACGAGGACGAGCGGTGCGAGCGAAAACACAGTGTAATAGGCGAGAGCAGCACCTAGTTGTGGCGCTTTGTCCTCAAGCCACTCCGAAAATGTCTGTTTAAACAAACCGAATGAATTGCTGAAAAATGGTGCACGTTTAGCCATCGATATCCTCCTCGCGTTACATTCGCTTCATCGAAGCTACCGGGATGGATTAGACACGCGGCTCCAGAAAATTGGAAGCAACCGTCGCGCAGCCGCAAAAGGGCTTTCAAGCAACCGACTGGAATAAGTGCTTTGTAAACGCAGCCGTCTCCACACCATTTCGACTGAGGATGTTATCATAAGGATTTTTCCTAGCGTTCTTTCGGGCGCTCGCCCGATTGTTTCTCCTTCTTTGTTTTCACAAAGTTGGGGCGATGAAAATTGCGCCTTCCCTTCGATTGGATTCCGCGGGCCGTCTAATCCTTTTGCGCCAACTGGATCCGTTACGAACATGGGAATCGCTGGACGACCGGCGCTTTTGCCGCTGCTGTCACAAATTCATTAGCGGTCGGCAGATTGAAGTGACCTCGGCTTCCGGCAAGCGGTTGCGCCTAGTTTGTCCGACGACCGATTGTTCCTCTACTGTCCGAGAGTGGGTTTATCCACACGAAATTGCGCAACCGCCCGACGCGAGGGGACGCCGTGTTCTTCGTGTTATCGATAAGAGCGGAGAAAGCTTTGTCGCCTGTGAAAAACCTTACTCTCGGCGTCGTACATCTGGTTCAACGAACGGCGCCTAATGCTTACGCCTCCAACATCCAAATGGTCAAGTTTCACAAGCGAGCAATTTTATCGCTGTCCTGGATGCGATGAAATGGTAGACGGGCACGACCTGAGCGAAGTACTCCAGCATCATCAGCACGTTATAGACCCGTATCGGTTTATGATCTTGCGCGCACAGGATAACGCGCGAGCGAAGTTCGCATCTAAGAGGAGTCCGGCAAAGGCGCGGCCCGTGCGGCATTAAGTTGACTCATTGCTACATCCGCAGGGCGTATTTGTCCGGGACCAAGGGCACGGCCCGCCTCCGCCGCGTAAACCTGAATGAACTCCACGCCGAAGAGACGGATTTGGGATGAATAGTATCCAAAGTGGAACGTTAGCACCGGCGAACTTGCTACCGAACTGATCGATAACACTGATCGCGCAATCTGTTCGCTCGCCGTTGGCCCCGCCGGGCGAAGATTTGCCTAGGGCGCAAGCGACGATGTCGTCGTACCGCGCCCACCGCTGCTTCCCTGACTCCGAAAAGTCGGATTCTTACCGACGAAGAAATGAGATTGAGGCACGCACTGACCGTGCATTGAGCACCACGATTGGCCCTAATGCGTTATCCCAATGAAATATTGGGAAATCGTCGCTGACGGCTGGCGTTGGATCGTTGACGCCCATAAAGGAGAAGGAGATGGCAAACGTTATATCCTTTTACTCAGACGAGCTGCTAAGCGCGTTCCTGAAACTCGGGCGGGTCACGCACATAGTTGAAGTGGGGAGTGATTAGGTTTGTCCCTGCTGTTTGCTTACCTTGGTAAGATCGACCTGGCCGATTATCTCCACAGCGATAGGAGTTCTATCATCGGCTGCAATGACCTAAAGTCTTTCACGACACCTCGACGCTGGAGATCGTCGCAATGGCTTGACCACTCGCTCACCAGAAAGCATCATCATTCTCGGCAGAAGGATTGGATTGCCAAAACCTTCTGCCGACCCCGATTTCTACTAGTCGCACTTTGCAGTAATCCGGCTCTAGCATTTTGGCATAATAGCGACGCGAAGTAGTGATAGTCTGGGAACGGCCTCTTAGCTGCGGCATTTTTGTTCGGCCGCCTAACCACCGGTCAGCTTTCGTGCGAGGCGTCTCACGACGTTGCCGCCGCGTTTGGTGTCACCTCGATCGCCCTGGCCCTTGGCCGCTTTTGTCTTGGCCTTTCTGCGCCGATCTGCCGCAAGTGATCGGCCCACGTTAACCTCTTTCTTAAATTGACCGGCTTTGTTACGCCTGACGTAGCGTCGATCCCCTCTGCGTGGCTGTATCACAGTGCGTTTATTCGTCTTTCGTGATCGTTTAGTTGGCATTGATCTTCCTTTTTTTGCTCTTATTTCGCATTCGAATCGGCCTTTGGCTTTAACGGACGCAGAACTGATTTGCGAAGGGGCAAAGTACAGCGAACACAAGTTCCTCCGCCCTTGCGTGCCTCGATCGTAAGGTCACCTCCAATCACGTTTGCTCTGTATTCCATGTTCCTCAGCCCCATTCCCTCGGTTTTCAGCTTCTGACCGATCCCCTTGCCATCATCTGCTATTTCCAGAACCGGCCGTCCGGCGAGGATCGCTAGCCCAATCGTGATGCTCTTGGCTCCTGCATGTTTCACCGCGTTTGTGACCGCCTCTTCCGCTATCCGATACAGGTGAAGAGCAAGTGTCGGCTCAAAGTCGATCCTTTCCGAACGAGGCCAATGAAATTTCACATCGGCTGGTATTCTGGCTGCAAGTTCTGCCAGGGCGGCAGGCAAACCGGCTGACGCGAGCGTTACAGGATGGAGTCCTCTCGCAAGATTGCGGCAGCTGCCGATGGCCTCGGTTACTAGAGCGGGTATTTTTCCCACTTTTTCGCCCAATTTCTTGTCTAACACGCTTACTTCCTTCGCCAGAGAACCAATTAGGAGTGCGATTGCGCCGAGGCGCTGGCAAAGATCGTCGTGCAAATCTTGCCCGATCCGTTGACGTTCGGTTTCCACTGCTGTTAGCAACTCGACCTCCAAGCGTCTACGCTTTTCTACTTCACCCTTCAATATTGCAACGGTGGAGGCGAGGCGTAAATCGTCAGTGGCGCCAGTCCCTTTAATTAAACGGTCGTAACGCTTTTCGCAGTCGTCTAACGCCGCAACCACTCTTCTATAGGCGGGGTTTGTAACAATTTCGTTCTTCATAAAGGTGCGAGCATGTGCGTCATCGCTAATTTTTGTCCGGAAGATCACCACGCCTTCTTAACCTTGGTCGTAGTTAATCGCACGAGACGCGCTCAGCGGATTTGTATGCACCAGAAGAATAATACCCGCCACTGTTGAAAGAAATTAGGATCCTCGGGGGATTCCGCCTCATACAACAAACAAAAGTGCGCGCAGGAATAACTTCTTCCGGCGCTACTTCGTCTGTGGCTGCCTTTGCCACCGATCTTCGCTTCTATCGAACCCGATCTTTCACCAAATGGCGGGCCAGGATGACACTCCTTGTTTGCGCGTTAACTCTCAAGGCGAGCAGCCTACGTGCAGCCGCGCAATAGAAAAATCACCAGCAAAATAGGCATTGGAACATCAAGCAGCCAGAGAAGAATGTACCTGTAGCGTCCGGCTCCTAATCTTTGAGATACGAGCGACGCTCCGAGCAATTCCTGAATGGCGAACCAAAAATCGTCGGATGTGGAATCGGATTTTTCCTGATTAGACAATCATCCGTCGTTCCGATTGTGGTTGTCATTCTTCAAAGCAAGTTCCTGCGCACAACGAAGAGTTCCGGATCCGGATCAATAACGTTAAGAAAGGATATCTGAGATGCGTTTAACGAATAGAGTCAAACAAGCGGGAGCGACTGGATACATTTTACTTTGGCTTCTCGGAATTCCGATTCCGATTTTGCTCCTTATCTTTCTGCTCCGAGGTTGCACATAAAGGCGCAGCTACTTCAGACTACTTTGGCGACGAATCAGATACAGACAAAAAGTTAACCAAGTTGGCAAAATCCGTGATCAACGTCGCGGCTAAATAAAATAAAACCTCTCGACGTACCGGTTGCGATCAACACCGACACCTCACAACCTCGAACGAAACGAAAGGACCCATGAAACAAACTTTAGTAGCTTTAACTTGTCTTAGCGCTTTTAGCCTAGCGGCATTGGCTGCCGACGATGAGAAGGCGAAACCCGATAACACGGCAACAAACGAGCGTGATCGCTCCGGTGAAACCAAGACATCTGGCGATCAGTCAAACAGTTCCGCGGATTTAAAAGTCACGCAGGCTATTCGGCGGGCGCTAATGAAAGACCGCGAGCTTTCAACGATGGCGAAGAACATCAAAGTCGTTACTGCCAACGGCCAGGTTACGCTCCGCGGACCGGTTAAGACTGTGCAAGAAAAAACAAAAGTCGATCAGATTGCAAGGTCAGCAGCTGGCGGTGCCCGGATCGACGATCAACTGGAAGTTAAAGGATCAAACTGACAAACAACCTCACACAAACGAAAGAAAATTATTATGTCTAAATCAGTATTCGGTATTGCAATTACACACGGCCAAGCTGAGCGAATTGTCGAGCAGCTCCAAGCAAAAGGTTTCGCGGCCTCGGAAATTTCAGTGCTCATGCCTGACACAGGCGGCACGCGGGACGTTGGTCACGTTAAAGCGACCAAGGCACCGGAGGGCGCAACGACGGGTGCAGCTACCGGCGGCGCTACCGGCGGCGTGATCGGATTGCTTGCAGGAATTGGCGCGTTGGCAATTCCCGGTGTCGGTCCGTTTATCGCCGCCG
>Ga0209808_1000836_pt1 | contig 15471 bp, 10 predicted proteins | sample GraSoiAngelo_157_FD_186171 | JGI IMG/M metagenome (GOLD analysis project Ga0209808, IMG submission 186171) | Grasslands soil microbial communities from the Angelo Coastal Reserve, California, USA - 14_1009_16_20cm (SPAdes) (version 2) | ecosystem: Environmental > Terrestrial > Soil > Grasslands ... | reverse complement strand
GAGATAAAGCCGCGTGCGAGTGATTTCCGGCGCCTTGACATATTGTCCAAGCATGGCGTTGAACGAGGCGACGTCGCCTTCTGCTTCGTTCACGCGCTTGAAGCGATAGCCCTCGGCGCCGCGAATCGCCTGGTCGGCCTCGCCCCTCGCTCGCGGGACCGCTTGATTATAATCGCCGTTCGCGATGTTGATGGCGTTTTCCCGGTCCTGTTGCGCCTTGTTCACTTCGTTAAAGGAGGCCTGGACCTCGGCCGGAGGGTTGACGTTCTTCAGTTGGACCTGATCGACGCGCACGCCAAGCGCGTAACGTTTTGCTAATTCCTGCATCCGCGCGAGGGCAGAGACCTCGATATCTTGTCGGCCGATCGTAATGACTTCGTCCACCGTGCGGTCACCGATAACTTCGCGCATGGCCGCTTCCGATAAATCGCGCAGGGTTTGGGCGGGATTACGGACATCGAACAAATACTGTTTGGGATCGTCGATGCGGTATTGCACGACCCATTCCACCAGCGCGGCGTTCAAATCGCCGGTAACCATCGACCTTTCTTCGCCGACGTCTTTGGCCGGCTGGTCAACGTTTGTATATCCAGGAGTGAAGAAGCCGAACTCGAGCTTCAGCTGCCGGCGCGTCGGCAAGACTGTGACCTGGTCGATGCCCAAGGGGAGCTTGAAATGCAGACCTGGCTCGACCGTTTTCAAGAACTTCCCAAAACGCAGAACGACGGCTTCCGATTCCGCCTGGACCGTATAAAATGATGTCCACGTCAGGATGATCAGAAGAATGATCGCGGCGATGCTGGCGATCGTCCGCACTGGAATGCGTGGCATTCGCGGCATCTGAAAAGTCTGAATGGCGGGCGGCTGGTTCATCGGGAACAGTTCTACTGCATCTGTGAAAGCGTAGACGGGCCGCCTGCCCCCGGGAAAGCTGAAAGTGCGAAATCATGTGTCAGGCACGACGCCCAAACCGCGGATCAGGCAAACGGATGACTTTTGGGTCTGGCTGCGACGCTGTAGGAGGAAAGCCTTTGGGTATGCCTTGCTCGATTGGTAGGAAAAATAATTATTGACTTACAAAATCAATTTGGCATACTTCTGGGAAATGAAGAACTCGACAAACAATGAGACGGTGTCTTTCACGGTGAAAGGGCAGGTGGTAATCCCACGAAAGATTCGCCGGGAATTTGAGATCGAAGAGGGGACGCAGGCGATCGTGCAGACGACGCCCAACGGGATTTTGCTAAAACCAATCACTGGCAAGTACATCCGCAGCTTGCGCGGCAAGTATAAGCACCTTGATCTAATGAAGGGATTGACGGAGTCACGGAAGGAAGATCGACAACGCGATTGGTGAGATGGCGACCAAGGTCCTTGATAGCTGGGCGCTCATCGCGCTGTTCAACGAAGAATCCGCGGCGGAAGACGTCGAGAAACTTTTGCACGCGGCGACAGCTGGTCGTCACACCTTGCTCATGCATGTAATCAACTGGGGCGAGATTTACTACACGACGATGCGTCGCGGCGGAGAATCTGCGGCCAAGTCAGTTGCAGCAGATATCGATCAGATGCCCATTAATATCGTCGAATCGGCAAACTTCGAGCTCGTTCGACGCGCTGCAGCATTCAAAGCGACGAAAAACCTTTCCTACGCGGATTGTTTCGCGGCCGCGTTGGCGAAGCTTCGTAGGGCTGAATTCGTCACCGGCGATCCAGAATTCAAAACGATGGAAGGCGAACTAAAGATCAGTTGGCTCACATGAACGCTGAACAATCTCTCACTGGTTCGAACCCAGTATCGCGCACGGTTTTGCGCTTTGATTTCCTTTGATCCGTTCGTTAGGGGTTAATGGTCACTCCGGGCCCGCGGCGAACTGGTCCTGGTCTTAGGTCGGCAAATGCGAGCGTGAAAGCGATCGGAACCAATTCAAAAAGGCGCAACATTCAGTCTCGGTCCGAGCAAATGTTAAGCGCTAGTTTGATTAGGGAGAATGAGAAACCGGGGATTGCCAGCTGTGGCTTGCTCTTTGATCGCGCGCCCGACGGTGGCTGGCGGACGATTTGCCTTGCAGCAAAACGCCGGCGCCGCTCCGCCGTGGGCGCAAAATGTGCAAGCCATTTTCATCCTCAAAAGCCTCTGGCGCTTTGCGCAGGCCATTGATAATGAGAAGCAATGAGCCGGAAGAAACCACGATTAGTCCAGCAAGCCAAATCATGTTCTTTAAATGAGCATAACATGTGCCTAGTGGCAAGTAACTCGTCAGAGCTCTAGATGTTGTGGCGTTCGGACCGAAACGATGACAACTCACGCGGTCTGAATTCCGGTTTCCTTACAATGCGGTCGTAAATTCGAACACTCCAAAACGAAGGCGAAAAAGCGGCTGTCGGATTTTCGCCGACCAGCAGCGGTCAATGCGGCGTGGCAACGCGATGTCGATCAGACACCTCTGGCTTCACCAAAAGCGCCGACAAGAACGCAGGGCTCCTTTTTTCCGCTGGTTGGCTAGAGCAGGGGACGCCCTACTGGCAGGACGTTGGGTGTCGCAACGTCTGTCTCTACCGGTCCCCCGAGGAGCTCGAGCAGGACTTTGATTCGCTCCCCGGCCGGGAGCACGCGCGTAACAACTGCTTCCAAGCCACGCAACGGGCCTCCCGCAATTCGGACTGACTGGCCCACCTTGATGTCAGGATCTACCGTCACGGTCTCGTCTTCGCCGGCTTGTTCTTTCAACGCAACGATCGTGTCCGCATCGATCGTTGCGATATAATCACCGAACTCGACCAGACCCCGGACTCCGGGTAAATGCTCAACGCGACGGTGCAGTTCCGAATAAATGAACTCGGCGAAGAGATATCCAGGAAACATCGCTTCGACGAACCAAACGACTCCGCGCCGAGTCATCTTGCGGAAGCGGAGTCGAGGTGAACAGCACTCCAAGTTCAGTTGCCGGCGCAGCCCGGCGGCCGCGATGTGCTCGTGTTTGGGTAGCGTCCTCGCACAAAACCAAAGTGGTGTACGTAAGACTGCGAGTTCCGCTCGTGAACGCGTCATGGTCAGCTGGAAAGGGACGCCGAACCCTAGTAATCTATTCGAACTTTTCAAGGTTTAAAAATTTCAGGCATGGGCATTGGCAATAGTTAATCAGCCAACACCTCAGAAATTTTGAGCCGTTGACTGACCTTTGGGTACTGCAGGCGAAGAGCAGTTCGGAGCGAATTTTCGGCCGAGCTTCTTCGCACCATAGCGAAATTTTTACGCCGAGAAAAAGACCTTCAGAGAGCAATCAATTTGCGACGGGCAAGGCCAATTCCCAGGAGCGCCAATCCGAGAAGCGGCGCGGTCGCACCGGCATCCGGGACTAATACTACCGGTCCGACCGGTCCGACCGGTCCGACGACCACCGGATCCTTAACCGTGGTACCGAAGCTGGTTGTGCCAAACACGCTCTGAACGATGACGATCTTCTCTGTCAGTGAAAACGGCCCCGGTACGGGGTATGTTGCCGAGGCAGTACCAGAAAAAGCGCCGGAAGTGAAGGGCCCGCCCCTGCTCAAAAGCGTGCTGATACCAAACAGAAGGTTGCCGGCGTCCGCAAATGTGGCAAACGCCGTAGTTCCACTCGTCTGACCGCTGATCTGAGAGGTAATACTACCCGAAAGGGCGCCAAAGGAGGTATTCGAAAGCAAGATGGTCAATATCCCAGTGCCTGTTGCGCTAAAATTCAGGCCGGGCAACAGCGCATCACTTGTGGCTACGCCGCTTGTAATGTTTAGAGTAAAATTTCCCAAAGCCCCTGTATACGCGAATGCACCTGAAGAGTTGTTCAAGTTTAGGGTATGTCCGAGGCCATCACTTATAGACAATGTGGCGATACCATGAGCCGATGGCGCACTGGCAAGCCCAAGCACTCCAGCTGCAACCAGCGGCAGGACCCATTTTGATAGGATTTTAGGTTGCCCTTCCATCCCCTTTTATAATTTTCCCTTTTATCAAATCGTCTCGCTCACAACCTGCGCGCACGCAAAGCCCGGCGCACGCCTTCGATTCCCGCCAGCGCGATACCAAGAAGAGCGACAGCCGAGCCGCTGTCAGGAGCAGCAACAGCTGCGTTGCTTGAAGAGAATGAGAACGTGTCGCCGGCTTGATTTGCCGTGAACAGCCAGGTGCCTGCCGTATCGGTGAAGCCAGTGATTTTCAAAGTGCCGGTTCCTCTGAGCGTCAGGGTGTCGTTACCAGGCTGTTGCCTCTGTGTGATTGCAGTGAGGTCGAACGAATAGGTGCTAAGACCCGACATGAAGGTCCAAAGCGGCGTAACAGAGGCACTAAATGGATTAAAGGTAAAGGGATTCATTGTCACCGCTGGACTGCTTCCTAGCGTCCCGACTCCCGTATAGCTGCCCGAAACGCTGGTGACTATGACACCAGGGAAGCTCGTGAAGGCAGTCGCGGTGTTAACATTTCCCGTGTTGGTAACATAAGCTCCAGCCAGGGAAATGCCGCCTACGATCGGCCCTGCTTGAGCTTGCTGCGAGAAGAGTCCGCAGCCGACCAGACCAATGACTAGGAGCGTTAGGATTGTTTTGGATGGAGTTTTCATATGTTGATTTGGTTATGGTGTATATTTCGTGTCAGTTCATTCAGTTACAGGCGCTTCGTAAGCTGGTTCCGTGCCAGCACCAAATCCACGCGAACACAGAACGCCACAAGTGACTGATTATGAGCGTAATGCTTCTCATTATGAGTTTCGTGGTCCCACTCGGCAGGTTGGGAAAATCGTAAAGAAATCCGACGATTGTCGGTCGTTCTGACAACCCTCTAACAACCCATTACTTTGCCTTGGACTCAGCCAGCCCGCGCTTGGCTTCTGAAGCAAGCGGCTCCTGAAGCCCGGCTGCCAATGCACGTTCCAGGGCCTCCTTGGCTTGGGGCTTTTGCTTAAGCTGCAAGTGAGACATCCCCAAGTAATAGAGGCCTTTCGCGTCCAACGGATTCTTGCGGCCGCTTTCTTGCAATAATTGGAGAGCGCGCCCGTAGTCCTTTTTCTGAAAGCTAATTTCGCCGAGTGTTCGGGCCAATGCGGGATCATCCGGCAAAGCCTTCCGAGCTTTGACAGCCAAATCGTAGGCTTCGTCCAGGCCTCCGGGGTTTTCCAAATACAAGGCTGCTAACTGCTTTTGGGCAGGCGCAAAATCAGGGAAGCGCTGCAAGATTGTGCTGTAAGTGGCGATGGCCGCTTTCGGCTCCCCTCGCTGTTCCTCGATGCCAGCGCGAACTGTCAAGGCCGGGACGTAGTTCGGATTCGCTTTGAGAAATTTCTGGACCTCGGGCTCAAGCGCAGCGGCATCTTTTGGATTTTCATCCACCGCGGTCATCCGTAGAAACGATTTGGCATCTTCGGAGATGTCCGGAGCCGGAGCCGCTTTTAAGGCGCGCTCCATTAACTCGCGGGCTTGGCTCACTTTTCCCAAGCTGTAGGCGGCCCAGGCATAATCGTGCAAAACCGTCGGGTCATCCGCAAGTTGTCGTACGCTTTCCTGTAAAAGGCTGTAGGCCCAACTAAAATTATCAAGTTGAAAGGCAATGCGCCCCAGTACGCCAGCCACATGAGCGTCGTTCGGCGCCAGCTGCCTTGCCTTCTTGGCAATCTCCAGCGCTCTGTCGTGTTTCGGCAAGGGTCCAGAGTAAAGTTGAGCCAGTTCCAGGTTAGCGGAGAGAAGTTTCGGATTGAGCTTCAACACCTCTTCATAACTCGCGGCCGCCTTGGCGGTTTCCCCCTGTTTTTCGTAAGCGGCGGCGAGCCGGTTCAGGACAATCGGATCGTTAGGCTGTCGCTTCAGAAGCGCCTCCAGTTCGGTGACAGGGAACTCTGTTTTGCCGCCGGGTGACTCTTTCAGCAGAGCAAGCTGACGTTGGGCCTCGCTCTTATCTGGGAAATCGGCGGTGGCATGAAGGGCTTGTTCAAGAGCCAAGCGAGCCTTGTCCGCCTGACCCATCATGTAGCTGGTCATGCCGAGATGAAACTGGACCTGCGGAGTTTCGGGGAGTTTATTGGCGCTTTCTTGAAGGAGCGCCAATGCTTGCTGGTAATCGCCACGCTTGTAAAGGATCCACCCGAGCGTATCGGCGATCTCAGCCTCATTTGGTTTCAGAGTGCGCGCTTTCTCTGCCAGTTCGTAGGCTCGGTCGAGCTGGTTTAGGTGCTCGGCGTAAAGATAGGCGAGATTGTTCAAGGCTAGTACCGAGTCTGGGGTCAGAGCCAGTAGCTTCTCATACGTATCACGCGCCTTCTGGTAATCGTTCATTTTGTCGTAAACAATCGCTTCTATCGTCAGCGCGACCGCATTGCTCGGATTCTTCTTGAGCAACGTTTCGAGCTCGGTAATGGCTTGGGGCAACTGGTTAGCCGTCAAATAAACCGAGACCAACAAATCGTAGGCGGCGGCGAAGTCGGCATTGAGCTCGATCGCTTTCTGAAGCTCCGCTTCGGCGCGCGGCCAGTCCTGTTGCGCCGCGTAAATTCTCGCTTCTAAGAAATGAGTGCCGGCTGCGTCGGGTTTCCTCTGAAGCTGCTGCTGCACGCGCTTGGTCGCGGCACCATACTGCTTTTCGGCCAAGTCCATCCCAACAAGTTGATTGATCGGATCTAAGTTATCGGGCGCGATTTCCGATGCTTTTTCAAAAGTTCGGCGAGCTTCGTCCGTTTTTCCCTGCCGCTGCAGAATCACGCCGAGGAGGAAGTAGGGTTCGAAAGATTGCGGAGTTATTTTAATTTGTTCTCGAAGTAGTCCGGCAGCGTCGTCCCGTCTGCCCAAAACCTGATAAGCATCGGCGAGCATGAGGCTAGCTGGTAACAAGCCAGGCCGTTTTTTTAGCAGATCCGCCATGGCGGCGGCGACAGCCTGAGGTTTGCCGGTGCGTAAGTTGAGTTCACCGAGAGCGAGAATGGCCTCCGTGTAATTTGGATTCGTCGCAATCGCCTGTTCAAGCGCTGAGGCGGCTTGGCCGGTATTTTTGGCGCTTAGATAAGCACGAGCAAGCGCGAATTTGATGATGGGAGTATTCGGATACGTACTGTCCAGTCGATCCAGGATCGCAATCGCTTTGCCAGAGTCGCCTTTCGTCAGCCAAACCTCCGATTGAAGCATCCCTGCTTCTGGATTATCCGGATCCCGGCTTGAGATGTTTTCGAGCAACGAGAGCGATTCATCGTAATTTTTCTGGGTAAGGGCGATCCGAGCCAGATCAAACCAGGCCGGCAGATAATCGGGCGCCTTACGTGTTATGTTTTGCAAGGAAGCTTTGGCCTGGTCTATCGCACCGCTGGCCGCCTGGACCTCGGCATATTTGATCCTTTCGTTTGATCGTAAGGGTGCCAATTCGGCGGCAGTTTTGATTTCCTGGCGAGCACCATTTAAATCGTTCTGCAATACGTAAATGCGAGCCATCGCCGAATGCGGGCGATAGGAGTTTGGTTCCGAAGCGAGCGCCTGCCGTACTTGATCGGACGCGGCCGCCGTGTCACCGCTTTGCAAAGCGAGACTAGCGGAAGCCAAATGAAATACCGCCGAATCTTTTTGCGGGAATTTCTGAAGCTGTTGGTCGGTGGCAGCAATCTCCTCCTTGGTTAGGCTGCTATCGGCAAGAAGAATAATTACATCGGGATTTCCGGCATCCTGTTGGAGGATTGAGATGGCCTCCTTTCGGGCCTCGGTTGATTGACCTATGGCCATCAAACTAAGCGCGAGCTTGGCCCGCGATGTAACATTCTTTGGCGCCAGCTCACGCGCTCTCAGCAAAAACGGAATCGCGCGCAAGGGATCCCCTTGTTCATACCAGATAAAGCCCAACTGCTGAAATGCTGTGACGTTCTGCTGATCCAGGCGCAGCAAATTCAAGTATTCGATCTTCGCCTTGTCGTATTCGCCGGCTTTAAAGTAGCGATCGGCGCGTGCCATCACGCGAGAATTTCTCCCAGGGAGATGACAGCCACCAATGGTTGCCGCCACGAGCGAGATCGCCGTGACTATTGGGACAATGGCTTTCAAGGTTCGTTTAGAGCGCATCGCTAAAGTTTAACTGTAGGTTGCGAATTGTGGAGTTCTATTGCCAGGCGTCGGCGGCAAAGATTTTGAGCCATTGTAATGTCCGCGCGTCACAGGGGAAAAAAACGCCTCGCGGTCCCAGGCTGGCACTCAATCGCAGGCGACCGGTTCAAGATTTCTGCACTTCAAAAGTCGCACCAGCATCGGCAGCAGCTTGTGCCTTCGATTCGCCTTTGTTGATCCCGTTAAATTGTGAAACGGTTTAAGGATGAAAGGCTGGCTTTGTCCCGCGCTCTTCCGGTATTTTCCGAGCGCGCCGCGTGAGATTTACGTGAAGGTGGAGCCGTTGGGGTCTGGCGTACAAGTTAAAAGTGACCGTTCAACGAACGGCCACTTTTATTGCAAGCTTTTTAGCGAGGTTCGAACGCTCGACCGGTTAACCCATTAAGAAGCGCCGCGCCATACCGAGCGCACCGAGGGCCGCGCCGAGTAACATCACGGTCGTTCCACCATCGGGGACAGTGCCCGGCCCTTCGCCGGCGAAACCGGTAGCGAGTGCGCTGTTTGAAGCGTTGGCAGGGGATGTTGTAACAAAGATGTGAGCCGCCGCATCAAAACCGCTGGCGTTGAGTGTAACGACGTCAGCCTGAGTAGCCCAAGTGCCGCTCGTGTTAGTCAGGGTGAAGGTGATAGTGTCCGACGCGTGAGTAAAGCCGTCAAAGCTTTTGATTCTTAGATTGAAACTTCCAAGTCCGTCTACATTCCCAGCCACGTCCTGAGTGAAGCCCCCCGGTGTGAATCCTGTCCCGGCGTTTGTCCCAATAATATTGCTCACTGAAAACGTAGTAGCGTTCACATTGAGATCAACGGCGTCCACGGCTCCAAATAAATAAGTATTCCCAGCGACTGTGTTCCCCGTGAACGTGACGGTGGCGGTGGTGGAATTAACCAGAATGATGCTCACGTGGCCATAAGGCCCGGCAAACCCGGCGATGGCAGGATTCCCAGCATTAAGGTCAGACTCGAAAGCCTTGGCTTGTTGAAGGCCCATACCGGCGATCGCAATCAAAACTGCTACGATGTATTTTATCTTGTTCATATTATTTATTAGTAATCTTTAGAGGGTTGAACTGCGTTCTCGTGACACGAGTGTTAGCAAGCTCCTTGCCAACCCCTTATATTTCGTCTCGTTGGATTCGAAATACGAGTCATAACTATCTTATTGTAAGTAGCTTGTGTGAACAAAAATTATTGTTCGATCCCGCTGCTGCTGGAATCATGAAAGCGAAGAAATGTAAGGTTTGCCGACGTACGGCGGCACCCCAGACGATCCACAGGGCACTGTAAACCGCACAAACACACTCTAAAAAGAGGGATTGCAGCTTAAAATACAGCGTATAGCGCAGATCTGGGATGTAAGAAATCCCGACGTTTTCCCTACTAATTCAGATTCAGTTACGCACTGTTATTCAGCGTGATTGAATCATTAATCGGATATCAATGGCTTGAAGCCAAGGAAGTACGGTCCCCCGTGCGGACGCCTACTCTCTGCCAGTACAAAACCGGGCAGGTTTTTACCTGCCTGGCGGTTTTCTCGAAGGCGTGCGAAATTCACCCGGTCATAAAAATCGAGGTGATGGAGTGAAGTATTGGGCAATTATCGCTGACGGTTGAGGGTTTGGATTGGAGCTTGGCGATGCCACGCCAGCTGCGAATTCTCCATTTCACCATCTCACCGAATTTACCGTCAGTTGTGATTGCCGGATTCCACTGCCGGAGTCTTATTCAAAGCTCCCGGGTCTCGCAGTGGACGGTTTTTCTGATAATCAGCGATGTTTAATTGAAGATCCCAGATCAAAGCGGAGTTATCCTGAGGGATTGCCAGTTGGAGGGCTTGTTGAGCCGTCTCGATGGCCTCAGAGAACCGGCCGCTCTCCGCATACCCTGCCGCCAGGGTTCGAAGAACGACTACGTCCGCATTGCCGGCATGCTCGAGCACCTTTTTCGCCAACTCAACCGCCTTGGCGCCATCCCGGAGCGACGCATCTGGAGAGGTAGCGAGCACCCAGGCGAGGTAGGCCTGGGCATTCACATCATCTGGCCTGATTTCCAGACTTTCTTTCCAATGAGCGACTGCCTCGTCCAGGCGGCCTTTCCGGAACAGGCCAAACGCTAGCGTGTTGTGGGCACTCCCGTTGCGAGAATGAATCCTTAACGCTTCTTCAGAATGAGAAATTGCTTCGTCGATGCGATCACGTCTCAGAAGAAAGTCGGCGAAACTCGCATGTGCGACATCGTTATGGGATGTAACGGCAAGTGTGCGAGTCCAAAGGGCCTCACTATCACGCCAATACCTGTTCTGAATCCACGCTAACCACGCGAGACCGGCAATCACTATTGCGGCAGCAACGCCAAGGATTTGGCGGCGGTAGCGCCACGCAACAGACAAATCCGCGATACTCCAAGTCGCGATCAGGTAAAGACCGATCTGCGGAAGGTAAGTGTAGCGATCTGCTCGCGCTTGAGCTCCAACTTGGACGATGCCGATTACGGGCACAAGCATTCCGACGTACCAAAGCCACCCCGTGATCAAGTACGGATGTTTCCTCCTGAAAGCCACCACAACTGCGGTGGCCCCGGTTAAGAATGCGATGGCGAGAGCGACGCCCCAAAGCGACAGGCGATATTCGGGGTGGGGATAAACGAGAGCCAGGCGGATCGGACAAACCATCTGCCACATGTAGGCGACGTAGCTAACAAACGCATTGTTCATTCGCCACACGAGCGGTAAAAACTCGACAGAAATAGCCGCGCGTTTTTGGGCGAAAAGTGTGATTATGGAAGAAGCGACGGAGAGCGCGATCAGAGGAATCTTTTCCAGAATCAGTCGTGTGGGGATGGACCTATGGCCCCACCAACGAGCGAATCCGTTTTTAGGTTTTGGCTTCGCTGGGGAGACGTGCACGAAGCGGCCGAGTGGCCAGTAGTCTAAGACGAGGAGGACGAAAGGAAGCGTCACGAGCATCGACTTGGTCATCAGGCCAAGCCCGAAAAGCACAGCAACAATTAGGTAGCGGATGTTTGACGGCTCCCGGGCGTAACGAACATAAGCGCCCAGCGTGAGCATAAAAAACACGCCGCTGAGGACATCTTTCCGTTCCGCAATCCACGCAACCGATTCTACCCTCAATGGATGAATCGCAAATACCGCCGCGACAAACGCGCTGCGCCAAATCGCGCCCGTCATTTCTCGAAATACCAGAAAAAGCAGGATCACAGCGAGCGTGTGCAGTAGAACATTAGTGAAATGGTGCCAACCAGCCTGCAGTCCAAACAGCTGGCAATCCAGCATGTGCGAGATCGAAGTAAGCGGGTGCCAGTTCTCGGCATGGGAATGTGTGAAAGCCCAGAGAACGCCGGTTGAAGTTAAACCTGTGTTTATTTTGGGATTTTCGAAGACATATTCTTGATCATCAAAGTTGATGGACGGGTGGCGCAGCGTCTCCCCGAAAACCAGCCACGTAATCGCCATCAGAAAAATAGAAACGCCAAGAATGGTCGCACCCGGTGCTGGAGAATGCGGCGATAAGATTTTTTTTGCTTTACGGCAGCGGGTGTTCATTCCTTGTGGTTCTGAAGCCGAAAGCGTTAGCAGTAGATACGATAATAGGGATCCGCCTAATTATCTGGGCTTGTATGAAAGAAGAGGTATTTCTCGGCGCTACCTGGAGAACGGACGAAGTCTTTGGCGTGCTCGATAAGATGAATGCAATTGAGGGCGCGAATCGGCTTTTATCCGGAGCAGCGTGCCCCAAGATGCGGTTTACTCCCGCTGGAGATCTGCCAGGGCGCGTTTTGCTTCAGTCGCGAGAGGTTCCTGAAGACCGGCGACCAAAGCTTGATTAAGGACTCCGCGCGCTTCGGTCTTTTGTCTGGCCTGGAGCTGAGACATTCCCAGATAAAAAAGAGAATCAGCATCGAGCGGCCGTTTCCGAGAGCTTTCCTGTAATAACTGGATGGCGCGGGGGTATTCCTTTTTCTCGTAACTCAATCGTCCAAGAAGCTCGGACAGCTCGGAGTCGTCCGGTAATGTCTTCCGCGCCTTTGTAGCGAGGTCATAGGCGGCAGCGACCTTGGATGGGTCTTGAGCATACAACGTGGCGAGGCGTTTCTGGGCAGGCGCGAAATCGGGCGATCGACGCAGGATGTCGTTGTACATTTCGGTTGCCGGTTTAATTTGATTGCGCTGCGCAAGAAGCGCGGCCTCGGCCATGAGTGCCGGCACATATTCGGAGTTCGATTTTAATTCCTTTTGCAGATCGATCTCGGCGGCCATGAGTTCTTTTGGATTTTCATCTAGGGCGGTCAACGCCAGAAATTTCTTGGCATCGGCAGCGCGGGTTGGGTCAGGATTGTTCGCTAAGGCTTTTTGCATGGCGTCTCGAGCTTCATTGACTTTTCCCAGGCTATAAGCCGCCCACGCCAGATCGTGCAGGATCGAGGGGTCGTTTGCGCGCTGACGGACGGCCTCCTGCAAAAGGCTGTAGGACCAGGTGAAATTGCCACTATCGTACGCAACCTTTCCAAGAATGCCGGCGACCTGGGGATCGGCTGGCGCGAGCTCGCGCGCTTTCTTTGCGTAAGCGAGAGCTCTCTCCTTGTTCTGGAGCGGTCCAGCATTGAGTTGCGCGAGCTTGGTTATGGCCGCAGCCAGCTTGGGATTCAGTTTTAGCACTTGCTCAAAAGCCACGGCCGCCTTGTCCGCTGCGCCTTGTTTTTCGTAAGCTTCTCCCAAGCGCATCTGGGAGACGACATCGTTAGGCTCCTCTTTGGTCATGGCCTCGAGTTGTGAGATCGACAATTCCGGCGAGGCGCCCGTGCCGCTCTCGAGCAAAGCGAGACGACGCTTGCTCTCATCCTTGCCCGGGAAATCTTTGGCTGCGCTCGCGGCTTTTCCGAGGGCGAGCCTCGCCAAATCTGTCTGGCCCATCATGTAGGCGGTCATGCCCAGGTGAAATTGAGCCTCCGGATTGTCGGCAGCTTTTCCAGCGCTCTCTTGCAGAATCGGCAGGGCTTGCTGGTAGTCGCCGCGTTTGTAAAGGACCCAGCCAAAGGTGTCACCCACCGCAGCGTCCTGCCCTAGCAGCTCATGGGCCTTGCGCGCCAGGTCGTAAGCCTTGTCGAGATTATTCAGCCGCTCGGTATAGAGATAAGCGAGGTTATTTAACGCCGGAACGAAGTTGGGCTCGGTCGAGAGAAGCTTCTCATAAGCATCACGCGCCTTTGGGAAATCGTTCATCCGCTCGTATACGAGCGCCAGCGTCATGAGCGTCGGCGTATTGTTGGGGTTCGTCGAGAGCAGCGCTTGCAATTGGCTAACCGCCTGCGGAAGTTTGTTGGTTGCAAGATAGGTCTGGACCAGCAAATCGTAGGCGCTGGAAAAATTAGGATCGAGCTGGAGCGTCCTTTGAAGCTCTGCCTCGGCTGGATCCCATTTTCCTTCCGCAGCCAGGATTTTGCCTTCAAAAAAATGGGCGGCCGGCGAATCGGGTGTTTTTTGGAACTGACGCCCTATCCTCTGCCGGGCAGCGTCGAAATGCTTGTCCAACAAGTCCAGATCGACCAGTTGATCGACCGGAAACAGATTATCCGGCGCGAGCTGGGCAGCTTTTTCAAATGCTTGGCGCGCTTCGTCATTTCTTTTTGCCTGGCGCAAGGTCAGGCCGAGCGCTATCGCGGGTTGTGGATCTTGCGGCGTGAGCTTGACTTGCTCCTGAAGGACCACGGCGGCATCGTCGAACCGATTAAGGGAGCCATACGCCCCGGCCAGGAGCAATGCGGCGTTCCGTAGATCGGGACGTTTTTTCAGCAAACGGGTCATCGGTTCGATCACCGGTTCAGGATGACCGGTGCTAAGATTGACCTGGGCGAGCAGCAGAACGGCATCGTCATAATTCGGATTGATTGAGACCGCCTGGTCCAACGCCACCTTTGCCTGGTTCATGTTCTTATTTTGGAGATATGCGCGTGCCAAAAGATATTTGATGAGGGCAGCGTCCGGATAGGTCTGGTCGAGTCGCTCCAAAACTTCGACCGCTTTTTTCGTGTCGCCCTTTGCCAGCAGCACATCGCTTTCCAGTCTGCGGCCCTCGATGTATTCCGGGTCGCGGCCAAAAACATTCTCAAGAAGCGATAGGGCCTCGTCGTATTTCTTGTCCTTGTAGGCAAACTCAGCCAGCCAGATCCAGCCCGGGAGATAGTCCGGCGCCTGCTTGGTCATCTCGGTGGCAACCCTTCTCACTTCATCGGCATCACCGGAGTGCCACTTGAACTCGACGTATTTCAAACGCTCGATGGATCGAACAGGCGCAAGGTCTGCCGCTGTCTTGAATTCTTCGCCGGCTTGTTTGAGGTCTTTCTGGGCCAGATGCAAATTTGCCATCGCCAGGTGCGCGGTGGACGATTTCGGATCGACGGTGAGCGCCTGCCGGAGGGCGTTGCTGGCCGCGGCCTGGTCGCCCTTGCCGAAAAACAGATTCGCCGAAGCGAGGTAGAAAGAGACGTCGTCCTTTTTGGGGAATTTCTGGAGCTCTTCCTCCGCTGCTTCAAAGTCTTCTTTGCTTCGCGCCGTTTCAGTCAAAACGATAATGGCATCGCCATTGTCCGGGAGTTGCTCGATGACTTTGAGTGCTTCGTTTTTTGCGTCAGCGAACCGTCCTGTGGCCACATAAGAACGGGCGAGCCGTATCCGATTTTGAGCGTTGCCCGGATCAAGCACGATCGCTCTGGCCAGAAATGCACCGGCGCGCAGAGGTACTCCTTCCTCCTGCCACATTGCTCCGATTCTTTCGAATGCGAGCGCGCTTGCCGGATCCAGCCGTAGCACGTTGAGGTAGCTCAGCTTGGCTTTGTCATAGTTGCCCGCTTTAAAATAATTGTCGGCCTCGGCAAGTAAGCGCGTTTTCCTGGTTTCCTTGGAGCAAGCGGTGATGAGCGCGGCTGCTAAAATAAGCGTCACGATTCTGAATGAGATTTTCGACGTTTGCATTCGGTCGATGGTTTCGGTCTTAGTTGATATTTGTATTTGCGCGCTCTTTGGCAATGCCGAGCTTGTCCATTAATTCATACAGGGTCGGACGGCTAACGCCTAATTCGGATGCGGCGGGGGTCACTCTTCCGGAATGCCTTTTGAGCGCCTGCTCGACGAGCTCGCGCTCGACGCTCTCTCGCGCCTCCTTGAGGGTGGCTCGAGGAACGCTTTCGGAGCCGTGGGGGAGGAGCTCGAGATCGTTTGCTGTGATTCTTCTGTTCTCTGCCATGATGGTTGCGCGCTTCACCCGGTTCTGAAGCTCACGGACATTTCCCGGCCAAGTATGGCGTCTGATTGCATTAAGTGCGTCGGGAGCGAAAGCCAAGTTTCCTTTATCG
>Ga0209808_1000834_pt1 | contig 15473 bp, 12 predicted proteins | sample GraSoiAngelo_157_FD_186171 | JGI IMG/M metagenome (GOLD analysis project Ga0209808, IMG submission 186171) | Grasslands soil microbial communities from the Angelo Coastal Reserve, California, USA - 14_1009_16_20cm (SPAdes) (version 2) | ecosystem: Environmental > Terrestrial > Soil > Grasslands ... | reverse complement strand
CTGAGAGCCAAGGGGCACTTCGAGCCATCACTCTGGGCAGGCGCAACGAAGGTACCCTCTGCGTATCACATGCAGCCCTGGCTTGAATAACAAAGAGTAAGGCTGGTCGAGCGCAGAGGAAAACTTGGGAAAGCGACCCGCCGGACACGAGAGTGCTCGAGGACAGCGGAGATAACCTTGTCATAGGGTTCGGGTACAAGCAAAAGTGGCCGCCCCAAAAGGGAACGGCCACTCTTGTGTCGGGAAACTGATTTAACTAATTACCTCTTCAGGAAGCGCCGTGCCATGCCGAGCGAGCCGAGGGCCGCACCGAGCAACATTGCTGTGGTGCCGCCGTCCGGCACAGTGCCCGGGGTGCCAAAGAGCGTCCACCCCGAAAGGCCATAACCACCAGCGGTAGCCGGAATCGTAATAATGCCGCTTAGATCTCCAACGTACCAAACTTCAGATCCATAATTTGGGCCGTCATACTTGGCAAACAGATATACAAATGTGCCGCCGGTGCCCAGATTTATAGATGTGCCGGTGCCGTTTACACCTGTAAACGCGGCAGGCGCCAAGGGACCAAAATCGTTGTTTGAGCGAGTGTAGGTCTGTCCGTTGGCTTGGTCAGTGGTGCCAAGGGCCATGCCGACCAAATGATTGACATAAGTTAGTCGATCACCGTCGCCGGATGGTATTCCAAATTGCACGAAGCCCAATTCATGGGCGTCGCCGATTGTAAGGGCACGGGCATTGGGACTGAATGCTAACATTGTCGCGCATACCGCCGTGCAGAGTAGCGCCAGTTTAGTTGTGGGAATTATATTTATTTTCATAGGATTTTCGGGTTTTCTAAAGAAGGAAGCAGGCTTTGTGCCAAGACTTCAGTTCGCGTGTCAGAAAAGCTGTAATCTTCTTGTTACTAAAGACTTATCAAGATGCCACGATTCCAGCAAATTCCGTATGAGTCCGCGTTGAGTCGTAAATTACCTCGACGAGCCACAGTAGTACGGGTGGATTCGAGATATGTAATAGCTTGGCAATTACAGTTTTACGGCGGAACCTAGGAATTGTACGGATTCCCGACGGTCTTCGTTGCCTGCAGCTCTGCGGCTAACTGTTGCAGCACAGTTTCACCTCGCCGGATCCTACGGACACTGAACCGCGGTCGGGAGAAGGGCTATTGGTTTTTACGCTGACCAGCACCGAAGACCGCCTTTTACTTTGGCTGCAGATCTGCGAGGGCATGCCTTGCTTCGGATGCCAGAGGCTCCTGAAGACCGCCAACCAAGGCTTGATTAAGGACGTCGCGTGCTTCGGCTTTTTGTCTGGTCTGAAGTTGAGACATTCCCAGATAGAAAAGAGAATTGGCGTTGAGCGATGTTTTCCGAGCGCTTTCCTCCAATAATTGGATTGCGCGCTGGTATTCCTTTTTCTCATAGCTCAATCGTCCAAGAAGTTCCGCCAATTCGCCGTCATCTGGTAATGCCTTACGCGCTTTTGTGGCAAGGTCGTACGCCGCAGCAGTTGTGGATGGCTCTTGCGCATACAGTTTGGCCAGGCGTTTTTGCGCAGGCGCGAAATCCGGTGATCGACGAAGGATGCTCGTGTATATCTCAGATGCCGGCTTTATCTGACCGCGCTGTTCATCGAGGGCGGCCTGGGCCATGAGGGCGGGCAGATACTCAGGACTTGCTTGCAATTCCTTTTGGATCTCGTTCTCCGCCGCCACGAGTTCCTTTAAGTTTTCATCCAATGCAGTTAACGAAAGAAATGTTCTAGCGTCAGCAGCTTCCGGGAAGTCGGAACCGGTCGCCAGAGCTTTTTGCATGGTTTCACGAGCCTCATTCACTTTTCCCAATCTATAAGCAGCCCAAGCCAAATCGTGGAGGATCGACGGATCGTTTTCGCGCTGTCGTGCTGCCTCCTGCAGAAGGCTGTACGACCAAGCGAGATTGCCACTTTGGTAGGCAACCTTTCCGAGAATGCTGGTGACCTGGGGATCATTCGGCGTCAGTTCGCGCGCTTTTTTTGCGTAGGCGAGAGCTTTCTCCTTATTCTGAAGGGGCCCGGCATAGAGTTGCGCGAGTTTGGTTGTCGCCGAAGCCAACCGAGGATTTAGTTTTAGTACCTGCTCGAAAGCCGCGGCCGCTTTATCCGCTGCGCCTTGTTTCTCATAAGCCTCACCCAAACGCGTCTGAGCGATGACGTCGTTAGGTTGCTTTTTCGCCATTGCTTCCAGCTGTGAAACCGACAATTCTGGCGCAGCGGCGGCATCGTTTTTTAGCAAAGCGAGATGACGTTTGCTTTCCTCCTTGCCGGGAAAATCGTTGGTCGCGCTCGCGGCTTTTTGGAGAGCCACCCTGGCTAAGTCTGGCTGACCCATCATATAAGCCGTCATGCCAAGGTGGAATTGGACTTCCGGACTATCGGGTAACTTTGCTGCGCTCCCTTGCAGAATCGCCAGGGCTTGTTGATACTCGCCGCGCTTGGACAAAATCCAGCCAAACGTGTCAGCTATTGCGGGATCGTTTCCCTGGAGGTCGCGGGCTTTGCGCGCCAGATCGTAAGCCTTGCCTAGATCATTCAGTCGATCGGCATAGAGGCAAGCAAGATTATTCAGAGCTGAAACTAAGTCAGGTTTCAACGAGAGAAGGTGCTCGTAAGCATCGCGTGCTTTAGCGAACTCGTTTGTCCGCTCGTGCAGGAGCGCGAGTGTCATAAGCGCTGATGCATCATTAGGATTTTTCGAAAGCTGGGTCTGCAATTGACTGAGCGCTTGGGGAAGCTTGTTGGTCACAAGATAAGTTTGGACCAGCAAATCGTATGCGCCGCCAAAATTTGGGTCGAGTTGGAGTGTCTTTTGGAGCTCTGTCTCGGCTGGACCCCATTTTTCTTCCGCTACCAGGATCTTCCCCTTGAAAAAATGGGCTGCTGGCGAATCAGGTGTCTTTTGGAAGTGACGATCTATCCTCTGCTGCGCAGTATCAAAATGCTTTTCCAGCAAGTCCAGTTCCACGAGTTGATCGACTGGCCACAAGTTATCTGGCGCGAGCTCGGCGGCTTTTTCAAATGCCTGGCGTGCTTCGTCATTTCTCTTGGCTTGACGTAAGGTCAGGCCTAATGCCATCTGCGCTTGTGGATCGCGCGGTGCAAGCTTTGCTTCCTCGCCGGTGATTACAGCGGCATCGTCAAAGCGATCAAGCGAGCCATATGCAGCGGCCAAGAGCAATGCCGCAGGCCTTAACTCGGGAGACCTCTTCAGCAAACGCGTCATCGGTTCAATAACAGCTTCGCCATGGCCAGAACGAAGATTGATGTCGGCAAGAAGCAGTATGGCTTCGGCGTAGTTCGGGTTAATTGAGATGGCCTGATCCAACACTACCTTTGCCTGGTTCATGTTATTCTTTTTGAGATAAGCACGTGCCAGTTCGTACTTGATAAGAGGAGTGTCCGGATAGGTTTGGTCGAGCCTTTCTAAAACCTCGGTAGCTTTTTTCGTGTCGCCCTTTGCTAGCAGTACCTCGCTTTCCAGTCTGTGGCCATCTATGTATTGCGGCTCGCGGCTAAAAACATTTTCAAGAAGCGAGAGAGCCTCGTCATATTTACCTTCCTTAAAGGCAAGCTCGGCTAGCAAAGTCCAGCCTGGCAGATAGTCGGGTGCCTGTGTGGTCATCTCAGTCGAAATTCTTCTTGTTTCTGCGGTATCACCTGCCGCGGACATGAACGCTGCATATTTCAAGCGCTCCATGGAACGAACAGGCGCAAGCTCCGCTGCTTTTTTGAATTCTTCGCCGGCTTGTTTCTGGTCTTTCTTGAGCAGATAGAGATCTCCCAGCGCCATGTGCGCGGCGGAAGAATTAGGATTGACGGTAAGCGCTGGCCGCAGGGCTTTTTCTGCCGCAGCTAAGTCGCCACTGCTGAGAAACAGATTCGCCGAAGCGAGGTGAAAAGAAATGTCGTCCTTTTTAGGGTATTTCTCGAGATGTTGCTCCGCGGCCTGAATGTCTTCCTTGCTTCGCGCCGCTTCAGTCAAAGCGATAATCGCGTCTCCATTGTCTGGGGTCTGCTCCAGCACCTTAAGGGCTTGTTTGCTTGCATCGGCGAAGCGCCCTATGGCCAGATAACATCGGGTGAGCCGTATTCGATTTTGATCGTTCTTGGGAGCCAGCTCGTTCGCCTTCACAAGGAACGCAGCGGCACGCAGCGGTGATCCATCCTCCAGCCACATGGTTCCAATTCTTTCGAAGGCGAGCGCGTTTTGCGGGTCTAGCCGCACCACGTTGAGGTAGCTTACCTTTGCCTTGTCGTAATTGCCGGCTTTAAAATAAGAGTCCGCCTCCGCGAGAAACCGTGTCTTCTTGGCTTCCTTAGAGCAGGAGGCGATGAGTGCAGCCGCTAGAGTAAGCGTTACGATTCTAAATAACATTTTCGACGTTTGCATATGGAGGATGGCTTTAATGTAAGTTGATATTTGTAGCTGCGCGTTCCTTAGAAATACCCAGTTTTTCCATGAGTTCGTAAAGAGTCGGTCGACTGATGCCGAGCTCGGCAGCTGCGGAAGTGATTTTGCCAGAGTTCTTCTTAAGGGCCTGCTCAACCATTTCTCGTTCGACGTGCTCGCGTGCTTGTCGCAGAGTCGTTGCAGCCGAACACACCACTCCCCGATCCCGTTCTAACTCGAGGTCCTTTGCGGTCACTCGCGACCCACTGGTCATAATCACGCCCCTTTTCACCCGGTTTTGGAGTTCGCGGACATTTCCAGGCCACGAATAACAGCTCATCGCGCGCAACGCGTCCGGCGCGAAAACCATCCTGGTCCGGCCGTTTTGGCTGCCATACCTTTGCAGAAACTCGCGGGCCAGGAACACAATATCTTCCCCGCGTTCACGAAGCGGCAGAAGGCGAATCGTGACAACAGCAAGACGAAAATAGAGATCTTCGCGAAATTTCCCGTTATTGATCAGCCCTTTTAGATCGGCGTTGGTCGCGGCCACCAGCCTGGTATCGACTTGAAGCTCTTGTCTCCCGCCGACTCGTTGCAAGCGCTGTTCTTGAAGGAACCGGAGGAGTTTCACCTGAATAGCTGGCGGAAGCTCTCCAATCTCATCTAGAAAGAGGGTGCCGCCACTGGCTGTTTCCAATAGCCCTTTGCGTTGAATGTGAGCGCCGGTAAAAGAGCCTTTTTCGTGGCCGAACAACTCACTCTCTAAAAGGTTTTCAGGAATAGCATTACAGTTGATTGCGACAAAAGGACCGTCCTTGCGCGTGCTGCGGTGATGAATGGCTGCTGCGGCCATTTCTTTACCGGTGCCGCTTTCTCCCAGCAAGAGCACTGGAGCATTAGTCCCGGCCACCTTGCGAATGAAAGCAAAGACTGCTTGCATTTGTGGACTGGTGCCGAGCATGTTCTCAAAGACATCAGAGCGCTGGCTTTGTTGTAACTTGTGGTATTCCTTCTCGAGTTCCATCACGTGGATGCAGCGACGAATGAGCAGCCTCAGTTCTTCCATTTCCACAGGCTTGCACAAGAAGTCATAGGCGCCCGCGCCAACCGCCTGGATGGCGTTGTGTTTTTCCCCCTGCCCGGAAATAATGATGACCTTGGCCGTGTTATCGATTGCAAGTATGTCGGATAGCACGGCCAAGCCTTCGTCGCATTCATTGGGGCAAGGTGGTAGACCCAGATCAAGTAACGTTACCGCTGGAGAGTGAGCCTCAAAGCTTTCAACCGCTGCCTTGCGATCTTCGGCGAAGTGGACTTCGTAATCCTCGCCCAGGGCCCATTTCATCTGGGTCCGGATGGCTTCGTCGTCATCCACAATGAGCAATTTCGGTTTCATGCTGTTTGGCATTTGAGAGGCAGCATGACTCGGAACGTTGTGCCTACGCCGAGTTCGCTTTCTACGTGGATCTTCCCATAATGGGCTTCGACAATTGTCTTGGATTGAAACATACCAATGCCCAATCCTTTTTTCTTTGTGGAGCGGAACGGCCGGAAAAGAGAATTCTTGATAAACTGCTCACTCATTCCGCATCCGTTATCACTCACGGATAAGGCTACCCACTCTCCCTGGCGTGTCGTCTCCACCGTAATCCGGCCGTTCGTGCCGACCGCATCGCACGCGTTGAGAAGGAGGTTCGTACATACGCTTTGAAGTTGTTGTCCATCGGCCAATATCTTTGGGATCTGATCAAATTTGGTTACCAAATTGTTTTCCAGTGTCCCATTCAAGGTTGCGAGAGCTTCCGTGACAACGACATTGAGATCCAATTCTGCCGGCTTGAGACGCAATTCATGCCGCAGGGCGTTCATGCGGTTGATAAGATCATTGATCCGGCTGGCCGCGCTCCCGATTCCGCGGAATGCATCCTGCCGGAAAGCGGGATTGTCGAAGTGGGCCGGCAGATTCTGCAACATGAGGCCCAAGGTTGAGGCTGCATTCTTTAGGTCATGAATCAAGAATGCGGACATGGTTTGAAACGCCTCGAGCTCTTTCTTTTCCATGATCTCTTCTGTAAGTCTCAGCTTCAGGAGACTCGCCGCCACTTGCTCGCCGATGCATTTTAGCAAGTCCATCTCTTCCGCCGAGTAGCCGAGCCCCCTAACGCGGTCTGCGAGGACTATTACTCCGACCCAGCTCTCTCCACCGACCAGCGGAACACAAATGGGGCTGCCCCCAGTGCGGAATTGCCCACTGCTTCTCTCCATGAGCTCTCGTGCCCATTTTTCTTTTGCTCTACCGAGATCAAAGGGTCGTGACACTTTGATTAACTCACTTGAATTGAGCTCCTTCCCCGCGATCGAGCCGATCGAATCGTCGCTCGGCGCCTGCTCTGCATTAGAGGTTGAGCTCACTCGCATCAGGCGCTCTCCGTGCTCATCGAAGAGCCAGGTCGAGACAGAAAGCGCACCAAATGTCTCTGAAATCAACCGCGACGCGATCGTGGCAAGCGCAGTCTCATCGAGGGCAATCGAGAGACTTTGAGTGAATCGCGCCCAAATCTGACGGAAATCATGCTGCGGCCTTTTAAAGTGGCGACTGACGAAGAGCTGCAGACTTTGCCGAGCTCGGTCAGAAAGAAGCAGAACGGCTAGGATAGCCACCCCAAGGAGGACGACAAACGCTGCGATTGGAAAACTGGCAGCACCGCCAAAGCGGGCGACGATTTGAGCCAATACGCCAACAACAAAAAGATATGCCCCGGTCAGCAACACCGTGATCGAGGTATGTAAAACGGCGCGTGATGGATAGACATCAATTTCGCCAAATCCGCTTCGAACATAAGCAGCGGTGATCAGCGCGCATCCGATTAGAAGAGCAGTCGCTTCGACGCTGAGTTGACTCGGGCTGTAATCCGAGAAAAGCAGCGCCTGACTTCGGGTGTAAATGCAGGCGCCAAAGATCACCGCAAGCCCCAGAACCAGGAACTTGATTCGCCAGCGCATCGTTCCAACGGCGGCGCGGAAGGTCCGCTCGATATTCGTCAGAATTAACACCGTCGAAATGAGGATCAGAACGTTTAGAATCTTTGCGGGTTCATCAAGCTTGAGTCCCCATCCGTGAACGGGTTGCTCGTACGTGACGACGTAGAAAAAAGGACTGTAGAGGGCCGCCAACGACAACATTGGAACCAAAAAAGCGCCAAGAAGAAGCCACCGCGATTGGACGAGAAAATCGCGGTAGTTTGCCCTGGAATATGTCAGGCTAAACGTTAGCCAAATGCCAGGGAGAAATGATCTTGCCACCAGAGAAAGCGTTTGCCAAAAGGCCGCCCTCTCAGGAAGGAGCGTATCGTTTGCTATTGCCCCAAACAGGCTTTCCAAGGCAAAAGCCAGCATTCCAGCCGAGAAACACCAGGTCGCAAGCGAACGCTGCTTTCTACGGGCCGCAGTCGCCGCCAAAGCGGCGCTGAACATGGCGGCGGCCAACGCTAAAACGGCATTCGGATTCACAATTGGCTCCGAGCTGACATGATGAATCGCATTGCAGTTTCAGTTATGGCACGAGTTTCCGGCCGATCACTAAATCGAGGTCTCATTCGTTCAGCGAAACGCTCTCTGGGCGCGAGCCGTAGCGTCGGGTCTCTGAAGCGTTCTCCGGAAACCGGAGGACAAAGTTCTCGAAAACTTGCGTAAAAAATGAAACGGGGGCGAACCAGGCGCCCACCGGAAGAAAGGCAGAACCTTCGAGCCCGGTGCGATGCCTCAGCTTTATTCTACTGAGCGAGCCCGGATCTCACCCTTGCGGAGCCACCACAACAGCAGCAAAAGCGGAATCAGCGAAAGGACGAAGAAGATAGGCCCGCCACGGGTGTGTATGGGACTGTGAATCATCTGCGGGCCTACATTCACGCAGAGGAGACCGATCACGAGTATGCGGAAGCCATTTCGTAAAATCCCGAGCGGGATGATGAATGCGAGAAGCACAATACGCCGCCACGAGGTCTTCAGGAATAAATTGGCGGCCAGGACACTGGTCATCAAAAGCACCCAGCTCGACCGAATGCCGCTGCATTCTTGTGCAACTTCGATGGTAATGTTCGGCAGTTGGAAAACGCGACCTGCCCGGAGAATAGGCGTGCCGCTGAGGTGAAAAAGGATATTTGCCACCTCCGCCGAGGCATATTTCGAAGCACTCTCCAGCGCATCTGCCATTGCATCAGGCATTGGAATCATGAAAATTAGGTAGGCTAGTGGAAAAGCTGCTGCTCGCATCCAGTCGCGCCCGAAAAAGAAAAAACCTCCCGCAGCAAGACAGCAAAGGAACGAGATGGTCAGAAGAACGAAGTAGTAATTGTCTGTAGGCGCCCGTCCAGCGAAGGCCAACCAGTGAGCGAACAGGAGAACGCCGAGACCGCCGGCCAGTGCCAAGATGCCGAGGGGAAGATCAGCGACGCGTTCTTTCGGCAGTTGATCCCGTCGAAGATAAAGGAGGTAGCCTGAAACAAAGGGAATTAGTAGGATGTGCGAGTGCAGCGAACTGTGGGCCGCATAATTTGCCAATCCGAGAAGGGGCCTGCCAAACGCAGCCAGCAGCAAAATGACAAAACAAGCGCCGCTCCCAAACCGCCACATGTTTCTGTGGTTCGATGCGCTGGATTCGGAGACGTTACGTCCCTGCGCGCGAACGATCGGGTCTCGAGCAGCAGCTCCATTTGGTGGATGCAGCATTGCCAATTGTGTTTCTGAGGTTCCGGGGGATCGGGGCGGCTTCGATCTTTGTTCGTAGAGCTACCTGTGGCTAAACTGTCTCGTCTGAAAGATTCTCAATAAGTGTAAGTCAAGCCAGCGGAATAGCTGTTTCGCGTGTAACCTGGTGTCCCTCCTAACGAGCTCTGAGAGGTATAGCTGTAGTTAGCATGCAGGGCAAGGCGCGTATTGATCGTGTAGCCCAAGCCAAGCGAAAGATCGAGAGTATCCTGCGACCCAGCGGAGCCGGTTCCGGATGAAGCCGAGCTTTGATTTTCATCGTGGTGAAAATAGACGGCGGTCGTAGAGCTGAGTCTGGAAGTCAGATTGTACGTCAGGACCAGGCCGGTTCGCAACGTCTTACGGACCGACGCGTTTGCCTCAGTCGGCGCTTCGAAGCCGTAGCTTGTCGTCCAGTTCAGCGAGTGGTTGCTCATAATGTACTCAAGCGAACCTTCGAAGTATGGGCTGGTCGAATCGCCGTCGTTCTTGAGAGAGCGCAATGAGGGCCCGCCACGCGCGTGAATGATTAAGTGCTCGGTCAAATGATGATCGATACCACCGAGAAGATAATGAGTATTGGAATCGTTCGGAGCGATATCGTAATCCGATATTAGGTATCGGTAGTCGCCGACAAGATTCGTACGGCTTGTCAGGCGAAATTGAACCGTCTCGCCGAATGTATTATCGACCCGGTCTGAAGTCATTCCAATCGATGCATCGGCGTACTTAACGCGCTCGAATGTGTAACTTGTTACCGTACTAACTCGCGGGAGCCATTGATAAGTGACCGAAAAAATATCGATTGTGTCGAAATGATCGGCGCGGACGTTCTCCGGGCCGACATCGGATTTGAAATCCGGCTCGGTTTCATAAGCGGCGTAAACGCTGGCGTAGAAGGATAGCCGTGTCGAGTGGTTATGCGTAATCGACAACGTTACGTTCCCGTTTTTATCGTCCGTTCCCAGATCCAAAAACTGTTCAAAGCGCCCGACACCAATCAAACTGACTATTGTTCGCTCGCCGGGGCGGGCATAAGTGAGGACCAAGTTTTCTCTCGTGAATAACGAGCTTCGACCGCTTGAGCTCGCGCTACCGGTGCCCCCGTTAACGTGGTCGTCGTACCCCATGTCCACGCCTGCGGTGAATCGAATTGGAACAGCTGGCAGCCAGCCGAGCCCGGCAGCTTCCGACGCGGCAGCAACGGCATCTTGACTCATCGCTTCGCGGACAGGAGCAAATAAGCAAGTGACGAGGACGAGCGCGAGCGCCAGCGAATTAGCGCGGTTACGGGCCCGGTGAATTCGACATGGCAAAATCATGTTTGCAAGTCGCGCCCTGCCCCGGCACGTCAAATCAAAACAAGCTGCGCGAGATGTAGATCACGTCTCCATCCTGGACATATTTTGGTAGTGTAGGCTGGCCGCGAATATTCGGTCGAAGATTAATTGTCTCCGTGCGCTGCACTCCGTTGATTATGCGAGTGAGATGAATATTGCTGAGGCTTCCATAATCACTCACTCCGCCCGATTGCATAATCGCCTGATACACAGTCGTCGGGCGATCAAACGTAACTTTGCCCGGATAAGTGACGAATCCCGATATGATCACGGTTGCCGAACTGTTCTCCAACGTGACCAGCACCTCGGGGTTATCGAGCTGATCTTCGTAGCGGCGGACAAGCTCTCTTTGGAGGTCGATGACCCGCTTACCGGCAGCGGTCACTTCCCCAAGAAACGGCAAACTTATCTTCCCGTCTCGGCGAATTTTTTGCGTTTGATCCAGATCGCTTTCTTCAGCAAACGAAAGCTTGAGCACATCTCCGGGAGAGAGCCTCACGGCTGTATAAGGACCTGGCGGATTCGGCAAGGGCGGTAGCGGGCTCTGGCAGCCATCCAATGTGAGCACGGCACAAACCAGAAAACCGAAAAGGAGAGAAGGAGAACGCCACACACGTTTGCGGTCAGCCGTATCAGTGCCAGGCAATCCTCGATCGTCGCACATCTGTTTCCTCTTTGGCGTCATGCAGCATTGTTTACTCTATGAAATTGCTGGTACGCAAGATAAAAGCGATGGGGGCGACGCTAAGACGTCACAGGGACTTGTGCTGGGTATTAGCCGGTCTTTTGAGGATCCTGCCGGAAATGCGACGAGCGTCGGGAATTCCTTTGATCTGCGGCTTCTTTCGCTACGCTTTCCAAACTTTCTCCTGGCCAATTTCCACACCAGCCATCGCATTTCGAGTATCCACTATGCACCGCGCCCAATCACCAAGTTCGTGATAGTTCACTGACGAATGGTTCGTCGCGATAAGCACAAGATCGAACGCCGCTATCGTTGCACGGTTCCACTCGACGGATTTTTTTCCCGCAAATTGCGGGTGTTCGCGAGTTGGTTTAATCACCGGAACATATGGATCGTAATAGGCCACCTCTGCGCCTCGTTCTGCCAACAACTTCATCAACGCATAACTGGGCGACTCGCGCTCATCATCGACGTTCGGCTTATAGGCCAGACCCAGAATCAGAATCTTGGAGCCGTTGATGGCCTTGCATCGCGTGTTGAGCGCATCTGCGACCGCGCGCACAACATGCTCGGGCATGCGCGTATTGATCTCGCCGGCCAGCTCAATGAAACGCGTATGTTGACCATATTCGCGAGCCTTCCATGTGAGATAAAATGGATCGATGGGGATGCAATGCCCGCCAAGCCCAGGGCCGGGATAAAACGGCATGAAACCAAATGGCTTCGTCTTGGCGGCTTCGATGACCTCCCAGATGTCAATTCCCATGGCGCCGTACACGATTTTCAGCTCATTGACTAGCGCGATATTTACGCTGCGGAAAATGTTCTCCAAAAGCTTGCTCGCCTCAGCCACGCGACACGAAGAAACGGGCACCACTTTGTCGATCGTTTTACCATAAAGCATCATGGCCCGTTGAAGGCACGCAGGAGTATAACCGCCCACCACCTTCGGAATTAGTTTCACCTTACTCTGTTCGTTGGCCGGATCCTCGCGTTCCGGTGAAAAAGCCAGGTGAAAATCAACGCCGGCTTGCATATTCGAGCCTTGTTCTAAGACAGCCCGCAAATCCTCATCTGTTGTGCCGGGATAGGTTGTCGATTCGAGTACTACCAAAGCCCCGTTGGAGAGATGCGGCGCTATGGTCCGGCCCGTTTCGAGAATAAACGAGATATCGGGCTCCCGGTTTTTACTAAGAGGGGTCGGCACGCAAATAATCACCGCTTCAACTTCCCTCACTCGGTTGAAGAATAATCACCGCTTCAACTTCCCTCACTCGGTTGAAGTCGGTGGATGCGCTGAGCTTACATTGTTTTACGACTTCCTCGATTGCCTCTGACCCAATATGCTTGATGTAACTGCGTCCCTGATTGATGGAATCGACCTTCGCAGCGTCGATGTCGAGCCCAAGAACCGTGACATTCGCACGCGCAAACTGGATTGCCAGGGGCAATCCTACATAACCCAGGCCGACTACAGCGATTTTCATCTTGGGTGGTGAGAAATTGACGGTAAGAGAGACTGAGTCAGAACTTGACTAGGGTGGCGCTCAAGACGCTGCAGCGATGAGTGGGCAATCGCAATGAGATCGAGTTGTGTAGGACGTAGCGAGGCCGGGCGCATTGGATTTGCCATGATTGACGGTGAGAGATCATTGCCGAGCCAGCGTCACCTCCGGAACTTGATTCGCAACGAAGCGGCCGATTTCAAGTGAGGCCGTCGCTGCCGGCGAGGGGGCATTGCACACGTGAATGGAATTTTTTCCCTTCACGATCAGGAAATCGTCCACCAATTTTCCATCAGGCATCAACGCTTGCGCCCGCACTCCGGAATGCGTCGGAACCAAGTCATCTTCAGTTATTTCGGGGATGAGTTGTTGAAGGCTCTTGACGAACGCACGTTTGCTCACAGAACGCAACATCTCCATGATCCCATCTCGGTAATACCTCCGCGCCAGATTCCAAAAACCCGAGAACGTAAGGGTTTCAAACAAGTCGGCACAGTTGATGTCCGTCCTGCTATAGCCCTCGCGCTTGAAGGCGAGCACGGCATTGGGCCCGGCGTGCACGGAGTCATCAATCATGCGCGTAAAATGAACACCTAGAAACGGAAATTCGGGATTGGGCACTGGATAAACTAAACTCTTTACGAGATGCCGCCTTTCAGGGACCAATTGGTAGTACTCGCCCCGGAACGGGACAATTTTCGCGGCCGGATCGAGGCCACTGTAGCGAGCCACGCGATCGCTAAACAGACCTGCACAGTTAATGATGAATCCGGCCTCAAAGTCTCCGTGAGGCGTTTCGATGATTTGAATCCCATTCAGCCTGCGCAAGCGCTCGACCCGAATGCCGGTTCGCACAGTTCCGCCGTTTGATTTAACCAGTTCAACATATTTCGCAGAAACCTCGCGGTAGTTGACGATTGCCGTAGAGCGAACGTTGACGCCGGCGAGGCAGCGCACATGCGGCTCAGTTTCCTGGACTTGTTCAGGCGAGAGCCGTGTAACAGCAAGCCGGTGATCGAGGCCGCGTTGAAACAGGCTCTCCAGGAGCGGAAGTTCCGACGGTTTGCTGGTAACGATCACTTTTCCGCAGACTGCATGTTTTATGCCGTGCTCGCTGCAAAATTCAACCATTGAGCGGTTACCTTCCCGCGCGAACCTGGCTTTCAGACTTCCTGGCTTGTAATAGATGCCGGAATGGATCACGCCGCTATTTCGGCCAGTTTGGTGCTGCGCAAGATCCTGCTCCTTTTCCAAGACGAGAATCCTCGCCTTGGGATACTTGTTACCCACAGCCATCGCCGTTGCCAGTCCTACGATGCCTCCGCCGATGACTGCATACTCATGCATGGATAGAAGTCGGCGCGGCGAATTTACCGAGGCCCGCCACTCGGTTCAGTTCAAGGTTCCGAGCAGCATTTTCCGGCAGCAAAAAGCCTCCGCGTAACGAGCCGGTGAGGCAGCCTCGGTGGCTCGCAGCCGCATCAGACCGTAAAACAATTCCTCGGAGAACCACTGCTTATTCTGTTGCGTGTTAAAGTACCGAATCAGGCTCTTCACTTTCTTGCGCGCCTGGGCGTCGCTCAAAGGCACGAAAAAATTAGGTGAGCGCAGATCGGCGTCGTATTTGGGGATCTCGTATTCGAGGATTAAGTGATTGCGAAAAGTGTTCCACGTTAACTCGCACACCAAACGGTGGTCTTGGTGAAGATCGTGCCGGCAATGCGTAAGGATTACGTCGGGCGTGAAGCCTTGCTTGAGTTCCTCGAAGCATTCTTTGACCGGCGGACCGAGGTAGGGAAGGAATCCATCTCGAAAGGATTTCACGACAATCGTTTTGTGCCGTGCACCCCGCAGGAAGACGTTCGCGCTGCGCCTGGCTTCTTTGGCTCGCGTCGGATTGGAACACAGCACGAGCCAGTAGAATTCGATGCTCTTCGACTGCTCAATCATCCGCAGCACTGTGCCACCGCAGCCGATCTCAATGTCGTCGCTGTGCGCCCCCAGGCATAGCACCCGCTTAAAGCGATTCAGATTGCACGAGATCATTTGTTGATTTCGTGCTGACGATTCCACACTGCCCAAGGCGCACTGCCTCGGCCGAAGAGGTCTTCAAGGTCCTGCTTTTCTTTGAAAGTATCCATGCACGCCCAATAGCCGTCATGTGGATAGACCATCAGCCGGCCAGCGTCGATGAGCCGCCGGAACGGTTCTTCTACGAGTTCCTCTCCGTCGTTCATGTAACTGAAGATTTCTTGCCGCAACACCATGAATCCCCCGTTCATCCGCGCCCCGGATTTCGCGATGTGCTCGATGCTGGTGACGACGCCACCGCACTCCATAGTGATGAGATGGAAGCTGGCCCGCGGTTTCACACCCACAAAGCAGGCGATGTTCTTGCTATCCTTGAAAGATTCAATGACTGCAGGGAGCGGTACGTCCGAAAGGCCATCGGTATAGTTGGCAAGGAACATCTCCTCTCCTTCAAGCTGCCTTTGCACAGCTTTCAGGCGCTGACCAACGTTCGAGGTAAGCCCTGTGTCGACAAAAGTGATGTTCCAGTCATCGATGTCGCTACTCAGTAACTCAACGTTCTTACCTCCGCGGGAGAGGACGAAGTCGTTTGACACGCACTCGTCGTATTCGAGGAAGTACTTTTTGATAATGTTAGCCTTGTAACCTAAACATAAAATAAAGTCTTTGTGTCCATAGTGGGCGTAATACTTCATTACATGCCAAAGGATGGGCCGATATCCAATCGGCACCATCGG
>Ga0209808_1000832_pt1 | contig 15488 bp, 13 predicted proteins | sample GraSoiAngelo_157_FD_186171 | JGI IMG/M metagenome (GOLD analysis project Ga0209808, IMG submission 186171) | Grasslands soil microbial communities from the Angelo Coastal Reserve, California, USA - 14_1009_16_20cm (SPAdes) (version 2) | ecosystem: Environmental > Terrestrial > Soil > Grasslands ... | reverse complement strand
TCGCCACTGTTTCATGAAGAATGGCTCGAGAGGCCGAGTGCTTCTAATTGAATCCAATCGATTACTTCGCCGTTACAATACCCGGTGGCTTCAATTACTCTCCTTCTCGTCGCCAGGATTGTCCTTCTGCCAGCCAAGCAGAGTCCGGTAAAACTGCGCGAGCTTGTCCGGTTCCTCGGCAAAAATTTCAAAGTGAGTGACTGAGTTCATCATTTGCGCTTACCGCTGCTGTCATTGCGGGGCTGCTTTGCTGGTTGATCCTTGGAGATAAGCAAAACCCGGAAGCGGCGCTACAGGCAATAGGACTTTAGGGCTATACGACGATCAGGCTTGGTCGCCGATTCGGCGTGACTTGTTCTGCCTCGCGACCACGATGGCGCCCGAACAAACACGCCGCGGGCGGTGATTATCGCTCGGCGTGCTAGTGCCCGAGATGGACTAAGGCGTTGTACATGGGCCTCTGAGAAATCTGGATCACCCCGTCGAATGGCATATCCAGTTCCTGGATCAGGAAGATCGCTCCTGCTACTGACACTGCGGCCAGCATTAGCGCAATAATAACCGTGGCATTTGGCGGCGCGAACAAGCCTGCGCTCATAAAAATGATCGCCAGCCAGGAGATCAAAACGATCAGCATGGTAACAGAAATCGACGTGTCAGTCTGTTCAAACAGCAACCACCGCATTTGACCAAGATCGGTGGCGATCTGTGCGGCTTGAGACTTAAGCGAGCGCTGCACGTCGTTCTGTGGCGACAGCTTCTCGATTGAGTTAAACACCGCCTCGCCCGAAGATCCACTCGGATCCAGTTGTGCAGTTTGAGAGGACTTCTTGTCCGGCCACATGTGACTGATCGCACTTCCGACCGAGCGACGGAGAAGTTCGCGGCTCTCCGCGGTCTCAGACCCGTAATTTGCCAGCACCCGATCGAGGAAAACAATCTTAGCCGCCATCTGCGTCACCTCGCCCTTCTGTGTGTCGTACGTACCCTTGGTTGAGGCAACCAGCAGTCCGAGGACCAAGGCTGCCATCGTCGCGACCAATCCCATCCCGACCTTAACAGCGTCCTTTGTCTCGGAGCTCAGGTGATCTTCGGGAAGAGCAGCTCGCACGCGTACCCCTAATACGCCCGCTCCAAAAAGACATGCGAACACCAGTGTTCCTGTGATTGCGGAATTCATCGCTGCTCCTTAGTTAATGAATTTGCCACGCGCGCTCAGCCCTTCGAAAGGGCTCGCACCAGACAAAATCATTTGAATCTGTATCAGAACGAAGCGGGATCGCGCAGCGCAGTTGGTGATTGCGCTCTAAACTAATACGGCCCTGCCATTGGTCCCCATGGCCCAAAGCCTCCCCCCCATCCGCCCCATAAACTCCACTGCATCTCCGCGTCCTGGTACGTCTCAGCGGTTTCCAGGTTCTCCGTCGCAAGTTTATTTGTCGCGCGGAGCTGTTGATAAGCCTGATACTCCCTGGGTCTACCGACATAGGCGCGGTTGTTAGCTGGGTCCGGAAAAATGTAGTAGGTTTTCCCGCCTTTCTGGATCATGGTTACCTTGCCTGGCGGAAGGTTTTGGAGCTTTTGTTGCTGCGCAGCCGTCTTAGGCGTGATTACCTTAAAGCCGGATGCTACCAGCATGCTCTCTTTGTTCTGCGTGCTGGTCGATGTGCTAGCGCAGCTAAATAACAATAGGGTGCATGCGGCCATGATCGTAACGAGTACGATATGTCTTATTAGCTTCATAGGTTTTAGTGTTGTTGTTTTGATAATAGAACGGCAAATGAATGCTTCAGAAGGTAATTCCAGTGGTGATTTGCGGACCGTGAGTGATCGTATCGAAAAGAAATCCGTTATTCTGGTAGTCGACGCTGAGTGCCCGATAACCGACCTCAGTGAAAATGCAACGGGTGAGGTTGATCCCGACCACGCCCTCGACCTCCCACATCAAGTCGGAACCGACGTCGAAACCTCCGATCTCGCCGCGCACGGCCGTGTAAAACACTTTATTAAAGTTGTAGCGGCCACGGAGTCCGATGTATGGATCGAACCAGTACTCGTTTTTTGAGAAAGTTCGGTTCAGCGCCTTATCCAGGCGAAATGCAAGTTGATTGGCGATCCGCGCCTTTGCCGCACTAAGTACTCTGTCGACAGCGGCCCGGCGGTCGACGCCCCTCGCCACGAGCGCATCTACGCGTGCCCGGAGCTCAGCCTTTTTTAGCTGGATAAATTGCTCGACTCGTTGGGCAATATCTTCTCGAATACGCCCGCCCAATGGAGCGATTGGAACACTCGGCCTACGCTGTTCGCCGCCTAACGAGTTGTCGATCCGGTTGGCAATGTCCGTGCGAATTTTGTTCTTGAGCCTGGCAATAAAGTCGCTGTTGGAAATGTCTTCATTCAGGCGATTACGCAAGGCGGCGCTGATGTCGTCGACGAAGCGTACGCTCGCCTCGTCGATCGCAACGGTATTCCTCTGCAAAGTGAGTCGTTCGTATAAATTCGTGTAGTGCGAGCCGGTTGTCAGGTCGAGTGACCAACGCGGTTGGTTGATGAACCGCCAGCTCAATCCGGCGTCAGCTAAGTACTGGTCCACTCGCACGTCCACCTTCTGGATCAGCCCGTTTACGTCGGCGCTGTCGGAAAGACTCATGTAGATCAACTCACCGTATATACCGAAGGGACCTTTGTCTGCCTCCGCCCGCATTGCGAAAATCATGTCGAGGTGGCGCAGAATTTGGCCGAAGTCGATATCTACATCGGCGTCAATCCCGTGGAGTCCGGTTGTCCCAGTCATGCCTGGCATCCAGCCAGGTGCTGCGATCGTAAAATGCCAAGGTTCGCTCTGCGTAATCGTTGGCGGCGCGACTTCCTTCGAAGTGTATGGCTCAGGCCCAGCGAAAAGGACTGGTGCCGAGAGGACGATCGTCGCGAACACTGTCCCTCCAAAGATAGACAATCTCATTCTCATGGCTCGATTTTATTGTCCCCGACGTCCAAATCCGAGAAAATTAATTGCCCATCAGTCGCGATATCCCATTTCAAAAAAATCGGCCTCCAAATGAAAGGAGGCCGATCGACTTAACCAAATCAAAGAAAATTCGCTGTTACGTCTAAAAGTGGAGTCGCACACCAGCACCTAGTAGATGCTGTCTCAGATCGCGATCTTGATTCGTATTGATCTGCGTGCTCGTGTAATTCAGGAACTTGTATTCAATAAAGGTGCTGAACTTTGGGGTCCAATAGTAATCTGAGCCCGCAATAATCTGCCACGCAAGGTCCGCGTGACTTTGCCCGCCACCAGTGTTGATAGGGACTGTATTAGTTACGGGATCTCGGACCTCCGTCCCAGCAGACTCAGCATAGTAAACGCCGACCCCGGCTCCGGCATACGGCTGAAATCTTTGGTTTCCAGGTGCGAATCTCAAGATGAAGTTCGCCATAAATGCACCTGAGTTAATCCAGGTAGTCACATTTGCTTTGCGAGTCGTAAGAACCGTCGGGCAGTCGGGACACGCCGTGAAGGCCTCATTCAGGGTGAAATCAGCGCCACCTCTAAAGCCATTATAAAAGAAATCCCCTTCAACCGCTGGACGAACTATACCCGTGCCAAAGACGTAACCGAGTTTGAGGCCGCCGAAAAAGCCAACGTCATTTTTGGGGTCCACGATGAGGTTGCTTCCAAAAAAAGGGGAATTCGGATTATCGTCCGTAAAAGTTTGGGAGTCGCCGCGATTCTGGTAGATATTCGCGCCCGCATCGAGCGCCCCATAAAAGCCAGTTCCCCAAAGTGGTGGTGGCGGCGGGGCAACCTGCTTGTAGACCTCCTGGCCGGCTCGCAGCGAAACGGTTGCGAATCCGAACAGAAGTAACGGTAGAATAAAGAACTTTTTCATAAGCAATACAGGCTATAAGTGATGAATCGTGGTTTCGCTAATTTATTTCCTAGGTCTTTTTGTGATCAGAAGCCATTTTCAGTGGCGACCATTCGCTCGTCTATAGGACTTTGGTCCTACCTCGAAATGGCCGCATCATCGACAGTGGGCGCGGTGCAAACGGAGTCAGTGGTTTGCGGAAACGCTTTAGTTATCGGTTCCTCAGCCTCGGCTGGGCCGTTAATAAAAGTAGGAGCGGCGCATTCAAGTGAGCCGTCATTGAACCAGACATTATCATTTATTCCGAAAGCAGCTGGACTCAAGATCTCGGAAATTTCCCCGCTTGGGCTGTCGCCAGCCGCGTACGGCCGAATCGGTTTTTTGACCCGATAATCCCACTGCGAAATAATTCGCGGCACGTCTTGCCTGATGTTGGCGCTGGGTGCGCTGTAGGCGCTGGCTGCTCCGTCGACCCTACTATAGTTGAGGAAGATGCCCGCGGCTCCGCCAAGACAAAGCAAGATGCCGGCAATACCGATCAGCGCGATCGTCAACAACCAGAATTTATTTTGCAGAAGGTAGCTTCCGCACAAGCCGGCGAAAAAGCCGATGATCACTGACGAGATGATGCATCGCGCACCTCGTTCCTCGATGAGCAGCTCGCCTGGGCCGTATTTTGGGAACGAGATTTTCATGTTGCAGAAGCGAGCGCGAGCCGAATGGCAATGAGCAATTCCTCATCGTCGAAAGGTTTGGTAAGGAAGGCCGTAGCCCCTGCGTTCAACGCGGTGGAACGAACGCGTGGATCATCTTTTCCGGTAAACACAATCACCCGCGTTGAAGGCGAAAGCTCGCGTAGCCGCGATTGAACCTCCAGACCATTCATTGCTGGCATCCAAACATCCAGCACCGCCACGGGAACGCGGTGAATCCTGGCGTACTCCAGGAATTTCTCCGGATCGCTAAACTGCTGCGCTTGCCAGCCAGCCGACGAGAGCAAGCGGCCGACCGCTTTTAATACGGACGGATCATCGTCGAGCAAGCAGATAACATCGGTACTTGGGTTAGGCAAAGTGACTAAGATTACAGTCGTCTTGTGCCAACCGACTATTAGACCTTAGTCTCATGCCGGGCCGCAGGAGCGATGCCCGCTTTTTCAACCAATCGAACAAGTCCCGCAACGGAACTGACGCGCAGCTTCTGCATCATCCGGCCACGATGTACTTTCACTGTCTTTTCCGCAGTCCCAAGTTCGCCTGCAATCTGTTTGTTCAACATGCCAGTAGTGACAAGTTGCATCACTTCGAACTCCCGCGGCGTCAACAAAGCAAGAAGATGCCGAGCTTTGTTCTTTTCCGTACTGCGCCGCCGCTGCTCTGTGGACCGGATCAGGGCGCGTTCAACACATTGAAGCAACTCGTCAGCTCGAAACGGCTTTGGAAGAAAATCAACCGCGCCCGCTTTCATGGCTTGAGCGCACATGGAGATATCGCCGTGACCCGTAATAAAGACGAGCTGTTCGTCGCGTCGTCGCTGGATGAGTGTTTCCTGGAGGTCCATCCCGTTTAAAGCCGGCATCCGAACATCGAGAATCACGCACGCGGGTCCGGCGTGTTGGTCGCGCTCGAGAAAATCGGATGCGGATTCAAAAATTTCACTTTTGTACCCGGCGGAGCGGAGCAGTCGCTTCAGACCCTTCCGCACGGATGCATCATCGTCGATCGCAAAGACCAAACTGTTTGAAGGAATTCTCACAAAGCTGCGCCGCTTGCCGATAGAGTAAAGCAGAATCGCGCTCCTCCGCCATCGGCATTTTCTGCCACAATCATGCCGCCGTGGGATTCGACGATTGAACGCACGATCGCGAGCCCCATCCCCAATCCCTTGGCCTTCGAGGTAAAGAACTGTTCGAATACGCGCTCGCGCGCTTCCTCTGGAATACCAACCCCATAATCGCGCACGCTCACGCGAATTGCGCTATCACTATTCTTTTCCGTCGCAATCACCACCTTGCGATGGGGTGCCGGCGTATCGTCCATGGCATCGAAAGCGTTGATCGTGAGGTTGAGCAGGACTTGCTGGAGCTGAATCGGGTCTGCTTCAATCGGCGGCAGATTCGGCTCGAGCAAAGTCTCCACCTCGCAGGATTGAAGCATTGCATTCGGCTTTACCATGTGCACCACCTTGCTTACAAGATCGTTCAGATTCACCTGCTGCCGGTTCGGGACGCTTTTTTTCACCATCCTCTGAATGCCGCGAATCACAGCGCCGGCGCGGTGTGCATCAGCCATGATGTCACCGAGCAGTTCGTGAAGTTCGCGAAGATCGACATCGCCGCGATCAATAAAGCGCTGTCCCGCACTGGCGTTGCTGGAGATGCCGGAAAGCGGCTGATTCAGTTCATGGGCAATGGAAGCCGCCAATTCACCCATCGCTGCGACTCGACTGAGATGGCTGAGCTCTTCACGGTGTTGCAGTGCTTCCAGTTCAGCCTGTTTTCGAGCCGTAATGTCGATGCTGACTCCCAAAAGTCGCGCTGGTTTGCCATTACCATCCAAATGCACACTTCCGCGCGTCGCCATCCAACGTACAATTCCATCCGGCAGAACTAACCGATACTCGGAATCATAACCTTTCCCGTTGTGGATCGCATCGTCGATTGTTTGTCGAACGCGATCGCGATCGTCGGGATGCACGCGAGAAACAAAAGCTTCGAACCCGATTTTTCCTGAAGCCGGCCATCCCAAAAGGGCCCGTCGAGCATTGGTCGCCCAAATCTCATCTCTACTCAGGTCCCATTCCCAAATCCCCAAATTAACTGCGTCCGCAGCGACACGCATGCGCTCTTCGCTCTCCCGCAACGCGGTGTCTTTGTTTACCAGTTCCGTTACATCCATCGAAATGCCCCGCAGCCCAACAGCCTTGCCGTCTGCCCCCCTCACGCAGCGCCCACGCGCTAGCATCCAAAGGACGCTACCGTCGGGAAGCACGACTCGAAACTCCGACTCGTAGTCTTTACTATTTTCGATCGCATCTCTGAGTGCCTGTTGGAGTCGATCGCGATCATCGATATGCACAACGGAAATAAGGTCCTTCAATGTGATTTTTCCGGACGTAGGCCACCCGAAAACAGAACGGCGCGTCGTCGTGGACCACACCTCATCCGTGTTCGAGTCCCACTCCCACATTCCGAGATTGGCGGCTTCCGCCGCAAGGCTCATCCGCTCCTCGCTTTCCCGCAAAGCCTGTTCTTTGTTTACCAGCTCCGTGACGTCCACGCATGAACCAATGTAGCCGGCGAAGTTTCCTTGCGCGTCGTATCGGGCAACGCCCTGGTCCGAAATCCAACGATATTCGGCATCATAACGTCGCAGCCGGTATTGCATAACGAAAGGCTGCCGCGCATCGAAAGCCTCCGTGTAAATCTCGAGACATTTTTGTAGATCGTCTGGATGTACGCCTTCGGCCCAGCCATTCCCCAGTTCCTGCTCCAGGCCACGGCCCGTAAACTTCAGCCATGGTTTGTTAAAGAAAGTGCAGAGTTTGTCCATACCAGACATCCAGATTAGGACTGGCGCTGCGTCGGCTACACTCCGGAAACGCTCCTCGCTTTCGCGCAAGCCCGCGTCGCTGACCTGCAACTGGCGGGCGAGCGCGGCGGCGTGAACCACATCGTAGCTCAACTCACAGGCCATCACCACGACAAGGCCTTGATAAAACAAGCTTGCTGTCAGCGGCATGGAGATGATTCCCCACGTTATTGTTATTCCTTCCACAGTCCCCGCCATAGTGAAAAACAGAATGCTCCCGCCCACCATGAGCGCTTGTCGCCGGTCGCCCCGTCGCCATACAGCTATTGTGGCGTCCATCACGAAGATCACGAGCAACACCAAGCTCAACTGGGCGACCAGCATCCAGGGATTCGGCACACCCGCTGCGACCGAAACGGATTCTCCGAGGAATGAGACGTGCCGAAGGGGAGCCATCTGCCGAAAATTGATATTCGGCGAGAAAATAAAATTAAGGATCAACGATAACGTCCGCACGCCGACGACTGTCCAGGCGAGCCATTGTCTTCCCGCCTTTAGGTAGAGACGCACGAAAATGACGAGCGACACGATTATGACCCAAACCGGAACATGAACCCAGCGTACGTCGCTGCCGAATTGCTCTGGCGTTTGCGCCTGCATCATCGCCAACTCGAGCGCGGCAAAGGCCGCCACAGCAATTGCCATCGCTGAAAAAACAAGATTGGCTCGCGCCGCTCGGTCTTTCCACCAAACGACAACGTGGATCAGCGCCAGCGTCAGGCACGCTCCGCTGCCCACGGACCAGATGACGGTGACCCAGTTCATCGATTCAACAGTCGAAGTTACTGTACACCCAGTGGCGAGACTGCTCGTTAGGCGACGCTTCCGCAGGAATTGCAATACCTGAAATCAGACGGGTGTAGAATCTCGCGAGAAGATGGCTTGCCATAGCCCGCAAATTTTACACTGTCCAGCCCATCGGGAAAAGCCCTATATGCCGTTAGGATATTTGTAACAGAACCGTAACAATCGGCTCCGTTGCAGCGGTTGTGATTGCATTGCCATCAGGCGGACCGCTTTGAGATATCGTATCTTAAACCGCGTCTCTCATTCGGCGGTTTGTTTATTTCCTGCTTTGATTGAGAGCGTCGCCAACCGCGGCGATGAATTTTTCATCGTCGAACGGCTTCATGAAAAAGGCGACCGGGTCGATCGCCATTGCGGTGGCACGCGCGGCCAGATCCTCCCGCGCTGTAATGACAATTACACGAGTCTTATTAAGGATCACTGACAAGCAAGCGTGCCACAGGCTGATCAGTCTTCAATTGTCGCGGCTACTTCTTGTGCTTCTTCCACAGTTTTCTTGTCAGCCGCACTCAGATTTGAAGGCTTCGTATCTATGGTCACCTTTACGATTTTGCCCGTGAACTTGTTTTCGCCCGGCTTGTAGTCGTTGGATACCATCGTTTCGTTATCCACGCCTACATCGACACCTTCGTCTCCTGAAAACGCGTACGGTTGCGTTTTGGGAATGCGGCCTTCCGCCACTTTTTGGCCGTCCACATAAAGCGCGCACTTACCACCTGAGCCGGGTTTCGGCGCGTCGATTATGAACTCATATTTGATCTCGTGCTTCCCTGGCGATAGGGCCGTCTGCCCGCCGATATTGGTCCTTTCGACTCCAAAGAAGTTGTACTCATGGTGGACCTTTCCTTCTTTCATATAGAGAACCCATCCGCCGAACGCGCCGGCCTGGGCAATGATTACACCGTTGGTGTTGGCGTCGCGCAATTCAACTGGGGCAGTAATGGTATAAGAGCGGTTCTTAACGTTAATAAACGCGTTCTCCGTCATACCAGTCATGCCCGGATAGACCGTCAGCGAGGTCCGATCGCCCATCAGATCGGGTCGCCCGGCAATACTCGCATCGAAGCGTTCTGATCTGCGGTCATCAATAGGCAACACATGATTCTTGATTGCCTCCTTGGTGAAGAGGTCTTGAAGCTCTTTCAGCTTTCCGGGATTTTGCGCGGCGAGATCGTGGGCCTGGCTGAAGTCCTCGGCTACATGGTAAAGTTCCCAAGTGTCCTTGGAGAGCGGCGGAAGCGGCACCATCAGCCATGGAATGGAATGACGCGTGCATGCCACCCAGCCATCGTGATAAATTCCGCGGTTTCCAAACATTTCGAAATACTGAGTCGTGTGTGTCTCCTTGGCTTTAGGATTGTCGAACGTGTAAACCATTGACGTTCCGTCGAACGGTCTCTGCGCCGTACCGTTGACGCTCTTAGGAGACGGCAAGCCGACCGCTTCCAACACAGTAGGCGCAATATCAGTGACATGAGTGAACTGGGAGCGGATTTCTCCCTTGGCTTTAACTCGCGCGGGCCAATGGATCACGACTCCGTTAGTAGTGCCACCGTAATGCGAAGCGATCTGCTTGGTCCATTGAAACGGCGTATCGCCGGCCCATGCCCAGCCTATAGCATAATGTGGAAAGGTCGTTGGGTCGCCCCAGTTATCCAGATGAGGCATGTTAATTTCGGCGGTATTGATGATGCCATTCAGCGCCATCATTTCGTTATACGCGCCTTCCGGTCCGCCTTCGGCACTGGCGCCGTTATCGCCAACGATGTAAATGAACAATGTGTTATCCAGCACGCCCATTTCCTGCAAGGCATCGACCAGGCGTCCTACTTGTTCGTCAGTGTGCTCGGCAAAGCCAGCGAAGGTCTCCATTTGCCGGGCCTCAAGTTTTTTCTGGTCGGACGTCTGAGAGTCCCAAGAGGGAATCTCTTTCGGACGCTTCGTTAGCTCGGCGTTGGCGGGGATAACGCCTATTTGTTTCTGGCGCGCGAACGTTTCGTCGCGAAGGGCATCCCAACCCTCGTCGAATTTGCCTTTGTAGCGGTCAATATATTCCTTGGGGACATGATGTGGAGCATGCAACGCGCCGGTGGCGAAGTAGACGAAGAAAGGCTTGTCCGGCGTCAATGAATGTTGCGCCTGCATCCAGCCGATCGCCTGGTTCGTCATATCAACAGTAAAATGATAACCGGGCTCGTGCGGCGGCTCTACCCGGATGGTTCCATCAAAAATGGCCGGGGCCCACTGATTGGTCTCGCCCCCGATGAAACCGTAAAACTTGTCGAAGCCGGAATGAGTCGGCCAGCGATCGAGCGGTCCTGACACCGAGACCTCCCATGGCGGTGTTTCGTGATACTTGCCAAAGGCGGAGGTGCTGTAGCCGTTGAGTCGCAACATCTCCGCTAGCGGCGCCACACTTTGCGGACGAATGCCGGTATTGCCGGGAAATGCGGTGGCGAGTTCCATGATCGCGCCCGCGTTATTAACGTGATGATTGCGTCCCGTTAGCAGCGCGGTGCGAGTCGGTGAACAAAGTGCAGTGGTATGAAAATCGTTATAACGCAGGCCAGCTGCCGCCAGCTTGTCGAGTGTCGGCATTTTGCACGGACCGCCGAATGCGCTTGGTTGTCCGAAGCCAATGTCGTCGAGCAAAACGACGACAACGTTTGGCGCCCCTTTCGGCGCTTTTACCTCAAAGCGTGGCGGCGCCTTAGCATTGCGCGCGTCAAGCTCCGTGATAGTTGGCGGCGTAGGCTCGCGAACCGGAAGCACGGTTCGATTAATCTGCTGTGCCATCAGCGGCAACGGCAGCAAGCCTAACGTAGCGACCAGCCAATGTATCAGTGGCGAATTCTTCCTTACGATTTCTGATTTCATTGTGTCTGGATTTGTCCCTTAGGTTTCACTTACTATCCCAAAAATCTCCCGCACTGCCTCTTCTTGCCCTCGATGTCGATGTCGCGCCTTCATCCGTAAGAATATTGAACTGAAGTCGTCGACAACCACCTGAGCAATGTTGTCAGCCTCTGGGCACTGTGTCTATGAGACTTTAGGGCTACAGGGCCGGTCCCCTTTTCTAACCAGTCTGAAATTCACTGACTTGATTTAATACCTGACGCACCAGTCTTTTTGCCGGGGTTCGGACCGATGAATGCTCTTCCCAGTTGCTTGAGTTGCTGCGTGTTACAGAACAACGCGAATAGGGCAATAATGACAACGAAGTAGTGGAACTTGGGTATCTGGAATTCAGGCCTTCGCACAATAAAGACGAAGCCAGAATTAGACGTACCGAGTACAAAGGACATGCAAGCGACAAACAGAACAATGTAGCCAACGAGCGCGTTACGAAGCTGCGGCAGCGGCGGGCGAAGTCGATGGCGTATCCAAAATAACTATGCATAAATGTTTTGACTAGCCGCTGCGACTTCGGGTATACGACCTCCGTAAATCGAAACCGCCTGAGAGAAATTCTTATTGTGCGGCGAAACCAACCAAAGGAGAAAAAACTATGAACAATGTAAAGAAGATTGCAGTTTCACTATTAATCCTGGGCGTGATGACAGGATTTACACAGGCGGCGACTCATCATCATGGATCCAAGCCAGACGCAACATTGCGGCTGAGCACCGGTGGCTTTGCTCTTGGAATTGGTGTCAGCTGGGGGTCAGGCACGCTCACCTACAGAGGCAAAGACTATCCGGTTAAAGTAAAAGGACTGTCGGTGGGCAGGGTCGGGGCGACCAGTTCTTCCGCTTATGGAGAGGTTTTCAACCTGAAGCATCTTCAAGATTTCAACGGTCATTATGACGTGGGTGGCGCCGGAACCCGGGGCGTAACCCTTGGCGCTGGGAAAAGTGGGACCATAATGTCAAATCAGGCCGGTGTGCTAGTCCGCGTTTCCTCCACGCAACAGGGAGTTGCTGTCAATGCGACTGGCGGCGGCGTTGACATGCAACTCAAATAACGGGTTGCCTGAGAAGTAAATTTGCGCGCGCCGTCATTTGACGGCGCGCGCGGCAATTTGCTCGGTGCTTGGGCTACTCCTTTACTTCTCGTCCCATTGCACAGGTACCTCGCGGGCTTCGCTCTTTACCAAAGCTATTCGCCTTTCTTCCTCGTTCGATGTGCGCCTCAGATGTTTTTCTTCGGCCTTCTCGCAGCTCTCGCCGGAATTCCACTATCGTATTTTCTTCCCCGATGGCGAAGGAAAGCCTAACCAGCCTATGCAAACAACCGCTTCACTGCATGTTCCCGAAGTCGGTCCGCAGAAAGAGCATCGCGGCGTCACTTTAATCAGCGATCTCCTGCCGTTCAGTCGGGGATCAGGGCGAATATTTGAAGAGACGAATTGATTACGACGAACTACCTTTGATTCGCATTTTCGATTAAGCGCGCAACGTGATCGAAGCCCACGAACAAGCGGGCGGGTTCAAAGAGCCGTAACGGATACTGATTGCCGTCTTGCCGTCATGGGCAGGTTTGGCTTCGTTTTCTGCGTGAACACTGCACCTGATCCGAGGGCAGCCATTGTCGATTGGTTGTCCCCGCTTGCGCAGCTAATTAGCAGAATTCCTGCGAAGAGAATTATCAGCATTTTTTCAGCCGGTCGCATCATGCTGTGATCCGCGTTTACGTCCAAATGGGTCATGCGAATCGTCTTGCACTCGCGCAGTTGTCCCGTGAGCTTTGCCGTTGCGACCTGACCAAACAGAGGAAATAACCATGAACTCCTTCTCTCCAAACTATTTCATCCACGCGGCAAACGTGCTGCTATTGGTGGCTTATAGCGTTCGCGACATTCTGTGGTTGCGCTTGTTCGCCGTGGGAGCCTCGCTCGTCTCGATCCCGTATTTTGTGCTACAGCCGACAAAACTGTGGGCGCCGCTCAGTTGGACTATCGTGTTTGCGGCGATCAATCTGCTGCAATCATGGCGTCTCTTCATCGAGCGTCGTCCAGTTAAACTGACACCCGAGGAGGAGGACATTCGACGGCTGGTTTTCCGGGACTTACCTCCTCGGAAAGTCCTCCAGGTTCTGAGCATTGGATCCTGGACCACGCTTGAGGTTGGAGAGCGACTTATAGAGCGTGGTAAACTTCCCGAGACCGTCTCGGTAATTGTCCGTGGGAAAGTACAGGTCACGAGAGATGGACGTGTCCTGGGTGAACTGATCGCGGGTGACGTCGTAGGCTCTGCGCTGATCTTCAGCAGCATTCCGGCCGAGGTGGATGCGGTAGTACTAGAGCCGGGCCGCGCCATGCGTTGGCAGTTTGGAACGTTGGAACGGTATCTCGCGGCCAACCCGGAAACGCGGACCATAATGCTGCAGCATGTCGCCCGTGACCTAGCTGAAAAGGTGGAACGTGCGACCCGGGCTGATCGAAACCGCTCCGACAAGACGCAATAGGACGCGTTGAGAATTACGTCACAAGCCTCGCTCGCTCGCGCTGGCGATGCCTAATCCTCATATCTCACTAGATCGACAGCTTGAACCTCGGAACATTGGACTCTAGGCCTATGCGAGCGTGAGACTCCTTCCCAATTTGTCATTTCGGCAGGTGAAACCTCTCGAAGTAGTAAGTCATTGTAAGATTGGCCTGAAACTTCTTATTGCCGCCGTCGAGCTGCTTTTCCAATGTGGCACTGAGAACAACCGGGATATTCGAGAGGCGTTTGGCAACACCCAGGTTGATTGTGTGAGTCCAGCGGTCGCCATTTTCAAAGTCGATCTTCGCTTTGTAGTTCGTACCAATCGACCAATCGTACGGAAGGATGAAAGTGGCCGGGAGGGACAACTCAAGATAACGCTGCGCCGCGACGTTATGTTCCTCGGCGATCGAATGGTTGTATTCTGCCGTAGGTGTAAGGGTGAGCCAGTTTGTAACATCGTGCGCGACGGACCAAGAAGGGTGTAGACGCCACACGCTGTCACCTAGCGCGGGATTAGAGGCAGTATCAGCATGCAACTCGATACTACCGCCAGTACGCCACTTGTTGCTCAGGCGAAAAGCGGTGCCTGTGGCAATCTCGACATCACCAAGACCGTCTATGTCGACGTGGCCCGATGCTTGATCGCTCCGGTCATAAACGAACGGCACCTTGAGCCGCACAGCCCAGTCTTGCCGGTCGCTAACGTGCCAACCCCATAATCCTCCCAGAGTCCACCTGGCCTCTTCTGCACCATGTTTGAATTGGTCCCACTCTGTGTCCAGCCATACTCTAGATTGGATGATGGTTTGATCGCGTAGTGCTTTGAGTTCGTCTGCGGCCGCCGTCGTGGAATCGACCGATGTCTGTTCCGCTGCTGGCAACAAGCTCGCGGCGAGTAAGCTAAGAATAACAAACAGGAATCGAGCGAAAGAAATTAAATCGAATACTCCGCGTCTGAATGGCGAATAATTCGGCACAATTTTCGTTAGGCGACAGGAGGCCACATGACTTCCTCCCTTATTCCGGCCTGTAATGGCGGCTTACTCCGCCAACCAGTTTCGCGCCTGCTCCAGTTCAGCAGACGGAAAAAACTTCACCGGCGCGCGACGGACTCCCGCTCCGGCAAAAGCCAGCGCAAGAGTCTCCCAACGTGGCTCAGCGACGATAGCGATCCTGGAGATCTTACCGCCATGCGAGATCATAAAATCGAGATCATTCCAATCCGCGCCACGTTCCCAACCCTCAAAGTTTTCAAGAATGGCCAGCAAACGAGGTTTCGATCCGGTTTCGATCTTGCCCGCGATTGCCCTTTGCTCTGCGTCAAATTCGGATTGTTTCAAAGTGCCGCTGATGCGTAGCACAAAAACGTCGTTAGGCTGATACCGGATTTCGATTGGCATGATCGCGTATTTTATCTGCTTGGGTTTAGCTGAAACAAGATTTTACGCAGCGACTTCATGCAGCATCTCATAACGGGAGCATCGCCGTCCGTACGACCGCAAAGAGGAACACGGCAACGGCGAAGATGAAAGCCACTAAACGCACGCGCTGCTGCTCGAACCTTCCCGACGCGCTGGCGAAGAAAAGCACTGTAGCAAACAAAACAGTGTTCGCGAGGTACTGACCGGAAATGTTGCCAGCATTGCGGGCTTCCTTCTGGCTGATCGCAGCCCTCGTGGTCGGTAGCTTCGCGCGTGCCCCGCGGTTCGTAGAGGTTCGGCACGAAAGGATGTGGATCCGCGCTCGGATTTTCAAAAGGTTTTTGCGCCAGCCATGCGTCGTACGCCTTT
>Ga0209808_1000831_pt1 | contig 15489 bp, 9 predicted proteins | sample GraSoiAngelo_157_FD_186171 | JGI IMG/M metagenome (GOLD analysis project Ga0209808, IMG submission 186171) | Grasslands soil microbial communities from the Angelo Coastal Reserve, California, USA - 14_1009_16_20cm (SPAdes) (version 2) | ecosystem: Environmental > Terrestrial > Soil > Grasslands ... | reverse complement strand
ACCTCGACGCTGCCGTCCTTCTTCACCCGCACCTGGAGCTTCACGAAACCTTGCAAGCCCGCGCGTTGCGCAAGCGCCGGATACGATGGCCTCGGGAAATTGACGAGGCGCTTCTGGAAATCATCGGCATCCTCGGTCATCCCACCCCTGAATTTGATTTCCAGACTGGTCAGCCAGCTTTCCAACCAGTCCGTCTTGTCGGGCGGAGTCGCCGCTTCGGATGGCGGCGGAGGTGTTGGCCCTGTTCCGGAAGGAAGAAAAGGATCCGGAACAAATCCATATTCCTTCAATCTATTATTCAGGCGGCCCACCTGCTCACTGACTAGCATTTGGTGAAGAGCGACATCTGAATCCAGGAACTTGAGGCGAATTTTTCCAGCGGTTGTTTTTAGTTTGAGCGGTACGCCGCCCCCGTGCAAAACAGCCACGGCATGCACGGTCCCGGAACCATTGGACGCCTGCATCGTCATGTGGAGCTCAGGATCTGCTTCGATGTGGCCCTCGCCCCCGCTAACTACGACGGCGTCGATGTTGGCTGCTAAATTCCGCGGCAGAAATACGATGATGTCGCCGTTGCCCGAAGCGAGCTGCGATGCGCCCGCAAGCCGCACGATTCCACCTCCCGAAGGCGAATCAGGATTAATCCAAGCCGTGATCGTGCCGCCGGATGTAGCCGCCTGCAAGGCGCCGGCAACGCGAGTCAGGCAAATGCTGCCGCTGCTCGATTCCAGCTCCATCGGGCCGGAAACGTACATGACGCGAATCCCGCCTCCGCCGGTCTGGGCGTGTACCGAGCCGCGCACTTCGCCGAAATCAATTTGCCCGCCGCCGGTGCGTACGCTGACGTAGTTTCCGGCACGAGCGACAGTGATGTTGCCGCCGGCGGTGTCCAGTTCCGCGCGCCCCCCGATTTGGCCGGCGCGGATATGACCGCCTCCGGTGCGCAGCGAAGCGTCGCCCGCAATGTTTCCAACGTTGATGTGGCCGCCTCCGGTGAAGGCCGTAAGGTCACCCGCGACGTCGAGCACTTGGATGTGGCCGCCCTCTGTTTCCAGTTTTGCGGCGCTGCGCCCCCACGCAGCATCGCGGATTCCCGAGGCGCCGATTCGCCCGGTCTTAATGTTTCCGCCTAAAGTGTGAAGAGCAGCTGTGCCGCCAATATCGCCTGTCGTAATGTCGCCCGCGTCGGTGTTCACTTCCACGTTGTAACTGCGCGGCACGGTGATCTCGAACTGCACCCAGAACTGCGCATTGGCGGAGCGCGCCGCTTGCGACGGAAGTGCGCCGGTGATTTCTACTCCTGACGGCGTTGCCCTTGCCTTGAGAGAATAAGCATCGAGAAGCGGTTGCGCGGCCGTGCCTCGGGCATCGGTTTCGATGCGCACGGTGTAGCGCACGACCGGTGCAACGCCGGGCTCGAGTTGTGTAATGTTGACTGGCCCAAAATCAGTCGTCAGCCGGAGCGTCAGGCCGTCCCTGGTGGTCAGCACGCCAGTGCGAACAGCCGAGGCGTGTTGCGAACCCGGATCAGCAGGCAGGGCGAGGGCTGTTGGCTCTCCAGGATCAGCCTTGGCCGCAAAAATCGACACGAAACATGCCGCAGAAACGAGGAGCGCCACCGTGCGGAATAATGCCACGCAGTGCAAAAGTCTTTGATTGAATTGCGTGTTCATCGTCGAACGAGATTTCTTGCCGTCAAAGCAGTTACTGCACTTCACGCGGGCCAATCTGCCGCAAGGCGGCGGCGCTGCGCAACCGCACGTAGCGGCTGGGATCACGGTGTTGCAACTGCTCCAGCGCGCGCACCACGCGCTCCAGCGACGGGTCGTCATCGGGACGACCTGCGATCGCTGGCGTTGTCGGAGCCGGTGGTTCCGGCGCCATCTCTTCGGTATCGCCATGCTGCAAAGATCCAACAAGCACGTTGACGGCTTCAACGCGAACACCCGGATTGGCGTCACGCTCCAGCGCATCGAGCAGAGTCTGCCGGACGTCATCATCCGAAGCCGCAACCCGGAGCGACTCCAGGGCCTTCATGCGCACCGCGGGGTTCTGATCCCTGCGCGCCGCGGCGATCAACGCCCGGCGCACTTGCTGATCCCGCGCGGCGGCCTTCAGCGCTTCCAGGCAATCGAGGCGTACGCCCGCGTCGAAGCGCTCGCCATTTTCAACCACGTAAGTCAGCACTCCGCGGATGTCACTGTCCTCAACGTTGCCGCTCAAAACCATCGGCTGCTCCGCGTTGAGATGCACTTGCACGTTCGGAGCTCCTGATTCCGAGGAAGGCGAAAAATTAACGCCGGAGAATGTAATCTTGGATAGTTGCTCAGGCGTGAGAGGTCGCTTGGCCGTGACGTTCATGGCCTGACTGTTCGTGTCGCCGTTACGGCGATTCTGCAGCCATGGAACAATCTGAGTTCCAACCACGATCCCGACGAGCACCAAAAGCGCGCCGCTCCAGGCCGGCCGCAACGCCATCCAGCGGCGCAGCCACCCAAAGGGACGCCAATGTTCCTGGATCGGAGGCGCGGAAAGATCGTCGAGGGCTTCGGCAAGTTCGCTGCGGCACTGCGCGAGGAGAATTCCGGTGGCATCGAGTTCATCGGCAGGCTGCAAAGCAGCGGTCATGGCTTCCTGAAGATGGTTCTCTTCGGCGAGCTGAGCGGCGCACGCTTCGCATTTCGCGACGTGGGCCTCAATCTGTTTGCGTTCCTTGTCGCTGACTTCGTCGCACGCGTGAAACACCAGAAGCGGCGCAATGTCCTTGCAACTCAAACTTTTTTCAAAAACGCTCATCGCAGTCCTCCCAGTTCATGGCGGAGTTTGCGCGTGGCGCGGAAAAGCGAATTCTTGACGGTTTCCTCGGTGGTGCCGAGGGCGTCCCCAATCGCCCGGAGCTTCAGCCCCTGATAGTGCTTCATCTCAAAAACAATCCGCTCGCGCGGCGAGAGCCGCTGCATCGCCGTGGCGATCCGCGCTTTGATTTCCTTGCCGATAAATGTGCGTTCGGGATCCAGCGTCGGGCGGTGCTCACGCTGGCGCTCGAAGAAATCAGTGATGCCTTCCTCGTGACCTCCAGAATTCAGCTCCGGAGACTGGTCTTCGGGGCGGGCTTGGCGGCGGCGCAAGTGGTCCAGGCAAACGTTGGTGACGATGCGGTAGAGCCAGGTATAAAAACTGCACTCAAAGCGGAATCGGTGGAGATTGCGGTAGACCTTCAGGAAGGCTTCCTGATATACGTCCCGGGCGTCCTCGGGCCGCTTCATGAGGTTCAGCGCCAGCCGCAGCACATCTCGGTCGAACCGGCGCACCAGTTCTTCGAAAGCCGCGCGGCTGCCCGCTTGCGCTTCCGCGACTAGCGCTCGCTCGTCGAGGTGGGACAAGGAGATCACCGAGGCCAGGACGGCGTCTGTGCTACCCGAGCGACCGTTATCATCGGCCAAAGCCAAAGCCCATCTGGGGAGCGGCATATTTCGCTTTCTATTCGTGTGAATCGGCGTTGCCGCTTGTAAAGCAACACCTTAGCGCAATTTCGGGCACTCGGCTGAACGCTGCGCACCACACGACCACCCAATTTGGACGCACTCCTCCACCCTTGGGTGAGCACCGCCTCCCGCTATAACAACGCCCAATCTGTGGATTTTGTTTCAAGAATATTCCCCGAATTTGGAACCGCCAAGCCGTAGTCTCAGTCCTCGTCTTATCGCTTAATGGGCCATATCGGCTTGTCCAGCGACCGGCGCTGAATTACCCATCCGCCAAGCAGCAAATGGCCAGCCAAATAGTAGAATCAACGCGAGCAGAACTGCGTAGCCGTTTGCCTTATAAAACGAATCCGGCTGGGAAAGCAGTTCGTTGGCGCCGCCGAGCAGGAAAGTGGCCGCGACCACCAGGAAGCAGCCGAGAATGTTGAAGCGCATCACGCGTCGCACCCCGAATGCGAGAACGCTAAGCAGGATTAGCCGGGCCAGAAATTGCTTTGCGAGGTCACCGGGACTGCCCCAATTCCCACCGGCGAGGGCGAGCGAACCAAAGAGCAGAAGCAAGACGCGCAACGCGGTATGACGCACATGCGCGGCCACGAAGGCCGCAGTCGCCGTGACAAGTCCCGTGAAAAGCAAACCGCGGAGCACTGTTCCTCCAACGATGGATGCTGCGGGGAACAAAGCGTCAAAGTCCAAGCCGAACGAAGCCTCCAGCGAGCGATGCACCGTCGGCCAGTAAGTTGACGCGACTGCGAGGAGGCGCTCGAGTCCGAGCAGGCCCCCGGTTCCTCCCAAACCGATCCACAGGGCGTCGCGGTAATAGTTGCTCGGCATTCCGGCCCAGCCAGGTAGACGCTCCTCTCCGAACGCCCGGCTTGCGTAATACCACGCGATGGCAAAGAGCAGCGCGATTGCGCCGAAATATAATGGAGCGCCGAGCAGCGCGCCAATGGCGAGCCCGCCATACATGACTCTAAGCGGAATCGCTGTATTGTACGCATTCAGGAAACTAGGGACGCGGTTGCCAAGAAAGAAGACCGCCAGATAACCGAGCAGTCCCCAGATCGACCACAAAGCAATGCGCCTCCAGGGAATCGAGCGGGCCGCCTCTGATTTCAAATTCATGAGAAAAACAATGAGCCCGGTGAGCCCGAGGCCGAAGAAAAACAGGATGGGGATCACGTAACTGAATACCGCTCGAAAGAGCGAGAGTTCCCCTTGCTTGCGGCGCCAGTCGTCGGGAATCTTGACGTACGTGCGATAGTTTGCGACTTCGTCGCCCAATACTTGCACATCCATGCGCGCATGCGCATGATCATCTGTTTTCGGCGATGAGGCTGCGGAAGTCGATGGAGCGGCGTCGAGTGGCTCATTCTGCTGCCATGCCAGTGTGTGATCGATGCGGTGCGGCCGCTTATCCGAATTGGATTCGACCAAGGCCCACTTTTTCAAATCAAGTTTCTTCTCGTCGCGCAGAAACTTCTCTGCGCGCGCAACGGCCTCTTCTTTTGTGAGCGACGCGCCAGGCGTCTCTTCCGCCAGTGTGTGCCGCACCGAGTGCAGCGCCCCATCGGGTCTTAGGACGACGGCAAACTCTTCGGCCTGGCTGTCGCGGAAGTAACGCACGCCCCACAGCGCAGCCGGAACGCGCTCCGCGCAGATAGCGTTGACTCCCGCAATTCCCACACGCTGCCGCAGGTATTCGTTCACAAGTGGATCGGCAATGTCGACAAAAACAGCAGCATGGTAATACGAATTTGGATCGGCGCCTCGCCGCCGAATGATCTCGTCGGCCCGGGCCCGGGCCGTTCGTGCATTCACGGACAGTTTCAGATATTCGCCGATGGATTCCGGCTTCAGCCGCCACGCCAACAAGCCTCCAGCTAGCAGACAAACGGCAAGGAGTGCGATCAAGCCCGGCGCCAGTGCGCTATAGCTCCTTGATTTGATCTCTGAAGGTTTATCTTCCTGTTCGCTGGCGAGGACACTCTCCGGGACAGGCGCCGCCTGATTCAAGAGGTCTTCGACATTTTCAAACCCCCCGCGCGTCAAATACGAAATGCAAGCAAAGACTAAGGGGGCAAGCGCGGCGGCGCCTACCACCACGCCGGATATCTTGAAATACAGGCTGTTCGAACGAATGAGCAGCAATCCCACGAGCGATGCATCCACGGTGTAATGCCAGATGAGCGTCGCAACGATGCCCCAGCGCAACATCACGATGCCGGCAACGACGCCGATGATGCCGACCTCGATCCCGCGGATGTAGCCGGGCTCCTGCGGATACGCGCTGTGCAGAAAACTCCAGGAAAACGCCGGCAGGATGACGGCAAGAATGCGTGACTTGGTCATGCGCTCGACAAACGGTATCGCAAACAAGCGAAACAGAAATTCTTCGCTTGTCGAGGCCATCAGCCCGATGGCCACCCCCGCGATCCACGGGAACGTCGTGTTGACCGTATCCGAATAGTTCAGGTCCTGCGGCGCCCAAACTCCATAACGGCTTCCCACCATATAGAAGGCGACGATGAAGCCGATGTGCGCCGCTGCCAGCGTTAGGCCCACCACAGCCGACGAGAAAAATTCTCTGGAACGCAGCCCTCTCAGCGTGAAGGCCCTCGAAAGCTGGATGCGATCCGGCCGATAGGAGCGGTAGAGCGGTTCGCCGCCTGGCAGCACTAGCGTCACCATCAGTCCCGTACCGAGCGCCGAGGCCACCGCAATCCCCAGACGAAGCAGCACGAAACTGCCATAGGATTCGTGCGTGTCGTAACCCGCGCGCTCGAATTGCCACTGATTCATCTCCATCAAGAAAAAGAGTGCCGCAACGACTACGCCCAGCTTGATGGCCCCGCCCCAGCTTGTTTGCCCGTGCTTCGTGAGCGTGACGCCCACCCACAGCGCGCTGCCCATAAACAAAATGTAAGGAATGATGGCGATCTGGTTGTAAAGAATATTCGACGAGCGAAGCTGCTGGTAGCTGCGTTCCCACGCTTCGGGAACTTTCAAGAACTCTTCGCTGCCGCCGACTCTCTCTCCTTGCAACGTGACTTGCAGCCGGTACGGGGCGTCCTTCGCGCGGAATCCGTGCTTTTCCCAAGTAAGAGCCCAATCCAGGCGATTGGGCCGCTTGCTCGAGTTGGCTTCCTCGGGAAGAAAGTTCCAGCCGCCCAAATTAAGTCCGAGTTTGGCGCCGAGATACGATTGCGCGGCAGATTGCGCAGCGGCGCGATCGAGCGAGGCTCCCGCGCGCGATTCCTCGATTTTGTGATCGTACCCGGCGATCTGTCCTGCCGGGCTCACGCGCACGCGGAATTCCTCTTCCTGTTGCGGCTTGAAGAAACGCACGTCCCAGAACCAGATATTCAGCTCCGCGGACATCAGCCTGTTTGCCTGCTGCAAACTGAGTTCGCGCTCCAGGTAGACTTTGGCGTTGTCGTCAACGTCGAAAACAATCGTGGATTCGTAGCCGCTGACGTTCTCACCGAGGCCGGTGACGAATTTCTCCGCTCTCGCGAGGGCTTCTTCGCGGGAAATCTGAAAATTAACGGACGCTTCTGGGAACGCGCGGAAAAAATATTTGTAAGCGAACAACGCCCCGGCGACTCCCGCCACTACCCACAATATCAGCGCGCGCTTGTCGGCACCCGTCAGGCGGTCTCCCGTCACACGAACCTCCCGCTTGGAACAAGGAACACTCACTCTATCGGTACGCGTGCCAGCGGCGCAAGTTTCGCGGTCGTTTTGCGGGCGTGCTTCTGTTTGTTCGCAGCGGGAATGATATAAGAAGAAGGCGTCCCGGCTTTGCGGTTGCACTTGCCGATTGCCCGCTTTGCGGGCTACATATCCAACGACGATGAACCTCAGCACCGAAGTACGCATGATCAAAGGCGTTGGCCCGCAGCGCGCCGAACTCCTCGCGCAGCGCGGCATCCACACGCTTGAGGACCTCCTCGGCTACTTGCCGTTTCGCTACGAAGACCGCATCCACTTTTCAAAAGTGAAAGACGTCCAGCCGAACGGCGTTTACACCATTCGCGCCCGCGTAATGAGTGGCCAGGCTGTCCGCACCATGAGTAGCCGCGGCCGCGACGCGATCTATCATTTGCTTGTTCAGGACGAAGCCGGCGGCTTGCTCCCCTGCAAATTCTTTCATGGCGGCTACCTCGAGGGGCGTTTAAAACCCGGCCAGCTCCTCATCCTTCATGGCAAAGCGAAAATCGATAAGCTCCGCCCCGCGCGCCTCGAAATGATCAATCCGCAGATCGAAGTTCTCAGCAATGAAGAACTCGATTCCACCGAAGTGGGCCGCATCGTTCCCATCTACGAAGCCATCGGCACTTTCGGCTCTCGCCAGATCCGCCGCGCCATGTACGCCGCCGTTCAGCTCTCCGACCAGCGAATGCCCGACGTTCTGCCGGAAGCCTTGCGCGCGCGCCTCGGCTTTCCCACGCGCGGCGAAGCTCTCATCCACACGCATTTTCCCGAATCCGGCGAATCCCTCGATGCCTTGAACACTTTTCGTTCGCCGGCGCAGCAGCGCCTCATCTTCGAGGAGTTTTTCCTTTACCAACTCAGCCTAGCTCTGGACCGCAAAGCTGCTCGTAAGGAAAACGCTATCGCCTTCCGCCTGCGCGAAGACGCCGTGCGCGAAGCGCTCAAGCGCATCCTCCCCTTCAAGCCCACCGCTGCGCAAAAACGCGTTCTCGCCGAAATTGCCGCCGACCTCGAAAAGCCCACTCCGATGAATCGTCTTCTCCAAGGTGACGTTGGCAGCGGCAAGACCATCATTGCGCTGCAAGCCGCCGTCATCGCCATCGAAAACGGCGCGCAAGCCGCCCTCATGGCGCCCACGGAAATTCTTGCGGTGCAGCATTTTCTTTCCGCGCGCCGAATCCTCGCCAAAGCCGGCTATCGCGTCGAGCTGCTCATCAGCGGCCTGAAATCCGCGGAAAAATCCGCCGCCCTCGATCGCATCCGTTCCGGCGAAGCCCAGCTTGTCATCGGCACTGACGAGCAGCACCGCTTCGGCGTCCTCCAGCGCAAGCGCCTGATGGACAAGGCGGCCGCCCGCGGCCACGCCCCGCACGTTCTCGTGCTCACCGCCACGCCCATCCCGCGCACTCTCTCGCTCACTCTGTATGGCGACCTTGACGTTTCCGTCCTCGATGAGCTTCCGCCCGGCCGCACGCCCATCATCACGCGCATGACCACCCAGCAGCATCTCCCGGGCGTCTGGGAATTTCTTCGCCGTGAAGTTGCCGCCGGCCATCAGGCCTACGTCGTTTATCCCGTCATCGAGGAATCGAAGCTCGAGCTGAAAGCCGCCATGGAAGAGTACGAGCGCCTCTCGCGTGAAGTCTTTCCCAAGCTCCAGCTCGGCCTCCTGCACGGTCGCCTCTCCAGCGACGAAAAAGAAGGAGTCATGCAGCGCTTCCGGAAAAACGAAGCGCAAATCCTCGTGGCCACCACCGTCGTCGAAGTCGGCGTCGACGTCCCCAACGCCACCGTCATGGTCATCGAGCACGCCGAGCGCTTCGGCCTCTCCCAGCTCCACCAGCTTCGCGGACGCATCGGCCGCGGCGCGCAAAAGTCCCATTGCATCCTCGTCGCCCCCTTTCGTATGAGTGACGAAGGTCGCGCCCGCCTCGAAACCATGGTGCGCACCTCCAACGGCTTCGAAATCGCCGAAACCGATCTCCTCCTCCGCGGCCCCGGCGAATTTTTCGGCACCCGCCAGTCCGGCGACCTCGGCTTCCACATCGCCAACCCGTTGCGCGACCGCGAACTCCTCGAACTCGCCCGCCGCGAAGCCTTCGCCCTAGCCGCCGATTCCGCCCAGCAGGACGCCATGCAGCGCCTCCTCTGCCAGCTCCCCGCCGAATGGCAGCGCCGCTACCACCTCGCCCGCATCGGCTGAGAATTTAGCGCGTTCTCACTCGTTCTAGAAAAGCGACGTTTAATCGGGACTTCGCCAAGAATATACTCAGGAACTGACCGCAGCCTGCCGGCGTCTAACATACTTATGTTCAATTCACACTACACGTTCTGGGAGATTTTGAAGAGTCTTTCAACCCTGCAGCTGCTGTTTTTTCTAATCCTGACTGTGGTTAGCATCTACAGTTTGCTCTCGGCCACAGTTATCGTGGTGCGCCTCCGCTCCCTAGCAAATCGAAGCAAGGTCGAAGATATTTCTTTCATTCAGCGTTCCCTGACTTTGCTTGATACTCGGTCTGCGAATTTGCGCCAACTTATCGGGGCTACTTTTTATTTTTTTGGGTTCATATTCTTCTTGACGTTACCGTTTGCCTTTATAACGCTTGACAGCAGCAAGGTTCCAGGTTGGACATCTGTCCTTCAAAATCTCGGTTTCTATTTTGCCTTTTCCGCTAGCGTCTTCTTTGTTTTCCTTGTCCTGCATTTTGTCCAATGGTTTGTCTCTGCTCGGGCAGCCGCGCTCCGTCTAAACGCTCAAAACATCGCATAGTTACGACCGGGCAGAGTTTGTTCCTTGACTAAGAACTAAAAACTGACAGCTAATAACTGCACTCATGCGCGTCATTGCCGGAATTTATAAGAGTCGCATCCTGAAAAGCCTCAAAGGCCTCGCCCTACATCCTACCAGCGACCGCTTGCGCGAAACTCTCTTCAACGTTCTCGCCCCCAATCTCGTCGACTCTCGATTCGTCGATCTTTTTGCGGGAACCGGCGCCATCGGCATCGAAGCCCTCAGCCGCGGCGCTGCGGAAGTCGTCTTGATCGAAAATCACGCGCCCGCTGTCACTCTGATTCGGCGCAATCTTGAATCGCTCGGCATCAGCGCGGGTGCGACCGTCCTCGCCGTGGACGCTCTTCGCGGCCTCGCCACGCTGACCTCCCAGAAGCGGCGGTCCGCCCCCGGTTACAACTTTATTTTCCTCGATCCTCCCTATGCTGCTGCCGAGGATTACTCCCGCGTGCTAGAATTTCTTGGCTCCACGGAACTTCTCGCTCCCGGCGGAATTGTAATCGCCGAGCATCGCCGCAGCTTCGATTTACCCGAAGAATTCGGCGCACTGAAGAGGTTTCGCGTTCTGAAACAGGGCGACGCCGCCCTGAGCTTTTACCGCCGCTAGCCTTTGTAGAGGCCGGGCTTCAGCCCGGCTAAGTGGGACAGGCTTCAGCCTGTCTCCTCGCGGGCGGCAAAAATAACTCGGCCGAGTAAACCCCCGCACGCCGAGTTTCATCTATCATAGGGTGTTCACGCATCTTTCTTTGTAGTGGCGGGTCTTAGACCCGTGGTTTTGCCCGTGCGAACCCGGCCGCGCAGCCTACGATCGACAAAACGAAAATGTCTCTGAACCATGTCAGCAACGCTCTCAACCTTCTTGGACAGGCCACCAAACCTGCCGCTAGCCCCGTCCGCCTCGAAACAGGCGAAGGCCCCAAACTTGAAGTGGCCTGGGGCTCTTTCCACCAAGGCATCTTCAGCAGCATCGCCGCCGTTCTGACCTGGACCCGCGTCCCCAAGAACTTTCTCGATGGCAGCTTCTTTAAAGAATGCTGGATCGAGCGCAAAGTCCCCCGCCGCGCAATCGTTGCCGCGGCCCTGTGGCATATCGTTTTTCTCGTCATGCCGTCCCCGCGGCTCCCCAGCGCACCGATTCATTTTCACGAATTCGATAAGACCGAGCTCACGTGGTCCAGCCCCATCACCGATTTCCCTTTGGTGGAAATGAAAGCTCCTAAAGCCAAACCCACGCCTCGCGGCGAACCGGGAAAGCCTCTTCCTCCAGAAGGCGCCGACGCTTTCCATCCGCGCCAGCGCATCATTACCGATCCCGTTCACCCAAACCATCCGCGTCAAACGTTGATCAATTCAGCCGCGCCTCTCGAGCCGCCGAAAATTCTTCCGAACCTTCCCAACGTCGTGCAATTCCAGCAAATGACGGCACCGGCGCGTCCGCGCCTGCAAATCAGCCAGGAAACGCTCTCCAAGCTGCGCCCACGCGAAGTTCGCAAAGTGAAGCTGACCACCGAACCGGCCCCCGACCTTCCGACGCTGGACCAAAAACTCGCGGATATCGCCCCTTCGATGTTGCCGCACGCCGCCCCCGCGCGGCCTAAATTGGAATTGAACGCTGGCGGTGCCCCGCGCGTCGCGCAACGCGCGCAAACGGGTGAAGTGGAACCCGCGCCGGAAGTCGGCTCGGCGCAATCCGGCGTCACAAATGGAAATGCCGCAACGTTCATCGCACTGTCCGCGTCACCCGCTCCTCCTGCGCCTGTCGTCGCGCCGCAGGGGAATCTCGCGGCGCGCGTCTCCATCTCACCCGAAGGCAAGCAACCTGGCGTTCCCGGCAGCTCGCCAAACGGAACACCCGGCGCAAACGGAGGAGCAGTCGGCGGACCAGCGAGCAGCGGCGGAAATGGAACAGGGAATGGCGCCGCGAAAAATGGCATCGACGTGAGCATCAGTGGAGGTCGTCCGCCAGCCAATGGAATTTCCGGCATCGGCGGCTCATCGAAAATCAGTGCGCCCCCTCCGCGTGCCTTAATCACCAAACCCGATCCACACCCGAAGTCCGATGACGCTCCCGAGCGAACTGGCCCGCTCAATTTCGCTTCGCTTCCCGCCGGCGCGCAGCCCGAGCAGATTTTCGCCTCGAAAAAAATCTACAAGATGCTCGTCAACATGCCCAACCTGAACAGCGCTACCGGAAGCTGGGTTCTCAATTTCTCCGAATTGCGCACCGGCTCCGAAGTCTCTGGCTCATCTTCCTCGGAAGTCTCGGCTCCCGGCCCGCTTAGAAAGATCGACCCGAAGTATCCGCCCACGCTGATCAACGAGCACGTCGAAGGAGAAGTCGTCCTCTACGCCGTGATTCGCCGTGACGGCTCGGTCGACAGCATCCAGCTCGTCCGAGGCATCGACGAACAGCTGGACGCCAACGCCATGAACGCTCTCAGTCAGTGGAAGTTCCGCCCCGCCACCAAACAAGGCATCCCCATCGAGCTCGAAGCCATCGTCCACATCCCCTTCCACGCCCCGCCCGACCGCTAGCCTGAGTTCCGCGTGAATCTCCATGGCGCACGATTTGTGATGTCGGAGGGGCCCACCCCCCCATGAAAATGCATGAATGTCAAAAGATAAGGACTTACAAAAAAGGCAATTCGTAAATGGTTGATTCTAAAGGGCGGAATTTTGGTTGTTTGGTGCCAGCAAAGGGCGAAACGACCTGGCCTAAAAAGAAAAACGGGAGCAAGCTCCCGCACGTCAAACGCAGTTTTATACGGAACCAAGTATAGCAGAAAATACTAGAAATTTAAGGATAATTTTGGTAATAGTTCAGTTTGAATTTTGCCCCCTACTGTCACGATTAATAAAATTCAAACCGACCCGCTACGATAATTTTGGCGCCCTCAAGCGGCTGAAACTACAAACGTCCTTCCGCCAGCTTTACTAGGGCGAAGAGGGCATGGTTTACAGGCGTCGGGACGCCGAGTTCCGCTCCGCGGCGGGAGATGTACCCATTCAGCGAATCGATCTCCGTGCGCTTGCCGCGATTCAGGTCTTGGCCAGTTGAGGAAAGCGCCTCGGCCATCTGCGTGGCGATCATGAGCGCGCCTGCCAGCGCCGCCTTGGGATCTTCCAGGCCGGGCGGATGAATTCCCGCGGCCTTTGCCACAGCCAGCACTTCATACACGGCCGTCTCGACCACTTTCCAGGCATCGGGGCTGGATGCGATTAGGCCGTACTTCGCGCGTCCCAGCGCGGAGACGGCGTTCAGCGCGCAGTTCCATACGAGTTTGGTCCAGAGCTCGCCTTCAATATTTTCGGAAATCCGGCAAGGCACACGGGCGCGAGAAAATATTTCCGCGATTCGCTTGGTCTTCTCGCTTTCCGGGCCAACAACCAAATCGCCGCGGCCGACATGCTTCACGCGCCCGGGCTCAGGCACGGAAGCCGCAACGTAAACGACGGCGGGAAGCGCATCAATTGCCGCCGAGGCGCGAATCTGCTCGACGTTGTCCACGCCGTTTTGCATGCTGAGGACGAGAGCGCTGGGCGCAAGCAGCGAACCTAGCACGCGTGCGGTTGTCGCATTGTCCGTGGTCTTCAAGCAAAACAAAACAATTTCCGCGGCGCGCACCGCGCTGAGTTCGGTGGACGCTTCGACTCGGACGCTTTCTTGAAATTGCAATGTGTCGAGGAAAAGCCCGTTCTTCTTGACCGCCTCGACAAAGGCGGGACGCCCTATCATCACTACTGGCGCGCCTGCGCGCGCCAGCAGTCCGCCGAAAAATCCGCCTACGGCGCCTGCACCAACGACGGCAATTTTTGGCCAGTTTTCCTGGGCGGTCACGGAGTAACCACGCTGATCAGCCGGTCGATGTCGCGCTCGGTGTTGTACAAATGCGGTGAAACGCGAATGTTCCCTTCGCGCAGGCTCACGATTACATTCTCTTTCCGCAACCGTTGATAATATTCTGCCGTTTTCTCCGGACTTCGCGCCGCGAAACATCCGTACGGCCCGCGCTGCGCGGGATCCAGAGGACTTGCAGGAACGAAGCGATCTTTCGGAAGACGCGCTAACATCAGCTCGATCAATTTCCGGTTGTGCGCGCTGACCAACTCCGGTCCCATGCGCAGCACAAAATCCACCGAGGCGTCCATCGCCACCAGATTGAAATTGAAGTAACTGGCCGACTCCGGCGCATCCCAACGTTTCGCGCTGGGCCCCGGTTTCGGATCTTCGAAGTTCATCGCGTCGAAATTGTGCGACCCCATCAATGCCATCCAATAGAACGGTCCCGGCCGCACCATCGCAAGGTGTTCGCTCTTGGCCCAGAAAAATCCGGTGCCGAATGGTCCCAACAGCCACTTGTATCCGGCGGACACAATAAAGTCGGCCCCCAGTTGCTTCACATCCATGGGCAACGCGCCGCAGGACTGGCTGGCATCCAGCAAAAGCAGCGCTCCCTGTTTGTGGCACGCGTCCGCAACGCGCGCGGCATCGAGCAGCGATCCGTCGTCGTAGCGCACCATGCTTACGGAGACCAGTCGCGTCCGTGGAGTCATCGCGGCGATCAAATCATCCGCGGTGATGAACCGCTCGCGAGGCGAAACAATTTTCAGCTTCAGCCCCTCGCGTTCCTCCATCGGTTTCCATGTCGCGAGCTGCAGCGGGAACTCGCCCTTTGCCGTGATGACCTCGTCGCCCGGTTTCCACGTCAGCGCGTACGCGACCGCCGCTACGCCCGCGCTTGCTCCGCTCGTCAGGGCAACCTCTTCCGGTTTGCCGCCGATCAGCTTTGCGATGGACGCGCGAGTGCGGTTCGGCACTTCAAAAAAAGTGGCATCCGGTTTGTGATGAGGATTTTTCTTCGCTTCGAGCGCCGCGTGCACGGCGCGAATGGAAACCTTCGGCATCGGCGACTCGCTCGCCAGATTCAAATAGGTCGCGTCTTCAATTTCGAACCACTCTTGCCGCCAGTCGGTTTGCGTTGAAGCTACGGTAGTGGCCACGGGTCACTCCTTATGGAAACTACAAGAGCTTAGATTCGCGCAGGCAATCGGGGGTGCAACGTCCAATTTGGGCAGCGTCCGGGCTAGTCTAATTCAGATTAGCTTGAACTAGTCTAATTAAGACTAGTCTAGAAATGCGCGCGAAGCTCGCGAAACGCCGGCAGGATCACGAGTTTCCCGGAGCCTGCCACGACGGGTTCATGCTCCAGAGTCCAGGTGTGCTGGTGCGGGATGTACACCGCGTTCAGGCCGATCTTCATCGCCGGATTGATGTCGCTGCGCGGGCTGTTGCCGATCATCCAGCCGTGGGTTTTCACGATTTTGTGCTTGTGAACGAGTCCGCCATAAGTTTCAGGATCTTTTTCCGTTACGATTTCGATGAATTCAAAAAATCCCTGCAAGCCGGATCTTTCCACTTTGGCAGCTTGCTCTGCGGGCTCGCCCTTCGTAAACAAAATCAGCCGGTGCCGCTCCGTAAGATACGCAAGCGTTTCC
>Ga0209808_1000828_pt1 | contig 15512 bp, 13 predicted proteins | sample GraSoiAngelo_157_FD_186171 | JGI IMG/M metagenome (GOLD analysis project Ga0209808, IMG submission 186171) | Grasslands soil microbial communities from the Angelo Coastal Reserve, California, USA - 14_1009_16_20cm (SPAdes) (version 2) | ecosystem: Environmental > Terrestrial > Soil > Grasslands ... | reverse complement strand
CAAGCTCCCGGTAAACCCATCGGCCAGGCGCGCGCGGGTCACCCAGTGCCAGTCGGGATTCCGGCGGACCAGCGTTATGACCCGCCGAGCCGAAAGTCGTTCCCGGGCCGCCGACGGCAGCCGGCCGGCCAGCACCATGGCCGCCATCAGCAGGACAGCGGCCAGCGCAAAGACGAGCTCATACCCGCGGTACGGCCCACCGACGCGGGTCCCGGCGACGATGACGGCCCCCGCCGCCGGCGGAAGGACGGCCGTTAGGAGCCAGGTCGCGCTTGCCTGCGCCCCGAAGTAGCGGTCGCGGTCGCGCTCGGAGGTCGTGTCGTAGGTGACCAAGTGGAACCCGGACCAGTAGAAGCCCTCGGCCAGGCCCCGAAGCAGGCCGAGCACGACCACCCACTCGGGGGTGGCGCTGCCGAGGACGAGGATCAGGAGGTAGACGAAGCCGTTGCCGAACAGGCCCAGCCGGATCGAGGCACCGGCGCCCAGGCCGCGCCACACCCATCCGTTGGCCACAAAAGCCGCCGGGATCATCAGGGCGCTGAGTCCGCTGTAGATGGCGATCGGGACGAGGTCGTGGCTCGCCCGCCAGAGGAAAATCGACAGGAAGGTGCCGGCCAGCAGGTTCGCTGCCGTGTAGGCGCCGTGAATCAGCACCATGAAGCTGGCCCGCCGGTCCAGCCCGCCTGACAACCCTATCCGCCGCAAAACCGACCCTTCTTTCGGGCCCGTCCCGCAGACCCGTATCGAGACAACGCTTCGGCCGGTGGCCACTTTCCCGGGTCATTGGCCTGTGACCGGCAACACGGCCAGGTGACGGGGCCGGCGCGGGGCGTCGCCCCACGCGAGTGGCGCTTTAGTGCCATACGAGCGTTTGAGACGTTCGGTTTGAGGCGTTACGTGTCCCGAAAGGGGACGGCAGTAGCCTCGCCCTAGGCGCGGACCAAAGCGCTGCATAAAGGGGGCGCAGTACGGAAATCAACGACGTCCGCTACACCAGCCGGGGCGTGCTGCCGCGGCCCGCGGATGTGCCGCTACCGGCGGCCATCAAGGGTCTGCTGGCATCGCTCCAGCAGGGGGCAATCTCCGCGGCCGCCTACGACACGGCCTTTACGGCTCGACTGCGGGCGGCGGACGATCCCAATGCCCTGGCCTATCCGCAGACGCTGGGCTTCTTGCTGCGCAGCCAGAACGCGGACGGCAGCTTCGGGACCGCGCTCCCGATTCCCAAGGACAAGCTGGTCTCGACCCTGAGCGCGCTGGTGGCGCTGGCCGATCTGCCGCAAAGCCTGCAGGATGGGGCCGCTCACCGGGCGCGAGCGACCGCGCTGCGCTTTGTTTACGAGGACACCGGGGACTGGCAGACCGGCCCGGATCTGGCCGGCTTCGAGCTTGTGCTTCCGGCGTTGCTCGACGAGGCCCGGGCTCGTGAGCTGCCGCTTCCCTATGAGCGCTTTATGGGAATCTCCGCCCAGCGGGACGCGAAGATCGGGCATATCCCACCGCGGCTGATCTACAACGTCGCTACCCCACTGCTCCACTCCCTCGAATACCTGGGCAACCGCATCGACCTCGAGGCGGCCAGGGCGCAACTCTCCCCCAACGGCTCGTTCGCGAACTCGCCGTCGGCCACCGCCTACTTCCTGCTGAGGACGCGCGACGAGCAGGCCAATGAATACATCGCGATGTTGCTCCGCAACCGGGGCGACGGCAGTCTGCCGACGGTGGCGCCCTTCGAGATCTTTGAGATCGCCTGGGTGCTGTACAACCTGGCCCGCGCCGGCCAACGGCCGGCCGAAGCCCAGCCGTTGCTGCGCTACCTCGCCCAGGCGCTCACCGACGATGGGGTGGGCGTATCCAGAGAGGGTCTCCGTCCGGATGCCGACGACACCGCGTTGACGCTGAGCGTGCTGCATCGCTACGGTTACCCGATCTCGGCCGGGCCACTCAGGCCGTTCGAGGGCGTGGGCTTCTTTTTCACCTTCCCGCTCGAGCGCGATGCCTCAGTCAGCGCCAACGCCCATGTGCTCGAGGTGCTTCAGGTTGTGCCGCCCTTTCCCCGCCAGCATCTGATCCAGCAGAAAGTCATCAAGTACCTGCGTGATGCGCGCGTAGACGGCGACCACTGGGTCGACAAGTGGCATGGTTCCCCCTTCTATGCCACCGCCCACGCCGTCTTCGCGCTCACCGCGTCGGCACCGGACCTTTGCCGGCCGGCCTTCACCTGGTTGAAGAACAGCCAGCGGGAAGACGGTTCCTGGGGCTGGTTCGGAAAGGGTACCCCGGAAGAGACGGCGTACGCCGTCCAGGCGCTGATGAACGCCCCCGCCGAGACGCTCGCAGCGATGACCGAGCCGTTGGCCCGGGCTGCTGCCTACCTGAATGAAACCGAGGCCGAGCCCGTCATTCCTCTGTGGGTGGGCAAGACCCTGTACGGCCCGACCCAGGTGGTTCGATCGGCGGTCCTCTCGGCTCAGATCCTGTTGGCGAGGAGCGAACATGCAAGATCGGCGGATTAACCGGCTAAAAGAACGGCTGCTGCTCCAGACGGATGAGGTGCCGGTCATCCGCCACCTGGTCGAGGACAACCCCCGGGGGGACGACATGCTGGGCGAGGTCTGTCGGGCCGCGGTCCTGCTTCACCCGAGCGCGAGCTTCGAGCAGTCCCTGACCCTGGCCCGCACCATGGCCTACATCGTCTATATCGATGACTACCTGGAGGAAGACCATCCAGAGCTCGACCTGGCCGACTATCGCCGGGTCTGTCAGAACTTCCTGCTCTGGCACAATCGCGACCTCAGCCAGATGCCGCTGGTGCACGCCACCGTGGCCAGGAAGATCGAGGACCAGTTCCGCGAGGACGAGGTCCCCGAGGAATGGACGGCGATGCGCCGGCTGGTGTGGGAGAAGTCCATCTGGACCATGCTCCAGGAGAACCACTGGCTGAAGCACCAGGAGCGGGTCACGCTCGACGCCTACCTGGCGAACGGGATGTACAGCAGCTCCTTCCCGATCGTCCAGGTGAGCATCCTCGCCTTTTCCTACCAGGACGTTTCCCAGGAGCTGAAAAACCGGATCTTCGGCCACATCTGCCAGGCGGCGCGTGTGGTGCGCCTGGCCAATGACCTGCGCACGCATGAGCGGGAAGCGGCGCAGGGCCGCTTCAACTCCGTCGACCTGATCGTGAGCGGCCCCAGCGACCGGACGCTGGAGAGCGCGCGCGAGGCCGTCCATCACCTGATGGAGGAAGAGTTCGAGCAGCTGAAGAAGGCCATCGCGCGAGAGCGTCGCACCGGCATCACCCAGCCGTTCTTGAGTCACCTGATCGACAGCACCCAGGTCCTGCTCGACTTCTACGAGGTTCCGCGCACGCGGCAGGGCCGTCCCGACCGCCTGTTGAAGGCGGGCTAGCCGAGCACCATGAGCAGCTCCATCAACCTGAAGCTCGGCGCGCGCAAGCCCGCCGCCGCGGGACAGCCCGATGCTTCAGCGATCGAGATGGAGCGGCGCATCATCTGGATCCGCTGGCTGGCAATTCTCGTTTCCCTTGGCGCCCTCCCCTTCCTGGCGTCGAGCCTCAACCGCCAGTCGCTCGTCACGCTGCTGGCGCTGATCGGCCTTGGTGCGATCTACAACCTGACACTGCTCGTCGTGATCCTGCCGCGCCGGCCGGCGTGGCTCACCAGCGGCTACATCTCGGCCATCGGCGACGTCCTGCTGGTGACCGGCGGCGTTGCCGTCACCGGCGGCCTGGCGTCACCCTTCTTCCTCGCCTACTTCGTGGTGACCGTCACCACCGCCGTCCGGTTCGGCGGTCTGGCGGCGATCGTCGCCGTCCTCACGATCGCGCTCAGCTATACCGCGGTCGTCTACTACGGCAACGCCGTCCAGGGCACGGCGCTCACGGCCAACAATCTCACCGACCTGGCGATGCGCACCGGCTTCGTCGCCCTCACCGGCATCTTCGTCGGCTTCGTCGGCGACCGCGCTCGGCGGGCGGAGCGAGCTCTGCAGGAGGAGCTCGAGCGGGCACACGCCTCGCTGTCCGAGGTCACCGTCGAGCTGAACCGTGACCTGGAGTTCGAGCAGACCTGCCAGCTCGCCGCCGAGAAAGGCCGCCTGCTGCTCAACGCGGACGCCTTCCTCCTCCAGGTCCAGATGCCACCGTTGATCGGTCAGGACGAGTCGGCGCCAGCGGCCTCGACGCTGTACGTCGACTGGAATCCGGAGCTCAAAGCGCAGCACGCGGGCGTCGACATGACCGCGGCACGCCTGTCATTGACCCCAGCGATGGGCGAGCAGGTGATCCCCATAAGCGACCCGAATATCGTGCTGCCCGACAACCATAAGCCGCTGCCCGCCGGGCTCTGGTACCGCGTCCCGGTGTTCCACGGCGCACGCGCGATCGCGGACATGATCATCGGCTTTCAGAGTCGCGTCGAACCGCTACGTCAGACCGAGCAGGAGCTGATGCTGACCTTCGCGGAGCGCGCCGGCATTGCGATGCGCAACGCCCACGCCCTGGACCAGGCGCAAAAGCTCTCGGTGACGGACTCCGTCACCGGTCTTCCCAACCACCGCTACTTCCACACGAGGTTCGACGAAGAGCTGGAGAAGACGAAGGATACCGGTGGTTCGATCACCGTGATGATGATCGATCTCGACCGCTTCAAGGTCTACAACGACAGCTTCGGCCACGCCGCCGGTGACGTGGCGCTCAAAGCCGCGGCGCGCACCATCTCGTCGACGATGCGGCGCGAGGATACCGTGACCCGCTACGGCGGTGAGGAGTTTGTGGCCATCTTGCCGGGCGTCGACATCCAGACGGCGCCCATCCGGGCGCAGGAGATCTGCGACACCCTGGCCAAGGTCTTCATGTACAACCCGAAAACGATCTTCGCGCCGCTGACCGCGTCGGTGGGCTGGGCCACCTACCCGGTGGACGCGAAGAATCGCGACGAGCTGCTGAATCGGGCCGACCTCGCCATGTACATGGCGAAAAAGCGCGGCCGCAACTGCATCTGCGGCGCCTGCGAGCTGGAAAGCGTGGCGGCCCTCGACTCGGTGCTCAGCGAGGTCGTCGCCCAGCTGGCCAGCGCCGACACGGTGGGTCCGGGCATGGTGGCAACCCTGGAGAAGCGGCTGGGCCAGATCGCCAACTCGAGCCATCTGGAAGAGCTCGCCGAGGGCATGCTGTCGCCGAACAGCGAGGCGACCCTCGAGGCGCTCAACGCGCTGGCGGCCTCGATCGACGCCAAGGACCCCTACACCAGCGGCCATTCACAGTCCGTCGCCAAGCTGGCGGAAGACCTGGGCGACATGCTGCAACTCTCGGCGGCGCACAAGAACCAGCTGCGTCTCGCTGCCATCCTCCACGACGTGGGCAAGATCGGGGTGGTCGACAAGGTGCTGCTCAAGGAGGGGAAACTCGACGAGGACGAGAAGTTGATCATGCGCATGCACCCGATCCTGGGGGCGCGCATTCTACAGCCGATCAAGGCGTTCCGTCAGATTCTCAACGTCGTCCTCCACCATCACGAGTGGTACGACGGCAGCGGCTACCCGGATGGACTGGCGGGACAGAACATCCCGCTCCATGCCCGCATCGTCTCGGTCTGCGACGCCTATCACGCGATGACCTCGACCCGGCCCTACCGGCAGCGCCGCACACCCGATTTCGCCCTCGCCCAGCTCGAGGCCGGTAAGGGGACGCAGTTCGACCCGATCATCGTCGACTACTTCATCCAGATGATGCGCAAGCGGCAGGCGGAAAATCCGGAGGCTCTGGAAGCCGACGTGCACGACGACCACCCGGCTACGCCGGAGGCCGAAGCGGCGGCGGGCTGATGGCGCTCGACGCCAACGGTCATCCCCTCTCCCGGATCGCCCAACGCAAGCTCGAGCACCTGCGGCTGTCACTCGAAGCCTCCGTCCAGTCCACCCGCAGCGCCGGCTTCGAACGTTTTGCCTTCACCCACCAGGCGCTTCCCGAACTCGACCTGGACTCCATCGATCCGTCGACCAGCTTTCTGAAGAAGCCACTCAAGCTGCCCTTCCTCATCTCCAGCATGACGGGTGGTGCCCATGCCGCCGGTGACATCAACCGCCGGCTGGCCCTGGTCGCGCAGAGTGTCGGGATCGCCTTCGGGGTCGGCTCCCAGCGAGCGGGGCTGACGCACAAGGATCTACGGGGGACCTACCAGGTCCGCGGCGTGGCCCCCGACGTCCTGCTCTTTGCCAACCTCGGCGCGGTGCAGCTGAACTACGGCATGCGCAAGGAACAGTGCCTGGAAGCGATCGAGATGATCGGGGCCGATGCGCTGGTGTTACACCTCAACCCGCTGCAGGAGGCGCTCCAACCCGAAGGTGATCACAACTTCCGCGGACTGATCGAGAAGATCGCCATGCTCTGCAAGGAGATGCCGGTGCCGGTGATCGTCAAAGAGGTCGGTTGCGGCATCTCCGGGCAGGTGGCGGCGCAGCTGGCGCAAGCCGGGGTGGCCGGCATCGACGTCGCCGGCCTGGGCGGCACCAGCTTTGCGAGGGTGGAAGCCTTCCGCCGGGAGCGGCCCGAGGAAGTCGAGCTGGCCCTCGCCTTCTCCGAATGGGGCATCCCGACTGCCGAAGCGCTCGTCGCCACCCATCGGGCAGCGCCTCAGCTGCCGCTGATTGCCAGCGGCGGCCTGCGACACGGCCTCGATGCCGCCAAGGCGATCGGGCTGGGAGCCGACCTCACCGGCTTTGCCCACGCCGTCCTGGTGGCGGCATCCGAAAGCGAGGAAGCGGTGCGGCGTCTGCTCGACGGCTTTGCCTGGCAGCTTCGGGTCGCCATGTTCTGCGCCGGTGCGCCCACGATCGCCGCGCTCAAGATCAGCCCGCCTGCCGAAGTCCGATGATGGCAAAGACCAAGCCCTTCGCCAGCCGCACGGACCGGCTGCATTCAATGAACGCAGCCCTCGACCGCGAGCTGGGTCGGCTCTCTCAGCAAGTTGGCTCCAGTCAGAGTGCCCTCCTCACCGAGATGGTCCAGTACCACCTCGGCCTGCGCAAATCTGGCGACCGGCCGGGCAAGCGGCTTCGGGCCAACCTGGCGTTGCTCACCTGTGAGGCATTCGGCCGTCGCTACGCCGATGCGGTATGGGCGGCGGTCGCCGTCGAGCTGGTGCACAATTTCTCGCTCGTTTTCGACGACGTGCAGGACCACGATGAGTTGCGACGCGGGCGGCCTTCTGTCTGGAAGGTCTGGGGTACCGGCCAGGCGATCAATGCCGGGGCAGCCCTCGAAGCGCTCGTCACCCGGGCTGTGGTGGAGCTCCTGCCGGCCCGCTACACGGATCGAACCAGACCTGCGTTATCGCTGCTTGCGGAGACCATGCTCGGGCTCTGCCGCGGCCAGGTGCTTGACCTCCAGTTCGAGCAGCGCGTCGATGTCGGCGTCGAAGAGTACATGGAAATGATCGGTCTCAAGACTGCCGCGTTGTTCGAATGCGCCGCGAGGCTGGGCGGCATCGCTGCCGGCGTCGGCGATGCATCACTCGAGAAAGCCGGTCGGTTCGGCCACCATCTGGGGCTGGCCTTCCAGGTGATCGACGACATCCTCGGGGTGTGGGGCTCAGCCACCCAAACCGGTAAACCGCTCGGCAGTGACCTGAAGAATGGCAAGAAGACACTGCCGACGCTGGTGGCGCTCAAAAGCGGCGCCGCCGGAAACCGCCGGGTGCTGCGATCTCTGCTCACCCGCGCCAGGTTCAGCGCGGCGGAGATGGAGACGGCGCGCGCGATCATCACCCAGTCGAGCGCGCTGGCGATCTGCCGGCGGCAGGCGACCGAACATCTAGCCGAGGCCCGCTTACAGCTCTTTGGCATGTCCGACCGTCCAAACTGGGCCGTCCGGGCCCTCGCCGAGATGGTCACCACCCTGGAGTCAGGACTGGTCTAGCGCGTGGCTTGCGTTCGCGGGGGCAGCCGCAGCGGCAGGGCTGGCAGAATAGACGCAGGAGGATGGGGTCAACGGCGATACCGCTGCGCGCCCCGCGGGTCGTGACATATCTGATTTGGATTTTGCTGGTGGTCCTCTCGGTCGGGCAGCCGGCGGCGAAAGGTCCGGCGATGGCGCCGAGCGAGGTCCTCGGCGTGCACGCGAACGCCGACCACGCCAGGCTGCAGGGCAAGGTCTATGTCGCCCTGGGCGACAGCATCAGTGCCGGCCGCTACGCGACCGCGCAGGACGATACCTTCCCGGTGCTGGTCGCGGAGAAGCTGGGGATGAACCTCAACCTGGTGGCGCGCAGTGGGGCCAGGGCCGGCTGGGGCATCCAACAATTGAGTGTTGTCCAGGCGGCGCAGCCCGCCCTGGTCACGATCGAGCTCGGCACCAACGACGTCGGCTTCTACACGCCGCCCGCAACCTTCGCGGCCCAGTACGAGACGATCGTCAACGCCGTCACCGGACCGCACACCCAGGTCCTTTGCGTCGGCAGCTGGCTGCCATCGACCAGCATCGACGCCATCATCGCGGATACCTGCCAGCGGCATGGCGCGACCTTCGTCAGCCTCACCGGGTTTTATGGCGTGAACGACTTTCACGCCGCCGACGGTGGATCCAGCTACCTGGGCCACAGTGACTGGTTCCATCCCGGCGACCAGGGACACGCCGCCATCGCCGCGGCCATCCTCTCGGTGTTAGGCGCCGGCCCGGCGCCTGTGGTCGGCCCGCTGCCCTCGGCGTCGAGCTTTCCAGACGTCATCCGGACGCATCCGAAGTAAGGGCCTACACCTCGAGCACGTCACCGATCTTGAGGGCCAGGTGCAGCCCGAGTCGCACCTCGGCGTCGCGCAAGTCGACCTGCAGCAGGTCCTCGAGCCGGCCAAGCCGGTAGAGCACGGTGTTGCGATGCAGGTGGAGGCGATCGGCCGCGTCGGTCGGGCTTCCGTTGGTCGCGAGGTAGGCGCCCAGCGTCTGCAGCAACACACCGCCACGATCCTTCCCGTGCAGCCTGGCCAGCGCCTGGTCCCTGAAGTCGCGCAGTTCCGGTAGGGGCTGCAGGGCGTACAACAAGCGGTAGAGGCCCAGGTCGGAAAAGGCCGTCGCGCTGTCCGGGCCAAACAGGCGGCGGCCCATCGTCAGCGCTTGCTCCGCTTCGCGGGCGGCCGACGCCACCCCGGTCGCGCCCGAGCGGACGGCGCCGTATCCCACAGCCACCGCAGCCGCGGTGGCCGCACGCGCTGCCCGATGCAGTTGATCGACCAGTGCCTTCGGTTCCGGCGCCCTGCGTCCGGTCAGACTGATCAGCGCAATGGTGGTGGCGCCGCGATCCCGAACCAGCGCGCTGCTCCGCATCACGGCCAGCTGGCGCTCCCACGCGCCTCGGATCCTGGCGGCCTTTCCGGAGGCGGCCGCATCGGCAGTCACGACGAGGTAGGGGGCGTCCACATCGAATCCTTTGCGCTTCGCCCGTTCGCGGGCCGCCTCATGCGAGCCGGGCCGGCCGGCCGTCAAGGCATCGAGCAATTCTTCCTCGGCCTCATCGCGGGCGTCGCGCGCGGCCCGGGCCCGCACCAGCTCGATGGCGCAGGCGTGCGCCGCCCGTCCCACCGCCAGCCGGTGCAGTTCGCCCAGCTCACCATCTGTCCCGAGCAAGGAGAGGAATCCGGCTATGCTCCCCTGGACGAGGATTGGGGCAATCAACCGGGCCCGGCCGCTGACCAGGGATCGCAGCGCCACCGGTGGATCGAAAGCGCTGAGCGGCACCTCGCGCAACCACTCGTCGAGGGCCGGCCGCTCGGCCGCGATCGCAGCGGCTAGGTCCTCCGGCAGCCGCTCGCCCGCACCGACGTAGTCGACCCTGGAATCGTGCTCGAGCACCACCGGGATTCCGGTCAGCTCATGCAGCCGGGCCAGCAGCGCGGGGAGGCCCCGCCCGGCCAGGGCCAGCTCGCTGAGCTGGCGGTGCAGATCCTGCGCGCGCTCGTGGAGTTCGGCGCGCCGGTCGACGACATAGCGCAGGACCTGCTGCTCGACCTGGTCGAGGGCAAGGCCAACCGGCAGGGCGAATAATGGCAGACCGTGGGCGTCGGCGACCCGGCGGGCTTCCACCGAGACGCGACCAGAGACCGCGGCGCCGGCGACACCCTGGCCGGCGAGCGATTCCAGCAAGCGCGCCAGCGTGAGGCGGCCGTCGACGGCGCTCAGCACGTGAGGGTTGATCAGCAGCAGCTCGCCACCGCGAAGCGGCGTGAAGGCCGGCGGCCGGGCGCGCAGCGCGGTGCACCAGACGACCTCCCGCCGCATCCCGGCCGCCCCGGCGACCATTTGGGTCTCTTTGGGTAGGGCGCCGTGCCACACGTCGTCGACGGTGACGTGGGGATGGGGCGGGGCAACCGGTGTTTTGGAGCCCATGGTTCGTGCGCCGCGCCCTAATGGAACGCGACTGTCGACATTATCCTACAGGCTCAGGAGGCGGCTTCAGACGCCGCGCACAAGCCCCTTAGGCGGAACGGATGCGCCGTCGTGTCGGTCCCGCCGGTTTTTTGGCAGGCCGGGGCCGTTCTTTAGCAGGCTGCTTCGAGCCATTCCCGGCCGCAGCATCGACTTTTGCCGGACTCTTCCAGAGCGACTCCAGGTCGTAGTACGAGCGCTCGCCGGGGAGGAAGATGTGCACGATGACGCTCGCATAGTCGAGCACGACCCACGATCCCTCTCCGTACCCGGCGATGCGCAGGGGCCGAACCCCTTTGCCTTTTCCTGCTTCGATGATCGAGTCGGTGATGGCGCGCACCTGCCGATCGGTGTCTCCTTCGCATATCACGAAGTAATCGGCGATCGACGTTTTCTGCCGAATGTCCAACCGGACGATCCCCCGCGCCTTCTTGTCCGCAGCCGCATTCGAAATGAGCCGGCTGAGCTGAAGGGGGGTCACCGCTCTCATTATCCCAGTTGGCCAGGATGAGCCGTCAGGCCTGGTAGAGCCGGTGCGCCTGGATGTACTCGGCCACTGGGGGCGGCACCAGGTCATCGATGGGGGCGCCACGCCGCAGTCGGTCGCGGACCTGGTGGGCGGCGATGGCGGGCGTGTCGAGGTGCACCAGCCGGGTCCGTGCCGGGCTGAAACCGAGCTCATAGAGCGTGGAAAGGGCGATGCTGATGTCCGGTCGATTGAAGATGGTAAAGCTCCCCTCTTTGAGCAGCGCGTCGGCTTCGTGCCATGCCCGGATTTGGAGCGCGACGTCGGATCCGAGCAACAACTCGAACCGTCGTCCGGGAAGCGTTCGGGCCAGCTCTCGGGCGGTGTCGATCGTGTACGAGATTCCGCCCCGATCGACTTCGATCCGCGACGCGACCAATCCTGGTTGATCGCTGACCGCCAGCTCTACCATGCGCATCCGGTCCTCGGCACTGGCCACCGGAGCGGCACTCCGGTGGGGTGGATACGCGTTCGGGACCAACCAGACCTGCTCGAGGGCGGCCTCGTCTCGCAACTGGCGGGCGGCGGCGAGGTGGCCGTTGTGAACCGGGTCGTAGGTCCCACCCATGATGCCAATGCTGCCGCCTCCGGCATCTCCCTCGCCCCTTGGGGGAGAGGGTCGGGGTAGGGGCACGAGGTCTCCCTCCCCCCTTGCGGGGGAGGGTCGGGGTGGGGGGTCAGCGCTCGGGGTCGTAAAGAAACTCCGCGTCCGAAATCCGCACCATCTCACCGCCGCGGGCTCCGTGGCGGGCCAGCGCATCGTTCAACCCCCAACGATCGAGCATCCGCTGGAAGTGCGCCAGTCCCTCGGGATTGGTGATGTCCGTCATCGCCAGCAACCGCTCGAGCTGATTTCCCGAGACCCGAAAGCCGCCATCGATCGGTTCGATGGTGAAGGGCTCGGCCGAGCTCGGTCCCCGGTAGACCTTGAGCGCGGGCACCGGCTCGGGAGCCTCGCGCTTGCGCCGCTCGAGCATCCGCCAGGTCGCCCAGAGTAGATCCGGCACACCCTCACCGGTTGCGGCGGAGATGGGAAACGACCGGCGGCGCAGCCTGACCAGCCGCTGCCGGAAGGCCAGTACCTCGGAGGGCTCGCTGACGGCGTCCATTTTATTCAGTGCGATCAGCTGGGGACGGCGCGCCAGCGAGGCACTGTACTTCTTCAATTCCGCCCGCACCTGCTCGTAATCATTCCAGAGCTTGTGCTGGTCCCCCGCCGCGGCATCGATGACATGGATCAGCACTCGGGTTCGGTCCACGTGGCGGAGGAATTCCAGCCCCAGCCCGGCCCCGGCATGGGCGCCCTCGATCAGCCCAGGAAGGTCCGCCATGACGAACGTCGCATCCTCCGCCAGCTCGACGACGCCCAGCACCGGCTCCAGGGTGGTGAAGGGATAATCGCCAATCTTGGGCCGGGCAGCGCTGGCGGCCGACAAGAGCGTCGATTTACCGGCATTGGGAAGGCCGATGAGGCCGGCATCCGCGATCAGCTTCAGCTCCAGCCACAGCCAGCGAGACTCCCCCGGCTCACCCAGCTCGGCGAAGCGTGGCGTCTGCCGGGTCGCGGACTTGAAGCTGGCATTACCCCGACCGCCCCGTCCCCCGCGTCCGACCACCAGCCGCTGATTCGCACCAACCAGGTCCGCGATCGTCTTGCCCTCCTCATCCTTGACGAGCGTGCCCGGTGGGACCTGCAAGATGAGGTCGGAGGCGTCTTTCCCGTGGCGCCGGCTACCGCCGCCACGCCCACCCCGGCCCGCGGCGAAGTGATGCTTGAAGCGGTAATCCTGGAGCGAATTGAGCTGCCGGGAAACCTCGAGGATCACGTTGCCGCCGCGGCCACCGTTGCCGCCGTCGGGGCCGCCGCGCGGCACGTATTTCTCGCGCCGGAAGCTCAATGCGCCGGCGCCACCATCTCCCGCCTTGATGAAGATCTTGGCCCGGTCGATAAACATCAGCGGTGCCCCATCAGCGTGGCCCTCGCCGCATCATGGACTCGCCCCGGCATGACCGGAGCGCCTGGCGCGCTAGACCGCTTCGGCGAGCACGGACACCTTCTTGCGTCCGTGGCCGGTCCGCTCGAAGCGGACGACGCCGTCGATGAGGGCGAACAGAGTGTGGTCGCGCCCCATGCCGACGTTGGTCCCGGGAAAGATCGCCGTTCCGCGCTGGCGAAGCAGGATGGTGCCGGCATTGACCGCCTGTCCGGCGCCCGTCTTCATTCCAAGCCGCTGGCCGACGCTGTCGCGTCCGTTGCGTGAGCTGCCTGCGCCTTTCTTGTGTGCCATGTCTTACTCCTGCGTTGTTGTTGGCGCGTCCGCCGCAACTTTGCGCCGGCCCCGACGGGCCCCGGCCACGGATCGCTCGCCGGCTCTGGGCCGCGCGGCCGGCGCCGGCCGCTCCCCGGCCGCCGGTCGTGATGCGCTCGTGCCGTCGGGCGCCTGGACGGCGCCGATGCGCAACTCGGAAAGCTGCTGACGGTGCCCGGTCTTGCGCCGGTGACGCTTTCTCGCCTCGAACTTGAAGACGATGATCTTGTCGCCGGACCGGTGCGCGACCACCGTCGCCTCCACCGCCGCTCCGGCGACGAAGGGGGTGCCGATCATCGGCTTGTTGTCGCCGCCCACCATGAGCACCGAATCGAGGCGCACGGTCTCTCCCACGTTCGCTGGCACCCGGTCGACCAGGATGCGGTCGCCCTCCGACACCTTGAACTGCTTTCCGCTGGTGGCAACAATGGCAAACATGGCAAAAGCGCCCGCGGGCGCAACACCGTAGTTTATCACGCGATCGCTTCCGGTCCTTTGTCGACGTGATTTTCGTAGAAGCGCGTGATCTCGTTCTGGTCGTAGGCGTCGAGGAAGTCGACGAAGTGCCAGGCCACGAGGGCGATCTTCTTCTGCATGCCCTTCGAGTACGGCGTCATCACGAGCTTGACCTTGCCGAATTGCGGCTCCGCCGGAGCCAGGTTTTTCACGTAGTTCTCCAGCTGGGTCTTGAGCGCGGTGCAGTCATCGCCGCTCGGGCAGTTGTAAAGGATCGCGATCCCTCCGTGCTCCAGGTTGTGCACGAACTGGCCTTCCACCAGGTCGCCGATCGTTTGCCAGGGCACCGGCGCTTGGCCCTGCAGCGAATAGTGCGGCCCCGAGGTGGGCGGATAGAACTTATACGTCGGGGTGGTCGACGGGTCGACGTGCGTGGCCGGCCCCTCATCGGGGATCTCCTGCCCGATGGTGCCGGTCACCGTCTGAAAGGAAAGGCGGTTGTCAGTCAACTGCTGCTCCTGGTGGCGCAGGGCAAGCGCGACCACCAGAATGACGATCGCCGCCGTGCCGAGGATGCCCCCGATGATGAACAGGTTGCGCCGATCGCGGGCGCGCTGGCGGGCCGCCGCATCCTCGCGCTGCTGCTGGCGCATCGCCTTCAGTTCTCGTTGTGTTCTCGACATCGCGTCCTACATTCTCTCAATTCACTCGAGCGTGAAGGCTGCCCTAGGTGGCCGTGATGGTCACGGGCGATTGGTCGGATCCACCGGTGATCTGCGCGTTGCTGCTATTTCCCGAAACCACGTTGGGGTGTGGCCCCAGGCTGGCACCGTTGACGTTTGCGGTGAATGTGATCACCAGCGTCGCCCCATTGAATCCTCCCGCCGGGATGATGAACGGGCCCCACTGGGGCGTCGCCGAACCGGCGGTGGGCTGGAGCCGCGACCCGGCATTCTTCCCATTGATGACGATGCCATTGGTCGACTTGAAGCTAAAGCCCTGCGGCAGCGTGTCGGTCACCGTCACCGCCTGGGCCGCGTCGGTGCTGTCGTTCTCAACCGTGATCACGTAGGTCACCGTTCCGTTCTGTGGAGCATAGGGCGCCGTCGGGGCGACAGTCATCGTGATTGGCACCCTGGTGCTCTTGCCGACGGCCACCGGCGCGGTATTGCCGATGGTTTGCGCCGGAACATCTTTGCTGCTGGTGACCGCTGCCGTGAGGTTGTAAACACCCGGCGCCACCGCCGGCAAGACGCGCGCGGCAAACGTCAATCGCAACAGCCCCGGGCCCCCGTTGACGGCGCCGGGGACATCCCATGATGACCACAGGGGGAGCAGGCTGTTCGCCGGCGGATCGATCGAACTCACCCGGATGCTGTTGCCCTCGTATGCGGTGGTGCTGCTGTAGAGGAAACCCGGGGCCAGGCTCACCGAAATCGCCACACTCTTCGCCACCGCGGAGCCGACATTGCTCACCGAGATCACGTAGGTTGCCAGGCTGCCGGTTGTCACCTGCCCGGTCGCGGCCGCCACCGCCAGGACGAGCGATGGGCGCGGCTCGACCACCAGCCCCGCCCCGTTGCCCTGGTCGATGTCCGACGGGGTCGAGGTCGTCAGCTTGACCTGGTTGACATAATCGCCGGGCTTGACCGCGGCCTGCACTCTGAAGCTGATAACCAGAGCGCTCACGATGTTGCCGTTGCCGGCCGGAATGGTCCAGGTTCCCCAGGCGGGATTGCCTTGGGCGGCGGGCTCGCTGGTGGCGGTGCGGATCGCATTGCCGCCC
>Ga0209808_1000825_pt1 | contig 15528 bp, 12 predicted proteins | sample GraSoiAngelo_157_FD_186171 | JGI IMG/M metagenome (GOLD analysis project Ga0209808, IMG submission 186171) | Grasslands soil microbial communities from the Angelo Coastal Reserve, California, USA - 14_1009_16_20cm (SPAdes) (version 2) | ecosystem: Environmental > Terrestrial > Soil > Grasslands ... | reverse complement strand
AGCCCGATCTCATGGATGTCATCGGGCGGAGTATTGACCGTCGTCATCGTTTTCACCGCTTCGACGTAGCGTCGTTTGCCGTCAGCAAGGCTTTCGATCGAGAGCTCTGGCCGTCCCTTTGGATCGTATTCGGTGCGCAGGAACTCGGCGAATTTCTTATACGCCGGAAAGACATCGTCGTTAATCGCTTTTGTGATCTCATCGGTCAGACGTTTTTTGTCTGCGTCGGAAAATTCCGCCGGAAATTTTTTGGCGGGTTCAAGGAACGGGTTCGCGGCGATGATGCCGTCACATTGGCCGGGCAACTTATCGAGCACGACCTTGGACGGAATCAGTCCGTCTTTTTCGCCCTGGCGCATCACCTCAGTGTTCTGTTCCAGCACGCGCGGGATTTGGCGCAACCGTGAGATGTAATCCTCGTAATGCGGCACGGAATCGAACGGTACCGCGTTCGGCAAGTCGGCCAGCCGGGTATGCACGCCGTTCTGCTGGTTCACCGGCATCTCATAATTTTTCAATGCGTAGTTCAGGTCTTCGCGCTCGAGCTGATGTTCGAGTATCCGATGACTGAGCAGATCTTTGTCGCTCATCCCGTCGGTTGGGATCGCTTTTAGCCGGGCGAGAAAATCGTCGGCCTCGGCATGTTGCCGGGCGATCTCGGCGAGCGAGTACTGTCCAAGCTGTGAGTTGTAACGATAATCGCCGTAGGCGGTGGCCCGTTCAGGCGAATTCTTTAGTTCTGTTTGATAAAACTCTTCGAAGAGCGCGTTCTGCTTCGCCACCCGATCTGCCACCGGCGCCGTCTGCCCACAAGCTGACCACGACCACTCGAGAAGCAACCCAAAAACAAGTTGTCGCATCTTAGAAATGAGATTTGCCAGAATTTGTCATTGTCGCAGTGATTTCCAAACCCGTAGCATACTCGGTACTACAGGTCCGAGGGTGCAGATGCGGGTCTCGAACGCTCGACATTCTGTATCCAGCAGGCGCGGCGTTCGTGATCTGATCTTCGCAAAGTCGCTTTCCACTGTCGAGTACCAATAGCTCTCGCGTCACGCGCGACAACACGAGCTTTTTTAGCCGCGACTATCTTTCTTGGACATCCAGTTGAGCTACAGGCGCCCGAGAGAGTCGGTTAATTTGCGGGGCAACAGTCGAACGGTCAAATAATGCTGAAAAAAATACGACCGCTTTGAAGATTAGGATCGATTAGGTGACGCAGGGGTTATGGAGGTATCGCGAACAGCATCCGTCCTGCAGTTCAAACTGACCAAACCGGAGTCTTCCGGATGCAGGTCACAAAAATCAAATCACGTCTGTTCATTCGCGAAACAGCGCAACCTGAGAAACTATTATGACCAAGCAAAGCTCGAATCGTCTTAACGTCGACCACACCGTTAGCCGCCGAAAATTTCTCGGCACAACCGCGCTCAGCAGCGCAGCGCTGATGAGCGGAGGACTCATGTCCCTTTTGCGGCAATCCGCCTCTGCGGCCGGCGGTTTTGATTTCGTCGAGAAGAGTATCCTCGAACTTCAGGATGCGATGGCGTCCGGCAGGGTGACCAGCAAGGGATTGGTGATGGGTTACGTGGAACGCATCAACTCGTTCAACGGGCTGCTTCACTCGGTGATTGAAACTAATCCAGATGCCATATCCATCGCCGAAGATCTCGATAACGAACGCCGCCATGGTCATGTGCGCGGACCGCTTCACGGGATTCCCATTTTGGTCAAGGACAACATCGCGACAGACGACAGAATGCAGACCACCGCGGGGTCGTTCGCGCTGGTTGGTAGCCAGGTGCCATCCGACGCGGTGATCATTCACCGCCTGCGCGACGCAGGCGCCGTGATTCTCGGCAAAGCGAATCTAGGCGAATGGGCAAACTTTCGGGACGATGAGGCTGAGACCTATCCTCTCGCGGTCGGCTGGAGCGCGCGCGGCGGCAGTACGAACAATGCCTACGACTTAAGTTACACATCGTGGGGCTCAAGCTCTGGTTCCGCTAATGGTGCTGCGGCGAATCTCTGCGCGGCGGCGGTCGGCACCGAAACCGACGGTTCAATCACCGGGCCGTCGGCCGTTGAGAACATCGTGGGGTTGAAACCGACTCGGGGACTTGTTTCGCAGGACGGCATTATTCCAATCGCTCATCAGCAAGACACAGCCGGGCCGATGGCGCGCAGCGTCACCGATGTTGCAATTCTTCTCGGCGCGTTGCAGTCGCCGTTTGGTCCTGTGCTCGGGCATCAGCTTCCCCACGATTACACACAGTTTCTCCAACGCGGCTCGCTTCAGGGCGCGCGGATTGGACGCGACGTTCGCTTTTTCGATTACAGCTACTACGGCAGCGGCATTCCGGGCGACCAAGATACGGTGGCGTTTGCGGAGCACGCGTTGAGCGTAATGGAAAGCCTCGGTGCAACCATTGTAGACACTGATACAGGTGACGTATTCGCGTACAACGGTGACGAGTTCACAGCGCTCCTATATGAATTCAAGGCGCAAATCGCGGAGTACCTCGCCACGCTTACAAACACGAACATGCGGAGCTTGGCTGATCTAATCGCTTTCAACGAAGCGCATTGTCGCCAGGAGTTGGTTTACTATGATCAGGACGTCTTCCTAGAATCGGAACAGACCACGGGTTATCCCCACAACCCCATTTACGTGGCCGCGCGAACGCATGCTACGAGTACAGCCCAAGCTGGAATCGATAACGCCCTCGCCGCCGACAATCTCGATGCGATTGTCGCGCCGCATTTGACGAATTCGACCGGACCCGCCGTCGCCGGTTACCCAAACTTGTCGATTCCTGTAGGTATTCGCGATAATGGCAGGCCGGCGGGAATGCTGATGTACAGCACTTTCCTGCACGAACCACAATTAATTGGTTTTGGCTACGACTTAGAGCAGGAGCTCAACGTTCGCAGACAACCGCAGTTCTTACGCTTCATAATCCCGATCCCGAATGGGCATTTTTGCGATCAGCAGAGACAGCCGCAGGTATTCACTGGTAGAGCGCATCTACCGCACGGAGGCATCTTCTAAGATTAGGGTCCTTCGTGCTTGAGCACGCGAGCAGAATGACGATTCTGCTCGCGTGACAATCTTCCTCGGCTGCGGATTCGCTGCGAAGTACCGTCAAGGCGGCGGAAATTTTTCGGTGCCGCTGCAATGGATGCTCGGGCTGCGGCGACTGAAGCTCGATGCGATCTGGCTCGAGCTGTTGCCGGCGACCGACGATGGAACAGCCGATCAAGCCAGGATCAGGCACTTCCAAAGTCAATTGCGGGCGCATGGATTATCCGGCCGATATTGTCTGCTTTATCAAAAGCCGGCCAATGATGTGCATGATCTCGCCAGCATGGATAGCATCGGAATATCGAAACGAGATCTGCTCGATCGATTGGCTGGACCAAACGTGTTGCTCAATCTCTCTTATTCAATTCATCTCCCGCTGCTGCTGAAATTTGAGCGGCGAATATTTTGCGATCTCGACCCGAGCGAAATCTTCTATTGGATGACCAAGATGGAGCTGGGGCAATCGTACCATCACGAGTTTTGGACGATCGGCCTCAACGTTAATGGAGATGATTGTCAGTTGCCGAAAAATGCTGTAGCCGCCCCGCTCAGTCGGGGCGATCACCCAAATGCTGGCAATTCACGGCGACACAGCGCCGTGGCTACAACGTCGGCTATATCCTGGAAAACATTCTATCCGCTCGTGGATACGAAATTCTTCCGGACACAATCGCGGGCGCGCACACCAAAATTTACCACCGTTGGCCAGTGGTATTGGGGCGGGGCCGTGGAAGTAGCCGGGGAGTTTCCCGATCTCTCCAAAAGATTTGCGTTCGGACCTTACTTGGATTTGCCAGCCCGTGTTCCTGAAGCGCGGTTCGAGCTGGCCATGAATATCGCGGCCGATGATCCGGAACGAGAACGACTACGCTTGCTCGGCTGGAAACTAGTTGATCCGCATCGGGTAGCGCGCAGCCCTCGGGCTTATCGGCGCTACCTCGCCAGTGCGCTCGCTGAATTCACCGCGATCAAGGGCGTTGACGTCGCGTGGCGCACCGGTTGGATTAGCGATCGTGCCGCGGCTTTTCTCGCGCTGGGTCGTCCAGTGATTACGGAAGACACCGCCGCTGAACGTTACCTCCCGGCAAGAAACGGATTCCGTTTTATCCGGTCCGTCGCTGAGGCGGCCGCCGCCGTTCGCGAAGTGCTGCGCAATTGGTCTCAGCTGTCGAAGCAAGCCCGCCAGTGTGCACTAGAGGTATTCGATTCGGCTAAAAATGTTCGCCGGATACTCGATTTTTAAGCGCTCGATTTGCCGTTGCAAAACGATTTTCGGGTGATACTCGTTGTCCCGGTATGGCTGACTTGATCAAACAAAGCGAGCTCAAGGGTCGCATGAAAAAGATCCCGGAATGGGAACTGGAGAAAAACCAGATCGAGCGCACTTTCGAATTCGATGATTTTGTCGATGCGATCGATTTTGTGGACAGGGTGGCTGAGGTGGCTGAGGAAGAAGAACATCATCCCGATATAGACATCCGTTACAATAAAGTTCGTCTGGCTGTTTCAACCCACAGCAAGGGCGGTTTGACGGAGCTTGATTTTAATCTCGCCGAGCGAATCGACACTTTGGAGGAATAATGGCTCGTGACGGGTGGGACGCCGCGCCGCGGCGTCCGGTCGGCGCAGCGCGTCGACCCTACCTATGGTTTCGGGAGCCGGCCTTCGTCCGCGTCGATGAATTGGAATGACGTTTGAATGTCGGATCTGCCGGTCATTCCTGCCTCGGCTTTCCGGCGGTTCACGATTTCCGACACTTCGTCGTTCCACCCGCGTTTTCGCATGAATTCGTTCCACACGTAAGTGTCATCTTCGGATGGTCGGCGCCCGACTGTGAAGCACCATTCCAGTATTTCCTCATCCGTGCCGCCCTTCTTCACGCGTTCCACCAGCTGATTGTAATCGACGCGGAGAAACTTCACGCATTTTTCATCGAAACCCTTTCCCAGGTTCGCGTGATAATCTGAAGGCAATTCGCGCCTGGCGTGCAGCCGGATTTTGTCGAGCATCCGGCCGAAATAAAAAAGACCGCCGACTTTCTCTGATGGACTGCGCAAAGAAACCTGAGGCACGCAATGAAGTTTGAGCCTTCTTTCGCAACGTTCAAGTGCGCCAAGGAGTTTGCATTGTACGTATCGAGCTTCAGTAAATATATCCCACATCAACGAAGGATTGATCGATCCGGGTTAGGTGTTGCTCACTGTGAGCAATTGCGCATGAATGTGCTCCCGCCATTCTCAACATGAAAGCGCGTTATTTCGAGGATTTGAAAATCGGTGATCGATTCAAATCCAAGCCACTCCGAGTGACAGAGAAGAAGCTCATCGACTTTGCTCGCAAGTTCGATCCACAGATGTTTCATCTCAGCCGCAAGGAAGCGCAGCGAACGATCTTTAAAGGACTCACTGCCAGCGGCTGGCACACCGCGGCGATGACGATGGCACTGTTTGTACACTGAACTTCGCCAAGGGCGCAATAGGGTTGGGCGTGGACAGGCTGCGCTGGCCCAATGCGGTGCGACCCGGCGACGTGCTCACGGTTGAGACGAAGATTCTTGATATGCGCCTCTCGCGTTCGCGGCCTCGCTACGGAATTATTCGTTTGCGCAACGTGACCACGAACCAGCGCGGCGAGATTGTGCAAACAATGCTGGCCAGCGCGATGGTGCGAAGACGGTTGCGGCGCAGACCATCGCGGCGGACAACAAGAAAACGCCACTAAAGGGAGACTACACGAGAAGCGAAGCGTGGAGGTCGCTGATCTCACGGGTCGCGATTTACGAACAAACTGGTCTGGTGGTCGGTTGTCCGTGATTTCGTAATCAAGCCACTTCAACCCTATCGCCGCGACCGCGTGGACCCGGTGAGCAATTGGAATTTTCTACGGCACGACGGTGAGGGTGAGATCGTTGCCGTCGCCGCCTTCGTAGTTGGCTCGGAAAGTGTTGCTGCCGATAGTGGTTGTTCCGTCATCAGGAAGATTGGCAAAAGTGCCCGCGATGGGTGTCGCCGCCGTGTTGCTAATCACACTAAACACCATTCCGAGCGGAAGCTGAACGCTGCCCTGTCCGGACGCAGAAAAGGTCGCGCCATTATTGATTGTCACGCCTTGAGCAAACGCTCCAGTAGCTTGGAATGTTCGAGTATCGAACTGCCAGTGGCAGGCTCCATTGGATCCAAAAACGAGTGTGTTCTGGATGACGAGGAGACCGGTTCCACGATCGCCGGGCGTCAGCACTGCTGGCTTGTTACCGCCACTTCCGACTGTCACCGCGCCCGTAATGATTCCTTTGCCGCCAAGTTTCCCCGAATCAACTTGTAACGGCCCAGTCCCTGTTCCCGAGCCACCGGTGTTATTCACCACAAGGCTGCCGCGCTTTACGTGGGTGCCGCCGGTATAATTATTGGCATTGCCAAGAGTCAGCGTGCCATTGCCGATCTTTGTAAGCGAGCCGCCCAGGCCCGCGTCATCGATGATGCCGGAAAAGCTAGTACTCAAGTTGTTGCTACCAATCATGAGCCCATTACGTTCGATGTTTACAAAGCCATCTCCCTCGATAGAGCCCACCGCCAGCTTCGGTACTTCGCGGTTCGTCAGCGACAAGGTGCCCTTGCCAAAAAGCTCGATACGCGCGGTGCCGCCCGTGGACGATTGGTCAAAGAATGCTATTCCACCTTCGCCATCCGCGGGCTCACCGTGACAGATGATCGTCGCGTTGCCTGCGGTAGAATCATCGGTAAAATCCACCAGTCCCCTGCTTCCAGTGGCGCCGCCGTAGCAAGTGATAGTGGCGTTGCCTCCACTCGAAGAGCTCCAGAAAGTCGTCCAGCTGCCATCGGTGTAGGCAGTTGAGCTTGCCTCATTGGTAATGGCCGCGTTACCTGCCGTCGAGGTTCCAAAGAAATCGACAAAGCCCCCCAAGGCGAGTGTAGTGGCACCCTTGTTTGTAATTATGGCGTTGCCAGCCGACGAATTGTCTAGGAATTCTGTCTTACCATTACCGCCAAAGGTTGCTGCTCCACCGTAGTTAGTAAATGTGCCAGCCGCCGCCGTTGAACTGTCGCGAAACGACGCCACTCCTCCGTGGGCGTACGCGCTGCCCGTGTTGATAAAGCTGCCGCTGCCGGCGGTGGAAGAATTGTAGAAATCTATATGCCCCCCCTGTGCGGCATAATTCCCTTCGGACCCGCGAACGCTGAACACGCTCCCGGCTCCTGCTGTGGCCGCGCCGGTAAAGCTGATACTGCCGCCGTCCCCTCCATTGAGGAAGTCGTCCACTTCTGTTATGAAGTTCTGCGTCTGGCCAGAATTTTTTATGATGCCCGTGCCACTGACCGTGAGCGTAGAGCCAGGCATGACAGTAATTGTAAACGCGCTTGCACCGGAATTGAATACGATGCTGTTAACCTCTGTGTCGGCGAAGACAGAAGGAACGCGTGTGTTCGAGACATCAAAAGTAGCTATATCGTCAGGTCCGTTGGGAATGGTCGCCGGTATCCAGTGCGAAGCGTTGTTCCAATTGCCATCGCCGGCATTGAGCAGCCAGGTAGCGCTGCCAGCGTAAACGTCGAGCGCGAGAGTTATAGTCAGGAAAATCAGTAGTGTCGTTTTCATGAAGCCTACTTGTGATTTGCGATATGTTCTATTGCACAACGGTTAACGTGAGATCGTTCCCAGTGCCACCTTCGTAATCAGCTTGGAAGTTATTGCCGTGGATTGTGATGATCCCGCCATCGGGCAGGTTGCTGAAGGTCCCTCTTATTGGATGGGCAGAGGTGTTAGTGATCACGGTCCGGACGAGTCCCTGGCTCAAGGCTCCCATGATCTGCCCGCTCAGCAAGATCATGGCGCCGCTGTTGATGGTCACCCCGTTGGCATTCACCTTGTCGGTGGTGACCCTGTTTCGCTTCGCCTTGAAGGTGCAAGTGTAGGTCGCATCGGCATTGAAGGTGAGCGCGCTTTGGATCGTGAGCGTGGCTTGCGCATTCATTCCAGCCGCCGGGGCAAGAAACGCGCCGGTCCCGATCGTCGTCGCGCCGGCGATAATCCCTGTACCGGCCAGGGTTCCCGCATTTACCTGCAGCGGGCCGGCACCTGTCGCAGAGCCAAACAGGTTGGAGGCGATCAGCGCGCCTTGGTTGAGAGTCATTCCTCCGGTAAAGCTATTCGCGTTGGATAAGGTCAATGCTCCTCTGCCGACTTTTGTAACGGCACCAGTGCCCTGGATCAGGCCCGCAAAAGAAGTGTTACTATTAGCGCTGCCGATCGCCAAGCTATTTGCCCCTAAATTGACTATGCCATCGCCTTCAAGCGAGCCGATTGTTGGGACGTGCGTCCCGCTAACACTAGCGACATCCAAAGTTGCATTGCCAAAGACTTCGAATCGCGCTGTTCCCCCGTCGCTTGAGTCATAAAAGCTAATCGATGCTCCCGCTCCTCCATCCACACCGGCATTGGCGATGAGTGTGGCGCTCCCGGCAGTCGACGTGTCGCTAAATGAGGTACTGCCGGCACCCGCTCCGGCGCCGTTCCCGCCCTCGTTTGTAATCGTAGCCACTCCGGCCGTGGCAGTTTCAGTAAACCCGGTATGACCTATGCGCAGATCTCCGGGCGAGGTGCCACCCTTATTGGTGATAAGGGCTTGCGCTGCAGTCGAAGTGGATCCGAAGGCTGTGGCTCCAGGGCCTTGGTTGATGACGGTGCTGTTCCCAGCATCAGCCCCCTCGCCAAAGCCAACGTCGCCTCCGAGGTTCGTGATCTCCGCTTCGGCGGCAGTTGCTCCATCGAAACCAAGGACGCCCGGATCACGGAGGTTCACACCGCCATGAACAATGAAGCTGGCGTTGGCAGCCGTGGAGCCGGGATTGAAAATGGCCTCTCCAGGAAAAGCCTCGTCAGGAGCGGCAGCGTCGAAAATCTCGATGCTGGCGTGATCGGCGCTTGAGCTATCAAAGAATTCTATCTTGCCCCCTCCGCTGCCATCTTCGTCAATCCCGCCGAGAGCTTGAAACACCGTGCCATTGCCCGCGGTTGCACTGTTGGTGAACTGAATCGGTTGAGTTTCGGGCGTCAGCAGTGACTGGTCGGCTATGAATTGCTGGGTGACTCCGGAGTTGTTTATGATTCCAAGCCCGCTGACGGTGAAGAGGTGGAATGAGTCTGAGGTAATAGTGAAGCTACTCGCACCAGGGTTAAAGACGATTTCACTTACCTCGATTTCCGAAAGGAAGATGGAAGTTATGCCAGAAGTAGCAAAGGTGGCCACATCGTCTGGTCCGTTAGGCACGGTTTCTGGAGTCCAGTTTCGAGCGTCGTTCCAACTGCTGTTGATTGCGTTGGTTTTCCAAGTCGCACTGCCGGCGTACGCGGTTTGAACAATGAGCAATAATAGCAATTGGACCAGCCCAAGTCGTCCGGCCAATCTGGAGAAATCACCATTTTCCATTTGCTTTGTCTTATAGGGTGTGCGCGGCCGACGTCGAGGCAATTCTCAGAAAGAACGTCGATGTCTGAAGCAAGCGAGATGGCCCCACATCTGAAACCGGCGATCTGAAATTAGCTACGGCACGATCGCGAGAATGAGATCATTGCCGCCGTCTTCCTGGCTGGCTTGGGAAGTCGGCTGCGAGATTTCACAGGCCCGTCAGAGCAATGGCTTGTTCGAAATCATCAGGCAACGGGGCTTCGAAATTTTTCCGTTCTCCGGTGCGCGTGTGACGGAACCCGAGCTTCCACGCGTGAAGCATCTGGCGCGGAAAATTTTTCGCGAACCGCAGCCCATAGATTTTATCGCCCAACACGGGATGGCCGAGATGGTGGAGATGCACACGAATTTGATGGGTGCGGCCACTGTGAAGGCGGCATTCAATCAGACTTGCCTGTTCATTTAAACGAAGGACGCGGTATTCGGTCCTGGCCTCGCGCCCGCGCGGTGAACTGACGCTCATTCGTTTCCGCTGGACCGGATGTCGTCCTATTTTTTCTTCAATCACGCCGGTTTGTTTCCGCAATTTCCCGGCGACCAGCGCCAGATAAATCTTTTCCACGGTGCGCGTGGCGAATTGTTTCGATAATTCTCGGTGCGCGATGTCATTCTTTGCTGCGACAAGGCAGCCGCTTGTTTCCTTATCGAGCCGGTGAACGATGCCGGGGCGTTCTTTCCCGCCGATACCCGACAGTGTGGAGCAATGGTGCAGCAACGCGTTGACCAGCGTGTGTTCGTGGTGACCCGCGCCCGGATGAACCGTCATGCCAGCGGGTTTGTTAATGACGATCAGATCGTCGTCTTCGAACAGAATCTCCAGTGGAATCGCTTCCGGTCTGGTCTCGATTTTTTCTGGAGGCGGATTAGTGAGTTCAATTTGATCGCCTGTTCGTACAAGCTGATGTGGGCGGGTGATTGCGCCGTTGAGACGAACGGACCCTGAGCGAATTAGTTGCTGGATGCGCGAGCGCGACAATTCCGGGAGTGCTGTGACCAGATGACGATCGATGCGCATGCGAGCATGCTTTTTGGGCACAACGAAATGAAACGTTGTTGGTTCTTCGCTTGTCGTTTTCAAGGTGCTACGGCCATCCTCTTGCTCCCAACTTCGTCAATGTAGCAGTGGATTGCCACGTCGATTACTTGAGGCGACGCGCGCTAGAAATCGCCGATGCTCGGCGACGCTGACCGCGCTGGCGATATAGCGCAGGTAGGCGGCGAACTCCGTGCCCGCCGTCTGTCACCAATGTCACGCGGCGTGCAGAGGACTGCCCGCCCTACCAGCATCAAATGCAAAACAGAAGCTGAACGAACGTCGCGCGTGAGGGTCAGATTGTAGGCAAAACATTGCCACGAAGCGGCTTTGGCACGATGTTTGTTTCGACATGGCACAAAACCCACCATCGCCACCACCATTTCCTTCGCCGGAAGAGCTGAAATCCAAGATCACGGAGTTCATGAAACAGAACTTCGGCGACCGCGTATCCGTCGCGACAATTACCGAGCCGGAGCCAGCAGCGGCAGAGGAAGACGAGAAGCCGGAGGAAGGAGAGTGTAAGGAATTCGAATTCAATTTGCTGCCGCGCGACATAAAGGCGCATCTGGACCGCTTCGTTATCAAACAGGAGGAAGCGAAGAAGGTCCTAGCGATTGCGGTTTGCGATCATTACAACCACGCCAATTACCTCCGGCGGCTGGAGAAAGAGGATCCGGACCGCGCGCAGGAAATTGAATACATCAAGCAAAACGTGATCCTGGTCGGCCCGACCGGTGTCGGCAAAACGTACCTGATCAAACATATTGCCGATCTGATCAAGGTGCCGTTTGTGAAAGCGGACGCGACAAAGTTCAGCGAGACTGGTTACGTCGGCGGTGATGTCGAAGACTTGGTGCGCGAACTGGTGCACAAGGCCGACGGCGACCTGAACCTTGCGCAGTTCGGAATCATTTACATCGATGAGATCGACAAGATCGCATCGACTGGAAATATGATCGGGCGGGATGTGAGCGGCCGGGGCGTGCAGACCACGCTGCTGAAATTAATGGAAGAAACCGAAGTGCCCGTCCGGAGCATGAACGATCTCCAGGCGCAATTACAAGCGGCGTTCGAATTTCAACGGCGCGGCAAGGCAAAGCGCGATACGATTAATACCCGCCACATTCTATTTGTGGTGAGCGGCGCGTTTGAAAAGCTGAAAGAACAGGTGGCGCGACGTGTGCGACACGGCCAGATCGGGTTTAGCGCGCAACCAGTTCAAGTGATGGACAACGAATTGTTCCAGCACGTCACGACGCACGATTTCATCGAGTACGGTTTCGAGCCGGAGTTCATCGGTCGCCTGCCGGTGCGCGTGGTTTGTGAGGAGCTCGATGCGAAAGATCTTTTCGACATTATGAAATATTCCGAGGGCAGTTTGCTCCGGCAATACGAGCGCGCATTTCGTGCTTATGGAATCGAGATCAGTTTTGAGGACGAAGCGCTGCGTCTGCTCGCCCAAACCGGCGCGCTCGAGAAGACTGGAGCGCGCGGATTGCTAACGGTGTTTGAAAAACTGTTTCGCGATTACAAGTTTCATCTGGCCGGGTCGGGTCTCACGCAATTGCGAGTCACCGCAACCGTCGTGCGCGAACCGCAACGGGTACTCGAGCAGTTAATGGTAGAGGGACACAAGCTCGAGGCGCAAATGCTCGAAGCCGGTACGCGTGAATTTGCCGACAAATTCAGCAGGGAGCATGGATTGGAAATTGTCTTCGACGACAGTGCGGTCCGTCGGCTGGTCGAGCGCACCCAGGCAGAACGCATGACGATGGGCGACATGTGTGCTCATTTGTTCAAGGATTACCAATTCGGATTGAGCTTGATAAGCAAGAACACCGGGCAGACGAAGTTTGCTCTCGATGCCTCGGCAATCGACGCTCCGGACAAATTCTTGAGCGACCTTGTTGTGCAGTCGTATTATCCGGCTGCAAAGGCGCCTGCCCGCAATGCTTCGGCCAAAAACACTTCGGGTAAGTCTGCCCGCGATAGTAGCGATTCGGCCAGGCATAGCGATGCAGGCGGGCAAAAAGCCTGATCATCGATGAAGCGTTTGGCGATCACAAAGCTTGTGATTGGCGTCGCAGTTGGGATTGTCGTCTGCGCATTGCATGCCACGAAATCCATGGCGGGCTTTGAGAATGCGGCGGCGCAGCTCGTCGCTGATTATGCCGGCGCGACAAGAGTCGTCGCCGACAAATGGCAATATGTATTTGTGCTGCTAATTGCCCTCGGCGTCGCCTGGCTCACGCTGAGCAAAGTTCCACGATGGCATAGCCGTTTGCTACTCGGTTTATTGCTGGTGGAACTATTTGGTCTGGCGTGGGTCTGCTCTCTTTACAGGGTATTCTTTCAGCCGGCGCCTTCGGTCCTTGCGCTCCTGATGGCATTTCTCGCCGCGGAGGGAGGGTCGGCCTTTTTACGCAGGAACCGGTCCCATCTTATTCGAACGCTGTTTGCCGATCGCGTTTCTACGGCCCAATTTCGGCGTCTCAGTGACGGAAGAATTTCGTTCAACGCTGAGCCAAAGAGCTACGACGTAAGCGTCGTGGTATGCGACATCGGCAACAAACTCACATTCGCGGAGGGCAGCGAGCCTGCCGCATTCACAGAAGCAACCGCAAAGTTCATTCGTGACACCGCTGCGCGTCTCGTTGAGAAGGGCGCTTACTTGCAAGCCGCTGATGGAGAAGGCGTCGTTGGCGTCTTTGGATTTCCTGCGCACGACCCGGAACACGCGCAAAAAGCAGCGCGCGTTGTTCTCGACATGATCAAAAAGTCTCGCGAACAGGACCAAGACAACGAGAAGGTCCCTGAGAGCTCAGATATCCGGGCGGGAATCAGCTCCGGCGCAATCGTTGCCGGTGCATTGCAAGAAGGCCAACGCCTGCTCTTCCTTGCGAGCGGCGAACCCATCGAGTTAGCCCGCCGGTTCTGTGCCCTGAATCGTTTCTACGGGTCCAGGGCCCTGATGGACACGGCAACTTTTGATCGAGTGAACGAATCAATCGTCGCGCGTCCGATTGATTTTGTGAGCGGACTCAATTCGCATGACCGTCTTGAAGTTTACGAACCGCTTTGGCTTGCCGCTGAAGCCGGGCCCGAGCGCGTGGCACAGCGTGACTCGTTTTGGAGCGGCGTAGTTCTTTATCGAGAGCAGCGCTGGGCCGAGGCGTATAACGAATTCCAGAAGGCGCGCGGCTCCGACGAGGAAGAGGACGCGCCGTTGCAGTTTTATTTGCGCCGCCTAGAGCCGCTCCTGCTGCAATTGACGCAGTGGAGCCAGGAATAAGCAAACGTAGCACATGCGTCTCGCTTGTATCCGGACCGAATTGCAAGCCGGAGGCTTGCACTACTTTTATCTGAGCAAGTGTTGAGAAGGACCGAATATCCTGCGGCGATCCGGGATTTGATTGCGCAGCTGCGGCAAATGCCCGGAGTCGGTCCACGTTCGGCAGAGCGGATTGCGCTCTGGATGGTGCGCGCGCGGGGCGATCAACCGGAGCAAATTGCACATGCAATTACTGACACCCGCCAATCGATTCATGCCTGCTATCTTTGCGGATTTTTTGCCGCTGCCGAGATCTGCGAAATATGCGCCGATCAGTCGCGCTCAGCAGAGCTACTGTGCGTGGTCGAACAGCCGACCGACATACTGCCTCTGGAAAAAACAGGGGCCTTTCGTGGCCGATACCACTCGCTAGGCGGCAAAATCTCGCCCCTCGATCATGTCGGCCCCGAAGATTTGCGGATCAAAGACTTGTTGGAACGCATCGCGCGCGAAAATATTTCCGAAATCATTTTCGCGCTTCCGGCCGATGTCGAAGGCGAAGCGACCATGAATTACGTTGTCGATCTGTTGAAGGGCAAACCGATCACCCTCACGCGCATCGCGCGCGGAATTCCAGCCGGCGGCGGTCTTGAGTCAGCCGATGAATTAACGTTGTCTGCCGCGCTTTCGGGCAGGACGAAATTGTAACGCGCCGTCAAGTAGTGCGGCAGTTGCCAGATGGATAGGAACCGAGGCGGCGCGAGCCAGCAGCATAGCCATTATGTGAACGTGATGCGAAAGCGCAAGCCAGGCTTGCAGCCAAACTGCCGCGGTTTGATGAAGTGCTCAACCAAGATGCCTCCATTCGCTTCGATGACGCGCTGTGACGCGATGTTGTCCGGATCAGTGGTGATCTCAACGTACGGCAGACCGATTGCCCTGGCTTCTGGAAGCATGAAGCGTAGTGCTGACTTAGCATACCCGAGCCGTTGCTTCCACGGCACGACCGCATAGCCGATATGCCCCAGACAATAGGGCGGTAGCGCCGTAGTACCTGGCTGCCAACGCAACCCGATGCTTCCGCAGAACTCGCCGTCCCAAAGCCAGCGCCTGAAGCCCGGGAGGCGCTTGGCCATCGAACCGTCTGGAAGAGTGATGGGAGGACCCTTAGCTTCGCGGTCTTCCATGCTGGCGAGAAATGCCGCTGCATCGGCCTCAATACGGGAGAACTCTTCGCGTGCGGCGTCGAGACCGCGCTCGTTGTCCGCAGACCACCCACGCTCGAGCGCTGCGACATAGCTCGCAAGGTGTTCGGGACCGGGACGCACGAGCTGCATACGTAGGCGCGTGACGAGACCGAGCTCAGGCGCCGCTGTTCGGAGCGAGCTTTGCTACAGAGTTCAATGTCGAAGTCGTTTGGAAGTTAGACATCGAAAGGGCGCCGGTTGGCTGTGGTCATTGGTTAGGCGCTCCTGCCTGCATTGGGGAGCCGACGCTTAGGTGGGCGCAGCGCCCATGACACAAGGACTAAACTGGTAAAGACGACGGGAGCTATCAGCATCAATGCGGAATCACCAACGGCCAGATGCGACATGAATGCTCCGGTGTAGATGAAGAACAAACCCGCATATGCCCACTCCTTAACTCGAGGG
>Ga0209808_1000823_pt1 | contig 15546 bp, 12 predicted proteins | sample GraSoiAngelo_157_FD_186171 | JGI IMG/M metagenome (GOLD analysis project Ga0209808, IMG submission 186171) | Grasslands soil microbial communities from the Angelo Coastal Reserve, California, USA - 14_1009_16_20cm (SPAdes) (version 2) | ecosystem: Environmental > Terrestrial > Soil > Grasslands ... | reverse complement strand
CACACCTGCATCCCTACGCGAACGATCTTGGCAACTTGGCTCACTACTACGGCGAATACGTGCGCGTCACCAATCACTGGCGCGCCGTGCTTCCCGCGACGATGCTGCTGGAGATTACTTACGAGGCGCTGATCGAAGATCAGGAGCTCTGGACCCGGCGGATGCTGGACTTCCTCGGACTGCCGTGGGATCCGCACTGCCTGGATTTCCATAAGACGGATCGCACCGTGATTACACTGAGCAAATGGCAGGTTCGGCAGAAGATTCATGCCTCATCGGTCGGGCGCTGGCGCAGCTATGAGAAATACGTGGCGCCGCTGCGGCACCTGGTGGAACTTGTCCCTAGCGGCGGCGGCCCTCAGCCCATGTGAAAGACACTGTCGATGTAGAGCTCGGAGCGCTGAAAGTCGATCGCGAGTGCATTCACCGTGCCCAGCACGTCCATCCCGATGATGAGGGCGGGTCGCGACTCCATACCCCAGACCCGGAAGATATGGAAATCACCGTACACCACGGTGACGTTGGAGATCTTGACGCCGCCGAAATCGATGGTGGGCGCCTTGTCCACCTGTCCGGAGGCGACCTCCGTCGTTGCTCCGTAAACGTCGGTGACCCGGGCGACCTCGCCCTTCCGCCGCCGCCAGGCGAGCGCGTCACGCAGGGCGTTGTTGGCGATCGTGCGCTCCGAGCCCGTGTCGATGACCGCCTCGACCCGCACGCCGCCGACGCGGGCACTGACCGCCAGCAGTCCGCCGGGCAGCAGCCGCGCCGGGACGCGGTCGAAACCTTGCGGTGTGCCGCCGTTTCGAGTGCGGCTGATGACGACGCGGTTGTGCTTAAAGTCGACGAAGATGCGTTCACCCTTGAGGCCGGCGACTCCAAGGATGCCGTCCGCGCCCGCCATCAGCGGTGCCCACACCACCGGGAGGCGCGTGTCCTCGATGACCAGATCGCCCGCCTGAATTCTGTGGATCAGGACCGAGGAGACGTCAGCGGTACCCGTGATCCCGTTCACTTGCATCGGTTGGTTCGCGGCCGGCGTGAGCCCGAGCGTGTGGGCGAGGTGCGGGGACACCGTTGACCAGCTCGCCCCGGTATCTACGATGAATCTGAACGGCCCCTGGCCGTTCACCATCACCGGCGCGATGATGCGTCCGATGTGATCGAGTCGCGTCGGCGAGGCGAACAGCAGATCGTCGGCCTCCGGAGAAAGTCCCCGGGAGGCGTCCGCCGCGCCCTGAGGCGGTGAGCTAGCATCCGGGAGCGCGGGGGCCGCATTCGCCGCGGTCGCCATTACCGTGAGCAGCACGCCCGGCAGGTGCAGAATCCGCGTGGCCAGCATAGACCCACCTAGCCAGATTACAGGCCTACGATAAACCCGCCGCGGTTCCGCGGGGTGTCACCCGTCCCATTTCCCGCACCGCCCGTCCCAAGGCTTCCACGGAACGCAGCCCTCGGCACTGTTGTATGTAACCAACACACGGGAACGGGCGCCCCCGCGAGCGGCTCAGGATAGGGCGTAAGCGGCCACTTGAACCGGTTGAACGGCTGTGGAAGAGGATAGCATGATTTGTTGTTTTTTTTCCAAAAACGTTGCACCCTGTGGCGCCGCTGCTAACATCGCGACCACGCGATTCGGCCTGGAGCTCGGGGCTAAGCACCGGGGAGCTCGCCGCCAGCAACACTCGAACAGTTCCGCATATCAGGAGGAACTCCATGTCCAGCACCAGACAGATCAGTGGCGCCGTGCGCCGCGCCCTCATGCTGAGTGCCGCGGCCGCCACCGCGAGCCTTCCCGCGCTGGCGCAGGTGAAGCCCGAAGCGGCTCCCCAGGTCGAGACCATCGTCGTGACCGGATCCCGCATCCCGCAAGTGCAAATCGAATCCCCGAGCCCGCTGACGAGTGTCACTCAGGAAGCCATTCAGCAGAGTGGTGTCACGCGCGTCGAAGACCTGCTGAACAGCTTGCCGCAGGTGGCGGGTCAGTACGGTGCGGGGCTCTCCAACGGTGCCACCGGTGAGGCGACTGTGTCGCTGCGCGGCCTCGGCGCCAATCGCACCATGGTGCTCGTCAATGGGCGCCGCTTGATGCCCGGCGATCCCACGCAGAACGGCAACGCGGCTCCCGACCTCAACCAGCTCCCCACCGGCCTCGTCGAACGGGTCGACCTGCTGACGGGCGGCGCCTCCGCGGTGTACGGCGCCGACGCCGTCGCAGGCGTGGTCAACTTCGTGTTGAACGACCACTTCCAGGGCGTGCGCTTCGAGGGCAATTACAACTTCTATCAGCACGACAACCGCGACAAGAGCGCTCAGGCCGCCAACACGCTGTTCGGCTTTACCGCACCCAGCGGCAACTCCACCGACGGCTATGCGCGCGACTTCGGCGTGATCGCCGGCAGCAACTTCGCCGACGGCAGGGGAAATGCAACCGCCTATGCAGGGTATCGGCGCGTCGCGCCCGTTCTGCAGGCCAAGCGTGACTACAGCAACTGCTCGCTCACCAGCACCACCACGGGCGGGGTCAGTGCATTGGGATGCGGTGGCTCGACCACCTCCTTCGTGGCCCGATTCAACGTCCCCGGATTTGGCACTCAGCACTTCAACCCCGCCACCGGGGATGTGGCGGCCGGGTCCCCGCCGCTCTACAACTTCGCCCCGCTGAATTACTACCAGCGGCCGGATGAGCGCTACACCGCCGGTGCGTTCGTTCACTACGACCTCAACGATCACGCGCGGGTCTACTCCGAGTTCATGTTCATGGACGATCGTTCGATCGCCCAGATCGCACCGAGCGGTGCGTTCCCCGGCGCGGGACCCGGTGCCACGGCGACGGGCGTCCCTGATGGTACCTTTCTCATCAATTGCAACAATCCAAACTTGTCGCCTGGAGAGTTTGGCACGCCTGCGGTGGGCATCACACCTGCGACAGGATGGTGCCAAGGGGATCCCAACCACCCGGACGTGCACGTGGCACTCCGTCGTCGCAACGTCGAGGGCGGCCCGCGGTACGACGACCTGGGGCACACCTCCTACCGGGCCGTGTTCGGCGTGAAGGGCGACATCAACGATGCGTGGACCTATGACGCGTACGGCTTGTGGGGTACGACTCGGTATTCCGAGGAGTACTTCAACGATGTGTCCAAGCAGCGCATGGCGTTCGCCTTGCAGGCGGTCACCAATGCCGCCGGGCAGGTCGTGTGCAAGGCGAACGCCAGCGGGGTCATCGCAGCACCGGGTTGCGTACCGTGGAATATCTTCTCGCTGAAGAACGGAGGGGTCACCCCGGCTGCGGTCCAATACATCTCCATCCCCGGGGAAGACAAGGGCGGAACTACGGAACGGATCGTGGACGCTGCCATCACGGGCGATCTGGGCAAGATGGGCGTGAAGCTGCCCACGGCGCATGACGGCCTCGGCGTCAGCTTCGGCGCCGAGTACCGCTCGGAGGCCAGCGAGCTCAACCCGGACATCACCTTCCAGACCAATGACTTGGCGGGTCAGGGCTCTCCCACCTTGCCGACCATCGGCTCACTGCACGTCGCGGAGCTCTTCGTGGAGGCTCGCCTGCCGATCCTCGCGGACCAGCCGTTCGCCAAGTCGCTGATCTTCGAAACCGGGTATCGCTATTCCAACTATGACCTGTCCTTCGGCTCGACCAACACCTACAAGGCCGGCCTGCAGTGGGCGCCGGTCAACGATCTGCGGTTCCGCGGCATGTACCAGCGAGCCGTTCGGGCGCCGAACATCCAGGAGCTGTTCCTGCAGCCTCGAGTGCAGCTGGATGGAACCCAGGATCCTTGCGCCAATAGCGCCGCTACCGGCCTGCCCACTGCCACGGCCGCACAGTGCGCGTTGACTGGGGTGACCCCTGCAGAGTACGGCGCCATCGCCAGGAATCCGGCAGCCCAGTACAACGGTCTGGTCGGCGGCAGCACGAGTCTGGCACCGGAGAAGGCCGACACCTATACGGTCGGGCTGGTGCTGACGCCGAGGTTTCTGCCCGACTTCAACGCGACCATCGACTACTACAACATCAGCATCAAGAACCTGATCTCCACTTATGGTGCCAACCTGATCCTGCAGACCTGTCTGACCAGCGGCGACCCGTTCTACTGCAGCAAGGTCCACCGCACCCAGGGAACCAGCACGGTGGCCGACGGATCATTGTGGATCAACACCGACGGGTACATCGCGGACGGGAATTTCAACTTAGGCTCCCAGCGAGCGAATGGAATCGACCTCACCACCCAGTATCGACTTGACTTTGGTGGAGCCGGGAGACTGGCCTTCGACTTCGTGGGCACCTACGTGTTGAAGTTCGCCACCGAGCCGGTGACCGGGCTCGGTAGCTACGACTGCGCCGGGTACTACGGTCAGACCTGCGGTGTACCCGACCCCAGGTGGCGGCACAAGCTGCGCGCGACCTGGAACACTCCGGTGCACGGGCTGGACGTGTACACCTCCTGGCGGCGTATCAATGGGGCCAGTTTGGAGATCCTGAACCCGAGCCCGCTGCTGCACGGGACGCCCGGTTTGCCGGTCAACCCGGGACTGCGCGTGGCGGGCAGGGACTATGTCGATCTGGGCGGGTCCTATGCCTTCGCCGGACACGCGACTCTGCGCGTGGGTGTCAACAACGTGTTCGACAAGTCACCGCCCCTGGTAGGGTTCGCATATATCGGGACGGTGTTCGGCAACGGCAACACCTACCCGCAGATCTATGACGCGCTGGGCCGGTACGCATTCTTCAACCTGGTCGTGGACTTCTAAAGTCTGGGACTTGAGGCGATCTGCCGAAGGCGGGCCCCGGGCCCGCCTTTCTTTTTGGGGGTTCCCGGACCGGCGGGGTTTTTACACGACCCGGTTGTGGGCATATTCTGCCTCCCGTCGACGCATACAGCCCGCGAAATACTATGAGCGCCGTAGCAGCGGATGACGCACGCATTGGCTCCATGATCGACGCCGCCGACAAAGCCGCCGCGGCCGGTCAGCACGCCGAAGCTGCCCGCCTGCTGGCCGCGGCCGAGGCGGCAGCTCCGGGAAGCCCCCAGGTCTTGAACGCCTTGGGGATGCTGGCCCTCAAGACGGGTGAGTTCGCCGCGGCCAGGCGGCGCCTCGAGCAGGCGGTGCACCTGGATCCGCGGGCGCCGTTGCTGTGGTTCCATGTGGCACTGGCGCGACGGGCCCAAGGAGACGCCGAAGCGGAGGCGGCCGCCTTGGAAAAGGCTCTGGAGCTGGACCCTTACTTCTACCTCGCGCTGCTGCAGAAGGCGACGCTGCTGGAGAGGCGTGGCCAGCACCGGCAGGCGGCACAGGTTTACCGCGCCTTTCTGCAGTGCGTTCCCCCCTCCGCCCAGCAGAACCCGGCGCTGCAGCAAGGGCTCGAGCACGCACGCGCGGCGGTTGCCGCCAATACGGCGGCGCTCGAGAGATTCCTGCAGAGCCGGCTGGCGGCGGCGCAGGCCGCGCACCGGGAGGCCTCTCAGGAGCGATTCAATCACTGCCTCGACGTGCTACTCGACAAGCGGCGCATCTACGCACCGCAGCCCAGTCTCATGCATTTTCCCAGGCTGCCGATCCTGGAGTTTTATGAGCGCACCGAGTTCCCCTGGCTGGGGGCGTTCGAAGCGGCGACGGAGCAGATCCGCAGCGAGCAGCTGCAGTGCCTCGCCGGCGATGCCGACGGCGTGGTCCCCTATGTCGACTATCCGAGCGGGTCGCCGCTGAACCAATGGCGGGAGCTCAACCGCTCGCGGCGCTGGAGCGCGTACTACCTGATCAAGGGTGGTGTGCGGCAGGAACAGCGCCTCGGGCGCTGTCCGCAGACCGCGGCGCTGCTTGCGGCGGCGCCTCTTGCCGAGGTGCCGGGAGAGGCGCCCACGGCTTTTTTCTCGATTCTGGAGCCGCGCACGCGTATCCCGCCGCACACGGGTGTCACCAACACTCGCCTGGTCGTGCACGTCCCGCTCGTGATACCGCCGGGCTGCGGCTTCCGGGTCGGCTCGGAGACTCGCCAATGGCAACCGGGTCGGGCGTGGGTGTTTGACGACACCATCGAGCACGAGGCCTGGAACGGCAGCGACGAGCCTCGGGCGATTCTGATCCTGGACATCTGGAATCCCTTTCTGACCTCCGCCGAGCGCGCACTGGTGAGTGCAGCGACTACGGCCCTGAGCGAGTACTACCGTGAATAGCGGTTGGAGCGGCTTCACTGTCGCCTGCATCGCCGCTGCCCTGAGTCCCCCTCAGCCGGCACGGGCGCAACCGCTGGAGGAGGCCATCAGGGCCTGCGCGGCCGAGACCGATGTCTTGCGCCGCCTCAGGTGTTACGACCAGGCGGCTGCGCAGCTCGTCGGCGCACAGGTTCCGGCGGCCGCCCACGCGTCCTCTCCAGCGGACCGGGACGGACCGCGGGCCGCATCACCCGAAGCCAGTTTTGGCCTGCGTAACGGTCCGCTCGACGACAGAAGATACGCCGCGGCGCCCAAGGAGATCACGGCCACGGTGATTCTGATCGAGATGCGTCGTTCGAGCGGGGCGCTCGTCGTATCGTTGGACAACGACCAGGTATGGGAGGAGAACCAGCCCAGCGAGTACTTTCCGCTCAAAGTCGGCGATTCGGTGCGGATCCGCGCCGCGGCACTCGGCTCCTACATGATGTTCGCGCCCTCCAAGCGTTCCACCCGCGTAACGCGGATCCGCTAGCTTGAGCGCTGCGTACGATCCCGACACGCTCGCCGAGCTCGCCGCTCGCGATCTCCAGGACCAGCGGATCGCGGAGGCCGAATCCAAGTGCCTGCGCGCACTCAGCACCGATCGCCACCATCGCGGCGCGTTGAACGTTCTCGGGATGGTGCTCCATGCCCAGGGGCGCCACGAGGACGCAGTGCGCGTGTTCAACGCACTCACGCAGTTCGAGCCGCGCAACGCTCAGTACTGGGGCAATCTCGGCACTGCGTTGCGCCCGACGCGTCGCTACGACGCCGCACTCGAGGCTTACGATCGTGCCCTCGAGCTTGGCGGCGTCACACCGGACCTGCTCTACAACATCGGCGTTCTGCACGTAGATCGGAACGATTACGAATCTGCCTGCGCCCTGTTCAGCCGAGCGGTCGGCCTGGCACCGGCCGACGCCGGACTGCGCCTGGCATTTGCTCAATGCTGCTTCGACATCATGCGCAACGAAGAGGCCGTGGCGATTCTCGAGGACTGGCCGAGCTTCGCCGGGCTGACGCCTCAGATTATCGCGGGCATCGCCCATCTGTTGGTCGCGATGGGCGAAACGCGGCGCGCACAGCCGGCTGTGGCGCGTGTGCTGGAGAATGCCCGCAGCGGTGGACCGACCTCGCTGCGGCTCGTGCGGCTGCTCGAGCGCACCAACCGCCTGAGCGAAGCGCGCGACACCCTGGACCGCGTCAAGGCGAGACCGGAGATCAGCAGCGCCGACGCGGATCTGCTCTTGGTGGAAGCCCTTCTCGCGCAGCGCGAGGGCGCCGACGAGGAGGCGTGCCGGCTGCTGTCCACGGTCCTGAAGCATCACGACGACTTCCTCCGGCGGCATCATCTCCTGTTCCCGCTCGCCAAGTCGCTCGATGCTCTGGGGCGATACGAGGAGGCTTACGTGGCGCTCGAGGAAGCGCACCGCTCGCAAGTCGCCTTCCTCATTACCGCACTGGGCAAGCAACCGACCGAGGGCTCCCCCGCCATCGAGCTGGCCCGGGACGGCTGCGATCCCGGGGATATCGCGAGCTGGGAGGATCCGGGCGCGCCCGGCGTCGAGGACAGTCCGATCTTCATCGTCGCGTTTCCGCGCTCGGGCACGACGCTGCTCGAGCAGATCCTCGACGCCCATCCCTTGCTCAGATCGATGGACGAGACACCGTTCCTGAAGCAGGCGCTCGAAGACGTGCGCGCCCGTGGCGTCCGCTACCCCGCGGAGCTCGGAAAATTGAGTGCGGCTCAGCTGCTGGAGATTCGCGACCGCTACTGGCATCACGTGCGGGGCAAGGTCGAGCTCCAGCCGGGACAGCGTCTGGTAGACAAGAATCCCCTCAACATGATGCGGCTGCCGCTGATTCGCAGACTCTTCCCCCATGCACGCACCGTCCTCGCCGTGCGCCACCCGTGCGATACGCTGCTGAGCTGCTTCCAGCAGCAGTTTCGCGCCCCGGACCTCGCCCTCATCTGCCGCGACCTGCCGACGCTGGCGCGCAATTTCCGCACCGCGTTCGACTTCTGGTACGCACAGCTGCCGCTGCTCAAGGCGGCCACACTCGAGCTGCGCTACGAAACACTGGTGGCCGATTTCGCCGCCGAGGTGCGCAGGCTCGCCGAGTTCCTGCTGCTGCCCTGGGATAAGGCGCTGCTCGCCCCCGCTGAGCGCGCACGCGCCAAAGGCTATATCAGCACGCCCAGTTATTCGCAGGTGATACAGCCGATCAACCGCAAGTCCGTCGGCCGCTGGAAGCCCTACCAGCGACACTTCACCGAGGCGCTGCCGATCCTCATGCCCTGTGTGGGGCGCTGGGGCTACGCGCTGTAAGGCCCCGCGGCTGCGCTCTCAGCCGTCCTGACCGGACGGCACGGCATCGAAGGCGATCGTGGTGCGCACCTGCGGTCCCTGAATGGCGTTGGTGCCGTGCCACATATACGACGGAAACAACACCAGCAGTCCGGCCCGCGGCTGCACGTGTCGCGCGGCGTGCGCCTGCGGTGTGGCAAAGCGCGGCTCCCCGAACTTGAGCCAACCGGACCTGAGCGCCGGATCGTTGACCTCGTCCGGCACGGCGACGTAGTAGGCCGAGCTGATCCAGCCCTGATTGTGATAGTGGTTAACGTGAAACCCACCGCAATGCAGCTGCACCGACCACCCGGCCTTGATGGCCGCGGTACCGCGATTGCGTGCCAGGAGCGGATGCCCGGCATCTTGACCGAGCTCCTGCACGTAGACGCGCAACGGCTCCGCAAACGCCCCCATGATCGCCTGGATGACCGGATCGGGGTCCGTCATCAGATTGCGCGTCGTTTGGCTGCCGTGGCGCAGGCTCTGGTCGAGCGGATGTGACTCGAACGCATGCCGCGCGCCTAGCGCGTCTATCAGTGCCGCGTTCAGCTGCGCCATCGACGACCACCCCGGCGGCGGCTCGACGTCGAAGCAGCGGACGAAGCGATCGTAGTCGAACAGCTCCGGGTAGCGCGGCTCCCCGAGCAGGCGCGCCGCGGTTGCCTCGTAGGCGAGCCAGTTTTGTCCCAGCGGATCGCGCGCGAGCTGCGCGCGGATGAACGGCATGGCATCGTCCGGGCGGCCGCGTGACAAGAGGATCGACACCAGGTTCTCAATGACTCCGGAATCACCGGGTAACCCACCGGCCGCCTCCAGCGCGTGCGTTTCGGCCTCCTGCAGGCGCTCGGTCTCGCGCAGCACCTGCGACAGCAGGAATCGCAACTCCGATACCGGGCCGAGTCGCCGTAGCGCCTCCAGCAGCTGCAGTTCGGCGAGCTCGTGTTGCCCCGCGCGGACCAGTACGCGCGCCAACAGCGCGAGCATGTTCACGTCGCGTGGGTCGGCGGCAACCGCTGCGGCAAGGTTGCGGGCAAAGTCCGCATCGCCCCGCATGTAACGCAGGCGCGCAAGGTTCAGCTGAGCGTCGGGATGCCTGGGCCGCAGCGTGACCGCCTCGAGGAATGCATGTTCGGCCTCGGCAACCCGATTCAGGAGCAGGAGCGTCTTGCCGCGACTGAATGCGACCTCGAAGCCTCGCATACCCAGAGCCTGGGTGCGCTCGAGCGCGGCGAGCGCCTCTTCGGCTCGATCCATGCGCTCCAGCACCGACCCGAGATTGTGGTAGGCGAGACCATAAGCGGGATTGATCTCGACCGCCCGCCGATAAGCCGCTTCGGAATCCGCGAGCCTGTTCTGCCGATCCAGGATCACGCCGAGCAGGCACCAGGCCTCAGCGTCGGGCTCGTTCGCGCTGATGAGCTTGCGGCACTCGGATTCGGCTTCGGTGTGGCGCCCGAGATCGCTCAAAGTCAGTGCGAGGCTGTGGCGTGCCGGGCGCTCCCCGGGTGCCAGCTGCAGTGCGCTGCGGTACACCGCTTCGGCTTCGGTGTGGCGCCCGCCGCGGCGCATGTGATTGGCCAGATTGACTCGCAGTGCGAGATCATGGGGCTCCAGCTCAATGCTGCGCCGCATGAGGCGCTCACCGTCCTGCGGATCACCGCTGCGGGCGCGAATCAAGCCCAGGAGATGAGTGGCGGCGGCATCGTTCGGCGAACTCGCGAGGATGGTGCGGCACGCGGATTCCGCCTGCGACAGTCTCCCCTCGTTGAGCAGCGCCGCAATCCTCCCCAGCGGGGTTGCGGCGTCGGGCGCGGTCGGCATGCACGGACTCGCTCAGCCGGCCGACGGCGGCGAGCACGAGCGCGTCCAGTCCTGCGCCGTCGCGCCGGGGTTGTGCCAGCCGCAGGGACCCGTCAGGAGTCCTTCCGCCCGCGGCGGTCCCCAGCTGCCCGGCGCGTAGAGCACGGGCGGCTCGGTCGGGTGCAGCACCGGATCGACGATCTTCCACGCGGCTTCCACCTCGTCCTCGCGCGCGAAATGCGCGGTATCGCCGATGAGCGCGGCGCTGATGAGGACCTCGTAGGCGTCCATGTCATCGCCGCGCTGCTGGGCGAGGAAGAGCTCGATCGGCCGACCGGTCATCACGGGCCCCGGGCGCTTGGTGTGCGCGCCGAGCGCGATGGCGACCTCAGGGCCGACGCGGAAGCGCACGTGATTCGGCTGCTCGGGACCCAAGTCGCCGAACACGTTGACGGGCGGCGGCTTGAGGTCCACGACCACCTCCGTGGCCGTCACCGGGAGGCGCTTACCGGCGCGCAGGTAGAACGGCACCCCGCCCCAGCGCCAGGAGTCGATCGCGAGCGCCAGCGCGGCGTAGGTCTCGACCTGCGAGTCTGCGGCCACGCCCGGCTCCTCGCGGTAGCCGATGAACTGCCCGCGCACCACCTGTGCCGGCGCGAGCGGGCGCACCGCCCGCAGCACCTTCACCTTCTCATCGCGCAGCGCTTCGCCCTCGGTGTTGACCGGCGGCTCCATGGTGAGCAGCGCCATGATCTGCAGCAGATGGTTCTGGATCACGTCGCGGATCGCGCCGGTCTCCTCGTAGAAGCGGCCGCGCCCGCCGATCCCGATCGCCTCGGCCATGGTGATCTGCACGCTGGCGACGAAGTTGCGGTTCCACACCGGCTCGAGGAACGAGTTGGCGAAGCGGAAGTACAAGAGGTTCTGCACCGCTTCCTTGCCGAGGTAATGATCGATGCGAAAGATGCTGCCTTCGGGAAAGTGCGTGTGCAGGGTCTCATTGAGCGCGCGCGCCGAGGCGAGCTCGTGCCCGAAGGGCTTCTCGACCACCACGCGCGCCCCGCGCGCGCTGCCGGAACCGCTCAGGTGCTCGATGACCGCCGGGAACATGCTGGGCGGAATGGCGAGATAGTGCAGCGGCCGCTGCGCTTCCCCGAGCGTGCGGCGCAGCTTGTCGAACGTGGCGCGGTCGTTGTAGTCGCCGTCCACGTAACGCAGCAGCTCCGTGAGGCGCCCGGCCACCGTCTCGTCCGCGCCCGGGACGAACGCCTTGAGACTGTCCCGCACGCGATTGACGAGCCATTTGACGTCGCATCCCTGGCGCGCCACGCCGACCACGGGCACGGCGAGCAGGCCGCGGCGCAAGAGCTGATAGAGCGCCGGATAGATCTTCCGGTAGCACAGGTCGCCCGTGGCTCCGAAGAGCACGATGGCATCGCAGTCGCGGCGTTCCATGGTCGCTGTGCCCTCAGGCGGACTTCTCGGCGTGACCGCCGAAGGCGAGACGCATCGCCGAGAGTACCTTATTGGCGAACTCCGCCTGCCCGCGCGATTCGAAGCGCGAGTAGAGCGCCGCGGAGAGCACCGGGGCCGGCACGCCGGTCTCGATCGCCGCCTCCAGCGTCCAGCGCCCTTCGCCGGAATCCGACACGCGCCCCCCGAAGGCGGTGAGCTTCTCATCCCGCGCCAGCGCTTCAGCGGTGAGATCGAGGAGGCGCGAGGAGATGATGCTGCCGTGGCGCCAGACTTCCGTGATGGCCGCGAGGTCGAGCCGGTACTGAAAAAAGCGCGGGTTCGCGAGCGGCGCGGTCTCGGCGTCCGCCGCAGCGGCGCTGAGGCCGGCGTCGGCATGGGCGAGCACGTTCAGGCCCTCCGCGTAAGCCGCCATCAGCCCGTACTCGATGCCGTTGTGAATCATCTTGACGAAATGGCCTGCGCCGGGCGGGCCGCAGTGCAGGTAGCCGAGCGCGGCCGCCGCGGCGCTCGCGGCCCGGCCGGGGGCGGCACCCGAGGCGGCCTCGCCCCGGGCTGCGGCCGGCATCCGGCCTCCGGGCGCGAGCGTCGCCAGCGCCGGCTCGAGCAGCGCGACCGCGTCCGGCTCCCCGCCGATCATCAGGCAGAACCCCTGCTCGAGCCCGAGCACCCCGCCGCTCGTGCCGACGTCGAGGTAGCGGATTCCGGCGGCCTTGAGCTCATCGGCGCGACGGATGTCGTCCCTGTAGTTCGAGTTGCCGCCGTCGATGAGCACATCGCCCTTGGTGAGGAGCGGCCGCAGCTCGCCGATCACCGGGTCGACGATCGCCGCCGGCACCATGATCCACACGGCCCGCGGCGGCGGAAGCACACGCACCAGCTCCGCCAGCGAGTTCGCCCCGTGCGCGCCCTCCGCGGCCAGCGCCGCCACGGTCGCGGGCTTGCGGTCGTAGGCCACGCACTCGTGACCGCCCTTCACCAGGCGCCGCACCATGTTGGCGCCCATGCGCCCGAGCCCGATCATCCCGATCCGCATCGCCTGTCTCCTCGTGCCCACGCAGCCGGCAAAAGCCACGCCTTTTGCCGGCGGCAACGAAGCTGATGTCCGCAGAAATCGCTTCCTGCGATTTCTGCCAATTAACTAATTCGGCACGCGCCGGATCTGCGCGCCGAGCTGTGCCAGCTTCTCCTCGATCGCCTCGTAGCCGCGATCGATGTGATAGATGCGCTCGACGTCGGTGCGTCCCTCGGCGATGAGTCCCGCGAGCACGAGGCTCGCGGACGCGCGCAGGTCGGTCGCCATCACCGGGGCGGCGGTGAGCTTGTCGACGCCGTGAATGATGGCGGTGTTGCCCTCGAGCCGGATCTCCGCGCCCATGCGCCGCATCTCCAGCATGTGCATGAAGCGATTCTCGAAGACGGTCTCGGTGATGGTGCCCACGCCGTCGGCGACCGTGTTGAGCGCGGCGAACTGCGCCTGCATGTCGGTGGGGAAGGCGGGGTACGGTGCGGTGCGCACGTCGACCGACTTCAGCTTCCGCCCGCGCATGTCCACCTCGACCCAGTTCTCACCCACCGCGAGCTTCGCCCCCGCCTCCTCGAGCTTCGCGAGCACCGCATCGAGGTGCTCGGGGCGCGTGCTCTTGATGCGCACGTGCCCGCCCGTGATCGCGCCCGCGACCAGGTACGTGCCGCTCTCGATGCGATCGGGGAGCACCTCGTAGGTCGTGCCGCGCAGCTTCTTCACGCCCCGCACGAGAATCTTATCGGTGCCCGCGCCCTGAATGTTGGCGCCCATCGCGGTGAGGAAGTTCGCGAGATCGACGACCTCGGGCTCGCGCGCGGCGTTCTCGATGACGGTCTCCCCGTCCGCGAGCGTGGCCGCCATCATCAGATTCTCCGTGCCGGTGACCGTCACGGTGTCGAGCACCAGCCGCGCGCCCCTCAAGCGCGCGGCGCGGGCGCGGATGTAGCCGCCCTCGATGGTGATGTCGGCGCCCATCGCCTGCAGACCCGCGACGTGGATATTCACCGGCCGGGCGCCGATCGCACACCCCCCGGGGAGCGAGACGTCGGCGCGCCCGTAGCGCGCCACCAGGGGCCCCAGAACCAGGATCGAGGCGCGCATTGTTTTCACGAGATCGTAGGGCGCGAAGCACTCGCGCACGCTCGAGGCGTCGACCTCGATGCGCATGCGCTCGTCCACCGTGACCGTGGCGCCCATCCTGCCGAGGAGCTCGACGGTGGTGGTGACGTCCTTCAGATGCGGGACGTTCGCCACCACCACCGGATCCTCCGCGAGGAGCGCGGCGGCGAGGATCGGCAGCGTCGCGTTCTTGGCGCCGGAGATGCGTACTTCGCCTTCGAGGGGCACGCCGCCCTGGATCTGCAACTTGTCCATATTTATTGGCTGAAAGTCGCCTGCGGCGCTTTCAGCAGCCACCCCACTGACAGTCTCACACACGCGGGCGAAAAGCGTCGTCTTTGCCCGCGAAAAGCATGCCGGTTCACGTGCTTCATTCTTCCGCCGCCTCGTCGGGCGTGAGCGCCTCGATCGAGAGTGCGTGGATCTCGCGTCCCATGGCCGCACCCAGCGCGGCGTAGACCAGCTGGTGGCGGGCAATGGCGCGCAGCTGCGTGAATTCCCGCGCGACGATCCGCGCGGCAAAGTGGGTGTTGTCGTCCGTCTGTACCCGTACCTGGGCCCCGGGCAGGCCCGCGCGGATGAGCCGCGCGACTTCTTCAGCGTCCATTGGGCATAAAACCTTCGGCTTCCGGCTGCTCACCGCTTGGCAAAGAAACGTACCCCAGGCAGGCCCTCGAAATCCGCGTCCTGCGTCCAGAGGACCGCACCGTTGCGCTGTGCGGTCGCGAGCATGATACTGTCTGCCATCGCGATGCTGTGATCGATTGAAAGCCGCGCCGCCGCGAGCGCGGTGGCTCGATCCAGGTCGACCACCCTGCCCTGCTCCATCACGGCCACGCCTCGCAGCGCCTCGTCATCGCCGCGCTGCTGCGCGATGCGCTTGAATACCTCGAAGAGTGACAGAGTGGGCACGATGAGCGAGCGGGTCGCTTCGATGGGCTTGGCGAACTCTCCCGCGTTCGGACCGTCGGCGAAGTACTCGAGCCACGCCGAGGAGTCCACCACATTCATACACGGTCGGGTTCCCGCGGTACATCGGTGGAGATTCCCTTCAGGGACCCCCGGCTCGCCTTGGCCGGCTTCACGGGTACCAGCTCGATGCGGCCGCGATACTCAATCGCGTGCAGCTTCTCGCCCGGCTTGATGCCGAGCGCCTCGCGTATCACCCGCGGGATCACGATCTGGAATTTGGACGAAACGGTAATGGTAGTCATACGTTTTACCTATCGATATGTACATTGTAAGACGATCCCCCGCGGCGCGCAAACTCGCCCGCGTGGCCGGGTGCGGGCGCGCCTATAATGACCCCCATGGATCCGCACCCGGCGGCCGCGGCCGCACCGGCCGCCCTTCCCGATGATGCGCAGCTGATCGCCTCCGCGCGGCGTGCGCTCGCGATCGAAGCGCGCGCGATCGAGGCGCTGCCCGGTAGAATCGGGGCCGCCTTCGCGCAGGCCTCGAGGATCTGCCTCGGCTGTCACGGACGCGTCGTGGTCACCGGCATGGGCAAGTCCGGGCACGTCGCGGGCAAGATCGCCGCAACTCTCGCGAGCACCGGAAC